>OIYS01000225.1_pt1 | contig 41639 bp, 57 predicted proteins | sample 1588271 | NCBI WGS metagenome assembly OIYS01 (sample SAMN03283286) | human gut metagenome | biome: human-associated habitat; material: feces | host: Homo sapiens | place: Peru | collected 2012 | reverse complement strand
CAGGGTATACGGTGATGCCTGGGTCTCCGGTGATGCCAGGGTATACGGTGATGCCGGGGTCTTCGGTGATGCCAGGGTATACGGTGAAGCCTGCCACCTGGAAATCGGGCCTATTGGATCACGGGATGATACAATTACCTTCACCAGGGACAAAAAAGGGGGTATCCATGCCGCAATCGGCTGCTTCTTCGGGACGCTGGCAGAGTTCCGGGAAAAGGTTGGAAAGACCCATGGTGAAAATGTACACGCCCAGGCGTATCTGCTGGCGGCACAGCTTGCGGAACTGCGTATTGATACAACACCGGTCGATGATGGCCAGGAGCAGTTGGATAAGGAGACTGAGAACGATGGAAAATAAACCTGAAAAATGCGCAACCTGCAAGCCGCTGACCAACGGCGACAAAATCCGGGCTATGACGGACGAAGAGTTGGCGACACTGATAAGCGGCGGTGACCATATCTGCGATAGGATACCTGAGTGGGTGTGTAAAGGGGCCAAATGCTTTGATTGCTGCCTTGCGTGGCTCCGCTCCCCGGTGGAAGAAAGCCATGAATGACTTGGAGCAAATGGCAATCGAACGCCTGAAAGCTGCCTCTGATATGTCCCTCATGGCCTATCAGAAGCCATTGGTGATTTGCGTTTCCGGCGGAAAAGATTCCGGGGTTATCACCGAGCTTGCGGTGCGCTCCGGCATTCCTTGCGAGTTTTTGCACAGCCACACAACCGCTGATGCCCCGGAGACGGTGCGGTTCGTCCGAAGTGAGCTCAAGCGGCTCGAGGAACTGGGCTATAAATGCACGGTTAATATGCCTACTTACAAAGGCCAGAGGGTATCCATGTGGAGCCTGATTCCGCAAAAGCTCATGCCGCCTACACGGCTGGTGCGCTACTGCTGTTCTGTGCTGAAAGAAACAGGAGGGGCAGGGCGGTTTATCTGCACCGGGGTTCGTTGGGCTGAATCCGTATCCAGAAAAAACAACCGTGGAATCTACGAAAAGCTAGGAAAAACGAAGCAAGAAAACATCATTCTTGTAAACGATAATGACGAAAAGCGGATGCTTTTTGAAAATTGCCGCCTGAAAGCGAAGCGGGTCGTGAACCCCATTATCGACTGGACAAACGAGGATGTATACAGCTTTTTGGAGGATGCCCAATGCCCTATGAACCCGCTTTACGCAGAGGGGCAACGCCGGGTTGGCTGTATCGGATGCCCGGTGGCTGGCAAAAAAGCCCGTGAAGTCGAGTTCGCCCGGTGGCCGAAGTACAAAAATCTCTATCTGCGGGCATTCGATAGGATGCTAGAAGAACGCAGACGGCGTGGAAAGCTGGATGGTTCGTGGCGTATGGGAACCACCGCCGAAGATGTGTTCCGCTGGTGGATGGAATACGATGTGCTGCCGGGACAGATGGGGATGGAGGATTTTATGGAAACGGAGGAAGTATGAAAGTTTTGATAGCCTGTGAAGAATCACAAACCGTTTGCAAGGCGTTCCGGGCAAAGGTCAGAAGCAAGACCTTCCCAGGGATTGCAAAAGCTATGGCGGAACAGTGGGGATAATACAAGCCCGGGGCAACCCGGGCGGGAAGGAGATAACATGGACGAATTCAAATTGAAGCCCTGCCCGTTTTGCGGGGGCGAGGCAGAGATAAACGTTGACCGTGAAGCGGTCGAAGATACGGAAAAACGGCATTGGGCGTATACCGTGGTATGCAGAAGGTGCTGCGCAACATCTGGGCTTACATATCTGCCCGAAAAAGCGCGTGAAGCTTGGAACCGGAGGGCTGAACATGGCTAAAGCGGTACTTATCAGCATTCGCCCGGAGTGGGTGGAAAAGATTCTCAGCGGGGAAAAGACGCTGGAAGTCAGAAAGACCCGTCCGAAACTGGATACGCCGTTCAAGTGCTATATTTACGAGACACAAGGAAAGAGCGATACCCCATGGATTGACGAAGACGGGCACATGATATTCCGTGGGCGCGGGAGGGTTGTCGCAGAGTTTACTTGCACGGGCATCGACAAAATCAAACTGGAAAACGAACCGTATGGAACCTATGACATTGACGATGATTATGTTCTAAAAACGTGCCTGGTAAATGGGGCCATGTGGGACTACGGCAAGGGGCAGACGCTTTACGGCTGGAATATTTCAGATGTTCGTATTTTCTACCCGTTGCCTATGGAACTTGACGATTTTACCGGTGTACGGGCCTCTGGTGTCTGGCTTGAGCGATACAAAATTAAACGCCCGCCCCAGAGCTGGTGCTATGTGGAGGAATTGAAATGAGTGATTACATAAGCCGGGAGGCGGCGATTGCTTATATCCGCGAGCAGTCCGAAGAAATGAGCAAAGCATTTGAAGAGCTGGGTGGTGAAAGCGGAATCTATGCCGATGCCTATAACGATTTGGCCGAGGACTTTCACAGAATCCCAGCCGCCGATGTGGAGCCGGTGCGGCATTGTAAGTGGTTGAGAAACGACTATGACTGGAACAGCCTTACAACATATCGATGCACAGCCTGTGGCGAAGAATTTTGCTTTGAAATTGATGAAGATTTGCCGCTGCTGAATTATAACTACTGCCCAAACTGCGGCGCTAAAATGGATTTGGAGGACAACCATGAAAATTGACCGAGCAATTGAAATCCTTGACCCGGAACACCGGGAGAATTATGACGGCATGGACGAGGTGAACGAGGCCTGCCGGATGGGTATGGTGGCGTTGGAGCGGACAAGGTGGATTCCGTGCGGCGAGAGGCTGCCGGAGATAGGTGTCACGGTGCTGACGCTTGATAAGTACAAGCACATCGCAAGCCGCACGCGGAAATCTTATGTGGGCGGTACACCGTATTTTTACCCGGACGGACTTGAACCCGGCAGACATATCACCCACTGGCAACCCCTCCCGGAGATGCCGGAGGAAGGAGGTGCGGGGAATGCGGCTGATTGATGCTGACGAACTCAAGGGAAAGGCGTTTGCTGACCCCGACGATGGCGAACATTTTGTTTATTGCCAGGATATTGATAAGGCTCCAACCGTGGATGCCGTGCCGGTGGCGCGGTTCCAGGAGCGCGAGAAAGCCGTCGTCCAGCTTCGGAAGAAGTGGCAGGATGCCGAAATGTTCATTTGTACCATGTGCGGTCATTTTGACCACAATATAGTCGGAAATATTGTCTACGGGAACAAGAATTGTGGTGAGATCGTCGGCTACCCCTGTTGTAAGAAGTTTACCCCACGGATGCCGCTGCCTGAACCGCCGAAGGAGGAATAAGGATGGTCGCACTTGAAGAATTCGCATTGTTTCTTGGAAGGCGCTTTATGATGCTCGGCGGGTTTGCTTTCGTGCTTTTACTGGCAGCTCTGATTATCTATGTCGTTTTCCGAGCCTGGTGTAAGGCGATTGTTGCGCTTTGGGTCACCAGGGATGTAAACAGCCGCATTCGTGAATACACAAGAAACAGGGAGAAGTTTCTGGAATGGCTGGCAAAGGGGAACGAAAAAAATGAACAGTGAACTCACATACATGGACTGTTGGCACTTTATCGCCCCGCTGATTCCGGTGGACACGGATTTCACAATGGACATATACGTCATGGTGTTTAATGCACTGAAAGAAGCGGAGAAAAAGCGGATCGCAGAAAAGAAAAAGGGGAAGGAGTGAGCTGGTGTTAAATCACATTGCGATTATGGGGCGGCTGGTGCGAGACCCGGAGCTGCGGCGGACGGGGAACGGAACTGCCGTGGCTAGCTTCTGTGTGGCGGTTGACCGGGACTTTTCCGGTGACGGGCAGAAGGAAGCGGACTTTATCAACTGCGTGGCCTGGCGGCAGACGGGAGAGTTTGTTTCCAAATACTTCACCAAGGGAAAGCTGATCGCCGTGTCCGGGCGGCTTCAGATGCGGAGCTACACGGACAAGGACGGCAAAAAGCGGACGGCGGCGGAGGTGGTGGCGGATCACTGCTACTTCGGCGGGAGCAAGCAGGACGCCGACAACCAGAGCGGCGGGAATCCGGCGCAGAGCCAATATCCATATCAGCCGCCATACATGCCGCCGGAGCCGGAAAACAACTTCGCCTTGCTGGAAGGCGACGACGAGAAGCTGCCCTTCTGAGGTGGCGGCATGAAGCGAAATCTGCCAAAGCACCCGTGCAATGGGTGTATTTACCTGGAAGGCTACTACGAGCAGAGCGCAACGTGCGACTATTACCTGATAACCGGCAAGCGAAGGCCATGCGAGCCGGGGCCGGGGTGCACGGTGCGGCGGGAGACCCGGAAACGAAATGTTAAGCGAAAAGAAAGTTCGGATCATTCCTAGATTTCCGGGAATTTGTTTGCTACAATAAGCAAAAAGCGAGAGCTTAGAGCCGGTGCTTGCCGATGGGCAGCACTGGCTCTTTTTTGATACAAAGGGGGAAACAGGGATTGCTTTTGCAAAAATACGTCATTCCGCTTGACCCACGGACGAAAAAAAACAGTCACCGGATTGTGGGGTGCGGAAAACGATGCCCGGTGTGCGGAAAGTACGCCAGGCAGTTTGTGAAAAACGGAAAGACAACCACAGAATACGCCTTTCAGGCGGCGCAGTATCTACACCCAAAGCCGGAAAGCCCCATTGCCGGTCAGGTGCGGCTGGTATACCGGCTGTACACCGGAACCTGGCACAGGAAGGACGACCTGAATTTATATGAAGCACTGGACGACATTCTGGTGAAGGAGGGCATTCTCCAGGATGACAACCGGAAGATCATCCGGAGCCGGGACGGGAGCCGGGTGCTATATGACAAGGAGAACCCACGGGCGGAAATCTACATATTTGACTACCGGGAGGAGGAAGACAATGAGCTCGGACATGAGAATGTTTACGGTTGACCGGTTTCTGGGTCTGCGGGAAAGCGGGGACGGAGACACGGAGCTGGAAATGGGCACGGCAAGTAAAATGGAAAACTTCTACATCACGGACGACTACAACCTGCGGCTTCGGCCTGGGGCGGTACGCTTTGACAGCTTCGGGGACATCCTGGGGGTTTGGTCTGGTTCCGTGGGTGGGAAGAACCTTCTTATTGTGTGCGACTTCCAGGGAGGCGCAGACCGGATAACCTGCATTGAAGAGGATGTATCCGGGAACACGGTAAAAAGGGCGCAGAGCGGCGCACTGGGGCTGACAGCGAAAGAAAACAGCTATGTGAGCATCTTCGACTTCGGCGGGGACATCTACATTTTCAGTGCCGGAAAGTGCCTGGTATACGGCGGCAAAAAATTCACGGAAGCGGAGGCCTACATTCCCACGGTGCTTGCGGGGGCCTCCCCGGCGGGCGGCGGAACCAGCATGGAGCGGATCAACCTTCTGTCCCGGTACCGGAAAATCACCTACAGCGCAGACGGAGAGAGTACAAAATTTGTGCTTCCTCCGGAGGCGGCGGAGGTAACGCTCATCGGCGTGGATGGGCAGAGCCATGCGCCTGGCGTCATGGGAAGCTTTGCCCCGGAGAGCCAGACCTTCACCTTCACGTCCGCACCGATCAAGGGTGTGGGGAACGTAGAGATCACCTACGGCATTGACGCAGAAGCGGCGGAAACGGCGCGGATGCAGATCATCCGCTGCCGCCTGCATGAAAGCTACAACGGCTCCACGGACACGAGACTGTTTGCCGCCGGGAACGGGACGAACCTATGCTACTACACAAGCCCCACCCTGAACGGAGAGACCACGGCCATGTACTTCCCGGCGCTGAACGAGGTAAGCGTGGACATTTCCGCTTCGGAAATTACGGGACTACGGCGGCACTACTCGAAACTTCTGGTGTTCAAGCAGGATGAGACCTTCTGCATCTCCTACGAGCCGGTGACGCTGACGGACGGGACCACCACGGCGGGCTTCTACCTGCGGTCTGTGAACGACACCTTCGGCTGCGACGCTGTGGGGCAGGTGCAGACGGTGAACAACTACCCCCGGACGCTGAACAAGGGCGGGGTGTATGAGTGGCGGCTGAAGGCCAGCTTTGCCAGAGATGAGCGGTACGCGGTGCTGGTATCGGATGCCATCGGAAGGACTATGCAGGACGCTGACCTGAGAAAGGCTGTTACCTTCGACGACGGCGTGGAAAAGACCTATTACGTCTTCCTGAACGACAGTCAGGGCACGGTGGCTGTGAACCGGTACGAGCTGGGAAAGGACGGCGGTCTGTGGCTGCTGTACCGAGGCGAGGTTTTCCGGAACGTGACACGGTGCGTAAGCTTCGGAAAGAAGCTGGTTTTTTTCACGGACACGGAAGCCTTCGCCCTGAGCCGGTACGCACACATGGACGCACTGCCGAAAGAGGGTTCGGCGGCAATCCCGGCGATCTGGGTATCCGGAAACATGAGCTTTGGGGCGGACTTCCGGCGGAAATACAGCAGCTATCTGTACTTCTCCATTCTGCCCCAGGCCAGCACGAAGGTGACGGTGACCGCCGAAACCGACCGGCGGGGGGACTACCTGGACAAGGAGACGGAAATCTCCGTTTTCGACTGGCTGAATGTAAACTTCCGGACATGGACATTTGCGACCAACGACCGGCCGAGCATTCACCGGGTGCGGCTGAAGGTGAAGAAATTTATCTATTACAAGGTCATTATCAAAATCACGGAACCGGGAGCGGTGGGGACGGTGCTGGGCTTTGACCAGCAAATCCGGTACGCTTCCATGGCAAAGTAAGGAGGAAAGCCATATGGTAACGGTGCAGGAAGTATTTGACATGGCAATTCATCTGATGGACGAGCAGCGGGAGACGGACGGCTCCACAATGACGGTGGACACCGGGGAATACAAGTACCGCACGATCTCCATTCTGAACACGGTGATCCCGAGAATCGCCAAGTATTCCCGGCTGGAAGAAGAGGACGAGGACGACATTCCGCTGCTGAGCAACCTGAATTTCAAGAACCCGAATTTTACCCAGGCTATCCGGCTGGACGATGGGCTGGCCATGTCGCTGCTGCCGCCCTACCTGGCTGCGGAGCTATTAAGCGCGGAGAATGACACATTATCTGCCTGGTTTATGAACCAGTACCGGGAGGCACTAAACGACATGCGGAACAACGCGGACGGCTCCTTTGAGCCGATTCCGCTGCCCTACGGGACATTTTAAGGAGGCGGAACCATGCCCACAATCAAGGATACGGCGGCAACCTCTGCCCTGAACGAGGATAAGTACATCAACAAGCTTTACGGAGATTCCGGCGCGGCGCAGAAGGACATGCTGACCGGGAATCTGGCACAGAACAACGCCGCCCTGGACAGCGCAAAGCAGCAGGTGCAGCAGCAGACCCAGACCCACCTTGCCAGAACCAGGGTAGAGGCAAACCAGATGGGAAAGAACTTCCAGACCCGGACGATGAGCCAAGGGGCGGGACAGCAGGCGGCGCTTTCCCAATGGGGGCAGCGCAGAACGGACGTGAACGCCCTGGAAGGCAAGCAGGCCAACGCCGACTATGAGATCGAGCGGCAGAGAAAGCTCCTGGGGGAGCAGTACGCCTCCGCCATCAAGCAAGCCCAGGCCAACAATGATATGGAGAAAGCCCAGGCCCTGTATGAGGCTGCCAAGGCGGAGGAGAACCAGCTGCTTGAGCTGCGGAAGCAGGGGGCAACGCTGCTTTCCGGCAAGGGAGACCGGTCTGCTATGGATGCCCTGGCCAACGGGGAGCTGCCCAAGCGGGACACCACCGGCGACAGCTGGGCGGAGGTGCTGCAAAACGAGGGAGCCGTGAATCAGATTTACGACGCGAAGCAGCAGGCGGCGGAGGCGGCGGCACAGAGCCAGTATGCCCAGAAGCTCTCCGAGCTGGAGGCACAGCGGCGGGCACAGCAGCAGCAGACGGACGGAAGCCTGACGGGGGCTTATGTGGATGCCCTGCGAAACGCCATGAACTATCAGGAGGTGCAGGGAGCCTACGGTCAGGGAAGCGGCGTAGCGGCGCAGGCGGCGCTTGCCCGGGACGCTGCCTTGCAGCGGAAGCTCACGGAGCTGAGAGGGGTACAGGCGGCGGCGGATGCCACCAGCGGCATGGCCGGGGTACAGGCAAGGGCGGACTACGGCAAGGGAATCGCCGACAGCCTGGAAGGCGTGAACGCGGAGCGAAACAAGGCACTGCTTGACGCGGCCAGCAAGGAGCAGCAGAAGCTTGTGGATTTGCAGAAGTTCGTGGGAGAAGACCTGGCCAAGAGAAAGCGGGACTACACCATGCTTGGCAAGCTCTACGGCCTGACGGACGAACAGATCGGGAAGCTGAACGCCCACGGCAGCCCCGGAACGAGCAAGAGCTGGCAGCGGTTTTTGCGGGATCAGCAGAAGAAGGGAAAGCTGGGCAAGAATAACAGCGGCGGCGGAAGCTACGACGTGAGCGAGAAAGACCTTATGGGGTGATATGATATGGCAGGAAACCAGAGCGCATGGAGAAACAGGCCTGTAGACCTGACAAAAAATACTCTGAGCGACGGACGGGATTTGTCCAGCGGCAGGCAGGAAGACGGCGAAGAAAAGAAGAAAAAGAAAAAGTCCACAATAACCTACAACCCGGATGGAACGGCTACCGTAACGGGGGTCAACAGCCGGGCGGAGGCAATCGAGGCCTACCGGGCTGACCGGGAAAAGACCCAGGACAAGGGGATGGAGGAATACAAGAACGCCATCAAGCAGTACCAGCTGAAAACCGGGAAGACGGTGGACAGCCCGAACGCCGTGACGGCGGCAGACCGGCTCTGGAACCGGGGAAGCAACGCCCCGAAGAAGGATGCCTACACGGACACCACCCGGAGGATCGTGGAGGCCAGACGGAACACCAAGCAGAAAAAGCAGGAGCTGGAGGACTACGAGCAGGAACGCAAGGAGACCCGGGCGGAAGACTGGAAGAACGCCTACCAGAAGGCACAGGCGGAAACATCGGCAGCAGCTCCAATGGAGGGGATTTCCGATGAGGACGCACTGATCCAGCAGATTCAGGAGACCAATCGGAAGGCACGGCAGAACTATGACCAGGAGCTAAACGAGAAGAAGGCGGCGGTTTCTCAGGCGGAGCGGGAGCAGAACCAGGCCACCATGGAAAGCGGACTGGACAGCATTTCCCGGCTTTCCGAGGAAGGCCAGAAGAAACTGGACGAATACAACTACCGGAAGGACACGGCTTCCGACCCGCTGGCTACCGGCCTGCCTGAGCTGGAAGCCTGGTTTGCCGAAAACGAGCACCTGGACGCGGAAAGCCTGGAGAAGCTGGCAGAGGTACGCAGACGGGAAACCAATGCCCAGAAGGCCGCCGAACAGCAGCAGGCGGCGCAGGAAGCGGCAGACAAGCACCCGATCTGGAACAGCACACTGACTGTCCCGGCGAACCTGATAGGCGGCTCCATGGCAAGTCTCGGCTATCTGGGAGAGGCACTGAACGGAACCGGACAATTTACCGACCTTGACCCATATAACCAGGGAACCCAGCTGCAAAACTGGTCTGGAGCCGTGCGCGGCGAGGTAAAGCAGAACATCGTCGGAGACGGAAGTAACCCCCTGCGGGCAATTGCCGGGGGAGCCTACGACGTGGGAATGGGCATGGCGGACACCGGGGCACGGATCGCTCTGGGTACGCTCACCGGCGGCGGCTCCCTGGTGGGTGCGGGCATTGCGGGCGCAAACACCTTCGGCAGTGCCATGCAGTCGGCGGCAAACCGGGGAGCAAACGCTGACCAGGCGCTTCTATACGCCACCGCAAGCGCAACGGTGGACGCGCTGACGGAGAAAATCCCCCTGGACAATCTAATCAGCATTTCCACGGCGAAGGGCGGCGCCGGATATATCCTGAACTTCCTGCGAAGCATGGGCATTGAGGGCGGGCAGGAAGCGGCCTCCCAGCTGGCGAGCCTGTTTTCGGATGCGGCAATCATGCGAGACAAAAGCGAGCGGAATCTGGAAGTTGCCCAGATGATGACCATGAACCCGAACATGAGCCTGGAGGAAGCTCAGGCCATTGTGGACAGGGGAACGGTGAACGACATCCTCTACTCCATGATCGTCTCCGGGCTTGCCGGAGGTTTCAACAGCCTGGTGGCCACGACCAAATACAAGCTTGCCAACCGGGGAGAAAACGCAGACGTTCCGGAAGCCGCCGCACAGAACCCCCAGGAACAGCCTGCCCAGGCGGCGGCAGAAGCCCCGGACGGCGAAAAGGCCGCACCGCTTGACGGGGAGCAGATGGCAAGAGCACTGGCAGGCCAGGAGCAGCCAGCGAGAGCGGGGGATTTACTGGCAGATTCGGAAGCGGAATTTGACAAGGCCTTTGACCGGGTGATGAACCAGGAAAGCCAGAAACCGGAGAGCCAGCCGGAAGCACCGAAGGCGGACACGGAAATGGACAGAAGGGCAAAAATGGCTCTGGGGATGGAGGACGGGCAAGGTTCGGCGGAGCCTGCGGCGGAGCAAAAAAACGCCGCCGGAAGCGGCGGCGTTTGGAACAAATTAAGAAGTTACAGCCAAGAGCAGATCGAGAACTGGAAATCCAGCAAGCGGATTGTGCTTTGCGACAGCATCGACCAATTCAAACAGTTCGTCAAGAATGCGCTTTCCGGAGAGGAAAAAACAAACAAGAAGATGTACTTCGGCGCAATTGGAGACGAGCTGGCCTCGGATATTTCCAAGTCCACAGGGCTTGACGTTGACGGGTATAATCTCACCTTGGGGGAAGACGAAATCCGAAAAATCAAGAAAAGCCACGGGGACGAAAGCAAAGAGGCACCTAGGGGGCAAAGAGCGGTAACAGAAGCGGATTATATCGCAATCCCGGACATTGTACAAAACGCGGATTCCATTAAACGCTCGGACAGCGACTACAACGGGAAACCGGCCATCGAATTCAGAAAAGCAAATGGTAATGAAACGACGACGGTGGTCGCCGTAGTTTCTGACAAGCGGCTTGACGTATTTGTGCAAACGGAATATGTAAACAAAAAAGCCGGGAGCATAGCCACCCCGGAATCTGTACAAGCCGATTCCTTTACGTCCGAAACGCCTGGTGGGACTGCTCCCAGCTCGGAAGCAACGTCCGCCGGGGGAGCTACTTCCAACACGACTATACAGCAAAACGTTTCGGAAGTCAATAGGCTTTCTGATAGTGCACAAGCGGCGGACAGCCAGGGCATGTCCACACAAGACGGACAGCCCCCAGTCCAGAACGCACAGCAGCAGCCCCAGGCGCGGAACACACAGCCGGTACCGCAGCCGAAAGTCCAGAACGAACAGCCGGTACAGCAGCAAGCCGCACCGCAGGAAATGCCACAGGAAGCCCAGGAAGGGGCGCAGAGGGCAGAAACGAACGGACAGGCACAGACACCGGACGGCTATGTTCCCGGCGCACAGGCAAGCGCAGAGGGCAAGACGATGAAGTCCAAGAGCTTCACCAACAGCGGCCTGAGAGGAACGGACAACGACATCCGGGAAAGCTACAAGGGAACCCTTGCCGTAGACCCGAAGGCGGGAGACTATCAACAGCTGCGGAACATGGACGTGATGGACGTGGCCAGGGAGAGAACCAGCACCCCGGAACGGGTACGGTCAGAATATGAATACCTGATGCAGAAGGACAACCTGACTGCTACGGACGTAGCAACGGCGAGGCTTGCGGTAAAGTCGCTTTTCAACAGCGGAGACGTGGACGAATACACGGAATTAAACCAACGTTTGGCAAAGACGGCCACGGAGGCCGGACAGGCGGTGCAGGCGTTCAACATCGGCGGGACGATGAAGGACGCGGCAGACCCGGAATCCGCCTGCGAAACGGCCATCAAGGGGCTTTCCGGCCTGAAAAAGGAAATGACCACCTACAACGCCGAAAAGAGCGGAAAGAGCTTTGAGGATTGGAGAAAGGACGTTTCCATGGGCATCACCCGGCTTGCCATCGCCGTTGAATCGGTGGAGGACGGAGACACGGCGGGAATGCAGAAGGTAATTACACAGATCGCCCAGGCCAGAAAGACAACCGGTTTGTTCGGAAGCTCGGACAAGCTGACCTGGAACGCCCGGAGAATCCTGAAAAAGCTGGACTTTGACGACCTGAAGAAGATTGCCAACACCCAGATTGCCTCCATGCCGGACGATTTCCGGCGGCGGACGGACAGAGAAGTGATGATGGGAATCCGGAAACAGAACATCCTGACCAGTTTCAGAAGCTTTGGACGGAATATCGGCGGAAACGCAACGACGGGGCTTTTGGATTCGGCAAGCGACAGCCTGGGCGGACAGGCTATGGACATGCTGATTTCCAAATTCACCGGGAAACGGACGACCGGAAACGATTTCACCCACACGAAAGCCTACATCGACGGAGCAAAAAGCGCGGCGGACTTCGCTTCCCTATGCGTGGAGCTGAATATCCCCATTGAAACAGACGTAGACGCTTCCTATTCCGCCGTTTCTGATGGGAACAGGTTAAAGTACGGCGGAAAAACGTTCCGCTCCACGGGCAACCTGGGAATGCGGCTCCTGTACGCCTATCAGAAGTACATGAATTACGCCCTGGAGGTAACGGACAAGGTATTCGAGGGCGGCACCAACGCGGCGGTGGCGGAAAGCCTGGAGGGGCTGAGAAACTCCGGCCTGGGAGATGAGGACATTGACCGGCTGTCCCAGTTCACGGCCAACCGGCGGACGTTCAAGGACGCAACCTGGGAAGCAACGGACAAGTACGGGGACACAAAAGAACACGGTTCTGCCCTTGCCCGATACGGCAAGAAGGCAAAGAAAGGCTTATCCGGAGACGGAGCACTGGGAGCGGCCGGAGAATTTGCGGCAGATTCGGCCATGCCCTTTGTGGGAACGACCATGAACGTAACCCAGACCGGCGTGGACTACAGCACCGGCGTAATGAAAAGTCTGGGCGAGCTGGCCTCCCTGATCCACGACGCAAAGCAGGGAAAGTCCATTGACGTGAACCGGCAGCGGCAGGTTGCCTCGGACTTTGGCCGGGGCGTGACCGGCCTTGCCCTGATTGGCGGCTTTACGGCACTGGCGGCAAAGGGAATTATCCGGGTATCCAATGCCGACGACAAAAACAAGAAGGCACTGGAACAGGCGGACGGCCTGAGCGGGGCACAGATCAACTGGTCGGCGGCAGCCAGGGAAAGCACCGGCGGGGATACCAAGTGGCAGGCGGGAGACGTAATCAGCAGCCTGGACAGTCTGGAACCGTTCAACACCCACATGTATCTGGGGGCGGAATTGGCGCAGGAGGACGACATTCAGGGAATGCTGAAAGCCCTTCCGGGCGCAACGGCGGAATCGGTTTTCCGGGCTTTTATGGACAGCCCCATGGTGACGGGACTGCAAAATATCGCGGACATGGTTTCCGACATCAGCGACGCGGTGGAAGCCAAAGACCCGACGGCGGCGTTTGGAGCGGTTGCAAAATACGCCGGGGAAACGGCATCCAGCTTCATTCCCCAGATCGTCAAGCAGGGGGCGAAAGCGGCAGACGGATACTACCGGGACACCAGAGGCCAGACGGCGGCGGAATACGCGAAAAACGCTTTCCTGACCAACGTTCCCGGCGGCGCACAGGATTTGCCGAAAAAGATTTCCGGCCTGGGCGAGGAACAGAAGCGGGGCGGCGTATATGCCAACCTGTTTGACACGACAAACAGCCAAATCTACCAGCCAAACGCAATCACGGAATCTTTGGGCGCACTGTCTGACGCTACCGGCGGGCAGTACGACAAAGAAATCTACCCGGAACGGCAAGCCCCCATGCAGGTAAAAAACGCCGCCGGGGAGGCGGTGGAGCTGGACGGGGCACAGCGGGAAACCTATCAACGGGAGTACGGCGGGAAGGTATCGGAGTACTACGGTGCCCTGATGAACAATCCGGACTATCAGAAGCTCACGGACGAGCTGAAAGCGGAAGCCCTGAAAACCGTCAAGGGATACGCGGCGGACTACGCCCGGGCGGCAGTGACGGACTACAAGGAGGTGAAAACCGGAACCGCCGAGGAAATCGGAAAAGAGGCGGTCATGGACGTGGTTACAAAGCAGATGGCAAGCGGCATCAGCGACATGCAAAAGGTATGGGACTACGGCTATGACGAAAAGCCGGCGAAAGAGACCCTGGAAAGCGCATACGACACCTATAGCAAAATGACCGACAGCCAGAAAGCGGCGTACAAGGAAAACGTATCCGGCGATACGGCAAAGTATCTGGAGGCGCGGGAAGCCGGGGTCAGCACCACGGCCTATCTGAAAGTGCTGGACGCGGTGAAACACGCCGACGGCACGGGAAACAGCGCGAAATACCGGGCGATCACCAGCGCAAGTATCAGCGAAAGCGCAATGGATAAGCTGATGAAGGCTTACATGCCGGACTATGACCCGGAAAACCCGAAATCCGACAAGACAGAGCTGAAATATGACTACGCACGGAAGGAACTGGGAATGACCCCGGCGCAGTATGCACAGGCCTATGAAATTTACCAAAGCTTCAACGGCTACGGAAAAGGCAAGGCCAAAAAGCAGCGGGAGGCACTGGCGGAGATTTACGGCGCGGACATGGCGAAAAAGCTTTGGAAGCTGTACGGCGGAAAGCTTGACGTGGTGGACTGGTGGGAAGAGCAGCAATAACACAAAAAGCCGCCCCCGAAATGGGGGCGGCTTTTGCTTTATGATTCCGCAAACATGTAATTCCCGTTTGCCTTGTGTGCATCATTCCAGGCGGCGACAACTTCAACGGCCGCTTTCTTGCTAGGCATGATATTGGCGTTGTAAAGATTGCCCGGTTTGAACTGAAGTCTTCTTACCAAGTTTTCGTTTTCCGAAACAGGAAAGGCAAAAGCACAATACTTTCCGTTTGCCTCTACATCTGCTGCAATCCAAAAGTTTTTCATCGTTTTATCTCCTTTCAATGGGGGACGAAAGCCCCGCTTATGCGGTCAGGCCGGTTTCGATTGCCCGGAGGGCTTGCAAGTGCTGCTCCGTGTTCCGGGCGTACCAGCATTGCTTTTTATTATGCCAGCGATACCCGGCGGCTTTCAGGGCGGTTCTGGTGGCTTCGGCGGGCTTGCCGGGGAAATAAACCTCTACGCCGTCAAACTCAGGGACGAAAACCACCCGGAGGGAATCGGCTTTCTTTTCTTCCGGCTTCGGCTCGGCGGGTTTGGCGATCCGGGCGGTTTTGGGGACAAACTGAACGTTATCCGTTCCGCATCCGAAGTAATAGAAATTGACGTGAAAATAATCGATCATGCCGTCGCAATCCTCAAAATTGTAAGACTGTACATAGCCGTCCACCGCTTCCACGGCGGCCTGAATCTGTTCGGAGAGCACCCGGTAAAAGCTGCCTTTGGTTTCCCAAATGCGTTCAAACTCGGCTTTCAGCCCGGCATCTGTCCAGCTTGTCGGGGCAAAAACGCTATTATACTCTGCCTTGCGAATGACGGTGTTCTTTTCTTCCTCGGTCAGCTCCTCAAAGTCCTTATAGACCTTACAGGGGGCTTCCTTCAGGTCAACGTGGAGCTCCTGACACATGGAAGCGTAGGAGGTGCGGACGCTGAACTTATAGGTGGGGAACTGCTCCTTGATGAACTGGCGGACAAGCTGGGCGATCTCCTTTAAGCTGCGGGCGGAATCGTAGTTGCTGCCCTTCCAGCCGTTGGCGGTGTAGAACTCGCTGCGGGTGCTCTGGGCGGTCTCGGCGGTGGGGGTTTCGGCGGTGCGGTTATAGGCCAGCTTAAAGGCGGGGAAAACCGCGTCGTACTCGGCATTGATGGCCTTCATGGTGGCCTCGCCGCCGCCCCGGTCGGGGTGGTTGGCCATTGCCAAGCGGCGATATTCTTTCTTAAGCTCGTCCAGGGTGGTACAGGTGGTGAAGTATTTCATGGTGTGATCCTCCAAATCTGTTGTTGTTTGGTGTTTTGCTTTGTGCCTATATCATAGCACCGTTAACTGACATTGTCCAGTGGCAATGCTGCACAATGTTAACGGTTATATTATGTGAATTTTGTACGTTGACGGTTATGATGCCGCATGATACTATAGTATCGGAAGGATGTGATAGTATGGCAGTGACGGAAGCGCACACTAGGGCAAGCGTCAAATATAACAAGGGGCGGGACAACATCATGATCCGCCCGACCAAAGAAGAAGGCCAGCAGATACGCCAGGCGGCGGCGGACGCGGGGCAAAGCGTGCAACAGTATATACTAGACACGCTGCGCAAGCGGCGGGAAGCCGAAGAAGCGTAAAAAATCCCCCAGGCCGGAAGGTCTGGGGGATTGCTTTCTATTTTTGGCTGACTGCTCTATTCATAAGTTCGCGGGCTAAACCTGATTTACTATCAGCTTTTTGCAGCAAATCAAATAATTGCGGGTTCTGGTTTCTATTGACCTTTACGAGGACTTTTAGCACATTTTCTTTTTCCCAGGACGATTTCGCTTGACTGTCCGGCATTTTTTCACTCCTTTATGGCGGGGCCGGGAAAACCGGCCCGACCTTTTTACTCCCCGTCAGATTTAGTGCACTTTGGGCGGAATTGCGGGTCTCCACTTTCGACCCAGAGGATGAAATCATTGATTTCCTTCTCCGTCCATCCAGCGGCGCGCAATCCTAAGATAATGCGGGATGCTTCCTGCATGGTCATTTTGTTTTTCCTCCTTTCCTTTGGGATGGCTTCACTATATCATGGGATATCCCATTTGTCAAGCCCTTTTTTCGCATTTCCCAAAAATATTTTCATGCGAGGCGCAGAGCGTCCGCCAGGCCGGCGCAAATGCCGCCCAAATGGTAAATCATTGCCTATATATTGTATAGGCCGCACAGGTCAACCAGCAGCCCCACAGTGGCATATACGGCACGACACGCAAGCCCCACAGGGCAGGACAGCACACCACAGCACCGGCAGACAAAACGCAGGTCGATATAACTTTTTTTGCCAAGTCCGCTTGACATCAGGGCAAAACTTTGCTACCATTCATTTTAGACGGAAAAGTTCTGGTTTTGGGGGTGTTTTCCATGGCTGGCAACGCAAACAGCGGCTACGCAATCGCTTTTTGCATGACCGAGCAGGAGCTAAAAGGCAAGGTTGATACCTTTCTGCGGGACTACGCGGACGGATCACACGGGATTGTTACATGGCCTATGTTTTGCGCCTACATCGGGTACTCCATCCCGGAGGTGCGGGAGTGCTACCAGCGGGGCAAAAGCAGCAGTAACGCATACAGCGGACGGGCGGTGCTGCTGGACAGGATGCGTACCCAAGTAGCCGCCTTGACGCTGGCAACGGGACGCAATCAGGCCACCATAGCGGCAAAGGAGGCAGGGACGGACTATTTCACCCCGCCAGGGCAGGCGCAGGCCGTGCCGCCTATCGTGGTGCTGTTTGGCAACGGGGACGGGCGTTATATTGATGCCATCAAGTAGCGATCAGCCGCGAACGCAACAAAATAAGTATTTTGTGGCGTTTATTCCGGGGTTTTGGGGTATCTGTTGGGCATTATGACGGACAATGTTACAGATTGGCCATAATTCCACGGGTGACGGACAGCACGGGCTATTATGGTATGGCCTGCCCCTGGTGGTGCTGGCCTATAAGGGCGGCTCAGATTTTTTTTGTGGGGTATATTGATAGGGGCTTGATAATCAATCCCCACCCCACGGGGAAGCGGAAAAACGGGCGGATGCGCTTATGTATGTATAGATATATATCGCATGGGCACGATTTGAACCCCCAAGACCCCCTCCGGTCTCCGTTTTTCAAAACTTCGGTGTGATTAGTACAAGTAATTACTACTCAGATAGTAGGATACTACTCAAAAGTAATTACTTAGTATATAACTCAGTTAATATACTTTCTACGTTATTATCTACTATCTACTTATACAGAGTAAGTATTATATTATATATATTATAATAATACTATATAAGCGGTAACGAGAAAAAAGAAGCGCAGGGGGGTATCGGAAAAAGGGGCGGGGGTGCATAGAAACCGGCTCCTGAAAAAATCAAAAAAAGAGAATTTGAAATCCCGCACAGAAGAAAATATGCCGATGTAGCACAACAGGCGGTGCACCGGGCTTTGACCCGGCGGGTGCTGGTTCGACCCCAGCCATCGGTGCCAGGCTGTATCATGCAGCCAAAGGTGCGTTTCCTTTCTCTCAACACGGCGGCGGTCTGCTGGAACAGCGAGGCTTCACCAAATCGGTCAAGGGTCAGGGTTAAAGTCCCCTCTGGATCGCCGTCCAATACGGAGCAGTAAGCATAACAGGTACTGCGGCGGGTTGCTACCCCGTTCACGGATGGATTTCCGTGTGCAGGTTCAAGTCCTGCCTGCTCCGCCAATTCTGAAACATGGGAGGGGAATATGGAAGTCAATAAAAACGGTTTTCTGATCTGTCCGAAGTGCGGAAAGAAGACCAACACGAAGGTAGCACCTACCACGGTGCTGAAAGACTTCCCCCTGTATTGCAACAGGTGTCGGGAAGCGTTTCTGATAAGCTACAAAGCCAGAGCTTAGAGTCAGGGCAATGTCTGAAAAAGACATTTGCTTTGGCTCTTTTTTGTTTGTCTGCAAGGAGGTGGGGAAGACGGCAGGGGCACAATACGATGAAAAGAACAGCATAATCGTTGACCTGGGTGCTCCGAACTCGGAACCACAGTGGAAGTTTTTCCTTTCCACATGCAAGTACACCTGCTACGGCGGCGCGCGAGGCGGCGGCAAGTCCTGGGCAATTGTCCGGAAATTCCTGCTGCTTGCGTTCAATTACGCCGGAATCCAGATTCTTGTTGTCCGGCGTGAGTATGACCAGCTTGAGAACCCCATTATCCAGCCTGCCTTGAAGCTGCTCCCGGAATCGGTGTATTCGTACAATAAATCGGATCACCTTCTGACGCTGATAAACGGAAGCAAGATCAAGTTCTCCAACATGCCGGACTATGGAGCGGCAGTCGAAGGAAAATTTCAGGGAAATAACTGGGACGTGCTTTTCATTGACGAGGCAACACAATTCCTGGAGAGCGAGTTTCGAGGTCTGGCGGCGATTGTCCGTGGCGACAACGAGTTTCCGAAGAGAATCTATCTTTCTTGTAATCCAGGTTCGGTCGGCCACTTTTGGGTCAAACGACTTTTTGTAGACCGGGATTTCCGGGGAACCGAGAACCCGGATGATTACGTTTTCATTCCCGCTACGGTGGATGACAACAAGAACATCAATAAGGACTATGTGGAGCAGCTGGACTTGCTTCCGGAGGACGTGCGGCGTGCACACCGGTTCGGTGACTGGAACGCTCTGAGCGGCGTGTACTTCGAGGAATTCACGGATGGCATTCACACCTGCAAGCCCTTCCCGATTCCGGAGAAGTGGAACAAGTACCGCTCCATGGACTACGGCCTGGACTGCCATTTCTGTATCTGGGTAGCGGAAGATCCCAACGGGCGGTGCTACGTCTACCGGCAGTATAAAATGTCCGATCAGATCGTGTCAGAGGCGGCCAGGATGCAGCTTGAGCTGACCCGGCACGATGAACTGATAAACTACACCATTGCGCCCCCGGATTTGTGGGCAAGAAACCGAGAAAACGGAAAATCCCAGGCAAACACCTTCATGGAATGCGGCCTTGCTCTGTACCGGGCGGACAATAACCGGAAGCAGGGCTGGCACGCCTTGAAGGAAATGCTGAAAATCCGGGAGGACGGGAAGCCGGGACTTATCATCTTCGCCACCTGCGGGGCACTGATCGACAGCCTGAAATGCTTGCAGCACGACAAGACAGACCCGAACGACGTAGCCAAGCAGCCCCACGAAATCACCCATGGCCCCGATGCTCTGCGGTATTTTGCCCAGACCTTCACTCTCCCCGCCGGGAACGAGGAACCGGAGACGGACGAGGAAGAAGACGACAGCACTTTGGACTATTACAGCTACATGTGCGGAACCGGGGTTTCCAGCAGCTACATGCTGGGCTAACACATAATCTACAGCCTACCAGAGCTGAGATATACGGCCTACCAGAGCCGAAACGAAAGGAGTACAACCAATGGAGAACGAAGGAACTGAGCTGAACGAATTCAGAGACGCTTTATTTGGTGATGACGGATACCATACCGAAACGGATGAAGCCAATGATTCGGGAAGCGAAGAAACACCCGAAGTCAATGACGATGCCGACGGCGGCGAACCCAGCCAGGCCAGCGGGGAGGAACCGAAGCCGGAAGGCGAAGACAAAGGCAACGGCAAAGACGGAACAGAGGGCAGTCAGAAGCCCGACAGCGAACCCGCCCAGACCTACACCCTCAAGGTCAACAAAGAGGAACGGAACGTCTCTCTTGAGGAAATGACCGCCCTTGCTCAGAAGGGGGCGGACTATGACCGGGTAAAGGGACAGGTAGAAGAGCGGGAGAGCACCATTTCCGACCTGCAAGGGAAGCTGGACAAGCAGCAGGCTATTTTGGACGTGCTTCAGATGATCGCCGGCAAAGACGGCGGAGACCTGAGCCAGCTGACCGAAAACCTGTATGTGAACTTCCGAAAGAGCCAGGGCGGCTCTGAGGACGCAGCCAGGGCAGAGCTGAAGAATGCCAGCCTGGAAAAGGAACTTGCCGCTACCAAGGCCAAGCAGGCCGAGGAGCAGAAGCAGGAATCCGAAGACCAGAACCGGGCGCAGCGGGAAGTGGAGGAGTTCCGCAAGGAATACCCGGATGTGGAGCTGACCGATGAACTGGTTGATAAGCTGCTTCCGGATGTTCAGGGAGGTATGCCGTTAAGTGCGGCCTACCGAAAGATGGAGCGCAGCCAGCAGGCGGAAAGGATCGCCGAACTGGAACGCAAACTCGCCGCAGAGCAGAAAAATGCCAAGAACCGCCGCAGTTCTCCCGGCAGTCAGCAGGATTCCGGCGGAAAAGCAACGCACAGTGAAATTGATTCTTTCCGACGTGCGCTATTCGGATAAACCAATTAACGAAAGGAGAAAAAATAATATATGGCTGAAACCATTCACTTTGGCGAAGAGTTCAGAAAGGCTCTTTCTGAATACTACAGCCTGAAATCTGTTACGGAGGGCGCATATAACAATGCGCTGAACGCTGAGTTCAACGGCAGCGACATGGTATATGTTTACGAAGTCGCTACGTCTCCCGTCAACAACTACAACAAGAAGCAAGACCCCTCTACCGGCTCCCGATTCGGTACTCCTACCGAGGTTGGCGACTACAGATACGCATTCAAGCTGACCCAGGACATTTCCTTTGATCGGACGGTTGACCGCGGCAATAATGACGCACAGTTCTTCATCAAGAAGGCCGGTGCCATTATGAAGGCGTATACCGACAAGGAAATTCGTCCTTTCAAGGAAAAGTACCGCCTGAAGAAGTGGTGCACGGAGGCGGGCATTCATACCGCTCTGGCGGCAGCACCCGGCAAGAGCACCATTGCGGAACAGATCATTGACCTGCATACCGCAATGATCGAAGAGGGCGTTCCGGATGATTCCGGCACTCTGTTCATCCCCAGAGCTTATCTGAAAGTCCTGAAACTCTCTACCGAGTGGGTGGAACTGGATTCTCTGGGTGGAAAGTCCATCCCCAATGGCAAGATCAAGATGTTTGACGGCCTTGTTGTCAAGCCTGTGCCGACCCGGTTCTTCCCGGATGACTGCTACTTTGCGATTTTTGCAAAAAATAGCATCATCGCCCCCGAAAAGATTAACCTTATGCGCGGCATCAAGGATTCTGAGAACATGGACGGCGACCGCTTCCAGTTCCGGTGCAAGTTCGACGCTTTCGTGCTGCCCTCTCTGTGTGCCGGTGCGGCGGTGGCCTGCAAGAAGGATAGCGTCACTCCTACTCCGTCTGTATCCATTTCCAGCGGAAAGGCGACGGTTACGGACAGCTCCAGCGGTGTTGTTTACTACACCCTTGACGGCTCTGACCCCCGCTATGCTTCTGCCGAAGCAAAGGTGTACAGTTCTGCTGTGACCGTTGCGCCTGGCGACATTTTCCGCTGCTGTGCGAAAGCGGATGGAAAGTACATGAGTGCCGCTACGAAAGATGTGATTACCTGATTCACACACACCCGGGAGGGGCTTCCCCCTCCCGGCAACGGATACGGAGGTACAAATGATTATTGCCCTTCTCATTCTCGGCGGGTTTGCGCTTTTGACCGCTGTTGTAGATTTCTCTCTGTTCCTGTATCAGAAAAAGCGCATTGACCAGCGGTTTACCGCTATGTGCAGTCTTCTGGAATCCAGCCTGGATTCCGTGCATTGTCAATTCGAGGATATGACAGAATCGGTTTCCAAACTGAGAGACGCTTTGAAGGACGTTGATGTAGGTCTTAAAAAAGCAACATTTGATTTTCGTGTAGAAATGGATTCTGTAAAAAAGGACGCTGCCTGCACGGAGGATTGTGTGTTTGCGCTGGCAAAGCAAATGGAGGAGCTGAAAAAGGCCTGCGCTGATTTGCAGCTTGACTATCAGGAAGCCCAGAAAGCGGCCTCCCGTGTGAATGATTTTGCAAGCGGCCTTGCGAATATCTTTGACTATGATCCCGTTGCCCAGCTGAAGCGGGCGAGAGAAGGGGGCAGGGCTGAGTAATGGCAAGAAAACAGGCAATCCCAACCAACGAGGAAATCCAAAAGCGTTTTGAAAAATGCTATGGATTCAACAACCAGATCGGCCTTTACGACCAGGTGAAGGTCAACGAGGATTTTTACATCGGCAATCAGTGGGAAGGCGTAGAGGCAAACGGCTTGCCTACCCCCACTTACAATATGTTCAAGCGGGTTATCAATTTCCAGGTCTCCACAATCACCTCTGATAACCTGACCCTGCGGGCACTTCCTATGCCCTCCACATCCAGGGCAACCATGAAGGACTTGGAGCGGGTATGCGAGATTGTGAGCAATCAGTTTGCGGCGATCATCAAGCGCAACCGCATTGTGGCTCTGAACCGTGAGTTCCTGCGAAATGCGGCGGTGACGGGTGACGGATGTATGCACTTCTACTTTGACCCGACCATTGAGAACGGCCAGGACGTAAAGGGCGAAATTGTCGCTGAGATCGTGGACAATCTGCGGGTGCATTTCGGAAATCCCAATTGCCGGGATGTTCAGCGGCAGCCCTACGTCATCATTTCCCGGCGGGAGCTGGTGGAGGATGTGCGCTACAAGGTGGAGACCAACCATGAGCAGGGGCTTTGCAAGATTGCAGACCCGGACGAGATTCAGGCAGATTCCGAGAAATTCCAGAATAAGTATGACAGCTACACGGACGATAAGGTCACGGTGCTGACCTATTATTTCCGGAACCGGGATACCGGCACAATCTGGTGCATTGAATCCACGGAAAAGGGCATTATCCGGGATGCCTACGACACGGAGTACACCCTGTATCCGCTGGTGTGGCTGAACTGGGACTATATCCGGGACTGTTACCACGGACAGGCCATGGTCACGGGACTGCTGGCAAATCAGAAGTTCATCAATAAGATGTTTGCGCTGGTGGGCATTTCTCTTCTGACCACTGCCTTCCCGAAAATCGTCTACGACCGGAACCGGATCAAGAACTGGGACGGCAGAGTGGGAACCTCTGTCGGCGTAAACGGCAACGTTGACAACGTTGCAAAAATCATTGACGGTGCAACAATCAGCCCTCAGATCGCCCAGTTTATCGAGCTGTCCTTTGACAAGACCCACTCCCTTCTGGGCGCGTCTGACGTGGCTATGGGCGATTCCAGGCCGGATAACACTTCTGCCATTATCGCCTTGCAGAGAGCGGCCAACACGCCAATGGAGCTTACGAAGCAGAACGACTACAAGTGTCTGGAGGATGCCGGTCGTATCTGGATTGATATCATGACGGTGAAATACGGAACCCGTATGGTGGAAGCGGCAATGGACATGGACGATGTGGGAGAGCAGCCTCTCGGCATGGAGCTTCCGAAGCAGAATTTCACGGTTCCGTTCGACTTCTCTTCTCTGCGGGAAATGCAGATTTCCATCGAGCAGGAGGTGGGAGCGTCTTCTTACTGGTCGGAAATGGCCTCCATGCAGACCCTTGACAATCTGCTCATGAACGGTCTGATTACCCCTGAGCAGTATGTGGAGCGGCTTCCCAACGGATACATTTCCAAAAAGCAAGAGCTTCTGAACGACTTCCGGGCGGCACGGGCAAACCCGATACCTGTAGAGAGCGAGGGCACAGGGATGAGCACGGAAACCACCTCCGAGGACATCCCGGTTCACGGTGGAAGCGGAAACGGCTCTGTCCAGCGGGCATTAAATCGAGAGGGGGTGGCGTAACCTATGGCAATTGAGAAACTGAGTGCTGACCTGAATATCATTTCCAAACTGGGGGATTATCCGCTTGCGGATGACGGTCTGGAACCGGATCAGTTCAAGGCGAAGTTTGACGAGGCGGGAAAACTAATCAAGCAGTACATCAATGAGGTTCTGGTTCCTTCCGTGGACGAGCTGGTAGACGTGGACGCTCTTCTGAGAGGAATTCTGGATACCACGCTCACGAAAGCGGACAAAGCGGCAAACGCCAAGGCAACCGGCACTGCGCTGAACACCCATAACGCAATGATCGGAACGGTGCTGGAAAACGCCTATAACTGCGGTGACTTTGTAATTCCGGGCGGGAATGCGTTTGCTTATACCATTTCTTCCATTGCCTCCGGAACCTATTGTGTCGTAAAAAAAGGACAATTTATCATGCAGGGGAATCTTGTAAAGATGTCTGCTGATAAAACGCTTCGCATAACCTACGCAACACTGGGCACATATCGAAATGACCTGATTGTTGCCAGAGTTGTGAGGGATTCGGACGGTGTGGACACTGTTTCTGCCGTGATGCTGGCCGGAGAAACGTCTATTACCGCTTCCGGTGCAAACGATCCGGAATACAAGCGTGACGATATCAACTCTGGCGCAGCAACACGAGATATTCCGCTTTATCGGGTGCGAATTCGTGGAAGTGATGCAACCATTGAGAAGCTTTTCAACGTAGAAAATTCGGTGGATATCACGCTTTCTAAGAATGGATGGGGCAACACCGCACCCTATACGCAGTCTGTGACTGTCTTTGGCTTGGCTGATAAGCGAAAGCACTCTGTGATTGCAAAGCCAACCGGAACCAATGAGCAGCGGCTTGCCATGCTGGAAGCCTGTTCTTGCGTCAGTTATGCGGAGCGTGACAGGCAAACGCTTACATTTACCTGCCTGGAAGAGAAGCCGGACGTGGATATTTACGCAACTGTGGAGGTGCGGTAATGGGTGAGATGATTCCGTTATATGGGTTCAAGGGCAGAAATGGAGCTACTTTGACAGTCACTGCTCCGGCAGGAACTACGGTAACGGTGAGCAAGGACGGAAAATCTAAGCTTCCTAAGTTTTCGGATGGTGCTGTGGTGTTCAAGGGGCTTTCTACCGGCACATGGACAATTACCATTACCAACGGCACGGATACGGCCAGCAAGAACGTGGAGATCAAGGCGGACTACGAAGCGGATATCACCTTCTTTACGGCAACCTTGCACATTTCCTACCCTGCTGGGGCGGTGTGCAAGGCCACGAATGGAAGCACCACCCTGACCGCACCGGACACCTCCGGCACATGGGCGTGTACCGTGGACAAGGCGGGCACCTGGACGGTCACGGCGGGAGACCTGACCGAGACTGTCACCCTGAACGCAACCGGGGAGACAAAGACCGTGATCGTCGGCCGATGGATCGTGAAAAACGGCGTACTGACCGACATCGGCCTGACCAATCCGCTGATTTCCGGGCGCAAAGTGACACAGACCCAGGAGACCGGCTATGTCGCCATTAAAAACGCCCAAAGCCTGGTCGCCGGTATCGCCACCGGCAAGACGCTGGATTTGACCGCCGCCCGGAAGATCGTGGCCGACATCGACGTGACTACCGTTGGTGCCAGCAAGGACTATACCCAGTACGACGGTATCAACCTGGTTACATCTAAGGCCATTTCTGCGGCGGACGTGACAAAATCCATTGCCAATATGACCGCGTATCTGGATGATGACCACATTGCCAACACAACCGGGCGGAAGACCCTGGAGCTGGACGTGTCCAGCCTGACCGGAAGTCATTACGTTGGATTTGCCATCGGCACGAAAGGCGCGTTTAGCGTGTACAGCTTGTATGTACTGTAGGGGGGGTATTGTTGTGAAAACGCTGGCAAATCTGCTGTGGCTGGTGGTGCTGACCCTGACCATGGTGCTGATGCTGCCCGTCTGGATTGTTTGTATTGTGCTGGGATTGGATGGTGGTTGCGATGATTGATGCAATGATCTATGATGTGGTGCCCAGAGCCGGGGTCATCGACTTGGGGAAACAGGTCGAGGGGCTGGTTACGCGGGTTGTCCTGCCAAATATCCGGCGTGGGGCAGGTACTGTGCATCTGGTACACCAGCGGTCGGACGACCAGAAGCCGTACCCTGTCCCCGTCACCGAAGATGGCGACAAAGTCTATTGGATTGTAACTCGGTCAGATACGGCCTTCCCCGGACGGGGGCAGGCGGAGTTGCAGTGGCTCGGCGAAAATGGTGCTGTGGCAAAATCTATTACCTATCAGACCAATACCACCCGATCCATGGCAGAACCCGGCCCGGAGCCGGACGAACCGCTGAAACCCTACACCCAGGCCGTGGCCCAGAGTGCCCAGGCGGCGAAAAATGCGGCGGCAAGTGCTACGGAATCCGCCCGGAGTGCGGAGGCCAGTGCCGGACAGGCGGGGCTATCTGCTGCTACCGCAACGGAAGCAGCCAAGAACGCGGAAGCCATCGTCGGGCAGGCAGGACAGTCTGCCCAGAGTGCCCAGGCGGCGGCACTTGCAGCCGCCCAGAATGCCGCTGCGGCGGAGACGGCGGAAGCTGGGGCAAAACAAGCCCAAACCGGGGCGGAGGCAGCAAAAACGGAAGCGCAGACCGCCAAAACCGCCGCCGAGAAAGCGGCCCGGGAAGCCAAAACCGCCCAGACGGGGGCGGTGGAGGCCAAAACCGGGGCGGAAACCGCCCAGGCCAAGGCGGAGGAAGCGGCTCAGGGCATAGCGGCAGACCGGGAGCAGATCGGGGCCAATACCGCAGGGCTGGCAGCGGCACAGCAAGACGTGACCGAATTAAAGGCCGAAAACACCGCCCTGAAGGCCGAGACGGACAGAACCGCCCGGAGCCTGGATTACCTTTGGAAAAAATCGAAGGGTATCATCTACGACACAGAGACCGTCACCGGAGCCGGAAGCAGCGTAACCGTGCCCAGCGGGGCTATGGATTACGCCGCACTGCGTATGGCGGGCGGCATGAGCCGGACGGGTAGGAATCTGCTTGATATCACACGATACACCCCATTGACGACACCATCCAACGCAATCACTACCACAGTGGATTCTAACGCTATTGTTTTTACCGTTCCGGTCATTAACGAAATATGGCAGGCATGGCGCATCACGCTATCTGATATCGGGCCTGGAACATATGTGATAACAGCCAATTTGGATTCAAGCAATGCAGATTTTACGCCGAACCTTGCTATCTACGCATACGACGGTGGTTCGGTCAAGCCCTTAGGTGGATTAACAGCTAGCGGCAAAAAAACCGTCACAATACCGGACGGGAGCGTCATGCGGCTATACTTCCACGCCACTACCGATAGTGGCGCAAAGGTGGCCAGAACTGTACGGTATACCAATGTGATGATAAGCAAAACCGCAGTGGCGTACGAACCATATACCGACAGCCTACTGGATGCCCCGGTGGACGAGGTGCGGGTTGCCAACGCCGCCGGGGACAGCACCAACACCTACCCAATCCCGCAAGCCATCCGGGATTTGTGCCCGGACTATGGCATCGGGGTATCGGCAGATTGCTATAACTACATTGATTTTGCGGCAAAGCAGTATCATCACCGGGTTGGACAGGTGGATTTGGGGACGTTGAAATTTGGAAAGCAAGATACTATCAATGGTAACTGGCGTTTCCAATCGTCTTTTAATGCCATGGTGCTGGATGCTTCCGATCTGCTAACCGCAAAATATTCATATGTTGGCGGTGGGACGTGGCGTGGCGTTTTTGGCATCGGCGCAAATGGCCATCAGTTGCAGATTTGTGATATGGCATACACAACCACTGATGATTTTGTGGCCGCTATAGCTGGCCAAACCCTATACTACGAACTAGCCACCCCGGAAGTTATCGACTTGTCCGCCGTGTGGCCGGATGATGATTTCGGCATTTTTCGAGTGGAGGCGGGCGGCACAATTAACCTGCATTATCCCGCCCTGGATGACGGCTTTGAGCTGGCCGTGCCGTCGGAAACGGAAATCATGGTAGACGTTGCAAAGGTGGTGGGAACGGATGGATGATATCGCAAAAAAGCTGGCCGCCCTGAACGGCCTGACCCAGGCCGACCTGGAGCCGAAACCGGACAACACCGGGGAGCGGCTGGACAACCTGGAAACCACCACGGACGATATTATTTTGATGATGGCGGACCTGATTGGAGGTGAAACGAAATGAAGACCCTGAGTGCCCTGAAGCTGCGCATTATGGTTCGGGCGTTCCGCGTCCGGATCGCAAATGGCGAAAGTTTCGAAGAAATCGCCGAGGACTATCCCCGGCTGACCGTGGACGACCTGGAGGCCATTCGTGCCGCCCTGAATGTGTAAGGGGGTGGGCGCATGACCACAATGCAAATCCAAAGTCTGTTGCTGTATCTGGGCTACCCGGTGGGTGCACCGGACGGGATCACCGGCAGCCAGACCCGGCAGGCCGTGACGCTATTTCAGGCGGCGGAGGGGCTGACGGCGGACGGAGACCCCGGTCAGGAGACCCAGACCGCCCTGCTGGCGGCAGTTGCGGCAGGGAGAATGTACACACCTGCCAAAGTGGAAAACGCCAAGACGGGGACGTTCTGGGACGAAATCAAGTATTTCCAGCGGGCAGAGTTCCGGTGTCAGTGCGGCGGGAGGTACTGCAACGGCTTCCCGGCAGAAATGGCCGAGGAAACCGTGCGGCTGGCTGACGAAATCCGCCGCCGAGCCGGTGTGCCCCTGAACGTCAACTCCGGTGTGCGCTGCAAGCAGCACAATGCCGACCCCAACGTGGGCGGCGTGTGGAACTCCCTGCATCTGACCGGCCAGGCCATTGACCTTGCGCCCATCGGCGACAATATTCCCGTTTCCCGGTTGCAGGAGATTGCCGAACAGGTACAGGCGGAGAAAATGCCCGGACGGGGCGGCCTAGGCCGCTATAGCTGGGGCGTACATATCGACAACGGCAAATACAGCCGGTGGACGAAATAGGGGGGAGTGCACACGGAAAACATCACGCTACCGCAAATTTGGGCTATCGTGGCCTGGACTGCTGCCGCCATTATCCTACTGGCCAACGCTGGGGAAAAAGTGGTGTGCATTATAAAGGCTCTCAAAGCCCCGGATGCCGCCCAGAATGGCCGCCTTGACGCTCTGGAGGGAGATATGATCCTTGTGAAGCAATATCTCACCAACGACAAAAAGGCGATTGACAGCCTTGCAGAGGGCGACAAAGTGACTAAACACGCAATCCTTGCCTTGCTGGGGCATGGGATTGACGGAAACAATGTAGACGAGATGATAAGCTCCAAGCATGAGCTTGAAAAATATCTTATCAACCGATAACAAGGAGGAAAACAAAATGATTAACTGGACTGTACGATTCAAAAACAAAAACTTCTGGCTGGCGGTGATTCCCGCCGTGCTGCTGCTGATCCAGACCGTGGCCGCCGTGTTCGGCTACACCCTTGATGTTGGCGACATCGGCAACCGACTGATCGCCGTGGTCAACGCCGTGTTTGGTGTGCTGGTGATCCTGGGTGTGGTCAACGATCCCACCACCGCCGGAATGTCTGACAGCAAGCAGGCAAGAACTTACATTTCTCCCAGGAAGGATTGATGCGGTAGGTGGACAAGCCCGGATTAAATCGGGTGGTCATTGACGAGTTCGACCGGCTGGCGTGTCTTACGCCGCTGGAAAAGGATGTTTTAACCACCCGTGCCGCCGGGCACTGCCAATACTGGCAATCACAAAAATATAGTGTGTCCCAAGCCACGATAACTAGGGTCGTCCGACGATTGCAGCGGAAATATGATGCAGTCAAGGGGTTTAGTGCCATACTCCCGGACGATCTGATTATTTGACGACAAATTGACGATTTTCCGACGAAAACCAGGCGAAACGATGATGATTCGTTCGCCTGGTTTTTTGTTACTATATGGGTAGAAGGTGGCCACTTCAAAAAATTTAAGGAGGAAATGTTATGGCTCTGAATTTCACTGCTGCTGACCGTGTGGGCGGTATCGGCGGCTACATCGGCGGCATTGCTACCCTGCTGAACATGGCAGGCGGCTTCAACGCCGTGAACGGCTGCTCCGAAGGCGACCATGTTGTCAACCGGTATGAGGCCGGTCAGTCCGCTGAGATTGCGGCACTCAAGGCCGACATCAAGCTTCGGGATGCCAACACCTACACCGACCAGAAGATTCTGGACATGTACCAGTATCTTGACGGTCGTCTGCGTGGTGTTGAGGGGCAGATTTCCGCTCAGGCGGTTGTCAATGCCCAGATCACCGCAAACATCAGCTGTATGCAATCTGCGCTTAACACGCTGTCCGGGCTGACCAAGACCGTTATTCCCATCGGGAATGTGTGCCCTGAACCCATGCCCGCTAAGAACAGCTGGACGGCTCCCACTGCTGCCGCTGCTGGTTAAACCAAGGGGGGCGGCAATTGCCGCCCCTATAGTAATTGGAGGTAACTATGGTTTCTAAAGAGCGATTTGTGAACGGTGTGCTTCGGTATATCGAGCGAGAAGTGCTACCGCACATGCCTGAAACAAAATCCGTGGTGGTTGCCGGTGTTGTTACCCTCTACGCAAAAAGGACACCCCAACTTTTTGAAAAAATGGAGGGCATACCTGCCGTTCAGGCAACAGGCGTTTTTGACGATGGCAAAATCGATGAGGACGCACTTTACAACGCTTTTGCGCCGCAGATTCGAAACCCACTGGAATTTGACATTCCGTTTGTCGGCAAGCTGTCCTTTGACCGGGCAGAGATCGACAAACTTTTGAGATACATCAAGGAGGCATAACCACATGAAAGAAATCAAACTGCTGATGGAGCACATCGAGGACGAGCTGGAAGACGCACACACCTATGCAGAGTTGGCCATGGAATACAAGCACGACGACCCGGAGCTGGCAGACCTGTTTTACAGGCTGAGCGGAGAGGAAATGAACCACATGAACTCCCTGCACAAGGCCGTGGTTTCTCACATCGAGGAATACCGCAAGCAGAAGGGCGAGCCGCCTGAGGCTATGATGGCTGTCTATGAGTACCTGCACAAGCGGGACATTGAGAGGGCGGAGAACGTCGAGGTGCTTCATGGGATGTACAAACGTTGATGCTTTATCAATTTCAACTATTTTGTATTTTACAGTGTTGCTAATTTGTTGCTAACTGGTAAAATACAAGTAGATACAACGTAATATTTTACCGCTATATCTGCGGTGTTTTGCTGGAATATACTGAAAAATACTAACAAATATCACCGCGAATTTCATGTAAACTGACTACGAATCAGTAGGTCGGGGGTTCGAGTCCCTTCTGGCGTACCACGGATAAAGCCCGGAAACGAAAGTTTCTGGGCTTTTTTCTGCGTTTTCCGAACTTTTAGACGGCTTTTGAAATCTGGCTGTTTTTCCGCGTTGCAGATTTGTTACTAACCGCATTTTTTGCGGTGGAATCTCTGACGGCGGTGACAAGATCGCTTGCCCGGAGGTGGGTATAGAGCTTTGTGGTCTCTTTATCCACATGTCCGACGATGGCTTCCAGGGAAATCAGGTCGATGCCGCCACGGATTGCACGGGTTATGAAGGTATGCCGGCAGCTGTAGGGGGTCATGCCTTCCCGGCCTATTTCCCGCATGAGCTGCGCCCAGTCCCGCCGCCGGAAATTCTCTGTGTTGCGGCTTCCGGCGTATCCATCCACAAGGAGCGTGCCGCCCTTGACTGTGGAAAGAATGGTGAGGGTCTGGTAGGCCTCCACCCCATCGGAACCGATGGGGATCACCCGGTTCTTTCCCGCCTCTGTCTTACTGCCCCAGATCATGTGATCCTTGCCGCAGTTGGCAAGGGGCACGGTGAAGAGTTCGCCGGGGCGGCATCCGGAGGAAATCATGATAAGGGCAAGCTGGGCGGCAGGCAGGGAAGAGACTTTGATTTTTGCAATGTCTTCCTCTGTGAAGATTTCCCGTGTGGATTTCTGGCGGGCTACGGTGGTCAGGTCATCGGCGGGGTTGCTGTGGAGAATGCCCTCCATCTGGGCATACTCGCAGACCTGGCGAAGCATCGTCCTGAGCTTATTACAGGAGGACTTGGAAAGCCCCTGCTCTTCCAGGGCAATGACGGCGGCCTGGTAGTCAGACCGGCGCAGGGAGCGCATTCTCTTGCCGTGGAGGGCTTCACACTGGGTATAGGCCAGCTCGTAGTTCTTCAGCAGCTTCTCGGAAACCTCCCGGCCATGCTCCCGCACCCACCTTTCGTAGACCTCCGAAAAGGTCAGGTTGTAAAGCTCGTTTATTTGAGTATCCGTGAGCCGCTCCAAGGCTTTCAGTGCCTCCGAGCGGGTCTCGAAGGTACCGATGAGCACATCGTTTTTGCGAGCCATCCAGGGCTTTGCACGGTTTCCGGAAAGGCGGCAGATCGTACCGGTTCCGTTTGCCCGCTTCCGGTGCTTCCGCTCCTGGGCGGTGAGCCGCTTGCCGCACCATGGGCAGAAGGCCGCCTCGTCCGGGGCGGCCTTTTTGCATTTGGGGCAAATCATTTCCTCCGCCCCCTTTTCACAATGGCATAGGCCAGATACAGGCAGGCGCAGACCGCCGCCAAGACCCCGATGACGATGACCGGGGAAACGCTGTCCTGGCGAATCAGACCAACGGAGGGAGCCAGAGCGTCCAGCCGGACATAGGCAGCCAGCGTAAGGGAAAGGGATATACAAAGACCGCACAGGCCATAGATGAGGGGCTTACGCTCCTGAATGCCTGTGCGGTAGATGGAGACCTGTTCCTCGGCCTTGGAAAGTGCCATCTTGGTTACGGCCAACTCCTGGCGCAGCTGGGAATCGGTCTGGGGGTTTGAGATACCGAACAGGAAATCCAGGCTTACATGAAAGAGGATGCAGAAGGCAGCCACATGAAAGACGCTGGGATTGGACAGGGAGCCGGAGAAGAACTTGCCCACGGTGTGCTCCGGCACGCCGGTAGCCTGGGCGATCTGGGGGTAGGTGTAGTGCTGACGTTCCTTCTCCTCCCGGAGGGCGGCGGGGAGATGGTCACATCGGTCAGAAATGTCTTGTAAAATCATGGTTGCACATCCTCTCTCACTGGTTTTGCCGGGAAAGCTTGCCAAATAAGGGAGAAGCTTCCCGGTTTGTGGGTTTTCCAAAATCTGAATTTATGGTAGGGTTTTCTCAGCGGCCAGGGACACCGCACTTCCGGCGGCACGTCCGGCTTTCCAAGTGGCACTGGGGAGCCGGACAATTCCGGGGAGGGCGGGGTCAAACAGTCCGCTTTATTGGACACAACAGGGGTATAATGATATTAGAACATATATTTGAATATAAGGAGGATACAAAATGGGGCGGGAGCAAAAGCTGGAATGGATACGGCGGCGGCTGGAAGACAGCAGCCTGAGCGAGGTCATCATCGACCTGATATACGGTATCCTATCCTGAAGAAAACCGGGGATGGCCATTGACGGCTGTCCCCGGTTTTCTCATTTTGGGAAGTGCCGCCGGAATACCTCATACATGATGGCGATTTCCGCATCCGTCATATCGCCCAGCAGTTCGGTGAAGAACTTCACGGATTCCTCCGGGTCACGGGTGGCGGCGTTTCGGACGATCTCGCCGATCTCCTGCGCCCGTGTCTTGGGAAGGAACATATTCCCCTGACCTGTCCGGAGCCACTGCTCGTTGACATTGAACTCCCGGCAGATAGAAACAATGATTGCATCGGATGGGGTTCTCACACCGGTTTCATAGCCGGTCACTGTATTCCCCTTGACACCGATTCGTTCTCCGAATTCTGATTGTGTCAGTCCGCTATGCCTACGGACATCTCGAATACGTTCTTGCATGTGCATCACCTCCCTTGCACACCTATATGATACTCCTGAAAACTCGCATTGTCAATATTTATTTTGAAAAATGCGAAAATAAATGTTGACAAATATCGCAAAGAGAGTTAATATAATCGCGTAGTCAATCATTGGTTGGGAACACGCCAGCGGCGAACCAAATGGCTCCGATAGCATTTTCGTAGTCCTCTTTTGAATAACCGCCGTGTTTCTTCTCATTTTCATAGGCTTCTACAATTTGGTATGCTTCCGCCGGGGTTACTCCGTAATACTCCCTGACGGCACGCGCAAGATCAATGATCGAGCAATCACCGATTGTGTCCCGTTCCCGCTGAACGGCTTTTCCCTCGTCAAAGCCGGTGGAATAGCCCTCGCCGTAGCCGGTCTCATATCCGCTATTGTAGGCCGCTTCCTTATCAGCTTCCTGATTTTTGGGGACGCTGCAATACACCGCATAAATTATTCCCGCAATCAGGAAAAGCGCACACAGGATTTCCAGATACTTATTCAGTGCTTCCCGCTCCAAACCATCAGCGGTAGCAACTTTGAAGAGAGCGGCATTGGCTTCCTCTTCTTTTCCACGGACGAAATGCTTTTCAATCAAGGCGGCACAATCTGAAATGTTTTGCTCATTTCTGCCCCATGCACGATATCCGATCAGCACGGTGAACGCATAGGAAAAGAAAAAGCCATAACGCATCATAGGCGGTGCATAGGTCACTACCGCCCAGGAAGCGGCGGCCAGGATTGCGGCATGCCGCAAAATCGAACCTATGTAGACGCTTTTGACACTCTTCACATAGATGCAATCGCTGTATGGCTTTAGCTTCTGCGCAATTGGTAACCCACAGAACAGACAGCAGCCAATTGTTGTAATTGATGCAGAAAACAGATTTCCAACAACCCATGCTATGGCGAATGCGCCCATATCAATCAGATACTCCATAAATAACCCTCTCTTTCTTATGTTAAAGCAATGCAAGCTTTATCCATCCAAGGACAAACACGGCGGCAAGTGCCGCATGACACCACGGGTTCAGGTCTTTGTTTTCCAGTAAACCGCCGATGACACTCTTATATGGCTTCCCTTTTATGTTGCTGGCGGCAGCATTCAGGGTATCCAAGACCAGTATCAGGCAGGTCAAGCTGAACACTACAATGGAAAGGCTTCTGTCTTCATCGATAAACGTCCTGTAAAGGAACCATACCAAGAAGGCAAAAAAGACATAGACCGATATCCCTACAATGAATTCCCATAGTTTTTTCATAAGAATCTCCTTTCAGAAATGAGGTGAAGTTAATGGACAAAAAGTTATTCTATCCGACGATGGAAAAGAGCACGGTAGAAGAGATTGACCTGGAGGCGTTGGATTTTTCCACATGGATTCTGCACGATCTGGGCTGGCTCACGCAGAAGGGAATGCTGGAAGACGCTCTGAGCCGAATCCAATATTACGCAGAGCTTGACCAGGAAGCATTTCTCAAGGCCTGTGCCAATGGATTGACGGTGATCCGGGGGCTCCTGGATGCTCTGCGGCAAACCTAGCCTGAGCGGCTTTCCGGCAGGCTTCACATTCCGGGGCACTGCTCCACTGGCCGTTGCAGCCAGTAAAGGAAGCGACGAACACTTCCTCCCATATGGTGGAGCGAATGTAGACATCTTCTGGTCTGCCGGTAATCGGACAATTTACCCGATAGGTTGTTTCTTTTGTACTCATAAGAAAGTCCCTTTCAATAAGATGGAGGTGAAGTTAATGCTGAAGTTAAAGCTAGTGTTAATTTTTTTAGGAACTTTGTTTGGGGCATGTATCATCGTGATTGTCAAATTGCAGATTCTTGCAAAGGCTCTGCTCAGATACATGAAGGATAAGGGCTATAAGCTTCCAACGGACGAGGAGATACACAGATACTGCATAGAAATCTTTATAGAGTAATTTCCGGCAGCGTCACGCGGATTTGCGCACAAATGAGGAAGCCGTTTCCGGCTATGGACTGGTAGCCATAGCCCTAGACGGAGGTACGGTGAAACGGCATGAGGGCTGTAACGAAAGATTCAGCGAGCGAACCTGCGATCCCTGTCATAGCGCCCCACCCCCTTTCACCGTTGATTGCCACATTCCGACCGGAATTTCTGTGACAAACCCAATCTAACACAATCCCGTTTCGATTTCAACCGAAACGTTTGTGCGCAAATCCGCGTGACGCAAATACATTTATCTTTTTGGAGGTGACATGAAATGTCAGAAGAAATCACTAAGCAGGTGGAAGACCTGACCCGTGCCATTGAGGGCAACGAGCGGGCAAAGGCATTCCTGGACGGCTTCAAGCACGGCCTGAGCGTTCGGGAGAGCAGCGAGGAAGGAGGCAAGGACAATGAGAATGACGCTTGAGGACGTGGTGCAGGAGCTGCGCCGACACGGAATCTCCATGTCGAAAAAGACCCTGGCTGACGGAATCAGCCAGAGGGTCTTTCCCTTCGGGCAGGAGATCAGAACCGGCAAGACCGGAAGAAGAACGTTTATCATTATGAAGGCCGACTTTGAAAAGTGGCTGGAAGAGAAGGCATGAAAGGAGAATGCGATATGGCAAAGTACAAAGTTGGGGACAAGGTGCGGATCGTAGACCACCGAACCTTTCTCATGAACAGTTTCGGGGAAATGGACAAGTGGCTGGGAAAAGTCATGACGATCAGGAGCGCAGGCTACTCTTTTCCCACATACCGGATGGAGGAAGATTTCGGCGAAAAGGTTTTCCGGGTGGCGAACTCTGATACTTTCGGCGTTGACCGGTATGTCAGCCTCAGAACCGGTCTGCTGCAATCTGTGGCCGACTGTGACGTGAAACCGCTGTGAAGGGGAGATTTTTATGGACACTCAGGATATTTTCAAACGCAACCTGGAATATCACCAGAAGGAAAAGGCCGCTCAGGCGGCAGACCGGGCACTGGAAGCCTACGAAGTGGAAATGATCTCCGGCATCAACGCCCACCGGGCGGCCAGAGCCGCCCAGGCAATCAGCCGGGAAGAGCTGATCGCCGAGCGGGTGGCGGCTGACAAGGCCGCACGGGAGGACATGGAGCGGGAATACAAGGCTTTCGAGGCCATCAAGCAGTACATTCTGGTGTGCCTGGCAATCCTGTGCTTCGCCGCTTTCAGCCCCTTCCCGGTGTGGGCGGCAATTACCTTTTGCGTGGCCAGTGCAGTATTCCCGGCGTCGTACATTTTCCGGCTGTACTACCCGATTGAAAACGAAAGTGAGGACTGAACCATGGACGAAAAGAAAGCAAGAAAGGCGATCACCGACATTCTTCTGGACATTGGCGCAGGAGAGCACCTGCTGGGCTTTTCCATGCTGGAAGACGCTATCCTGGCCTGGATGAACGGCAAACACCAGCATATCTACAAGACCCTTGCCGTCAAGCACGGCTGTACCGCACCTACGGTAGAACGGAGAATCCGGAGCTGCATCCATTACGCCTTCCAAAACAGCAACCAAAGGGTGCTGGACGGCTATCTGCACGGAACGTTCTCGGCCTGGAGGGACAAGATCCCAAATTACGTTTTCTTCGCCCGGATTGCACGGGCGGCGCAGGAAAAGCTGGAATGGGGTGAGATCGATGGAATTTAACGCCCCTTACACCCAGGCAGAACGGCGGGAATCCACCTGGGATAAGTACCTGGCACGGCTTCCCCATTGCGCCCGGTGCGGGCGTCCGATAGCTGAGCCTATGGTTCTGTGCATCGAGGCAGATGACCGGAAGGATTACTACTGCCCCCGGTGCATCGAGAGCATGACAATTTTTAATGAGGAGGCGGAAGTCTGGTGAGCTATCTGAATCAGTGCCCCGACTGCGGGGCGGCGTTAGACCCCGGCGAGAAATGCGACTGTCAGGAAACAGAGCTGCCCGCTATCGTATGCACCCAACCGCCGGTGATCTCCGAGAACCTGACGAAATTCCGGGTGAGCATCGAAACCCTGACGGCAGATATGGACAGCCTTCCGGTGAACGACGAAAGCCTGAAATACCTGAAGGGCATCCGGGCAGACCTTGCCAAGGAGTTTGACCGGCTGGAGCAGGAGCGGAAGACCGCAAAGAAAATGGTCATGGCTCCCTACGAGGCCGCCGAGAAAAAATACAACGACTACATCAAAACCCCCTACACCGCCGCGGATCAGAAGCTCAAGCGGTGGATCGACGGCTACCAGGACAAGCTGAAAGCTGCCTGCATGGATACGCTGAAGGCCTACTTCACGGAAGCCTGCCAGGCAAAGGGCATTGACTTCATTCCCTTCTCCCGGTGCGGGATCGTGGTGGATATGGCAATGGCCAGACGGAAAGACCTGGCAAAGGTCATGGAGCGGATCGACCAGTGCATTGCCGCCGTCCGGCAGGACATGGACACCATCGTTGGCATGGAGAACGCCGAAGAGGTCATGGCGGAATACCGGAAATATCCGGTGCTCTCCGAGGCGGTTCTGACGGTATCCCGGCGGAAGCAGGAGCAGGAAGCGGCAAAGGCCTATGTCAGCCAGCAGAAGGACTTCGAGCAGAAGAAGCAGGAGGCCATGGCTAAGCTCCTGGAGGCCGCTCCTGAGCTGAAACCCAAGGAAGAGACCTACACCACCGCATTCCGGGCAACGGGCACTCTGGCCGCCCTGAAGGCCATGAAGGCCTACGCTCTCTCCCTTGGCATTACATTAGAAAACATCAAGGAGGACAACGACAATGAGTAACGAAATGAGCCTTTACCAGGCACAGGAAATGGCCGCGGCTTCCGCTTCCGCCCCCACAAGCAGTATGCTCTCCACCAGGGAAGCCCAGGAGGTACAGGCGGCGGTCTTCATGGCGAAGCGGTTTCCCAGGGACGAGAACGCCGCAATGTCCCGGATCATGCGAGCCTGTGAGCGGAAGGGGCTTGCCGCAAAGGCGACCTACTCCTACCCCAAGGGCGGCACAAACGTTACGGGGCCATCTATCCGACTGGCGGAAGCAATCGCCCAGAGCTGGGGCAACATCCAGAGCGGCGTGGTGGAGCTTTCCCAGCAGGAGGGAGAATCTACCTGCATGGCCTACTGCTGGGACATCGAGACCAACACCCGTGAATGCAAAATCTTCACGGTGAAACATCAGATTTCCACGAAGAACGGCATGAAGGTACTGACCGACCCCAGAGACATTTATGAGCTGGTAGCCAACCAGGGCGCACGGCGGAAACGAGCCTGCATCCTGAACATTATCCCCGGTGACGTAGTTGACGCTGCGGTGGAGCGGTGCAACAAGACGCTCCAAAGCGGCGAGCAGCGGCCTCTCATCGACCGGCTGAGGGAGATGACCGACCGTTTCCAGAAAAACTTTTCCGTGCCGCTTTCGTCCATCGAGCAGTATTTCGGATACCCGCTGAATGTGTTCACGGCAATGGACGGTCAGACATTGGCTGGCATCTACAACGCCCTGCGGGAGGGAGCCGCAAAGCGGGAGGACTACTTCAAGCTGCCGAAGGTGGCGGAGGACACGCCGGAGGAACCGGCGACACCGGAGGACAGCCCGACTCCGGCTCCCAAGAAAAAGGCCGGCAAGCAGGTGAGCGTGGATGAACTGTGAGATCATTTCCAGCTCCGGGAAGGAGGGGAACGCCGTTCTGCTGAACGGCTTCCTCCTCTTCGATTGCGGTGTTTCCTGGAAGCGGCTGAAGCCCTACGCAAACCGAATCCGGCTTGTATTTCTGACCCACATTCACGGAGATCACTTCAACATCAAGACCATCCGAAAGCTGAACCAGACAAGGCCGCTTCTACGGTTTGTGTGTGCGGCGAATCTGATAACCCCGCTTGTGACCCAGGCCAGGGTTCCGCTGGACAAGATTCTTCTGGTTCGGCCGGAGGATGAGCCGGGGAAGACCCACGATTTTCTGACCGGGACGGACATTACAATGTCCTCTTTTCATTTGCTGCACGATGTGCCGAACGTCGGGTGGATCGTAAACGTAAGCGGCGGCGAGGAACCGGGGACGGCCATGTACGCCACGGACACCCACCACATTCCCATTGCCGCACCGAGGCTTGACCTTTACATGATTGAAGCCAACTACACCCAGGAGGACATGGAGCGGCGTGTGGCGGCAAAAACGGAACAAGGGGTGTTCTCCTATGAGGAACGTGTGAAAGCGTCTCACATGAGCCTGGAAGCCGCCATGGACTGGCTCAGGGAAAACGCAGACCCATACAGAAGCAAGATCGTATTTTTACACCAGCACAAAGAAGCCAAGCCGGAGGGAGGTTCGGAAGTTGATTCCCTGGATACAGATTTACAGCAACCTGATACACCACCCGAAGACAACCAACCTTGCGGATGAGCTGAACATACGGTCTGCTGACGCAAACCCGAACGCCATAGCAGCCGGTATGATGGTTTCCCTCTGGCTATGGGCGGCGCAGAACGCCACAGACGGCGATTTAAGCAAATGCTCCGACAGAGCCATAGCGGAAGCCGCTGAGTATAAAAAGAAGCCGTCCGCATTCGTGGCGGCTCTGATAAAAACACGGTGGCTGGATGAAGACCGACACCTACATGACTGGAACGAATACGCCTCCCTTTTGCAGGATGCCGCAGACAGGCAAAAGGCGAACACCGCCGAGCGTGTCAAGCGTTACAGGGAACGGAAAAAGAACGCTGGTGTAACGCCTGACGCTTCTCCGGATGTAACGCCGGAACCGGAAGAACCGGGCGAAGATGTAACGCCGTGTAACGGTTACGGTAACGTTACTGTCACGCCAAGTAACGCCCCTACCTTACCTAACCTAACCTTACCTAACCAAACATTACCAATTTCTACTTCTATCCGAGGTGATACTAACGGGATAGACCAGGGAGGTAGTATAGGGCGGCCAGCAACCCACGGACTGCCTCACGGGACGAGACAAAACGTCTATCTGACGCAAAGAGAATATGAGACTTTGGTTTCGGATTTCGGCGAAATGAACGTAACGTTTGCCATTATCCAGATGGGGAAATGGCTGGAAGGGCAGGATAACCCGCCTGACCCTGAAAAACACTACGAGATTTTGCGGAAAAAGTTGTGGAAAGAACCGACAATACGGACAGAAGAACCGTAACGCAGAAAGGAAATGCAAGATGAAAAAGTACGAATTAACCGATGAAACCTTAAAAATTGGCGCAATCACCCTGCATCGTATAAAGGCAGTTGTAGCCTTTACGGACGTGTCTGCCGGAGAAACTGGCGGCTGGGTGGAGAAGGAAGAAAACCTAGATCAGGCCGGTGAAGCCTGGGTCTCCGGTGATGCCAGGGTCTTCGGTGATGCCAGGGTATACGGTGATGCCTGGGTCTCCGGTGATGCCAGGGTATACGGTGATGCCAGGGTCTTCGGTGATGCCTGGGTCTTCGGTGATGCCAGGGTATACGGTGATGCCAGGGTCTTCGGTGATGCCTGGGTCTTC
>OIYS01000222.1_pt1 | contig 41890 bp, 39 predicted proteins | sample 1588271 | NCBI WGS metagenome assembly OIYS01 (sample SAMN03283286) | human gut metagenome | biome: human-associated habitat; material: feces | host: Homo sapiens | place: Peru | collected 2012 | reverse complement strand
AACTCCCGACCCACAGATTAAGAGTCTGTTGCTCTACCAGCTGAGCTAATCGCCCTAATGTTCATAGAGAATACATCAGAATAAAATCTTTGTCAATTAAACAGGTCTGATTTTGGCGGTTTTTATTTGAAAAAGGCTGGGAAAAGCTTCTGTTATTGTCAGAGAAAGTTGTTTTCGGTATAATAAAATGAAATTTTTATTAACGAGGTCAATATGGCATTTTTTTACGAAGAACCGTCACACACATTCGGTGAGTATCTGCTTATTCCCGGATACACTTCCGCGGACTGTATTCCGGAGCATGTTACTTTAAGGACACCTGTTGTAAGATACAACAAAAAGGCCGGCGAAGAACCTGCTCTTTCCATGAACATTCCGATGGTCAGTGCCGTCATGCAGTCTGTTTCCGACGACAAGCTTGCTATAGCACTTGCAAAAGAAGGCGGAATCAGTTTTATTTACGGTTCACAGACAATTGAAGATCAGGCTGCCATGGTTGCCCGTGTAAAGTCATACAAAGCCGGATTCGTTACATCTGACTCAAACATCCGCCCAGACCAGACTCTGGAAGAAGTGGTTGAGCTTATAAAAAAGACAGGACACAGTACAATTGCCGTTACCGATGATGGTTCAGCAAGGGGAAAACTCGAAGGAATTATCACTGAGCGCGACTTCAGAATTGATCATGTTCCGGCAAATTCAAAGGTAAGCGACTACATGACACCTTTCAAAGACCTTATTACCGGAAAAGACGGAATTTCTTTGAGTGATGCCAACGACCTTATCTGGACACACAAAGTAAACCAGCTTCCTGTCATTGATTCCAACAATCACCTTGTTTCTCTTGTATTCAGAAAGGATTTTGACAGCCACGAGACACACCCGCTTGAACTTCTTGACAGCAATCACCGCTATATTGTCGGTGCCGGAATAAACACACGCGACTATATGAAAAGAGTTCCTGCACTTCTTGATGCAGGCGTAGATATTCTTTGTCTTGATTCTTCAGAAGGCTATTCTGAATGGCAGGCACGCGCCCTTAAGGACATTCATGAAAAGTTCGGAAAGAATGTAAAGGTTGGTGCCGGAAACGTTGTAGACAGGGAAGGATTCATGTTCCTTGCCGAAAACGGTGCAGACTTTGTAAAGATCGGAATCGGCGGCGGTTCAATATGTATTACACGCGAGCAGAAAGGTATCGGACGCGGACAGGCTACTGCCACAATCGAAGTTGCAAAGGCCCGCGACGAATATTATGCAAAGACAGGTATTTATGTTCCAATCTGTTCTGACGGCGGAATTGTACATGACTACCATATTACTTTGGCTCTTGCCATGGGTGCCGACTTTGTTATGCTCGGACGCTATTTTGCACGCTTTGACGAGTCTCCTACAAACAAGCTTATCATAAACGGAAACTATGTTAAGGAATACTGGGGTGAAGGTTCCAACCGTGCCCGCAACTGGCAGCGCTACGATTTGGGCGGAAAATCCGGTCTTTCCTTCGAAGAAGGCGTTGACTCCTATGTTCCGTATGCCGGACGTCTGCATGACAATGTGGCAATGACTGTAAGCAAGGTTGTTCATACAATGTGTAACTGCGGTGCACTTTCTATTCCTGAACTCCAGCAGAAGGCAAAACTTACGCTTGTTTCCCAGGTTACTATTGATGAAGGCAGTGCCCACGATGTTACTGTCAAGAATACGTCCATACACAGCTGACAGGCTGCTTTAACTTACTAACTTTTTGCGTTTTGCGGCGCTGAATGCATCGGAAATGCAATGGAGGAAATATGAAGGTTGTAATTATTGGCGCTCAGTGGGGCGATGAAGGCAAGGGAAAGATTGTAGATTATCTTGCCGAGGATGCAAAGTACGTAGTACGCTATTCCGGAGGCCCGAACGCCGGTCACACAATTGTTGTTGACGGAAAACAGTTTGCCCTTCATCAGGTTCCGAGCGGAATCCTTTATCCTGAAAAGAAGGTTTTCCTTGGTGCCGGAATGGTAATTGATCCGGAAGCTTTGTTCAATGAGCTTGCCATGCTTAAGGAAAACGGAATCAACTGGGAAGGCCGTGTGTTTATTTCTGACAGGGCTCATCTTATTCTTCCAAAGTACCGCAGTATGGATAAGGAACGCGATGCATCACGCAAACGCCCTATCGGAACTACAGGCCGCGGAATAGGAATTGCCTACAGCGAAAAGTCACACAGAGACGGACTCAGACTGGCCGACCTTGACTGGAAAGAAAAGATTGCCGACCTTGACGCAGAAGATCTTGACTACCTTAACAAATATCGTGACCAGCTTCTTTCTATGCGCGTAGATCTTACTTCAAAGATGTGGGAATACCGCAAGGACAACATTCTCTTTGAGGGTGCACAGGGAGCTATGCTTGACATAGACAGCGGAACCTATCCTTATGTAAGTTCCGGGGCATCTTGTGCTGCCGGTGCTGCTACAGGCTGCGGAATTGGTCCTCATGATCTGGATCATATTCTTGGAGTTTTCAAGGCTTACGAGACACGCGTCGGTAACGGTCCTATGCCTACTGAATTCAATGAAACAAGCGAAGGCGAACTCTGCCAGTATGTGCGCGACACTGGACGCGAGTACGGTGTTACTACAGGCCGTGCACGTCGCTGCGGTTATCTTGACCTTGTTGCCCTCAGATATGCATGCCGCGTTAACAGCCTTGACAGCCTTGTTCTTACACACCTTGATATCTATGACGAAATGGATCAGATAGAAGCATGTGTTGCTTACGACATTAACGGAAAAATTGTTACTGATTTCCCGGCAAATGTTGATGAACTCAATGCTGCAAAGCCTGTTCTCCAGAAGTTCCAAGGTTGGAAGGCTTCACTCAAAGAGTGCCGCTCTTATAAGAAGCTTCCGAAGAATGCCCGCGCCTATGTAGAATTCATTGAAGACTACACAGGTACTCCGGTTGGAATTATTTCTGTAGGATACGAGCGCGACGAGACTTTTGTACGCAAAAATCCCTGGAAAAAATAAAGTACGCGAGAGTGCACACGTAAAAAAGGCTGTCTGTAAAGATACAGGCAGTCTTTTTTTTATTTCCTTATTTGAATATTTCGGCTGCAATTTTTTTGAACTTGTTGCCGCGGTCAAATTCGTTTGTGAACATTCCGAATGAAGTTGCTCCAGGTGAAAAAACTACGGTAACATTTTTTGTGTCATTTTCAGTAAAGATGCTCCTTTTTGAAAGAATGTCTGTCCTGAGAACATTGAGCAGGACTTCAAGGGAGTCAAACGGTCCTTCGTAGGGAACTTTTTTTGCATCAAGCATAGGTGTAAGTTTGTCTGTTCCTGTCCCCGAAAGAAGGTAGACAGCGAGCGGCCTGAATTTTGTTCCGCATTCACAGTTAAGGGTACCTGCAAGCGGGGTAAAGTCCAGCTGTTTGTCTGTTCCGCCGCAGATGATTACAACTCTTTTTGAAAAAGACTGAGATGCCGCCGCGGCTGCTTCAGGAACAGTAGCACAACTGTCGTTGTAGAATATTACCTTATGTTTTTCTGTAACAGGCCACTCGTGGAACAGTTCAAGTCTGTGCGGTATTCCCTTCCATGCACCCATTACTGTCTGTATCTGCTGCGGAACAATGCCCATGAGATAGAGTACAAGGGATGCATTCAGCACGTTGAGTCTCATGTGGTCCCCGGGAACAAGAAGTTTTTTCATTATGCATTCTGTTTCAAGACCGTGTGTCTGTGCGTGGCGGTTTCTGAGTTCAAAAGGAAGCGAAAGAATTCCGCAGAAATTACCGGAATCATCTTTTTCCTGAAAAACGCCGTACATTCCTTTTTTAAGCTGTTCAGTGCTGTAGCGCAAAACCTGTCCTTTTGTTTCAGAGGCAAACAGGTCTCCCCAGCATTTGCATTCAGGCTTTGGATTTGCAGTTTCGGTAAGGTATCCGTCGCTGTCTGCATCAAGTATTGTAAAGCATTTTTCGTCCTGGTCTGCAAAAATGAGTTTTTTGTCGTTGACGTAACTGTCCATGTCGTGGTACCAGTTCTGGTGGTCGGGAACAATTTTTGTTATTACAGCGATTTTTGGTTTGAGTGCGCCGCGTCCCCTCAAGTCGGCCAGCTGCCAGCTTGAAAGTTCCAGAACTACGGGTGTTGTTCCGTCTGTCTGGTCAAGGAACGTGAGCGGGCTTACAGTTATGTTTCCGCCAAGAAACGCTTTGAATCCCGACGCGTTGAGTCCGTATTCTATTGCGCTTACCGTGCTTGATTTTCCCTTGCTGCCGGTTACTGCAATTATCGGTGCTTTTGTAAAATGAAGAAAAATGCTTATGTCTGTTTCTATTGCTTTTGCGGCCGCAAGAAATTTGTTTCCTTCAATGCGTATTCCCGGATTTTTGATTACGCAGTCTGCCCCTGTAAAGTCTTCAATTCTGTGTCCGCCAAGAACGTAAGTGAGCCTTGAGTGGTCAAAGGTTTTGTCACCTGAAATGGACTGGATTGTCGGGGCAAGCTGTTCCTTTGTTTTCATGTCGGTTGCAATTACGTATGCACCGTGCTTGAGAAAGAATTTTACGCAGGCTTCTCCGCCACCGTTAAGACCAAGTCCCATTACGGTAACGCGCTTGTTTTTTATGTCTTCAAGTGTTTCAAAAACACATCCTTTCGGGTAAACATGAGCTTCCATTCTGTTCCTCCTGTCAGCGGCTTGTGCGGAGCACGTTTTTCTGTGCAAATTCAGTAACGGCTTCTTTAAGAAGAAGATCAATGAGGTTTGTAAAATCAAGTCCTTCTGAAGCGCACATCTTGGGGAACATGCTTATTCCGGTAAAGCCAGGGAGTGTATTTACTTCATTCAGGTAAAGTGAACCGTTCTCTTTGTCTATAAAAAAGTCAACTCTGGAAAGACCAGACTCGTTTAGAGCCGCGTATGCTTTTTTTGCCAGAGTGCGTATTTCACAAAGTTTTTCTTCCGGAAGAAGGGCAGGAATCTTAAGGTCGGCTCCGTTTGGGTCGGTGTATTTTGCGTCGTAGTCATAAAATTCATGGCGGGGAACAATTTCGCCAGGGCCGTATGCCTTGAGCAGCGTTTCGCTTACCAAGTAGTCTTCTGTAACCGAATTTCCTGTTACCGAACATTCCACTTCGCGTGCATTTATTGCCTTTTCAAGAAGAATTTTGTTGTCCCACGAAAATGCTTCACCGATTGCAGCGAAAAGTTCGCGATCATTCTGCGCAAGTGAAGCACCGTCACTGGAACCCGCGGCGCACGGTTTTACAAAAATGGGCAGTCCCAGTTTCTGTATTGCTTCTTCTATGGCTTTGTCGAAAGCACGGCTGTCGTTGACAACACCGCGTCTCAGACAGACATACGGCACGACAGGAATTCCTGCTGCGGAACAGAGAATTTTTGCAGTTTCCTTGTCCATTGATACAGCAGAAGCAAGAACGCCGCTTCCTACAAACGGAATCCCGCACATTTCAAAAAGGCCCTGTATTGTTCCGTCTTCGCTGAATGTTCCGTGCATTACAGGAAAAGCCGCGTCACACGGAATAAATGCACCTTTTGCAAAAAGTGATTTGTCTTTTCCGTTTCCGGGGAATACAGATACTGCATTTTCTTCTTTTTCGTGTACTTCAAGGGCAGATGTTTTGCCGCTGCGGAGGTCTTCGAGTACGGAATCTTCTTCAAGATACCATTTTCCGCTTTTTGATACCGAAATAAGGCTTACTTTATGTTCGGAAGAAATTTCCTTTGCTACTGCTGCACATGAAATAAGGGAAATTTCGTGTTCACCGGATTTTCCGCCGTAAAATAATACTACATTCATTTTGTTTCTCCGCTACTATTGAATCCAATTTCTGCAAGCGCTTTTTTTGCCTCAGAAATTTCGTCGTATTCCATAACGTGATCTTTGTAAATTATTGAATTTTCGTGTGACTTTCCCAAAAGAAGCACAATGTCATTTTTGCCCGCTTTGCTGAATGCGAATCTTATTGCTTTTGGTCTGTCAGGAACAATAAACAAATCTTTTTCTTTCTGCTTTCCGTATTTTTCAGCCCCGGCGGCAATCTGTTCAAGAAGGGCGACTCTGTCTTCGCCGCGCGGATCTTCGTCGGTGAGTATTATTGTGTCACAGAATTTTGCCGCAATTTCACCCTGAAGCGGCCGTTTTTTTACGTCGCGTTCACCGCCTGAACCAAAGACGCAGAGCATTTTTCCGGAACAGCGTTTTCTTAAAGGCGGGAATATTGTTTCAAAAGAAGACGGTGTGTGTGCGTAGTCGACTATTACTTCAAAAGGCTGTCCTTCATCAATAACAGTCATTCTTCCTTTTATACTTTCGAGCGATGCTACAAGGGGTGCCAGTTCTTCGAGCGGTTTTCCTGTAGTTCCGTGTACTGCAAGAAGGGCTGCCATTATGTTGTATGCGTTGAATGCTCCCGGAACAGGTGCTTTTACGTGAATTACCCTGTTGCCGTCTTTAAGCGAGTCGTGGTCTTCGTAGCGGTGTATGCTGAATGTGAGGCCGAATCTTGCGGCTGCAATGTTTCTTGCAGAAATGTACGGCATGTCGTCGGGTATATGCGGAAGGGGCTTTGCTTCGAGTTCTTCTGCGGCCTGTTTTCCGGCTTTACCTTCTGTAGTAAAGCCCGTGATTTTCTTTTTTGTGCAGGATGCAAAGTATTGTGCTGCAGGATCTTCGAGATTCACAATTCCAAAGGACGGAACCTGAACGCTTTTGCCTGCAATCATTTTGTTGTGGTCAAAAGTGTCCAGTGCGCGGAACAGGTTTGCCTTGTCGCTTCTGTACTGTTCGTATGTTCCGTGGAATTCAAGGTGTTCAAGGGTTACGTTCATAAAAACTGCGCAGTCAAAGTGAACGTCCCCAAGACGGTTTGTGCGTTTGCTGAGTCCATGTGATGAAGATTCAACTACCGCGTGGGTGCAGCCGTTCTGAAGCATCTCATAAAGTTCCCGCTGGACGATGGGTGCTTCCGGCGTAGTCTGGTGTTCCGGGTTGTTTACGGCATCTTCTCCCAAAGAATACTGGACTGTAGAAATGAAGCCGGCTTTTATTCCGCACAGGCGAAGAAGCTGCCATATAAATGAAACTGTTGAAGATTTTCCTTCAGTGCCTGTTACTCCGTAGATGACAAGTTTTTCTGACGGATTATCATAGAAACATGCCGATGCCGGTGACATTGCAAAACGTGCAGATTCAACTTTTATGAATACAGGCTTTGCTTTTGCTTTTGAAACTGCAAGTGCAATCTGCTCTTTTTCTTCTTCCGAGAAAGTGTCCTGAAATACAATTGCCACCGCACCGTTTTCTATTGCCTGCGGTATGAATTTGTTTCCTGTCGTGTGTGTTCCGGGAAGTGCAAAAAAAACTGAATTCTGTGTTACTTTTCTGCTGTCGAATGCAAGATTTTCTATCTGAACTGCCTTCGCGGCAGAAACTGTCTGTTCGTTTGCGAAAGTGATTCCGTCTTCCCCGACCAGTGTGTGTGTGAACGAGGGTAAAATCTGGGCCAATGTTTTTTTCATGCCGTAATTCTACTCTTATTAAGGAAGATTTTCAACATGATTGGGGCGGTTGCAAAAATTGTAAAAAGCAGATGAAATTCCTGAAGAATTTTTTTCTCTTCAAAAAGTCGGGCTTACGGCAGGAGCAAGTACTCCAGACAATGTTATTGATGAAGAGGTTGATTTTATATCTATCATACTTTATAATGGATCTGAGGAATTAAAAAAGTTTTGAAAATTATTCATGATTGTGAGTTTAGAATGAAAAAAATTATCAAAGTTTTTATACTTCTGTTGGCATGTTTTTTTGTTTCATGTTCTTCCTCAAAAATTGAAAATTCAGAATCAGAGAATATTGCTTCGACTGAAAAAAAACAAAATTCTAAAAAAATAAAGCCGATTAAATACAACGAAGAAGAGTATAAAAAAGCCTACAATCAGCGAAATTATTCTACTTGTCTTGGAATGATGCTGTACAAAACGAAAAAAAAAGCAGATATAAGAGACAATCTTGACCTTGCCATGCTTTATTTTATTACTGGCGAATATGCTCAGGCTTCAACTGTTTTTGAAAAGACCGACGCGCAGATGTTTGATGCGCTTACAAAAAGCATTACGAAATCAATTGGAAAAGCGATTGTCAACGAAAATATAAAAGAATATACGGGCAATGTTTACGAGTATCTTCTTGTAAATACGATGAATTCCCTTTGTTATTATTTGCAGGGAGATTTAAATAATGCTGTAAATCAGCTCACAAAGCTTTCTACCGTAAAACTTCCTGAATACAGACGTCTTTATGGTGAAGTTTTGGTAAAAAACGGTCTGGATCCTTCTGCCCGCGAAAAGCTTGATAAGGACGCAAAATCTCTGAACGCTTACAATATTGACTCTTCTGTTTTTACGGCCGATTTGCCTAAAAAGCCAACCGAAAAAGACGTTTATAAAGAATCATCTCTTGCCAGATACTTAAGTTTAATTTTAAGACAGGCCGATGGCGATAAAAGCCAGATTGATTCTGATTCTATTGTCTTAAAGTCGCTTGTAAAAGATTTTGATTCTGTTGATTCTGCAATTCCTTCTGGTAAAGGCCGTGTTAACGTTCTTGCTCTTGCAGGTCTTATTGGAACGCAGACTGCAAAAGAAGTTTATTTTCCTTCAAAATCTACATATTTTTATGTTCCGACAGGAAATTCTTCTTATCGTCGTCTTCCAGTTCAGTTTAAATTTGTCTATCCGTTTTATGCAGGAAAATCTACTGTAAGCGGAGTTGATGTTGTACTGAATAATGTGGGAACCAAAAGAGCCGTTATAATAGAAAATTTTAATGCAAATTTGGAAAAATCTGTTAAACTTAGAGCTAGAAAAGAATATGTTGCAAGTATGAACCGCAGTATTACAAAAAAAGTCAGTGGAATTGTGGCAGGAATTGCAAGTATAAACGCCAGTTATGAAGGCTTAAAATTGCTTTCTGGAAGAAGTATTGCTTATACTTTGTCTTCGGTAGCTTTTGACGCGCTTTGTTCTTCAACAGCAGCAGGACTTTCAGCTATTGATTTGACCGAAACTGCTGATATTCGGCAGGGAGAATTTTTTCCAGAAACCGTAAATGCCGCAGGTTTTACTGTTTCTGCTGGTTTGTACAAGGGAAAGGTGATTTATCGCTTTTCTGACGGAAGTATAGTCGAAAAACCGTTTGAAACGGAAGTAAAAGAAGGAAGGCCTTCATTGGTTGTTTCTTCTTGTATAAAATAGATTTATTATTGAGAGGTAATTTATGAAAATAAAAGTAGTATTGGCAAATTTATTGGTTGTTTCTTCGTTGTTTTTCTTTTCTTGCGGATCGACTTCTGTAACAAGATATGGAGCAGAAGAAAGCGTAAAAGATTTGAGCGGATATTGGAACGACAACGATGTTAATCAGGTTTGTACAACTTTGATTGATTCGTGCATAAAATCAAAACGCGTTGCAAATTTTAAGAGCGCAAAAGGCAGAACTCCTGTTGTAATTATTGGAACTATCAAAAACAAGAGCGTTGAACACATTGACACTTCAATTCTTTCAAAAAGATTTCAGAATGTAATTATTAATGACGGAACTTTGGAATTTGTTGCAGATGCAAATCAGAGAGAAGAGCTCCGTGCAGAAAAATATGATCAGGCAGAAAATGCTTATGAAACTGCAAAATCAATCGGAAACGAAATTGCCGCAGATTTTATGCTCCAGGGCACTGTTACGACAATTGTAGATACTGACGGAAGACAGCAGGTAAGAACATATCAGGTTGATATGCAGTTGATTGATTTGGAAACAAACAGAATTATCTGGTCTGATCAGAACAACGATATAAAAAAATACATAAAAAAATCTGCTGTAAAATTCTAACAATTTGCAAAACTTAATAACGTAAGAAAGTTTAAGGATTTTTATGAAGAAAAGAATTTTTGTTTTTTCCTTTATATTCTCTGCCTGTCTGGTTTTTGGCGCAAAAAAGAAAATGCCTGAATGGATAACTCTTCCTGCAAGCGTTTATCCTTCGGAAACTTATATGAACGGAACTGGCTCTGGAGAAAATCGGGAAAGTGCAGAACTTGAAGCCGTAAAAAACCTTTCTTCTATTTTTGGGCAGACTGTAAAGTCTAACAGTCTCGCATCAAAAAAAATGGAACAGGCTCTTTCTGACGGAAAAATTTCTTTTTCTTCGTCAGGAAACTTACAGCAGAATATAACAAGCCAAATCGAGGCAGAAAATCTGATTGGAATCGAAATTGCAGAATATTTTTACAATTCATCCGAAAAAAAATGGTATGCAATTGCAATCCTCGACAGAAAAAAAACAGCCGCTGTTTATCTGGATCTTATACAGAAAAACGATGCAGTTGTCAGACAGTCTGCAGCAGAGTCTGAAAAAAATCCGCATTCTTTTTACGGTTATAGTGAAATTTGTTTTGCAACCGACATTGCTTCTGAAAACAACAGGTTGCTTAAAAATCTTACAGTAATTGATTTTGAACAGGGAAATGCGATCAGTAAAAAAATCGTTTCGCTTCAAAGCATGCAGGCTACTCAAAAGAAGTTTGCAGAAGGGATTACGATTTATATAAGGGTTGGTGGCGACAGGGAAAATAAAATAAAGTCTGCTTTTCAAAACGTTTTTTCAAAATACGGATTTAAAACATCTTCTTCTAAAAAAGAAAAATATGGGCTTGAAGGCAGTTATTCTTCCGAAATTTCAAAAAAAGGAAAAATCACTTACTGTGTTTATACATTGGACTTAGATTTTTCTGATAATTTGAAGTCGGAGTCGCTGTTTGCAATAAATTTAAAAGGAAGAGAAGGCGCTTCTTCTGAATCCGATGCCAAAAATAGAACTTATCGGGTTTTGGAAAAAAACATTGGAACAGAATTCAGCAAAAATTTTGATTCTTATATGAATAATCTTTCTTTTAAGTAACTTTTTTATTTAGGATTAGTCCGTCTTTTTGGCGGTTTGTTAAAAAGTAAAATTTGCTCTGCAAATTTTTAGTAGGAGAAATAAAATGAAAAAGAGTATTTTTATTCTTTCTGTTGTAGCTGCTGTTCTGTTCAGTAGCTGTGGAACTACAAAAGTTTCTGGTTCTGGAATCAAAGGCAATGCTGCTAAAGTTCAGAAGAATTACGTAACAATTCTTGACTATCAGGGAGCATCGTTTGGTTCAGAAATTCCTCAGTGGGTTGTTGAAATTGGAAACGGAAATTATTCTGCAGAATATCTTTCTCCAATTATGCCAGGAATTGCTGGCAAAAAACCTTTTGTTGTAGTTTCTCGTGGTGATAACCTTGAATTTACAAAGCAGTGGGCTGACTTGGTTGACGTAGAAGTTCAGGTTGGCGATGAAATGCAGAGAATTGTTGGAAAAGCTGTTTCTGCTGCTCAGAAAGGACGCTCAAAACAGTCTGGCGATGTAAAAGATCCAACTTCTTTGGAGCAGGAATTGAATATGTACAAGCAGGCTGTTTCTGCCGTTGAACTTAACGGTCTTGAAAAAATTGCTTCATATTGGATTCAGAAAGAAGTAAAAACTTCAAAAAAAGCAAAGGAATCAAAAGTTTATTATGAATACTATGCTGTTTGGGGCATGACTAAAAAACTTTACGATGCTCAGATTCAGAGCGCCTTGAGTTCTATCGAAGACAATACTGACGAAGGAAAGGCATTGAAAGAATCTCTTTCTCTTAAACTTCAGAATATGATGATTACTTCAAATAACGAAGAAGTTAATACTGAGGCTGAAGAGACACTTGATGCTGAATAATTTAGCGTAAGATTGAATTATTTAGTTTATGTGATTTGATTTTCTGATAAAAACTTTGTCTCTTTTGCAGGCAAAGTTTTTATTTTTTTTAGAAGAAAATCTGGTGAATTCGATTTTTTTTGTTCAGGCTGGTTATATGAAAAATTTTCAAAGAAAAGTATTTGTTTTAAGTTTAGTTTTTTTTGTCTCATCTTTTGCAGTTTATGCGGCAGATAACAAGGGTGATGATATTTTTGAAAATCAAAAAGTTGAAGAGGGCGATTTTTATAAAATAGTCGTTGAACCTTCAAAAAAAGAAATAGAAACTGAAAATTCTAAATTTTTTGAAAGCGTAAAGCAAAAAAAACTCGATATTCTAAAAAAAATTGAAAATGAACGTCAGAAAGTTGCTTCTTCAAAAAGCCAGATTTCTTCTGCAAAAGAAAAAGCAAAGGCGGAACTTGAAAAAAACAAGGCGAATTTAAAAAATAAGCCTGCAAAAAATACAACGAAGACAAAAACTGAAAATAATGAAAAAGATTCTACGATGCAGGAAAAAAAAGAAGATACTCTTGTAAACCAGACACAAAGGACAGATCCTAAGAAAAAAAATGTCGAAAAAGAAATTTTAGAAAAACAAAACAAAACTGCAAAGAATCTGGAATCAGATTCAAAAAGAAAAACTTCGGTAAATAAGCCTTTTATAAAAGAGAATGAACAGAAAAAATTGCGAGAACAGCAGAATGAAAATAATAAAACTATGACGATTGAAGAATCCGAGCAAAGAATGGATTCTGTTATAGATATGCGTAAAAAATTTATTGATTTTGGAATGGGATATAAAGGCATAAACTATGTTTGGGGCGGAAAAACTCCAAGACCGGGTTTTGACTGTTCTGGACTTGTTTCATATACGGCAAAACAGAGCCTTGGTATAGATGTAAGGGGAAACGCTCAGGATATTTACAATCAGACATCTCCTGTTTCCTTGGGCGAAGCTCTTCCAGGCGATTTAATCTTTTTTAAGGGTGCTTCTGATTCAAGAATTACGCATGTCGGTATTTATCTAGGAAAAAATCCTGGAGAAAATGACTTTGGAAAACAGAATTTGTTTTTAAATGCAGCAAGTGGCGGTCCAAGAACTGGTGTAATTATCAGCGGTTTGAATGAAAATTACTGGAAAAAAACATTTTACGGCTGTGGAAGACTTATTCCTGAAATTTAAGGAATAAGTGTAAATGCGTTACGGATTGTAAGGGCACCAGAGGTGTTGTTTTCTGGAATATATAGGTATGAGCATTTTTAAGGGGCAGTACAATACGGTTCCACTAATCATATTATTGAAGTTGCCTAAAACAAATTCATAACTTTCTTTGTCGGGCTTTACATCTGTTCCGGGATTTTGAGTTCCAATACTTTTTTTGTCCGGAATAAATTTGTGCTGCCCTTTAAATAACAGAAGGTTTTTTTTTGTAAATGTGAATAAAATATGCAATTTCTGCAGCGGCAGTTATTGCCCATGAGAAGGTATACAGCAGGAAAAGTGACGGAATTGTCCTGAACCAGGCAAAAACCGTGCACAGCCATATAATTCTGAACACGCATGAACCCATTATTACAATGAATGACGGAATTCCGGTTTTGCCCAGTCCCCTTGAAGCCGCGATTGTGCAGTCCATAAAGGCAGAAATGCAGTACGAAAGCGACATTATAGAAAGCCGCTGCATTCCCGCGTCAATTACAGCCGCGTCTGTAGAAAAGAGTGACAAAAACTGCCGTCCTATGCAGAAAATTCCAACTCCCATGACCAGTGCTATTGTAAAAGAATATGCAAGGCTTATGAAATATGATTTGAGCACACGCTTTCTGTTTCCGGCACCGAAGTTCTGGCCTATAAAAGTGGCACAGGCTGTGTAAAAGGCATTCATTACATCGTAAACAAGCGGGTCTGCATTTGAAGCGGCGGCATTTCCTGCAACCATGGAAGCGTCAAAATAATTTACTCCGGTCTGGATAAAAATGTTTGCAAAGGCAAAAACAGCATTCTGCAGACCCGAAGGAAGTCCGATCTTAAGGATTTTGAGAGACATGTGGGAATTGGGCCTGATTTTGAAAATTACAAGATTCGCCGCACCTTCTTCCCTTGTCATTGTAAGCAGAATTAGTGCTGCAGAAATGTACTGCGAAATAATGCTTGCAAGGGCGACTCCTGCCGTGCCCAGATTGCATACAATTACAAAGAAAAGATTCAGCAGAATATTGATTATTCCGGCGACAGTAAGAAAAATAAGCGGTCTTTTAGTGTCACCCGTTGCGCTCAGAACTCCGTTTCCGAAGTTGTATATTGCAAGGGCCGGCATTCCCAGCATATAAATGCGCAGGTAAACTACGGCGCCTTCCATTAATTCGTTCTTTGTGTTCATTGCCGCAAGAATAGGGCGTGCAAGGATTGTTCCGGCTGCAAGAAGGATTATTCCCGCTGCAAGACATATAAAGGCGGCTGTGTGTATTGTGTCCGAAAGTGATTTGCTGTTTTTTGAACCGATGTAAAAAGCCGCAATGACATTTATTCCGGCTCCAAGACCAATAAGAATTCCCGTAAATAAAAAAATAATCTGTGTTGTAGAGCCAACCGAACCAAGCGGAATAGAACCGGCAAACCGTCCTACAACAGCGATATCTGACATGTTGAACAAAACCTGCAGTAAATTGGAAAAAATAAGCGGAATGCTGAATGCGAGTATATTCTTTGCAAGAGGTCCGCTGCAGGGATCAAGTTTTTTTGAATTCATAGTTGAATGAGATTATACATACGGCACAATAAAAAGTAAATGCAGTTTTTACAAACTGCAGTTTTTTACAATCAGGCAATCAATGCTACAGGGGCAATTCTGACATACATTTGCTACGGGCCGACTTTATTCATCCTATTCGCTGTAGTCAACAAAGCCCGGAATGTTTTTTGCCAGTTCCTGCATTCTTATGTCGGTACTGGCAATTAAGTCTGCACAGGCTTTGAGTTCTTCGCTTATGTTTGAAGGCATAGTGTAGTCTTTTTTGTAGTGAAGCTGGTGTTCAAGGCTTGCCCAGAAATCCATGGCAATGGTTCTTATCTGAATTTCAACCGGAATTTCACGCTTCTGGTCGCTGAAGTACACGCCTACCGTAACAATGACATGCAGACTCCTGTAACCGGACTTTTTGGGATTCTTTATGTAATCTTTCATTTCTATAAGCTTTATGTCGTCCTGCTGCAAAAGCATCTGCATTACTCTGTAGACATCGCTTATAAACGGGCAGGTTACGCGTATTCCGGCTATATCATAAAGTTTTGTTATCATATTATCCAGCGAAACCCTCAGTCCCTTGCGCTGAAGCTTTTCGGCAATGCTCATTGGTTCTTTTATTCTGCTGGTGATTGTGCTTATTGGATTGCGTTCATGTTTGCCTTCAAATTCATCTTCCAGAATCTCGAATTTTGTAGTTATCTGCTTGATTCCGCTTTCATAAAGCATAAGAAGCTGCTGAAATTCTACGGCAGTGTTTATTATTTCATCGGGATTGCTAAGAATTCCCCTGTTGTCGCTGAGTGCGTTTTTTATAACAAGATTCTTTTCCATATTATTTAAATATATAAAAAAAAGGGTGATTTTCAAATTTTTTGGGGCGGAATTAACACATTTTTAAATGCAGCAGAGGCGGTTCGCAGACTTTGTTCTGTTATAAATTAACGGAATTTTAACACAATTAAAATACACATCTTACAAACGAAAATTAGATTGTTGTCAGTACAATTTTAGGAGGTACTAAAAAAATGAAAAAGGGTCTTTTACTGACTGCCGGAATCGCGGCTATTGCATTTGGAACACTCGGACTTGCGTCATGCACTGCCAAGAGCGGAGCTGTTGATCTTTCAAAGAAAGCAATTACGGTAATCAGCCGTGAAGAGGGCAGCGGAACCCGCGGAGCCTTTATCGAACTTTTCGGAATTGAAAAGAAGAATGCCGAAGGAAAGAAAGTTGATTATACAATCGACAGTGCAGATATCACAAACTCAACAGAAGTTATGCTTACATCTGTAGCCGGAAACAACACAGCTATCGGATACATTTCACTTGGTTCACTCAACAACACAGTAAAGGCTCTCCAGATTGACGGAGCAGATGCTACTGTTGCAAACATCAAGAGCGGTGCCTACAAGATTTCACGTCCTTTCAACATTGTTACAAAAGACGGACTTTCAGAGAATGCACAGGACTTTATTCGCTACATTCTTTCTTCTGACGGACAGAGCGTAGTAGAAAAGAACGGATACATTTCTGCAGTAAAGAATCCGGCTTACATTGCTACAGGAAAGACAGGAAAAATTACTGTAGCAGGTTCATCTTCAGTAACACCTGTTATGGAAAAACTTGCAGAAGCATACAAGGCTCTTAACCCCGGAATGGACATTGAAATTCAGATGTCTGACAGTACAACCGGTGTAAATAGCGCAATCAGCGGTGTTTGTGACATCGGAATGGCTAGCCGCGGAATCAAAGACAGCGAAACTGCAAAGGGTGCCAAGGGAACACAGATTGCCCTTGACGGAATCGCAGTTATCGTAAACAAAGAAAATACTCTTAACAACGCAGCAAAAGATTCTATCAACGGAATCTACACTGGTTCTATCACAAAGTGGGGCGATGTAAAATAATCACCCTCTGTTAAACCGGCGGGTATCTTCGGTTTGTTCCGGGGATTCTGCCGGTTCTTTTTAGAGATATTTTTTTTGAAAGCCCTGGATTTATCTGGGAGGAATATTTTATGAGCGCAAGAACGAAAATATTGACAGGCGGAAAACCTACAGAAAAAATAATGCATTGTGTTTTTCTTTTGTCTGCCCTTGTTTCCATTGCGGCGCTGATTCTTATCTGCGTGTTTATGTTCGCCAACGGAATTCCGGCGATTGCAAAAATAGGACTGGACAAGTTCTTATTGGGATTAAGATGGAAGCCGTCAATTGATTTGTACGGAATTTTTCCGATGATTGTAGGAAGCATTGTAGTAACACTTGGTGCCATTATTCTTGGTGTTCCGCTTGGAGTTTTTACTGCTGTTTTTTTGGCACGCTTTTGTCCTTCAAAAATTTATTCACCTATTGAAAGCGGAATAAAATTACTTGCGGGCATTCCTTCCGTAGTATTCGGTTTCTTTGGACTTACAGTTATTGTTCCTGCCATCAGAAATGTTTTTGGCGGAAGCGGAACCAGTATTCTTGCAGCAAGCATTGTTCTTGCAATAATGATTCTGCCGACAATTGTTCAGACAACGGAAACTTCAATCCGTGCTGTTCCCGGCGGATACTTCGAGGGTTCACTTGCCCTTGGTGCATGCAAGGAACGCAGCGTTTTCTGTGCAGAACTTCCAGCTGCAAAAAACGGAATTGTTTCAGGAATTATTCTTGGAATAGGAAGGGCAATCGGTGAAACTATGGCTGTTATCATGGTTGCTGGTAACCAGGCTATTCTGCCGCAGAGTCTTGTAAAAGGTGTTCGTACACTTACTGCAAATATTGTTTTGGAAATGGGATACGCTGCAGATCTTCACAGAGATGCACTTATTGCTACGGCTGTTGTTCTGTTCGTATTCATTTTGATTATCAATATTATTTTCACTGTAGTGAAAAACAAATCGGATAAAGCATGAAAAATAAATCACTTGTTTCTGAACATTCACAGACATTCCAGTCACGTATGCTGCGCTTTTTGGTGTGGCTTGCAGTTGCAATATGTTCTGTTACTATAGTTGGACTTGTGGCATACATTATGTTCAAGGGTATTCCGCATCTGAGTCCAAAGATTTTCAGTTTTGTTTACAACAGCGAGAACGTTTCTTTGTTCCCTGCTTTAATCAATACTCTTACAATCGTTGCCCTTACACTTATCATTGCTGTTCCTGTCGGAATAGGAGCTGCAATTTACCTGGCTGAATATTCCAAAAAAGGCAGCCGTGTTGTTAAGGTTATCAGAATTACGACAGAGACACTTGCAGGAATTCCTTCAATCGTTTATGCATTGTTCGGATTTTTGTTCTTTGTAACATCGCTTGGCTGGGGTTATTCTCTTCTTGCCGGAAGTTGCACTCTTGCAATAATGATTCTTCCGGTAATTATCAGAACAACAGAAGAGTCCCTTCTTGCAGTAAATGATTCTTTCAGGGAAGCAAGTTTTGGACTTGGCGCCGGAAAACTCAGAACGGTATTCAGAGTCGTACTTCCTTCTGCTATTCCGGGAATTGCCGCCGGTGTTGTTCTTGGAACAGGACGCGTTGTAGGAGAAACTGCAGCACTTATTTACACGGCAGGTACGGTTGCAAAAATTCCGCCAAATCTTATGGGAAGCGGACGTACACTTGCTGTTCACCTGTATGCACTCTGGTGTGAAGGGCTTAACACCGGTCAGTCTTATGCTACAGCTGTTATTCTGCTTGTAATCGTTCTTATTTTGAACTGGCTGAGCGGACTTTTGGAAAAAGCAGTTACAAAACATCTGGTTGCATAACGGAGTGAAAAAATGAATACATCTTTAGCAATAAAAGGAAACACAAAAAAAAATCCGATTCTTATGGAGAAAATTATGAGCGAATCACAGAACCCGGAAGCACAGAAAACAAAGATACTGACAGAAAATCTGAACCTTTTTTACGGAAACTTTCAGGCTTTGTATGACATTAATCTTGATATACCTGAGCATGAGGTTACTGCGTTCATAGGACCTTCTGGTTGCGGAAAGTCAACTCTTCTCAGAACATACAACAGAATGAATGATCTTGTTGACGGATGCAAAATTGACGGAACAATAAAAATTAACGATCAGGATATTTACGGAAACATTGATGTCAACCTTCTCAGAAAAAGAGTTGGTATGGTTTTCCAGAAACCGAATCCTTTTCCGATGAGCATTTATGACAATATTGCTTACGGTCCTCGAACCCACGGAATTAGAAACAGATCTGATCTTGATGATATTGTTCAGCGTGCACTTACCGGCGCTGCAATCTGGGATGAAGTAAAAGACCGTCTTCACAAAAATGCGCTGGGACTTTCAGGCGGACAGCAGCAGAGACTTTGCATTGCACGTGCCCTTGCCGTTGAACCTGAAGTTCTTCTTATGGACGAACCTACATCTGCCCTTGACCCGATAAGCACAAGCCGCATTGAAGATCTTATTACCGAACTCAAAAATGATTATACAATCGTAATCGTTACCCATAACATGCAGCAGGCTACACGCGTCAGTGACAGAACAGCTTTCTTCCTTTTGGGAAAAGTTATTGAGTACGGAAAGACAGAACAAATTTTCAGCAATCCCCATAACAAAAAGACTGAGGATTATATAACAGGAAGATTCGGTTGATTTATTAACCGGATTCATTTTACCACAGAAGGGAATTTATGAGACAATATTTTGACAGCCAGTTAAAAGAATTGAATAAGAGTCTTCAGAATATGGGGTCTCTTTGCGAGGACTGCATAACATGTGCAACACAGGCTCTTCTAACAGGTTCTTCAGAACTTGGCGACAAAGCCATTGAACTTGAACGCGAGACTGATATCTGTGAAAGGGAAATACAGAGCCTTTGTATGAAAATTCTTTATACACAGCAGCCCGTTGCGAGGGATCTTAAAACTGTAAGTGCCGCTCTTAAAATGATAACCGACCTTGAAAGAATTGGTGATCAGGGAAGCGATATTGCAGAACTTTTGAGACATACAAGCATTGATATCAGAAGCAATTCTTCCCATATTGCGGCCATGGCCGATGCAACAATCAAAATGGTTACAGGAAGTGTTGACGCTTTTGTCCGTCACGATGCACAACTTGCTGTTCAGGTTGCAAGACAGGATGACGAAGTTGATGCACTTTTTACCCAGGTTAAGGATGATGTTCTTAACATGATTACAAGCGGTGAAAAGCATGACAGAAACTTTGCAGAACAGGTTCTTGATACGCTGATGATTGCAAAATATCTTGAACGCATTGGCGACCACGCAGTAAATGTTACAGAAGCTGTACGCATGGGATTGGGAGAAACAGAAGAAAATTAGTAAATAAGGTGCAGGATTCTGTTGTTGCGGAACCGCGTTTTATATTGAAAAGTTTTTTTTGATTTGATACTCTTTAAAAGACAGACAGAATATTCAGGATAAAACTGAGTTCTGCCTGTCTTGATTTTTTTTACGGAGGCTATTATGGATTTAAAAGTAATGAACAAAATCAGTTACGGACTTTTTATTCTTACAGCAAGGGACGGAACTAAAGACAACGGCTGTGTTATCAATACGGCCATGCAGGTTACTGCAAACCCCAACAGAATTGCAATTGCCGTTAATAAGTCCAACTACACTCATGATATGATTTTAAAGACAGGTGAATTCAATATTTCAATTCTTGATGAAAGCGCAAAATTCGGAACGTTCAAAAACTTCGGATTCAAAAGCGGCCGTGATTCAGACAAAATGGTTGAAATAAAATATAACCGTTCAGAAAACGGAATCACTTATCTTACCGATGAATGCAATGCTTATGTTTCTGCAAAAGTCTGTTCAACAGTAGATTTGGGAAGCCACACCTTGTTTATCGCAGATGTAACTGACGGACAGATACTTTCTTCAAATCCTTCTGCAACATACGCTTTCTATCATTCGAATATAAAACCTGCAGCATCTTCGGCTCCCAAAAAAGGATTTATCTGTACAATATGCGGTTACATTTACGAAGGTGACACGCTTCCCGACGATTTTATATGCCCGATCTGCAAACATCCTGCATCGGACTTTAAGCCCCTGTAGCGTTAAAATTTTCTCCGGTAAGATTCAGAAGCTCTGCGTCGGTCAGATTTCTGTATTCACCGGGGAAAAGATTTTTGTCCAGTTCAAGTGTGCCGGTTGAAACTCTTTTCAAATAAGTGACAGTATTTTTTTGTGCACAAAACATTCGTTTTACCTGGTGGAATTTGCCCTCGCTTATTGTAAGTAGACAGGAGTTTTTGGTTTTCCATTCAAGAAAAGCCGGTTTTGAAACAAATGCACTTTCGTTCTTTTCCTGCGGAATAAAAATTCCTTTCTGAAAATTATTCTTGTATTCCATTTGCTTCTCTTCATTGCATTCATTTTTGAGTTCAACAAAGTAAGTTTTGTTGACATGAAATTTAGGGTCGGTGAGTCTGTATGAAAAATCACCGTTTGTTGTAAGAATAAGAAGTCCTTCGGTGTCCATATCAAGTCGCCCGACAGAATGCAGTTTTTGAAATTCTTCTTCGTTGAATTCATTTTTATTCAAATCATCATAAACGGTTGGTATACTTTCACTTTTTTTTGTGCAAAGAGTTCCTGCCCGTTTGTTCATTACAATGTATTTCTCGCAAAAAAGATCCAGCGGTTTTTTATCCAGCGTGAATGTATCATGTTCCGGACTTGCCATAAAACCTGTGTCCAAAATCTGTTGTCCGTTAACTTCAAGGCAATGTGTCTGCAAAAGCCTGCGGACTCTTCTGAATGTAGATATTTTGTTTCTGACAAGAATTTTATCCAGCCGTTCAAGAAATACATTGTCTTTTATTTCATTCATCTGGCTGAGCCTGTAATCTGTTCAAGGGTACGGAGATCGTTTTTTAATATTGAACTTGCGGGATTTTGGGAAAGCCCTTCCAAAAGAATTTTTCTTGCCTGTTCATAATCTTTTTTGTTTGCACTTTCTGCAAAATTATTGTGAATGTAAACTGCATGATTTTTAAGCGCCTGTTCAGAGAGGTTTTTAATAATACTGCTTTGCGGAAATATTTTCAGATTTTCACGGGCAATTTGTGCGGCGTTAATATAGCGGCCGTTTTTCTGTTCATCATTTACTTTTATCTGAACATAATATTCGTAAAGAGACTGTATTGTTTTTTGTATTTTAGGATTTTGAATTTGTGCGGTGTTTTCTGAAAGTTTGTTTTTCAGATAAACCAGTGCTTCATCTGCCGCAAGCGGTTTTGTTTCTTCATTCAATTCTGTTGCAATAACCATATGTTCAATTTCATTTATATTTGCTGATGTTAAATAAGATTTTCTGTTTTCCAGAATAAGTGCGGCTGTTTTGTACTGTCCTTTGTTGCAAAGTTCCGCAGCAGTGTTGTATGCAATATCATTGTATGTTTTCAAAAGTGATGCGTTGTACCCGCGCTTTTCAAATACCGTGTCCAGCCAGTCAAGTGCATTCCGGGACTGTCCGCTGCGTGAAAGCAATGCTGCATAATTTGAACAGAGAAGATAAAGGTCGTCACGGGCGGCATTCTGTTCCTGGTCAGAAGCGCCGTTTAAAAAATCTGCTCTTTTGCATGCAAGCGGAACAGCTTTTGTAAAATTATTTTTGTCATTGTAAGTGCTGCACAGATTTTTTGCAATCAGGCTTACAAACATTCTGTCACTGGCTTCTTTTCTTGCCCTGTAATATCTTGCAGGAACAACGGCATATTTAGCAGAATTGTTTGCTGACGGCAGCTGTTTTTTTGTTCCGGGATTAAAACCGTATGGATTCGTTGTTTCTACATCTATTGTTTTATTTTCTGTTTTTAGTGTACAGAAAGCATGGTTCGGCGTAATCTGCCCTGTTGTGTTAAGATTTGCGGCTTTTGCAAGTGCCATAAAAATTACGCTTGCAGAAACACAGTTGTATGTTCCGTTCAGAAAGGCGGCCTGCATTGTTGTTTCGTTGCGCTTGTACTGGTTCAATATATTTTCATACATGAGCAGAAGAATTTGTTCACCAAGTTTTTCTTCTGAACGTTCTGTTTCTGCCAGTTTCATAACCCGAGTTTTTATAGAATTGTATTTTTTAAGAATCTGTTTTTCTTCTTCGGGACTGCATTCTGAAAATTCCATTGCAGAGTGAATTAGTTCTGTGTCTGAAAGATTTTTTGTTTGTAAATTTGAATTTATTTCTGAAAGGGTTTTATCAAGTGACGGGTAAGTTAATTTTGAATTTATATTCTGCTTTTGTGAATAGAGCAGAGAAGCTCCCAAAAGCAGAATTAAAATCTTTGCAAAATTAATTTTACCCGTCATTCTTTTTACAGCAGATCCTGCTTTGTGAAAGAAAGAAGTGCAGCTCCGTCCTCTGAATAGAGTGTGAGTGTTTTTCCGGTCAGTGAATAATTTTTAACATTCACCAAATTGTCCAGAAATAATTTTTCTGTCTCCATTTCTTCTGGGCTTCCTGCCATCATTGTAATCGGTCCCTGGCCGAATTCAATTGAATGGCTTTTGTTGTCCACAGTGTAGGGAAAATTAATTATATTGATTCCGGTATTGCCGTTCACTTCACCATTGTCTGTAAAACTGAGCATTGCATCTGATTCTACAGAAACAAGTGCGTTGCCTGTATTTATTGCATTTATTTTCCATGAGGTTCCTTCGAGCGTCATTTTTCTAAAGCGTGCAGTAGAATCTTTGCTGGCAATTTCAAGAACTTCTGTTCCTTCTTCTGCAAAAGTTTTCCACGATTCTGCGCTTGTCAGGAAAGCAAGGTATTCGTTTTCGAATTCCATTGCTGCTTTGGGTCCCATCATTTTTGTAGAAATGAAATTTGCGGCAGGTGAAACGGCTGTTCCGTTTGCGGTAAATTTTCCGCCAAAGCTGTTTACACCGGAAAATCCTGTTACGGAATATTCACCTTTTTTCTCTTCTTCCACTGTTAATGTAGAAACGGCAATCTGTCTTGCAACCCCAGACTTTTCAAAGTGAATCAGTTCCCAGTCGCCAGTCGGATGTACGGTTTCTTTTGCAACATTTTTTGTACTTGCGCAGGAAAAAATAAGTGCGCATCCTGCTGTTGCAAGAAGAATAGAAGCGATTTTTTTCATAACTTGTACCCCCTGTTATTTATGCAAAAAATTATTTTCCGCAGATTTTTGTCTGACACTCGCGGTAAAGTGCAGCTGTCTTTTCTACAATTTCGGCAGGAATACTTTTTATGTTTGCATCACCGGCAAGATTGTTTTCCTTAAGCCAGTCGCGTACAAACTGTTTGTCGTAACTTTTTGGTGATGTTCCGACTTTGTATTCTGCCAGATTCCAGAAACGGCTTGAGTCAGGAGTAAGAACTTCATCACCCAAAACCAGTTCTCCGTTTTCATCAAGACCGAATTCAAATTTTGTATCGGCAATAATAATTCCATTTTTGTAAGCGTGTTCGTAACACTTCTTGTAAATTGCAATTGCAGTTTTTTCGATTTTTGATCCGAGTTCTTCACCAAGATCGTTTTTCATATATTCAATTGTAACATTTATATCGTGGCCCTCTGCAGCTTTTGTAGAAGGAGTAACAATCGGCGCTTCGAGTTTTTCTGCCTGCTGGTACTCTTTGCCAAACTTGTGGCCCAAAAAGTTTTCACCTTTTTTATAAGCATCGTACATGCTTCCGAACATGTAGCCGCGGACGATTACTTCGTAAGGAATCATCTTGAGTTTTTTTACGAGAATTGTGCGGCCTTCATATTCGGGCTTTTGGAATTCAGTCGGCATGTCCTTAAGGTCAGATGAAATCATGTGGTTTTTTACAATGTCTTTTGTGTAGTCAAACCAGAAATTTGACAGCGCGTTAAGAACCTTTCCCTTGCCGGTAATCATTGTAGGAAGAATAACGTCAAATGCCGAAATTCTGTCTGTAGTAACAATTACCATGCGTCCGTCTTCCAAATCGTAAACTTCGCGGACTTTTCCGCTTATGATTTTTTTCATGATGTCTCCAATCAGTCTAGTTGTTGTAAATTCATTTAAAATATACAGTTTTGGCGCATTATTTTCAACACTACTGGATTTTTAATGTCCCGTTGAATAAAACCGCCGGAATGCAGTCAAAATACTGTATATATAGAAAAAAATTGATAATAAACGGCATATGTTCACGGTTTGGATAACAATGCCTTAAAATTTGACCTTTCAAAAACTCCATGCTAGTATAGTAGTTGTGCAGATTTAATTTCATTTTTTAAAAGGACGTTGTATGGCACTTAAAAAATTTGCCTTTAAAAGCATAAAGACAAAACTTCTTGCAACAATTCTGGCTATTGTTGTTGCTTCAAACCTTGCTTTGGGAATCGTAACCAGAAATGTTGCCGAAACTTCTTTGAACGAATCTGTAGATTCTGTTTTGACGACAGTTGCTTCAAGAATCGCAATCCAGATTGATGAAATAAATGCACGCGAAATTCGTATGCTTACAACACTTGCCACGCTTGAATACATGAGGGATACTTCTGTTCCCATAAAAGAACGCATTGAATTCATGTCATCGACAGTAACAAATATTGATAAAAATTATATTACCGTTTCCATGTTTGATGAAGAAGGGTGGACTTACGGTTCCAAAGGAAACCGCATGAGTGTTTCTTCTACACAAATGTACAGGGATGTTATGCGCGGAAAAAAACACATCGGAAACCCCGTTTATACCGACGGCGATATTGTTATGTATTATGCTGTTCCGATTTTTGACAAAAATCTCCAGCCCGCAGGCGCCGTCTATGCCATGGTAAAAGGAACGCGCATGTCAGATATCTGTCGCGGAATTCTGGTCGGTCATAATTCGCATCCTGTTATTGTAAATATGGACACAGGCCTTGTTGTCGGGCACGAAAATCTTGACAGGATAAAAGACGGAATGAATATAAAAACTTCTGCTGTCGGGGATATGAAGAACATTGTAAACAGTCTTTGCGAAGGTGAAAGCAGTGTATACGTTTACCGCGACCCCGAGACAGGAAGAAAAATGACCTGTGCGTTCCAGCCGGTGGGTTCAACCTGCAGATGGGCTGTTTTTTGTGCCGCACCTTATTCTGATTATTTCAGATCGCTCCAGCATATGTCATTTGTAATGGTTCTTACAATTATTGTTTCCATTCTGATTGCTTCTGTTCTCTGCATTGTTGTAGTAACCATGACAATAAAGCATCTGAACGTAGTCAAAAATTCCATTGCCGAAATAGCAAGCGGAAATGCTGATCTTACAAAAAGAATTGCCCAGACTTCAAAAGATGAAATAGGTGAAGTCGTAGCTGGATTCAACAGTTTTACAGACAAACTTCATGTCATTATTTCAAAAGTAAAGAATTCAAAAAAAACACTTGGCTCTGCTGGAACAAGGCTTACTGAAAGTATTGACGACACCGCCGCCGCCATTCAGCAGATTATTGCAAACATCGCCGGGGTTCATGAAGATATGAACAGTCAGTTTGCTAGTGTAGAAATGACGGCTTCCTCTGTAACTGAATCTTCTAACAAGATAGACGCTCTTGAAAAAATGATCGAGACTCAGGCTGCCGGTGTTGCAGAAGCCTCTGCTGCAGTAGAAGAAATGATAGGAAACATTGCTTCTGTAAACAATTCTATGGACAAGATGGCAGAGTCGTTTACAGAACTTACGCAGAGTGTTTCAGAAGGAACAAAACTTCAGAACGATGTTAACGAACGCATACACCAGATAGAAAAACAGAGTATCATGCTTCAGTCTGCAAACAAGGCAATTGCTTCCATTGCATCACAGACAAACCTTCTTGCAATGAATGCCGCAATAGAAGCAGCACATGCAGGAGATGCCGGACGCGGATTCTCTGTCGTTGCAGATGAAATCAGAAAACTTTCCGAAACTTCTTCTGCCCAGTCGCGTACAATCGGCCAGCAGCTTAAAGAGATTCTTGAAACAATTCACAGCATGGTTGTGGCATCGTCACGTTCAGGAGAAGCATTCAATAAAGTTACAGAGCGCATCGGTGATACTGACGAACTTGTCCAACAGATTAACGGGGCAATGCAGGAACAGAATGAAGGTTCACGCCAGATAAATTCCGCGCTGCAGTCAATGAACGATACTACAGTATACGTGCGACGTTCTTCTGAGGAACTTTCAGAAAGCAACAGGACAGTTCTTTCACAGATGGAAAATCTCAGAAATGTTACCGACAAGATGATTTCAAGAATGGATGAAATGAATACAGGTGCAAGAAAAATCGGGGAAACCGAAAATGCGCTCAAGAAAATTTCTGTCCAGATGGAAGAGTCTATTTCTGAAATCGGTTCGCAGATAGACGAATTCAGTATATAAAAAAAACGGCTGTCCAAAAGGGCAGCCATTGTAATTCAAAATAATTCAGTTTAGCGCTTGCTTGTAATCCAGCCGATGAGTGCAATAATCCATCCTGCGATGATAATGTAGAAACCTGCGCCAAAACCTGAACCCGAAATCTTTGCCGCAAACTTTACAATATCTTTTCCAAGTGAAGACATGTTAAAGAAAATGTAAAGGCCGCCTGCTACAGAAACGATAAGTGAAACAAGCTTTGCAATTTTCTGCGACTTTCCCAGGTTAACGAAAGAAAGGATAATTCCTGCAACAGCTCCTGCGAGGGTGATTATTGCCCCTACTTTTACAAGACCTTTGCCGCTTCCTGTGATAATTGAAAATGCTGAATTACCGTTTGCGTTTCCACCGAAATGTGATGTAAGCGGAAGAAAGAAACCCACTGCAGTGACAATCATTCCGATTAAGAAAAGATAGTCCATGACATTTACCTTCTTTTTTGCCATAAAATACTCCTGAAAATTGAATTTATTACTATTATACCATTAAATTCTGAAATAACACATAATTTTTTTGTTTTGTATGACTTTTATTCCTTACAATGATACAATTCAACCTATGCTCAGTAATATCCGCAAAAATTATAAGTATACAATCAGTGCCTGCTGTCTTGGATATGTAACACAGGCTGTCGTAAACAATTTTGTTCCGCTTTTATTCCTTACACTTGCTTCTGACTTTAGTCTTTCCCTTTCTGAAATTACTTTTATTACAACTATAAATTTTTCGGTTCAGCTTCTGGTAGATTTATTGTCCGTTAAATTTATAGATAAAATCGGTTACAGATTAAGCATGGTTCTGGCAGATCTGTTTTGTTTTGCCGGACTTTCAGGCCTTTCTTTTTTACCGCAAATTCTTGGCGGCTACACGGGAATAATTGTTTCTGTAATTTTATATGCAGTCGGCGGCGGAATTCTTGAAGTTCTTGTAAGTCCCATTGTTGAATCCTGTCCTACTGAAAATAAAGAAACCGTAATGAGCATGCTGCATTCTTTTTACTGCTGGGGACATGTCTTTGTAGTTTTGGTCTCAACTTTATTTTTCAAATCAGCCGGAATCCAAAACTGGCCTTTGATGGCTGTTATCTGGTCTTTGATGCCGGCCGCGAATGCAGTTTTGTTTCTTCTGGTTCCGATTTATCCTGTTGTTTCAGAAGGAACAGAAAAGGTTCCGTTAAAAAAACTTTTGTCTGACAAATATTTTTATCTTATTGCGGTTATAATGATTTGCGCAGGAGCTTCGGAACAGGCCGTTTCGCAGTGGGCTTCGGCTTTTGCAGAGTCAGCTCTTGGCGTTTCAAAACTGCTGGGTGATCTTGCAGGTCCGTGTGCTTTTGCTTTTTTTATGGGAGTGTCGCGTTTTATTTACGGAAAGTACGGTACCAGGTTGCCTCTTGAAAAAACGATGCTTCTTTGTTCTGTTATGTGCATAGTCTGCTATCTTGTTATTGCGCTGTCGGCTGTTCCTGCTGCAGCTCTTGTTGCGTGTGCTCTTACAGGGTTTTCTGTCGGAATCTTCTGGCCGGGAACATTCAGCATTGCTGCAAAAAGAATACCCGGCGGCGGAACGGCAATGTATGCGCTTCTGGCTCTTGCAGGCGACACCGGCTGTTCTTCGGGACCAACTCTTGTAGGACTTGCGGCAGGTCTTATGGGCGGCAAACTTTCCTTCGGAATAGGTCTTGCAATTCTTTTCCCTTTTATGATATTATTAGGCATTGTCATTATTAATGGCACTAAAAAAAACGGGTGATAGAGCAGTTGGTTAGCTTACTTGTCTGGGGGGCAAGTGGTCGCGGATTCGAGTTCCGCTCACCCGAATAATTTTTTGGATATTGAAAAGAATATTCCAAAAGGTATTGACGTTTTTTTTATGATTCATTAAGATGAAGTCATAAGCATCAAAGGCGATGCGAACAAGGCAATAATATGCAGTTGTTCGCATCGCCTTTTTTATTTATGGAATAATATTCCAGCAGGAGGATTTATGCCCAACGTACCGGAACTTTTTGGCAGTATGGTTTTTAACCAGAAAGTTATGAAGGAAAGATTGCCTAAAGAAACTTTTAAGGCCCTTAAAAAAACACTTGATGATGGCGAACCGCTCAATCTTGATGTAGCCAATCAGGTTGCACATGCCATGAAAGAATGGGCAATAGAGAAGGGAGCTACACATTTTACACACTGGTTCCAGCCTCTTACAGGAATTACTGCTGAAAAGCACGACAGTTTTATTACTCCACAGAGTGACGGTACTGTCATAATGTCTTTCAGCGGAAAAGAACTTGTAAAGGGAGAACCTGATGCATCTTCATTCCCGTCAGGAGGACGCCGCGCCACATTTGAAGCACGAGGATACACTGTCTGGGATCCTACAGCATATCCTTTCGTAAAGGAGCATACTCTTTGTATTCCTACAGCTTTCTGTTCATACACAGGTGAAGCTTTGGATAAAAAGACTCCACTCCTGCGCTCAATGGAAGCACTCAACAAGCAGGCTCTACGCATCCTTAAACTGTTTGGCAATACATCAACAACACATGTTTCTACAACAGTTGGACCTGAGCAGGAATATTTCATTGTTGATGAAAAACTCTACAGCCAGCGCAAAGACCTTCGCATGACAGGCCGCACGCTTTTTGGTGCAAAACCGTCAAAGGGTCAGGAAATGGACGACCAGTACTTTGCAGCACTCAAGCCAAGAATTGTTGCATACATGGAAGACCTTAACAACACTCTCTGGAAGTATGGAATTCTTTCAAAGACAGAACATAACGAAGTCGCTCCTGCACAGCACGAGATGGCACCTATTTTCTCTACAACAAACCTTTCTGCTGACCAGAACCAGCTTACAATGGAAGTAATGAAAAAGGTAGCCCGCAGACACGGACTTGTATGTCTTCTTCATGAAAAGCCTTTCGCCGGTCTTAACGGAAGCGGAAAGCATAACAACTGGTCAATGTCTACAAACGAAGGTGAAAACCTTCTTGAACCTGGTGATACACCGCGCAAGAATGCACAGTTCCTTCTTTTCCTTACAGCTGTAATAAAGGCAGTTGATGAAAATCAGGATCTTTTGCGCATTTCTGTAGCTTCTGCAGGAAATGATCACCGTCTTGGAGCAAACGAGGCACCGCCAGCTATCATTTCTATGTATCTTGGAGATGAACTCGAAGCTGTTCTCAAGTCAATCAAAGACGGAACTCCTTATGACGACAAGTCACAGCAGAAGATGTCTATCGGTGCTGATGTACTTCCTCCAATTCCAAAGGATTCTACAGACCGCAACAGAACATCACCGTTTGCGTTTACAGGAAATAAGTTTGAGTTCCGTTCATGCGGTTCTTCACTTTCTATCTCAGGTCCTAACACAACTCTTGATGCAATTGTTGCTTATACACTTAAGCAGTTTGCTGATGAACTCGAAAGTGCAAAGGACTTTGACAGTGCCCTTAACGCTCTTATCAAGCGCGAAATTACAGAACACTGGAAGATTGTATTCAACGGAAACGGATACGATTCAAGCTGGATTGCAGAGGCAGAAAAGCGCGGACTTCTTAACCTGCGCACTCTTCCTGAAGCAATGGAACGCTACCTTGATGCAAAGAACATCAAACTCTTTACAGAGATGGGCGTTTATACCGATGTAGAAATGAAGAGTCACTTCGAGATTAAGCTTGAAAAGTACACACAGATTCTTAACATCGAAGTAGAGACAATGCTCGAGATGATTAACAAAGACATTATGCCTGCCGCATTCAAGTACATGAACGCTGTAAGCAAGACTGTAATTGATCTTAAGTCTGTTGTTCCTTCGGCAAAGTGTGCTTCTGAGAGTGCTCTTCTTACAAAGCTTTCGGCTCTTGTTGATGAGCTTGCTGTTAAGGCCGAAGACCTTTCCAAAAAGCATATTTCTGCAAAACAGGCTGGAGACTGCATGGCTGTTGCCAAAGAATACGTTTCTTCGGTTATTCCGGCTATGGCAGAAACACGTGCTGTTGCAGATGAGATTGAGCCTCTTCTCGGAGAGGACTACAAACCGTTCCCGTCATACGAGGACCTTTTGTTCCGCATCTAAGTTAAAAAAAATAAAGCCTGCTGCTGATCAAGGATGATTCTGCAGCGGGTTAAGCGAGAGAGTTTTAGGGACATTTTTATTTTTGCACAAAGACGTGCATAGTTTTCTTCTTCTGGTCAGAGGCGGAATTCTATGCACGTTTTTTTTATACCCAGAAAGGAGTAAATTATGGAAGAAGCTAGTAGTCTGGTTTTTGGCGTCTGGTTTTTGATAGGCGCAGCGTTGGTCTTCTGGATGCAGGCCGGTTTTGCAATGGTAGAAACGGGATTTACCCGTGCCAAGAATACCGGTAACATTCTTATGAAGAACCTGATGGACTTCTGTATTGGTACAGTAATGTTCATTCTTATTGGTTTTGGTCTGCTTCTCGGAGAAGACCTGGTTGGATTTATCGGAAAACCCGGTTTCGATATTTTTACTGCATATGAGAATTTCAACTTCTCTGGTTTTGTATTCAACCTTGTGTTCTGTGCAACTGCAGCAACAATTGTTTCCGGAGCTATGGCAGAACGCACAAAGTTCCTTTCATACTGTATTTATTCAGGAGTTATTTCTGCTTTGATTTACCCGATTGAAGCACACTGGATCTGGGGCGGCGGATGGCTTGCACAGATTGGATTCCACGACTTTGCAGGTTCGTGCGCAATTCACATGGTCGGTGGTATTTCTGCTCTTATTGGTGCCAAGCTTCTTGGACCGCGTATCGGAAAATTTGACTATGACGAAAAGGGCAAGGTAACAAAAGTTCATGCCTTCCCTGGACACAACCTTCCTATCGGAGCACTCGGTGTCTTTATCCTTTGGTTGGGTTGGTACGGATTCAACGGTGCTGCTGCAACTTCTATAGAACAGCTCGGTTCAATCTTCCTTACAACAACTGTAGCTCCTGCTGTAGCAACTGTTGTATGTATGATTTTTACATGGATCAAGTACGGTAAGCCTGATGTAACAATGTGTCTTAACGCTTCACTTGCAGGTCTTGTAGCAATTACAGCCCCCTGTGACGTAACAGATTGTTTCGGTGCAATCATAATTGGTACTGTTGCCGGTCTTCTTGTAGTATTCGGTGTATGGTTCCTTGACTATGTACTTCACATTGATGATCCGGTTGGTGCCGTTGCAGTTCACTGTTTTAACGGTATCTGGGGAACAATTGCAGTAGGTCTTTTTGCCACACCTACAGCTCCCGGATATGCAATTGCAAATGCTCAGGGTGAACAACTTAAGGGACTTTTCTACGGCGGCGGATTCGAACTTCTTGGACTCCAGCTTCTTGGATTTGCAAGTGTTGCCGCATGGACAGCAATTACAATTACAATCACATTCCTTGTAATCAAGGCCATTATTGGACTTCGTGTTACAGCCAAGGAAGAAATTATCGGTCTTGACAAGCTCGAGCACGGTATCGATTCTGGATATGCAGGATTCAGTCTTGGATATTCAGCAGAAGAAGTTGCAGAAGCAAACGAAGCAGGAATTGACCTTGCCGGCGGTAAAGATACAGTTCCTGTTCTTGTTGCACCAGATACTGTTCCTTCAAAGACAAATATTTCTGCACACAAGGTTGTTATTGTTACAAGACAGAGTAAGTTCGACCAGCTTAAGGTTGCAATGAACTCTATCGGCGTAACAGGTATGACTGTTGTAAACGTAATGGGATGCGGAATGCAGAAGGGTGCCAGCGAGTACTACCGCGGAGTTCCTATTGAAATGACACTTCTTCCGAAGGTGAAAATTGAAATCGTTGTTGCCAAGGTTCCTGTAGAAAAAGTTGTAGAGACTGCAAAGAAGGCTCTCTACACGGGACACATCGGTGACGGAAAGATCTTCGTTTACCCGGTAGAAAATGTAGTTAAGGTTCGCACAGGCGAGTCGGGATACGATGCTCTTCAGAATGAGGATGAAGCATAATTATCTGAATAGAAGGTAAAAAAGGCATCTCAAAAAATCCAGTAAACTGTTTTTTTTGAGATTGCCGTTGAGTTCTAAGTCGCTATAATATCGCGATTTAGAACATCGCATTTTAAAAGTTTTTGAATAAAGACAGAAAAAATCAGTCTTCGAAATTCAGAATATGGGCATTCATAAATTTTCCGACTGCAGTTATTGCCGGGCCCAGGGAAAGTGACATAACTATTGAACCGATGAGAGCAGGTTGGAAACCTGTACCTGAAATCATGGCTGCTGCAAAACCTATTGCAACTGTGGTCAGATCATAGCACATTCTTACGGCAAAAAACGGAACCTTTTTTATTTTAAGACTCAGAATTTTTGCAACTGCGTCAAAAGGAGAAAGACCCATCTGAGCATTCATGTAAATGGAAGCAACTACAACAAATCCCGCAATTGCCGGAATAAAAACAAGTACGTGAACTGCTGTTCCTGATGACTGTATAAATTCGTGAAGACCTGTTTTATTCCATATAAAGCAGCAGAAATCTGCCGTGTATCCTATCAGAACCATGTTTGCTATAGTTCCGAACCCTATCAGATTCCATGCAAAAACCGCCGTTATAACCAGAAGAATTGCGTTAAGAAGAAGTTGCCAGTTTCCCAGCGTCCAGCCTAGAAGTGAGGCTATGTTCAGATTCATGTAGCTGAACGGATCAGAACCCCATCCAATTTCAATAAGAAATGAAAGGAAAATTCCCATAAGAATAATTGCAGAAAGCATTATTGCAAGCTTTTTCTTGAAGTGAGGAACAAAAAAATTGTTGAAATTCAGTTTCATAGAAAAAATTATATAAGAAAAAAATCGTAAATTCAATTTGAGAATTAAACAGAAATTCTATAAAAATTCAGTTTCAACTTGCGATTGAGTTCAATTCGAGCGCGAAAGCGCACACGAAAATACGTCCGTTTTTTACAAACAACGCGGCTTTTTCATATACACTAAAGTTAAAATAAACGATAGAATGCACTCATCGTGAATACCAAAACTGAAAATTCTGGCGTTGACATGCTCAACGGACCTTTGTTAAAAAAAATATTGCTTTTTGCACTTCCTCTTGCAGCCAGCAGCGTTTTACAGCAGTTTTTCAATTCTGCAGATGTTGCTGTTGTAGGACATTTTGCCGGAAGTGAAGCCCTTGCCGCAGTAGGAAGCAATACTCCGATAATAAATCTTCTTATCAATATCTTTGTCGGAATGTCTGTAGGTGCAAACGTTGTAATAGGAATGTTCCTGGGACAAAAAAAGGAAGAACAGGTTTCACGCGCGGTGCATACGGTAATGCTGCTTTCTGTTGTAACCGGAATAGCACTTATTTTTATAGGATGGTTTTTGACGGCCCCTCTCCTTGAACTGATTAAAACTCCTGAAAATGTCATAGGTCTTGCTTCAGTTTATCTGAGAATTTATTTTATGGGAATGCCGTTTTTTATGTTCTACAATTTTGGCGCGGCTGTTCTTAGAAGCAGGGGTGATACAAACAGACCACTTTTGTGCCTGATTGTATCCGGTGTTGTCAATGTGCTTCTCAATCTGTTTTTTGTAATTGTACTTGGAATGGGTGTTGCAGGAGTCGGAATTGCAACCCTTATTGCAAATGCTGTAAGTGCGTCTATGATAGCCTGTTTTCTTCTGGGTGAGCGCAGTTCATTAAGGCTTTATCCTTCAAAACTGTCATTTAATGTTCCTATACTTTTGCGCGTAATAAAAATAGGTGTTCCTGCCGGAATCCAGGGAATGATTTTTTCTTTTTCAAACGTCTGCATTCAGTCAGCGATAAACAGTTTCGGGCCTGATGCCATGGCCGGTTCAGCAGCCGCACAGAATTTTGAATTTTTCTCTTACTTTGTAATCAATTCATTTAACCAAGCTGCGGTTACTTTTATAAGCCAGAATTTTGGTGCGGGCAAAATGGACCGCTGTTCAAAAGTGTACAGGCTCTGCATGATTTCGTCTTTTGTCATGACAGGAATTATGAGTTCATCTTTTGTTCTGGGAAGAAATATTTTCTTAAGGTTTTATACTTCCGACGAAAGTGTTCTTGTTTATGGTGCAATGAGGCTTGTTTTCATAGAATCGTTCGGTGCAATTCCGTGTTCGTATGAAATAAGTGCCTCTGCCCTGCGCGGAATGGGTTATTCAATGCTGCCGGCTGTGCTTACGATGATAGGTTCGTGCCTTTTGAGAATTGTATGGCTGCTTACGGTATTCAAAATTTTTCCTGACTTCAGGGTTCTTATGGCCGTTTACCCGTTCTCGTGGATTGTTACCGGAGTTATGCTTATTGCCGCTTATATCATTATAAGAAAAAAACTGGTTTGCGTTCAGACCCAGAAAAAATGAAAACCCTCTTAAGTGTAGACTTTTTGGCGCTAAATCTATAATCTACTACTATGGAAAATAATTTAAACTATAAACAGTGGCATGACAAAGAAAGCGGCTCCTTTCACGCCAGAACAAATGTATACTTCAGCCAGTGCGATAACACCAAGCAGCTCAGTCTTAATGAACTTCTGCGCATTACTTCAGACATTGCGGTCGAGGACTACAGGCAGCAGGGAATGTCGCGCGAAGTTCTTTTGCAGAACGGATACGCAATTCTGGTTTCGAGATGTTCATTCAGAATACATTCAATGCCCCGAGAAAATGACAGAATAGAAATTGTTACCCGTGAAGAAAGACCGGAACCGCTTCAGCTTATGAGGGCATATGAAATTCTGGATGAAAACGGAACTTCCCTTGTAAGCGGCTCCAGTTCATGGCTTGTAGTTGATCTTTCCACAAGAAGAATTCTTCCTACAAAAAAGTTTACCATGAGGAATCCGACAGAATTTACAGGAGAACATGACTGCCTTCCCGTGTCAAAAATAATTGTTCCCGAAAACATTGAACAGATTGACGAGCGCACAATACGCCGTTCTGACATAGACGCAAACGGTCATACAAACAATTCAAGATACGGGGCTTTTATTTCTGACGCGCTTGGAGACATTCTGGACAAGACTCAGATTTCTGATTTCAGGATTAATTATTCAAAAGAAGCTATGCTCGGTGAAAAACTGAAGATTTATTCTTCTTACGACGAAGCCTCAAAGAAAATTCTTCTTGTCGGAAAAACCGATTCTGCAACTTCTTTCGAAAGCGAAATTTTTTTGAAATAAAAGAAGAGGCTGAGGAAGAGGAAGACGAAACGTCTTTCGAAGCAACTTTGATGTATATACGGTAAAGGACAGCATTTTTGAAGGTGAAGGAATTATTTCGGAAGATTCCAATTCAGAAGAAATAAAGCAGAATCAGGATATACATGCAAAAATGTATCTCATGGATTATAAAAAAGATTCCCTCTTATATTTTGGCTCAGCAAATGCTACACATAATGGGTTTTTCAAGAATGTAGAAGCTATAGTCAGAGTCAATGCTTACAAATATAATTGCAAAAATTCAAATATGGTCTTTTCGGTTCTGACCCTGAAAAAAATCCTTTCCAGCAGATTGATATAAGTGATATTGAAGTTGTAGAAAAAGATTCTATAAAAGTTGAACAAGACAGGCTTGAAAACATTATTAAAGATATTTGTCATCTTGAACTTTCTGCATTTGTTGTAAAGCAGGATGATGAGAAGTATAAAGTTGTTGTCAAAATCAAAAATACGGATATCCAAACTGTAACCATAAAAATCCCGGCCTTTTCTTACGAGCAGACAATCAAAAATTCCGGGATTCTTGCAAACGCGCCAAAGCTCACCGAAGAAGTTGTAAACCGTTATCTTGAAGTTGCAGAACTCGACGAAAACGGCAATCACCTTTTCCATTTGGAGGGTGGTATCCCGTTTACCCCCTGCCTTGCCCAATTTCACGCTGGTTGATTTTGGACAAGGAGGTACGGCGCAGGGAACGCTCCTAAAAAACATTTTGGCTGTCGCCTGCCTGGTTTGGAAGATTGGGCATCGGGTACCGTAGTAGTGGCGAAAGGGGAGGACAAGTATCACCCGTCTTTGCGGAAAATGTAAAATAAAGTGACATTTCTTGTCACCACGCGGTGCTATAATGTAATCATAATTGGGTTTTTGGGTTATAATACAGGAGCAAACATGGAAGAAAAAGAGTTTAGGGAATAGAGGAAAATGTCTTTTAAGATAGAACGTAATGATATTACAAAAGTCTCGGCAGATGCAATTGTAAATACAGCAAACCCAATGCCCACTGTGGGAGCGGGAACAGATACTGCAATTTATAAAGCAGCAGGCTATGAAGAGCTGATTGAAGAAAGGCGCAAAATCGGTGTAATTCCGAGGGGAGAATCCAGGGCAACTCCTTCATTCAAACTTGAGAAGAACGGCGTAAAGTTCATAATCCACACTATTGGAGTTTTCTGGCAGGGTGGCAGTAAGGGTGAAACTGATATTCTGCGTTCCTGCTACAAAACTTCGCTTAAAACTGCTGTGGACCTGGGCTGTAAAAGCATTGCGATTCCTTTTCTTGCCACAGGTTCATACTGCTTTCCTAAAGAACTTGCCCTTCAGATTGCTGTAGAAGAAATCAGCAAATTCCTTCTTGAAAATGAAATTGATGTAAAACTCATTGTTTATGACAGAAAATCGTTCAAGATTTCTGAAAAGCTTTTTTCTGATGTTGAAGACTATCTGCAGAAAAATCTGACTGATGAAGACGAATCAGATTTTTTAAGTGACGCTCTTAAAAGTTGTAAAATTGATAGTAGTGAGGATTTTGAAGAAGAAAGAGAACGGATTGGCAGAAAAAAACAGGCTCAAAGAATAAAGAAAAGAGAATCATCTCCAATAATTGGTGCAGCACTTACTTCTGCAGAAATCCCGGTAATTCATAACTTGGAATCTGCGTGTGAAGCGACCATAGCACCGGTTGACGTGGACGCATTTATTCAGAAAGGACAGACAAAAAACTTTCAGGACACTTTGCAGTCTCTTATTGCGGAGCGGAACCTTCCGAATGCGGATATCTGGAAAAAGGCTGACATGGACCGTAAATTCTTTTCTAAAATTATCAGCACAAAAGATTATGTACCAAAGAAAAAGCCGGTTATGGCTCTGGGGCTTGCGCTGGAACTTCCGCTTGAGGATTTTGAACGTTTTCTTGCAGCGGCAGGTTACGCTTTTATGCCGTCTGACAGGTTTGACCTTATCATTAAATACTGCGTTATGAACAAAATTTACAATATTGTTAAAGTCGATATGATTCTTGATGACCACGGCCAGGAATGTTTTGGAAAATATTAGTTTATGAAGATGTCGCCGGTTTCGCGACCAAATGAGAGATGGAATCCTGTATCTTTAAGTTACAAACACGGAAACGGAGGTAACGGAAATGAAACAGGGATTAACAGAAATCGTATTTATTCTGGACAAAAGCGGTTCAATGGGCGGACTTGAAAAAGACACTATCGGCGGGTACAACGCATTTTTGGAAAAGCAGCGGAAGATTGAAGGCGAGGCTTTTGTTTCTACAGTTTTATTCAGCGACAGGGACGAAGTTCTTCATGACAGGGTTCCGCTTAGCGAAATCAAAAATCTGACTGAAGAAGATTACAGTGTAGGCGGCTGCACGGCACTTTTGGATGCCATTGGTGGTGCTGTTCATCACATCGGGAATGTTCACAAATATGCGCGTGAAGAAGACAGACCTGAAAAGACAATCTTTGTAATTACAACCGACGGCGAAGAAAATTCAAGTTCTGAATATTCTTACGATAGAATCAAACAGATGATAAGCCGTCAGACTGAAAAATACGGCTGGGAGTTCATCTTCCTCGGAGCAAATATGGATGCCATAGGGGAAGCAGGAAAACTTGGAATCAGGGCTGAAAATGCTGCCCGTTACATTAACGACGGAGCAGGGACTGTTACAAACTTTGAGTGCGTCAGCCTGGCTGTTGGAGAAGTCAGATGCGGTAGGAAAGTTAGCAAGGCCTGGAAAGAAGGAATTGAAACTTACGAGAAAGAGCATAGATAGGGGCATACATGTACGGAGCAATTTTAGGAGATATAATTGGTCAGCCTTACGAGTTTGACCGTGGAAACAAGACAAAGGATTTTCCGCTTTTTGCGAAGGTGCCACATTGGACTGATGACAGCGTAATGACAATTGCAATCTGCGACGGAATTTTGAAAGCAGGATTGGACGCAGATGAGCAGACTATGAAAACTGCGATGATAACTTCCTGCCAGCTTTGGGGACACAAATATCCGTATGCCGGTTACGGCGGAAGATTCTTCCAGTGGCTTGCAAAAGAAAGCACAAAGCCCTATGGCTCATACGGAAACGGCTCTGCAATGCGGGTGGCAAGTGTCGGATGGCTTTTTGAAACTTTGGAAAGAACAAGAGAAGTTGCAAGATGGTCTGCAGAGATTACTCACAATCACCCGGAAGGAGTGAAGGGTGCTGAATCTGTTGCAGCAGTAATCTGGATGGCAAGAAACGGTAAATCAAAAGATGAAATCAAAGAATACGTTATATGCGAGTTCGGATATGACCTTAGCCGTACCTGTGATGAAATCCGCCCTGAATATTTTCATCAGGAATCTTGCCAGAAGACTGTGCCCGAAGCAATGACTGCATTTTTTGAAGGAAAAGACTTGGAAGATGTAATCAGAACGGCAGTTTCATTGGGCGGAGACTGCGACACTTTGACCGATATTGCCACTGCCATGGGAGAAGCATTTTACGGAATGAACGATGATCTGCGTCGGGCTGTAATGCAGTATACTACGGAAGATATGCACGGGGTTTTGATGGAATTTGATAATGTGAAGATTCAGCGGGTTCAGGACAAGGGGAAGGTCGTTGTTTGGGCGTAGAAGGCTGAGTATGGGAAGGATGATATTATTTGTCCTAAGTGCGGTAAAGAGATTCTGACGGAAAAAGGATTTATTTGTTGGAATTAGCAAAAGAGGGTGTATAATTACAGTATGACAAACAGAGTAACAAATCCAAGAATTACAAAACTTGAAAAGAACGAAATCTTTGTGTTCGGTTCAAATCTTGCCGGAATGCACGGGGGCGGAGCTGCGGCTGCTGCTATGAAAAGGTTCGGTGCTGTCTGGGGGCAGGGAGTAGGCCTTCAGGGGCAGTCGTATGCAATTCCCACAATGCAGGGCGGGGTAGAAACAATCAAGCCTTATGTTGATGACTTTGTAAAGTTTGCTTCTGCCCACACTGAATACGATTTTCTTGTAACAAGAATCGGCTGCGGAATCGCAGGCTTTACTGATGAAGAAATTGCGCCGTTGTTTGAAGGGTGCAAGGCTTTGGAAAATGTTGCGCTGCCGGAGGAATGGTGGGGGATACTGGGCTGTCAATAAGCGCCAAATGTGTGGTATAATATTCAGCTATGATTATTCAAAAAATCTTTATTGATATGGACGGGGTTCTTGCGGATTTTAACAGAGGGCTTTCTGAACTGCTGAATGTAACTCCCATGCCGCAGGAAAATCAGCCAATGCACTGGCAGGAAGAGATGTGGTCTGCTATTTCTGAATATGCGCGTTTTTACCGGGACCTTGAACCTGTGAGCGGTGCGGTGGAAGGTTTTAATCAGCTCTTTTCAAGATATGGTGACAGAGTTGAAATCTTAACCGGTGTTCCAAAACCCAATCGCAATGTTCCGTTTGCCACTCCCGATAAGATTGAATGGGTCAAAAAATATCTTTCACCAAAAGTAAAAGTGAATGCAGTCCTTCGTGCAGAAAAACTGAACTTCTGTCACGGCAAAGATTTTATTCTGATTGATGATTACAAAAAGAATATCGCCGAATGGAAAGAAGCCAGCGGTACCGCAATTCTGTTCAACAGCTGGCAAAACACTCTGACTGTCATTGAGGAACTGGAAAACCAAAATGTCTGACATCCTCATTGGAACTTCCGGCTACGACTATCCCGAGTGGAAGGGCGTTTTTTACCCGAAGAACCTTGCACGAAAAGACTTTCTTTCTTACTATGCGACCAAGTTTAATGCGGTGGAACCTTTGCAGGAAAAAGGCGTTTTGAGTTCCGTGCTTTTCCAGCTTCCCCAGAGTTTTCATTACACCCGAGACAACCGCTTTTACCTTGCGGCTCTCCTAAAAGAGTTTGACGGATTTCCGACAGTAGTTGAGTTCCGTCATGCTGAATGGATTAAAGACTCAGGAAATGTTCCGCAAGTGGTTTACCAATATTGATGACGACATGCAGACGCTTACCGAAGGAATCACTTTTGCAGTCTGTGTTCATCTTCCGCGCGTAAGTCAGGGCTACGTTTTTGCCTACACGCTTTATACTGCCACTGGAGAACTGCGCATTTTTGTGAATCACGGAATGGAACAGTTTCACCTTTCAAGCAACGAAATAGAAAACAAAAAGTCAGTCGTCTACACAGACCCCGAGTAGAAAAATAGTTTTACAGTGACACTTCCTGTCACCATGGTGTGTTACAATAAAAAGTATAAGCTCCGTATGGGGCTTAATCAAAACTTTTACGAGGTAACATTATGGAAACAATTCAGGAAGAAACATTCACAGATGGCGTTGAACTCTGCCCGGTAAGCGGCAAACGCTGCTATTCAGAACGCGAAGCCGGTTCAATCGTCAATTCATGCCACCGCCACAGAAGCAGCGACCACCTTGGCCGCAACAAAGATTTACCCAGACGCAAATACTTCTGCTCCGACTGCGGCTCATACCATTTAACCCACCTTGCAAAATACGACAAAGACTCCTACGGCGCCGCCTGGGAGGCAAAATTCTATTTTGAATACGAAATGAGAGGAAGAAAGGCTGGAAAGACGGCGTAAAGATTATAAATAAGGAGCGGAATGACCATAAAAGAAATATAAAAAAAAAGAAGCAAAAGACGAAGCACAACAAATTATAAAAAAATGTCCCGCAACAC
>OIYS01000221.1_pt1 | contig 41930 bp, 41 predicted proteins | sample 1588271 | NCBI WGS metagenome assembly OIYS01 (sample SAMN03283286) | human gut metagenome | biome: human-associated habitat; material: feces | host: Homo sapiens | place: Peru | collected 2012 | reverse complement strand
GGGATAGTCTTTCATAAAATATAAACATTTAGGAAAATGTTATGCCGATTTTATGGGAAAAGGACTAGAAATCCAATTAAAAAAATGCTAAAATTAGGATGAAAGTAACGTAAATACGAGGATAGACTTTCGCAAATGTTTATATTTTATGAAAGACTATCCCTTATAAACACTGGGTTTGGGAGGCTTTTAATAAATTTTTTAATTTAAAAAAAATGTAAGAATTTTTTGTTCTTACATTAATAATTTATCAATTTGATTATTATAGTTATCACTATTTGTAATAAATGAACCACTTATAACTAAATCTACTTTATCCTTAACTAGTTTAATAGTCTCATCATTTATACCACCATCAATAGCAATATTAAATTTATAGATATCTTTTACGCTATATAAATAATCTATGGTAGGAATAACCTCTTTTAAGAAAGGTTGACCTCCTTTACCAGGGTTTACACTCATAACTAGGACTTCATCCACCCAAGAGAAATATTTTACAAAATCCATAACATTTTCATCAGGATTTATAGCAATACCTACTTTAAAATTTAAGGATTTAATATACTCTATAATGTCTTTAGTATCTTTTACATTATGAATTATTATTTCATCAATATTAAGTCCCTTTAACATATCTACATATCTTTTAGGGAAGTCTACCATAAGATGCACATTTAATTTTTTATTTACCCTATTAAATAAATTAAGAAAATTATTTTTATTAAAATTATTTGTTTTAACATATGAGCCATCACATATATCACAGTGCACAAAATCTGCTTTAGAATTTTCTATTTTTTTAACAGAGTCTTTATAATCTTTACTACTTAAATAACTTACTGCGATTTTCATATATCTCCTTTAGAAAAAGTTTATAATTTTCATATCTACTTGGAAGTATCTCTTCATTATTTTCAATACTACAACCTTGTGTATTAATATGATTACAATCATTATATTTACATTTAAAGTTTGAAAACTCTACAAAAGCATTATTTAAATCCTCAAAAGAAATATTTTCTAAAGAAAGACTACTAAAACCTGGAGTATCGCTTATAAAGAAGCCATCTTCTTTATATAAAGTAACCATTCTTGTTGTATGTTTACCTCTTCCTAAAACTTTACTTATTTCATTAGTTTCAAGATTTAACTTATCATCAATCTTATTAATAAATGTAGATTTACCAGCACCTGTTTGTCCACATAAAACAACTATTTTATTTTGAATAATTTCTTTGAATTTTGTAGTTTCTGTATTGTCCACTACATCATAATATTTTTCATAATACTTTCTAATATTTAAAAAATTTTTCTTTTCATCTTCATTTAGTAAATCAGTTTTTGTAAAACAAATTAATGGTTTAATTTTATTTTTATGAATTACTGTAAGAAGTTTATCAAGTAAATTTAAATCTAAATCAGGTTCTTTAGTACTTGTAATTACAACAGCAATATCAACATTAGCAATCATTGGTCTTAATAAAAAGTTTTTTCTTTCAAGTATCTTTTCTATTTGTAAAGTATTTTCATTAAATAATACATTATCTCCGACTAGAGGAGTAATTTTATCATTACGGAATTTTCCCCTAGCGGAGCATATGTACTCTTTATCATTTGCTAAAACTTTAAATCTATTAGAGTTTATATTAACTATAAGTCCGTTTAACATAAACCTTCTTCTTTACAAGTTTTATTATCTGAACTACTTCCTGATGAACTAACATCTATTTTAATTGTAAATGAGGCATTTTCAGTTACTTTAGTTCCTGCTGCTCTATTTTGAGTAATTATCTTATAATCAGAGTATTCATTTGCATTTTCACTTGTTATAGAAATAGTTTTACTATCTTTATCAATAAATTTTAATTTTAATTTATATTCATTTGCAAAATCAATTATATCACTTACACTATAAGTTCCATCAGTAAAATTAGGATATAGATTTTTAATATCTGGAATATATAAAGTTATATTATCACCTTTAGAAAGATGTTCTCCTTTTTTAATAGATTGATCCATAATTATATTTGTTTCATAATCTTCATCTGTATCAACTTCCATTTCCTTCTTTTCAATAATAACATTGATTCCATAAGCCTCAAGTTTACCTTTAACCTCAAGATAATTTTTACCTGTATAATCTTCGACTTCAACTGATTTACTTCCTGTTGAAACATATAAAGTTATTTCATAACCTTTTTTATGTTTAGTTCCTCCGGATGGTGAAGTTGAAATTATTTTTCCTTCATCTATTACAGTCGAGGATTTTTCAATTTGTTTTGGTGAAACAGTAAATCCTTCCTCTTGTAAAGTTTCAATTGCTTTAACAACAGTCATATTTGATACATCAGGCACAGTAACTTGAGCCTTTTTAGTTAATTTAGGAAGTAGTACTACTATACTTGTAATAAGTACAACAATTCCTGTAAATATTGATAGTAAAATTACTATCGATTTATTTTGATTTTTATTAATATCCTTTTGGGTTATACGCTTTGCTATAATCTCATCACTTTCCTTCTTTGTAAGATTTTCATTTTTTAGTTTTAACATCTTTCCATCATCTAAATCAATTTCTGGATATTTTAAACTAATTTTAATTTCATTTTTTCTTGATTCATCTAAACATGTTAATAAATCATCATGCATTTCTCTAGCATCAGCATACCTATTTTTAGGATTTTTTGCTGTTGCTCTTAAAATAATATTTTCAATTGACTGTGGAATATCAGGTATTTCTTTTCTAATACTTGGCATTGGTTCTTTAAGCTGTTTTAACGCAATTTCTACTGCTGTTTCTCCACGAAACGGAAGTTTACCAGTAAGAAGTTCATACATAAGTATTCCTAGTGAATATATATCACTTTGAAGTGTTGCGCCTTTACCCGATGCTCCCTCCGGAGGTAAATAATGCACTGAACCCATAACTGAATTTGTTTGGGTAAGCTGCGTTGAATTCATTGCAAGGGCAATACCAAAATCAGTTAATTTTACAAGCCCATTATCAAGTATCATTATATTTTGTGGCTTTATATCGCGGTGGATTATATAACTATCATGAGCCACCGTAAGTCCACTTGTAACCTGAATCATAATATCTACAACCTCAGGAATAGTAAGTTTGCCTCTTTTTTTAAGAAGACCTTTTAAATGTTTTCCCTCAACATACTCCATTACAATATAATATTCACCATTATCTTCGCCGACATCATAAACCTCAACAATATTTGGATGGGATAGACTTGATGCTTGTAAAGCCTCTCTTTGGAAACGTCTAACAAACTTTTCATCATTTGCAAGATCTCCTCTTAAAACTTTAACTGCAACATTTCTTTCCAGTATTGTATCATAAGCAAGGTAAACATTAGCCATTCCACCTTCGCCTATAGATTTTATTATTTGATATCGGTCAGAAATTTTTTGACCTTTTGCTATCACTAATTATCACCTTCGTCCTTTTCAAGATAAGCAATTGACACATTGTCAAAGCCTCCTCTTGCATTACATTTTTGAATTAATTTAACCACTTTTTCTTCTGCATCTAAATTTTCATCAATTAATACTTTTTCTATTTGGTCATCAGCAAGCATTGTTGTAAGACCATCAGAACATAACATTATTCCCTCATTATTCATATCTACATCAAATATGTCCATTTGCACTTTTTCTGTTGCGCCAAGAGCACGCATAAGTACGTTTTTCTTTGGATGATATTTCGCTTCTTCTTCAGTTAGATTACCAGCCTCCACTAAAAGATTAACTAAAGTATGATCCTTTGTTACCTTATGAAGCTTTTTATTTTTCATAACATATCCCGAAGAATCTCCTATATTACCAAAGATTAAGAAATCCTTAGTTTGAATTGCCACTACTAAAGTAGAACCCATTCCTAATGAATCAGAATGTTCTACTGTATAATCTAATATATTTTTATTAATTTCACTTACATTATCATTAAGCCAATTTACTGCATCATATTTTGTACCAATACTTGCTATTTCAGTAAATCTTTTACCAAGATGAGTTATTGCTATCATCGAAGCAACTTCACCTTTACGATGTCCACCCATACCATCAGCCACCATCAAAAGATATTCATTACTTTTATTTTTAAGTATTGTAACACTATCTTCATTGTGACCGCGTACTTTGCCTGCATCAGTTAAATAAAATGTTTTCATTTCATCACCTATCTTCATAAAAATTATACCATTATTTAGTTAATTTATCTATACTTCTTTACTACGAAGTTGTCCACATGCAGCGGAAATTTTATTTCCAAACTTTCTACGCACTGTAACATCTATTCCATTTTTCTTCAAAATATCATAAAATTCATTAATTTTTTTACTTTCTTTAAAATCAATATTTTTTGTTTCATTATAATTTATTAAATTTACATAAGCATTTTTACCCTTAATTAAATTTGCAAGTTCTATGGCATTTTCTTTTGAATCATTAATTCCAGATAATAAAACATATTCAAAAGTTATTCTACGAAGTGTTTTTTCATAGTAATAATCAAGAGCATCCATAAGTTCAGTTAAACTATATGCTTTACTAATTGGCATTATTTCATTTCTTATTTTATCATTTGGTGCATGAAGTGATATTGCTAAATTAACTTGCAGGTCAAGTGATGCAAACTCTTTTATTTTAGGAACTATTCCACATGTAGAAACAGTTATATGTCTTGCACCAATATTAAGTGCTTTTTGGTCATTTATAATTCTTATAAAATTTATTACATTATCATAATTATCAAAAGGTTCACCAATACCCATTATTACACAGCTATCTATTCTTTGATTTATATATTTTGATATTAATATAATCTGCTGCACCATTTCATAAGTTTCAAGATTTCTAATTTTTTTAAGTCTTCCACTTTCACAAAATTTGCATCCCATATTACAGCCAACTTGAGAGGAAACGCATACACTTAATCCATAATTATGCATCATTAAAACTGCTTCAATTTTTTGACCATCTTCAAGAGCAAATAAGAATTTTTTTACATCAGTATCTTCCTCAACTTTAATTATTTTAATAAAATCAGTAGTAAAATTATTTTTTAAATATTCAATATTTTCTTTTTTAATATTTGTAAATTCATCAAAGTTATAAACTTTTTTATCATATAACCAATCAAAAACTTGTGATGCCATAAATTTTTTCTTACCATCACTTTCAAATTTTTTAATTAAATCATTTTTTGTAAAACTAAATATATTTTCCATACAAGAAAATTGTACTAAATTTTTAGTACAATGTCTATTATTTTGCCTTATATTTTTTTAAATAATATTAATTAGCAATTAATTTATACGGATTTTCACTGGTACCATCGCCTTCGACTAAAGCGGTTTTAATTATTGTAATTACCGGTCTTACACTTCTTAAAAATGAACCAGATATGTCATCTAAAACCTTTCCTTTTGAGGATAAGGCAAAAGGATAATATACACCATTAACTATTTTAGAACTGCTCATTAAAAATGAATCTGACTCAGTATTTTCATTATAAAGGTAAAATGAAGTATTTTCATCATTTGGATTTGCTCCGGCAAAAAGAGCTTCATCCACTGTTAAAAGTGCTACTTTACTAGAAACTTTTTCACTTAAACAGATAAACGAAGGAATATAATCTTCCATAACTCTAGTATGAGCATAAAAAACATCATCATTTAATAAAACATCATTACAATATTTTTGCGTGGCTAGAAATGATGTATAATCTCCAAGATTAATATCAATCCAAGAATCTAAATATGCTTTTACAACCGAATCTTTATAACTATATTTTTCATTAGAGTCAATATATTTTTTTAATTCTCCGGTATCACCAGCAAGCACAAGTCTTACACTACCATCGCCATTTATCCTAACAATTTTAAAATTTAAATTATTTATACTAACATTATTATTTTGAACATTGCCTCTGAAATAATAGGTTGCACCATAATCATCCACAGTTTTAATTAATCCTTCATCCTCAGTGGCAATTTCTTTACCCACTGCTGTCTTACTTTCACTTTTTATTTCATTATTTTTAAGTATGCTTTCTGCAAAACTATTATCATTAAGAGCCTCTTGTTCACAGTTAAGTTCAAGGCTAGCAACACTATCGGAATTATTTGTAAACGTTAATTCATAATCGTGTATTTCACCTTTTTTAATTAGTATATAACTTGATATTATCTCATTATGTTTAGGCAAATCATCACTTACATTTATTAAAGCATTATCTGTTAAAGTATAAGTAACACCTGTTGTATTTTTAGGATTAACAAATTCAATATAATAATATATATCTTCATCACCATTATTTATTACCGTAATTTTAGTTTTGAATTCTTTATCAATATTAACTTTTTTTCCATTATGAAAATTAATTGATAAATCTCCAGTTATTTTTATATCTCCATCACTTGAACGTACTTTTTTATAAACAAAATAAAATGCAAATAATACTATTGATATTATTAAAAGCATCATTATAAATCCAAGTGCACTTTTAAATCTTGCTCTCATTTACTTCATCCTTACTAACTAAAGTATATCATTTAATTAAAAAAAACAAAAGATAATTTGTTAAAAATCTTTTGCTTTATCTAACTTTTGGCTTAACTATTTCAAGTGTCCTAATAAGTTCATAATTACAATTAACAGTTTTAGGTAAAGTATCTAATTTATCAATTCTATTTAAATAGCCTACTTTATGTGACCAAGAACCATCACTATTTTGTCTTAAAAAATGAAAATCATTAAATGATAAATAAAATGCTATTTTATAGCCATTATGACAATTAGGTAAATCTACAGAAGTTTCATAAAAATCGATATTAAGTTCTTCGAAATCTTTTGCAAGGCCATATAAATATTTTTCGGGTGTTCCCTTATAAATTAAATTTTTACTTAAATAACCAACATTTAAACCTAACTGTAAAATTACATTAGATATACCTTCTGGATTAAAAATATCAAGAGCATATGAATAACAATTACCATTTACATACCTTTTTGCATCATCATTAAAACTAGGATTATTTGAACTAACTAGTATAAGTAATTTAATATATTCTTTATAAAGTTCAAAATACTTTGGACTATCCATAGGTATTTTTGATATTTCATTATAAAGTCCATATATTTTATCATATATTTCTTTCATAGTTCCCCCTTAACTACGAAAATTATACCATATTTACTCTAAAAACTCAAATTTGCACTCAAAAAAGTCAAGTTATCGACCACTTTTAGGGTATAAAGTATCAAAATTGGTCGATAACTACTATTTTTCATAAAAAAATCTAGGTTTCCCTAGACTTAATTATAAATTTTCATTATTATTTATGAAATCAATCAAGTTATAATGTTTTATACCATCTTTATGTTGAAGCAAATGATCCATTGTAAAAAGTACTCGAGGATACATATCTTTAATTTCGTAAAAAGGTCTAAATTCTCTATCTTCAACATTTTTATCACTAATGTCTTTTGAAACTTGAATATAATAGTAATCATCAAAATCTTTTCTAGCAATAAAATCACATTCTAACTTACCAATATAACCTACGCTTAATAAGTAGCCTTTTGTTTTAAGATATGAATATATAACATTTTCTAAAACTGGACCATAGTTAATTCTATTATCTGTATTAAGTGCAAAATAAATACTTAAATCCGCTAAATAATATTTTTTTTCGCCTTTTAATACTTTTTTAGATTTAATATCAAATAACTCACATCCATAAATTATTTTTGCTTTTTCTAATATATCAATGTACTTTTTTATAGTTCTTCGATCAACATTTATCTTTTCACTATCTTTTAAATATTTGTATATGCTATTTACAGATATAACCGCTCCAAAGTTATTAATAACAAATTTTTGAATTATTTCAAATAGGTTTGTATCTTTAATTTTATTATTCGTTTTAATATCTTTATCAAATATTTGATTTATAACACTAGTTGTATAAACCATTTTATCTTCAATATTATCATAATATAATGATTTAGGAAAACCTCCACATCTAACAAATTCATCAAATTCTAAATATATATTAGAATTAACTGGTTTATTTAAAAGCTCTTTCATTTGAATATATTCATAAAAGTTTAAAGGAAGCATTTCTATAAGTATATGTCTACCAGTAAGTTTTGTGGCAAGTTCTCCAGAAAGAAGATATGAATTTGAACCAGTTAGAAATATTGAGATATTACCTTCCTCTCTATAAGAATTAATAACCTTTTCATAACCTTTAACATTTTGTACTTCATCTATAAATAAATATTTAAAATCCTTATCCGTAATTTTTGAATCAATAACTTTTTCTAGCTGTCTAGGCGTTACAATATCATTATATTCTTTTTTATCAAGTTCAATATAAATGATATCTTTATTTTGAATGCCTTCATCCTTTAATTCTAAAATTATTGATTTTAATAAATATGATTTACCGCATCTACGAATTCCAGTAATTACCTTAATCATATCATCTTTATAAAATCCTCTTATTTTTTTTAAATATTCCTCTCTTTTATATATTAATTCCATAACGCCTCCGACAATATTATTTTATCAAAAAATCATTAAAAAAGTCAAGTTATCGACCACTTTTAGGGTATAGTATATCAAAAATGGTCGATAACTACCATTTTTGATAAAAAAATCTAGGTTTCCCTAGACTTAATTATTTTTTACTTTTACCAAATAAACCTTTTTTAGTTTTTGTTTCTTTTTTAGGTTTTTCTTCAGAAGTATTTTCTGATTTAGAAAGAGCTTCTTTTCTTGATAGGTTTAATCTTCCTTTGTTATCATATCCAAGTGATTTAACAATTATTTCATCACCTACTGAAACTATATCAGATGGTTTTTCTACTCTTTTTGTATCAAGTTGAGAAACATGTACTAATCCTTCACAACCTGGCCAAAGTTCAACGAAAGCACCAAAATCTTCGACTTTAACTACTTTAGCATTATAGATTTTACCAGTTTCAACTTCTTTAGTAATATCCTCGATCATCTTTTTAGTTTTTTCAATAACTTCTTTATCCATATGATAAATAATTACTTTTCCATCATCATCAATATCTACTTTAACAGCATCTTTATCATTAACACTTTTTACATTTGATGATTCAAGAATAATTTTAGTAATCATTTCTCCACCCTTACCGATTACATCTTTAATCTTATCAGGGTTAATCATAAAGCTTTCAACTTTTGGAGCATATTTAGAAAGTTCTTTTCTTGGGCTTTCAATAGCAGTTGCCATTACATCAAGAATTTTCATTCTTGCTTTTTTAGCTTCCTCAAGGGCCTCTTTTAAAATAGCTTTAGTAACGCCTTTAATCTTAATATCCATTTGAAGAGCCGTAATACCTTCTTTTGTACCTGCAACTTTAAAGTCCATATCTCCCATATGATCCTCAAGGCCTTGAATATCTGTAAGTATTGTATATTTTTTACCATTAGATATTAGTCCCATTGCAATACCCGCTACTGGAGCCTTAATTGGAACTCCTGCTGCCATTAATGATAAACATCCAGCACATATTGTAGCTTGTGATGATGAACCATTACTTTCAAGAACTTCAGAAACAACTCTAACAGTATATGGGAATTCTTCTTCAGAAGGAATAACTTGAGCAAGCGCTCTTTCTCCTAAAGCGCCATGGCCTATTTCTCTTCTTCCTGGAGAACCATATCTTCCTATTTCACCAACACAGAAGTTAGGGAAATTATAATGAAGCATAAATCTTTTTGTATCTTCAATACCAAGTCCGTCAAGAATTTGATGATCTGAAAGTGGTCCAAGTGTTGTAGTTGCAAGAACTTGAGTTTCTCCTCTTTGGAATAGTCCTGAACCATGTGTACGAGGAAGAAGGTCAATTTCAGCTTCAAGAGGTCTAATTTCATCCATCTTTCTACCATCTGGTCTAATATGTTTTTCAATAATTAATCTTCTTACTTCATTTCCTTCAATTAAACCAACTACTTTAGCTACATCTTTCATCTTGCTAGCAAAATCTTCATCTTCAGCATAAACTTCTTCGAAATGAGCAATAGTATTTGCTTTAACTTCATCAATCTTAGCATATTTTTCAAGTTTTTCTTTAATTTGTATTGCTGATAACATATCATCAGTTGCATACTCTCTAACAGCTTTTTCAACTTCAGCATCTATACTTGCAGGTTCAAGAACTACTTTTTCTTTACCTATTTCACTAATAATTTCATTTTGAAATTCACATAAAGTTTTAATATTTTCGTGTGCAAACATTAAAGCCTCAAGCATAGTTTTTTCAGGAAGTTCTTTACAGCCAGCCTCTACCATACATATTGCATCGTGAGTTCCGGCAACAGTTAATGCAAGTTTACTTTTTTCAGCTTCAGCTGTAGTAGGATTAATAATAAACTTACCTTTTTCGTCCATTCCTACCATAACACCGGCAACTGGGCCATCAAATGGAATATCAGATATTCCAAGACATAGTGATGAGCCAAACATTGCAGCCATCTCTGGACTATTATCTTGATCTACAGAAAGTACTGTATTGATAACTTGAATTTCATTACGTAAATTTTCATCAAACATAGGTCTAATTGGTCTATCAATTAATCTTGCTGCAAGTGTAGCTGAATCTGTAGGTCTACCCTCTCTTTTAATAAATCCACCAGGAATCTTACCTACTGAATATAGTTTTTCCTGATATAATACTTGAAGTGGAAAGAAATCTTGAGTAACTGGAGTTTTACCCATTACGCATACTGATAGTACAACAGTATCGCCATATCTTACTAATACAGAACCATTAGTTTGTTTAGCAAGCTGACCAGTTTCAACAATTAAATCTCTTCCCAAAAAATTTAATTTAAATTCTTTTTTCATTTTTTACCACCTTTCTACTAAAAAAAAGAACACTAAAAAATTTAGTGCCTATTTTCTTAAATTTAATTTTTTAATTACTTCACGATATGATTTAACATCATTATTCTTTAAGTATTCAAGTAATTTTTTTCTTCTACCAACTTTAATTAAAAGTCCTCTTTTAGAATGGAAATCATGTTTATGTTCTTTTAAATGTTCAGTTAATGTATTAATTTCTTTAGTTAAAATAGCTATTTGAACTTCAGCAGAACCACAGTCTTTTTCATTCTTAGCAAACTCCTTTATAATAGAAGCTTTTTCTTCTTTCTTAAGCATTTTCTTTTCCTCCTTTATTATAATCGGTTTAAACTGAGTAAGAATCTTGGAAAACAAGTTCAAACTAAGTGAAAACTTATAAGCCTATTATATACAATTTATCTTACTTTTGCAAGCAAAATGTGGTATTATTTTACTCTTTCTCAAGAAAATTTACTATCTCAATTAGTTTCATTGAATGAGATCCTTTTATCAAAATAGTATCTTTTTCTTTTAAAATTGAATTTAAATTACTTATCAAATCACTATTACTTGCAAAATAATAAACTTCATTATTGTTTGATTTAAGTTTTTCATAAGTATATTTAGACAAATTTCCAACACATATAGTTACATCAATATTATTTTCCATTACACTTTCTGCAACATCTTCGTGAATTTCTTTGGCAAAATTATCTGCCTCAAGAATATCGGCAAAGATAAATACCTTTCTGCCTAAGATTTTACTTAAAAGTCCCAATGAATTTTTAACTGAATCTAAACTTGCATTATATGTATCATCAATAACAGTATATTTTTGTGTTTCAACCTTTTCTAATCGATGAGGACTTAATTTAAATTTTTCTAAAGAGGTTTTAATATCATTTTTAGGAACACCTAAAGACTCACCAACTGCATAAGCAAATAAGGCATTATATATAAAAGCATTGCTTCCAACATTTAATTTTATATCTTCATTATTAATTTTAAATTGTGATGAAAAAGCATTCTCATTTATATCCGTAGCCATAAAATCACTTTTATTTTCTATACCTATTGTTACTAAATTATCATATTGGACTTTCTGAAGCATATCATTATCATTATTTATAAATAACTTACCACCATTCATACCATCAAGTACCTCAAGTTTGGCCTTTAAAATATTTTCTCTACTTCCAAGATTTCCAATATGTGCTGTTCCAATATTTGTAATAACTGCCATTGTAGGTTTTGCTATTTTTGACAAGTAAGAAAGTTCTTTCATATGATTCATACCCATTTCCACGATTAAAGCATTATGATTTTTTAATCCTAAAATAGTAAGAGGTACACCAATATTATTATTAAAATTTTCTTGGGTACATAAAACATTATATTTCGTTTTTAACACTTCATTAATCATATCTTTAACTGAAGTTTTTCCTACACTACCAGTTACCGCAATAACGGGAATATTATATAAATCTCTTTTATAAGATGCAAGAACGCCTAGTGCTAAAATAGAATCATTTACAATGATGATAGTACCAAGTTTTTCCTCAATAACATCTTCATTATCTAAAATACAGACACTTGCACCATTTTTAATAGCATCTTTATAAAATAAATTACCATCAAAATTTTCACCTTTAATACCAACATAAGCATCACCAAAGTTTATAGTTCTTGTATCTTTAGAAAAATTTTCACATTCTATATTTTCATCACCGCATAAGAGTTTTCCATCACATATTTTTATTATATCTTTAACTGTCATAACACTTCCCTCTTTCACAACAATTATACCATATGTTTTTTAATTTTTAGTATTTTTATTTGAATTAGTACTTTTATTTAAATTAGTTTAACATTTTGTTCAATAATTCATTTAATATTATATTATCTTCCATCAAATTAATAGCAAAGCATTTTTTGCCTAAATCTTTAAACGATGAGCCACAAGAAAATAATTTTTCCCTATCTAATATTATAAATCTATCGTGAAATATATCTTTTCGTATAAATTCTATATTATTAAATTCTTTCTCATATTTTGCTATTAATAAATCGTCCATATTTTTAGAAATAATCTTTATGTTTTTTTGCAGTTTCTTTTGCAATATCTTTAAGATCAAACATATCAAATAATTTATTTATTCTTTTTGTATTATTATCAACTTTATCTTCGAGAAGTAACATTCTATTTGGTAACATATATTTATTGTAATTTAATATAATGTCTCATTTTAACAAAGGTGTCCATAATTGCAATTGATACTTTTGTTGCAACACTCGATTTCAATATTATAGTAAGAATATAAATTTCTTGTTCTGTAAAGACTCTTGGTAAATATCTTCTACCTCCATAAAATACATTTAAATAATTTTGATATTAACATCTTGAGGTTGCAATTTACGACCTTAAGTTATATTTATAATTTTACATAATTTCTCTACCATCCTTTCAAATAAAAAAAAGGGAAATATACCCATATTAAGGTAAACTTTCCCGCATCATATGTGATTCTTCCTCACCTAAGAAACACACGCTATCGATATTTAGATGTCATATTAACACTTGTGAGGTTTAATTAATACATTCAAATTATAACAAACATTTATTTGTTAATCAATAGTTTTTTTAATAACAAAAAAGATTAATACCTAAGTACTAATCTTTCTGTGTGTAATAAATCGCTCTAACACAATTTAAGTTTATCAAGTATTTTTTATATAGTCAATATATTAATAAAAAGTTTTTAAAAAAATTGTTGTACTTTACAATAAATTTACATTTTTAAAAAATATTTATATAGATTATTACATTTATTTTCATCCATGGCTTTCATATTTTCAAAAGGATTTTCTATATTAAATTCTTTATACTTAGAAAAACCTAAAGTATGAAATGGTAAAAAGTCTACTTTAACTATATTTTTTATTTTTGAAATATATTTTTTTAAGTCAATCATATATTCTTTAGTATCGTTTATTCCAGGAATAATTACCACTCTTATAATTACTTTAGTATTTATTTCATTAAGTTTATTTATAAAATTATCTACAAGTTCAATGTTTCCTCCAGTTAAATAGTTAAACTTATCTGGATAAACTGACTTTATATCAAGAAGTATATAGTCAAACATTTTAAGTAATTTTAAATTTATTTTTTTAGAATATCCAGATGTATCTAAAGCTATGTTAATGTTCTCTTTTTTTAATTTTTTAACAAGTTTATACATACTTTTTTGTGATAAAAGGGGTTCTCCTCCAGAGAAAGTCACACCACCACTGTTTTTATAATAAGGTTTATTATTTAATATAAGTTTATAAAGTTTTTGATAATTAAAATCAAGTTTATTAAACCCTTGTTGCATTTCTGGATTATGACAAAACTTACATCTTAAGGGGCAACTATTAAAAAATATAACTGTTCTAATGCCTGGGCCATCAACACAAGAAAAACTTTCTATTTTAGATACTGCCAATTTAGAGTTTTTCATGGAAAGTCCTTGCAATAACCTCGAGTTGTTGCTCTTTAGTAAGTCTATTAAATCGTACTGCATAACCAGATACTCTTATTGTTAAAAGTGGATATTTTTCAGGATTATTCATAGCATCAAGTAAAGTTTCTTTATTTAAAACATTAACATTTAAATGGTGTCCTCCCTTTTCAAAATAGCCATCTAGTAAATTTACTAAATTATTAACTTTTTCATCAGCGTTTTTTCCTAAACTATCAGGAATAATAGTAAAAGTACTTGAAACACCATCAAGAGCATATTTTTGATAATCTATTTTTGCTACTGAATTAAGTGAGGCTATCCCACCATTTTTATCTCTTCCGTGCATTGGATTTGCTCCCGGTGCAAAAGGTTGCCCTTTCTTTCTACCATCTGGTGTACTACCTGTACTTTTTCCATACACAATATTCGAAGTAATTGTTAATATAGACATTGTTGGCTTAGCATTTTTATATGTTTTTACCTTTTTTAGTTCATTATAAAAGTAATTTAAAACATCCTCAGCAATTTTATCAACTCTATCATCATCATTTCCATATTTAGGAAAATCTCCCTCAATAGTAAAATCTATAGACATACCATTTTCATCACGAATTGGCTTTACTTTGGCATATTTTATAGCCGATAAACTATCCACAACTACCGAAAGACCTGCAACACCATAAGCCATTAAATGATTTACATCAGTATCATGAAGAGCCATCATTACACTTTCATAAGCATATTTATCATGCATATAGTGAATTACATTCATAGTATTTGCATAAAGTTTTGCAACTTTAGATAAAACTAAATAATAACTTTTTAAAACTGTTTTATAATTTAATATTTCTTCATTATTTTTAGGAATTTCTTCAAAAACTTTAACATTCTCTATTTCATCTATTCCACCATTAATTGCATATAAAAGTGCTTTTGCAAGATTACATCTAGCTCCAAAAAATTGCATATCTTTACCTAATCTCATTGCTGAAACGCAGCACGCAATACCATAGTCATTTCCAAATATTTTTCGCATTAAATCATCATTTTCATATTGAATTGAATCTGTTTTAATAGATATTTTTGAACAATATTTTTTGAAATTAATTGGTAAATTTTTGCTATATAAAATAGTTATATTAGGTTCAGGAGCGGGTCCTAAATTTTCAAGTGTATGAATAATACGATAACTTGTCTTAGTAACAAGGGACTTTTTATTATTCATACCACCAAGTGAGCAAGTTACCCAAGTAGGATCGCCAGAAAAGAGTTCATCATACTCTGGTGTTCTTAAATGTCTTACAAGTCTTAACTTAATAACAAAATTATCAATAATTTCTTGAATCATACTTTCCGTAATTGTTTTTTCTTTTAAATCTTTCTCGAAATAAATATCAAAAAATGCATCAACTCTACCTAAACTCATCGCAGCACCATTATTTTCCTTAACTGCAGCTAAATAACCTAAATAAGTCCACTCTACTGCCTCACGGGCATTTTGTGCTGGAACCGAAATATCAAAACCATAACTTTTTGCCATTAAAGTAAGTTCTTTTAAGGCTTTTATTTGCATACTTATTTCTTCGGAAAGTCTAATAACATCATCACTCATATTATGTGAAAGATTTTTCTTATCTTCTTCTTTACATTTAATTAAAAAATTCGTTCCATATAAAGCAATGCGTCGATAATCACCAATAATTCTTCCTCTTCCATAACTATCAGGTAGTCCTGTTAATAAATGAACATGTCTTGCAAGTTTCATTTCATCAGTATAAGCATCAAAAACTCCATCATTATGAGTCTTTCTAAACTCTTTAAAATACTTATCAATATTTTCATCCAGTTTATAACCATAAGAATTAAGCTCTCCATAAACCATTCTTATTCCACCATAAGGATTAATCATTCTTTTAAGTGGCTTATCAGTCTGAAGTCCTACGATTACATCATCCTCTTTGCAAATATATCCAGGTAAAAAATTATTAATACCGCTTACTTTTGTAGTTTCTATATCTAAAACTTTTTTCTTTAGTTCCCTTTTTAATAAATCATTTACTTTTTCCATTATCAAGTTTGTTTTAAATGATGATTTACATAAAAATTTTTCATCACCCAAATATTCCTTATAATTTAGCTCAATGAAGTTTTCTACATCAATTGTATCACACCATTTGCCCTTTACAAATTCATCATAATATTTCATCTTATCACTCCTAGCATAAACAATATTATCATAAATTTGTAGATTTACTTTGTTGCACTTGCAACAAAAAAAAGAGCATTACGCTCTTCCTGAATATTTTCCATCTTTAGTAGAAACTAAAATCTTTTCTCCTTGATTAATAAATAAAGGAACTTTTACAATATAACCTGTTTCAATTTTAGCATCTTTATTAGCATTATTAGTGGTATTTCCCTTAACAGCAGGTTCAGTTTCAATAACTTCATATTCAACTTTTTCAGGAAGTGTTACACCAATAATTTCGCCTTCATAAATATCAAGTGTTAAAGTCAAACCTTCTTTAATAAACTTAACATTATCTCCTAAAACTTTAGTAGGAACTTCAATTTGTTCATAAGTTTCATTATTCATAAATGTATAATTATCACCAGCAGCGTATAAGAAACTTACTTCAGTTCTATCAATATGAGCTTTTTGAATCTTAAGGTTAGTATTATATGTATCCTCAACTGTAGAACCTGTTCTTAAGTTTTTAAGTTTAATTCTTACAAAAGCAGGGCCTTTACCTGGTTTAACATGTTGGAATTCTTGAATGGTACATAAATTACCATCCATAATAATTGTCATACCATTTTTAATATCATTAATATTAATAAACATAATTTACCTCCTATTTCTTTTCTTTTGCTACAACATGTTTATGACAAGCTGCGCAGTATCTTTTAAGTTCTAATCTTTCAGGATTATTTTTCTTATTTTTACTTACTGGACGAAGTTCTCTACCACAATTAGTACATTTAATAGTAACTTCTTTTCTATTTTCATTTTTAGCCATAGTTATCCCTCCTTTTTCAAGTACGTTAATATTATAGCAAACTACTTACCTACTTTTCAAGTTTTTTAGAAAGATATTTGTTAATATCCCATATTTTAATTAAAAATATCAATGATTTCATACACCACTATAAAAAAAATTATTAACATTTAATCTATCATTTACATTGACTTTACACATTGCAACATTTGTGTTATAATTATACTAGTTAAGGGGGATAAAATGAAAGAAATATTTTTAGAGTATTTAAGCGAACTTATTTATATGTTAAAAGTGTATGAAAATAGTTGGTGGGCAGAATGGATGGAAAAAGCCTACATAAAATATCGTGATGAAAATGACATTGAAAAGTTTTTGGGGGCTTTCGGTGGTATGGGAAGTTTCAACGATTCTATCTTTAAAAATGATTGTACTGGCTTAATTAAAACCATAACATCAAATATGGGTTATGAAATAAATAAAAATGGTTATACTGATGTTTATGAAATATTAGATAGAATTGTAAAACACGATATTGATTGGATTAAAGATTGCAATGAAAATAATAGAGATATAAGTTATTATCAAAAAAATGAAAAAAGGCTTGCCTTTTATAAATACCTACTTGAAAACTATGTTCCTGGTAACTTACATGAAATTAATGCAGCTTACTTAGAACAATCTCAAAATAAATCAAGATAGTTTCTTTAATTGAAACTATTTTTTTGTTCATTAAAAATATTTGTAATTCTTCGAGAAATCTTACTTGTTAAATAATAAATGTAATCTTTATTTTTACCATTATTATGTGAGGTATTGGGACATACTACAATCAAAGATACCTTTGGATCATCATAAGGAAAGAATCCTGCCATTGTAAGAGTTAAAGTTTTAGTATCTATTTTACCATCATTATTTGTATCAATAAAAGATTCACTTGTGCCGGTTTTACCCGCAGGAAGAAGATTTCTATTCATAAAACCTAACCCTGTACCATTATTCATTACTTCATAAAATCCCTTATGAATTTGATTAAAATCATCATTTGAAATTTGAACATTGTCCACCACTTCATGCTTATTTTTATAAATTATAAAATCATTATTTTTTATCTCATTTACAAGTGATGGACTAATTCTTTTTCCTTTCATTGCTAAAGTATTAATATAATTAAAAAGTTCAATAGGTGTATAAGTATCATACTGCCCTATCGCTAAATTTAAAAGTAAGTCATCACTAATAATATTTCCCTTAAGACCTGGTTTTTCATTAGGTAAATCAATACCAGTTATAATGCCAAGACCATATGAAGAAAGCATATCTCTATAAATATTAAATTCTTTTTCTGTTGCATTTAAATCCATATTCGGAGAATACTTTTTTCCTAAAAGTGAAATTGCTATTAAAAACTGATAATAATTTGAACTCATTTTAAGGGCGCTAACATCATCTAAATAACCAAGCTTTTTAAAAGAACATTTTTCAGTTTTATTTTTAAGTTTTACACAACCATCTAAAATCTTTTTACCTTTTTCAATTAAATTATATTTATACCCTACACTAATCGTAGCTCCTTTTACTACAGAACCCATTGTAAAAGCACTATTAATATTATTTAAACTAATATCAGTAAAAGTTTCATCATTTAAATATCTTTGTCCATTTAAGGAATAAACTTCAGATGTTTTAGGATTTCCTACGATTACAAAAGCATCATTTAAATACTGGGTATTAAGATGCTTTTTAGCCTTAACAAGTTCCTCTTTAATAATTGTATTTATTTCATTAACTAAATTTATATCAATAGATAAATATAAGTCACTACCCTTTTTACCTTCGGAAACTAGTGTTAAACTATTATCATTATTTACTTTATATTTTGCATTTGTACCTTTTAAATATTCTTCATATTCTTTTTCTAAACCAGAAATACCCACTTTTTCATATAATTTATAACCTTTTTTTAAATAATAATTTTTATTTTCTTTTTGAATAGGGCCGACTGAACCTAATACATTTTTCAAAGTATCATTATATGGGTAGTATCTTTCAAAACTTTCTTTAATAAAAAGTCCTTTGACATCACTATTTAAAACTAAAGAAACCTCCCCTTCAGTTAAATTATCTTTTAAAATTATATCTTCATATTTATAACTATTATTTACTTTTTTAAAAAAATCTTCTTTATTTATATTAAAATTATTTTGAATAAATTCAAGTATTTCAAAGGTATCTTCGTTTTCATTATAATGATATGCAAGATTATATACCTTTTTATTACCTACGAGTAAAATGCCATTTTTATCATAAATATTTCCTCTTAAGCCATCATCTGTGCTTACTATTTTTTTTGTTTTAAAAATAAGCCTATCTTGATAATAACTATTTAACATTTTACGATTATAAATAAAATATACACTTATAAAAATAAAGAAAATAATAACAGTAAATTTAATTAATAATAAAAACTTTTTCATATTAATAGTATTCAAAAAATAAAATAAATCATACAATATATTAGGTGATAAAAATGTTTGGTATGATAGATAATTTTATGAAAGGTATTACTAAAGAAGATGTAAATAAATTTGCTAAAAGTAAAAATGTTTTTTTAGATAATGATGAGCTTACTTTTACTTATGATTTTGTTAAAAAAAATTATAAAGAAATGCTTAAGAATCCCAGTTTATTTAAAATAGATCGTTATAAAAATAAATATAAAGGTAATAATTTTGAAAAAATAAAAAAAGTATATATTGAATACTTTTCTAAATATCAAAGATTTTTATAATACTCTAAAACATCTTTGGTTAAATTTGGATTAAATTTCTTATCATTTATCATTTCAATTTCAAATTTGTATGGAGGGAAGCCCTCAATATAAGGTGTTTCAAGTATTTTTGGAACATTTTTTAATTTGTCATTATATATTACATTAATTAGATTATCAAAACCTATATGACCATAGCCAATATTTTCATGTCTATCTTTTTTACTTCCCAAAGGATTTTTACTATCATTTATATGAATACATCCTATTTTATCTATACCAATCAAATTATCAAACTCTTTTAAATAAGAATCAAAATTTGCTATATCAACTCCTGAATCATTTAAATGACAAGTATCTAAACATACACCAATTTTATTTTTAAATATTACATTATCAAGTAAATATTTTATTTCTTCGATGTTTTTACCACATTCAGTACCTTTTCCAGCCATTGTTTCAAGAAGTACTGTTACATCAGTATCAACATTTATAACGTAGTTTAAAGCATCAGCTATATTTTTTAAAGCAACATTTCTATCAAGAGAAACACTAGCACCTGGATGAACAACAATATATTTTACTCCAAGTTCATCACATCTTTTAATCTCATTTTTTAAAAAATTAATACTAAATTGCCATTTATTTGCATCAATATTATTTGCAAGATTTATTATATATGGAGCATGACATATTACATTTTCTATATTTATTCCATGCTCTTTCATAAGATTTTGAGCTTCGATTACATTATTTACATTAATTTCTTTTCTTATAGTATTTTGGGGAGCACCCGTATAAAACATAAATGTATTTGCATTATATGAGATGGCCTCCTTAACAGAACCTAAAAGTCCATTATTAAAACTAACATGTGAGCCTATTATCATTTTCTATCACCTAATAAAAGAATATCACAAAATAAAAAAAAACTCAAATGAGTTTTTTTAACTTAATACTGTCCAAGAATCACTTGCAGTCTTACCACAATTAGATAATACTGCATCGTGTGTATCTTTATTATAATCTACAACTTTAGTACTATCATCATAACCTGTATTTTCATCAGCTCCTAAAAAGGCATAAGTTCCATTTGCAATCCAATATTTGTAAGAATATTGACCACTTGCATAAGTTACTAATACAGAACCTTTATAGTTTTGTTTGTTTTCAGTATAACCCTCTTTTTTTAACCATTCTAATGGCATACATACTGTTGCTGTTGCAGTAAATTTTGGAGAAGTTTTTAAAGCCTCTGCTTGATATGCTGTTTTGGCAGCATTCATTAAGTCAAGTCCATCACTTCTTAAAGCAGATTTTCTTGAATTTGCCATTAATGGTCCAATTGAGGTAATACCTACTAACATAACAACCGCTAAAATAACAATTACAGCAAGAAGTTCAACTAATGTAAAACCTTTTTTATTATTTCTCATATTTGCTATCCTTTCTATATTAAGAATAGCATACTAAAAAAATTTTTTCAAGATGTTTTTACTTAATTGTGTCAATTATCGAGGATATCATTTCTACTGTGTCAATAGCTTTACTTATTTTATCGGTAGTTCTTTCTTTATAAACTTCTTTCATTTTACTTTCAAATGTTTTAAAAAAGTTTGGATTACGATTTAAATCTTTTATATAATATGAGTTTTCCATAAAATGAGAAAATAATTTTTCATTTTCTTTTAAAGTTACAAGTACACTTTTGTTCATTAATCCTCGAAAAATTTATTAAGCGGTCGTGGTGTAACTGGTGTTTTAGGGATGCTTCCTCCAGTTTTACTTGTAAGTTCTTGAACAAAATCTAATGCTTTTTGAGCTGTAGAAATATGTTCTTTAATTGTATCCATATTAACACTCTTTATTAAATCATTTATTTTAAAACCACTTTCTTCACTTCTTTCACTATTTTTATATTCACTCCATACGTTTTCATCCTCACCATAAATATCATAAAGTTCATAAAATTTTTGCCACGACATTTTACCACTTTCTACATATTTAGCAAGACTTGGATTTCTACTAGCAAATATTTTAAAATCATCTTTTTTACTCACGATATCACCAATATAAATATATGAAAAAAGTTCAAATTAATGAACTATTAAATGCATATTTCATCAAGCCAAAAATAATCTTTATTATCAAAATCACAAACAAAGAAATTATAATTTGTAAGAGACTTTAATAAATATGGTTTACTTGTATTACCCTCGCATAAAAGATAAGAATTTTTAACAGTTAATTTTTCTTCTTCACTTTTATATTTATTATAATAGTTATGAACATTATTTACTAAATAATAAAAGTGATTATCTTTATTATCTGCATAGATCTTGTTATTTATCATAGTTTGATTAATCCTTAAGGTCATTTGTTCATATAAATTTTGAGCCATTCCTACATCTTCCCTATTTGATTTATAAATAGCCTCGAAACTTTTGTATAACATATAAGGACTATCTTTTGCTAAAATACACATATTTTTGTTAATATTAAATATATAAAATTTTCTCATACTTTTTCCTTTCATTTTAATATTAACAAATTCATTTCAAAAAAAATGTCGAAAAAACTACTTTTCGAGCATATTTTTAATTTTTATAATAATTGAGTTTATATCAAATCCTAAAAATTTTAAAACATCTTTCTTTTTACCAGAAACTGCATAATCATCAATACCAATTGCACATTTAGGATTACTTGCAAATCTATTCCACATATTAGTTTTACCTGATTCTAAAGTAAATGTTAATACATCCTTAGGTAAAAGTTTTTCTTCATAAATAGGATTTTGCATCATAAATAGTTCTGCACTTGGCATAGATACAACTCTTATATCAATTCCTTCGAGTGCAAGTTGTGAGGCAATTTCTAGTGCAATAGTTACTTCATAACCTGTAGCAATAATAACTGCATCTAAATGATATTTTTCTTTTCTAACTATATAAGCACCATATTTAACATATTTACCATTTGTATGTTTTAAAACATTTATTTTTTCATTACTTAAAATAAGAGCAACAGTTCTTTTATTTTTTATAATGTATTCCCATGAACCAATAATTTCATTTATATCCGCAGGTCTTAAAACCACTAAATCAGGTATAAGTCTTAAATGAGATATTTCTTCGACTGGTGAATAAGCCATACCATCACTATTTACACTATCATTACCAAATATATATGTAACAGGAAGTTTTTGCATACTTGCACTTCTTATAAAAGAAAGCATTTTACTAGCATATACTAAATTACAAGAACAAAAACATCTTAAATTAGACATAGAAAGGCCATTAACAATACCTGCCATAGCACTTTCTTTTTTACCAAATTCAATATTTCTTCCTAAAGGATCATCATTTGTCATTAAACTATCTTTTGTTAAAATAGCTTTAACATCTTTAAAAGCATCAGCACTACCACCCATAAAAAACTTAGTTTTCGGAGCAATAAAATTCATTACTTTTTGATTCGAAGAAAGTTCATCTTCACAGTATTTTTCATTTATTTGATAATTAGTACTATCAAATTCAACATTAAACTCACCTTTTTCAAGTAAATTTATAATATTTATTATGTTACTATCTTTTGTAGCAAGAGCTTCATCATATATTTTTTTCCACTTATTAAATTGTTTTTCCATACGAGCATTTATAATATTATTAAACTCTCTTTTTACCTCTTCATTAACATAAAAGCTTTCTGTAGGATATTTACTTTCAATTTTTAAATTAATAAGTTCTTCATTAGATATTAATGAACCATACACTCTTGGACTATTACTATTTTCAAGACCATAACCAAATTCATTATTAACTATTACAAATGATGGCATATCGCTTTTCTTAGCATCCTTTAAAGCATCCTCAATCTGTTTAGGATTATTACCATTTTTAACATTTATTACATTAAAATCAAGGGCATCTAGTCTTGTTTCTAAATCTTCAGTATAAGTTTTAGAAATATTTCCATCTGAGGATATACCACTGTTATCATAAATAAAAATTAATTTATTAAGTTTTTGATTACTAGCAAAAGCCATTGCTTCATAGCCAGCACCTTCCTGAATATCTTCATTTGTCAAAAGAACATAAGTATAATAATTAATCAAATCTAAATCTTTATTAATATTTAAAAACATATTTTCAAAATATCTTTCAGATAAAGAAACACCGACTGCTAAAGAAGTATTATCCCCAGCAAGGGAAGATGATGCATCAATACCCATTTCTTTATTATATAAAAGTGCCCCTGGAGCATAAGAATCAACATCTCTATATCTTTTTAAATCCTCAATTTGATAATCATATCCTGCATAAAATAAAGTTGCATAAAGAGCAGCACTATAATTTTTCGAAGGCACAATTAATCTATCTCTATTAATAAAACTAGGATTACTTGGTATTACATTTAAAACATTACTATATAAAGCATAAAATATTGGCACTCCAGTTAAAGTATGACCAGGATTACCCTCACCTGCTTTATCCATCATATCAAATGCTAAAAATTTTATACTATTAATTATTTCATTACTTTTTACTGCCATATAATTTTCCTTCCTATTATATAGTTTATCATAATTTAGTTTTCATTTAAATATCTTTTTAACTCAATAGCTATATTTTCAGGAATAACTTCCTTTAACTCTTTGATATCAGCATTCTTAATTTTCTCAATACTACCAAACTTTTTAAGTAAATTATTTATTCTTTGAGTACCCAATCCCTCAACATTAGAAAGCATACTTTTAAGCATACCTTTACTTCTTATTGTTTTATGATAAGTTATAACAAATCTATGAACTTCATCTTGGATTCTAGTTAAATAATTAAATACATCATCATGTCCTGTTAAATCATAAGTTTTTAAAGTATCACTATCTAAAAGAGCATTTGTTCTATGATGATTATCTTTTTTTAAACCTACTACTTTAATATTTAAATTTAAAGTATTTAAAACTTCTTTACAAGCATTTATTTGATTTAGTCCTCCATCTAAAATTATTAAATCAGGCATTTCTTCTTTATCAACTATACATCTAAAGTATCTACGATATATAACCTCTTTCATCATATGATAATCATCATTTTTATCTACACTAATTTTATATTTACGATAATCATTTTTACTTGGTTTACCATTTTTAAATACAACCATTGCTCCTACAGAAAAAGATCCAAATAGGTTTGAATTATCAAAAGCATCTATTCTATATAAACTATTCATATTAAGAATCTTTCTTAGATTATCATGGGCTTCGAATACTCTTTTTTCATCATTTTTAAATCTATCTAAACTATTTTCTAAAGTAATTTTTGCATTTTCATAGGCTATTTCAAGAAGTTTTTTCTTTGTTCCTTTTAAAGGTTTAACAAAGCTTGTATCAAGTAATTTAGAAAGCAGATTTTCCTCAATATCGGTAGGAATAACTATCTCTTTAGGAACTTCATGTTTTTGATAAAAAGAATATAAATAACTTACTATTTCTTCTTCATTACTTTCAATTGGTACAATTATATTATTATGACTACCTAAAAGTTTACCATTTCTAATAAATAATATTTCAATAGAAAGATAGCCTTTGAAAAAATAATATGACACTACATCTCTATTAACAAAATCATTAGATTGAACTTTTTGTTTTTCACAAATATAATTAATATAATCAAGTTCATTTTTAAGTTCTAAAGCTTTTTCATAATTTAAATTCGAAGAAAAATATTCCATTTTTTCTTTTATTTTATCAGTAATTATTTTATCATTACCACGTAAAAATGATAGTATTTCACTTTCCATAGTCTTAATTTTTTCCTCGGGGATATCTTTAGTGCAATAGCCAAGACATTCTCCTATATGGTAATATAAACATACTTCTTTAGGCTTTCCTTCACACTTTTTCAAAGGATATAATCTATTTATTAAAGATACCATTCTTCGGGCAGCATAGGCATTAGGATATGGTCCAAATAAAAGTTTCTTATCACTTTTCTTTACATTAATATATCTTGATACTTTTAAAGCAGGGTATGGTTTTTTAATATATTCAATGTATGGATAAGTTTTATCATCCTTTAAAAGAATATTATATTTAGGATTATATTTTTTAATTAAATTTATTTCTAATATAAAACTTTCTGTTTCAGTTTTAGTTACAATATACTTAAAATGATCTACTTCACTAACCATTAAAGCAGTTTTTCCTGTTACTGTTCCACGAAAATATGAATGAAGTCTTTTATTTAAATCTTTGGCTTTACCTACATAAATTATTATTCCATCACTATTAACCATTTGATATGAACCAGGTGCATGTGGAACAAGTTTTAATTCTTCCTTAAACATAATAATTCTCCTTACAAAAATATTATACTACAAAAATACCTAAAAATAAGATATAATTTTTATGAGGTATATTATGTTATTAAATGAATTTGAATTAACTATTAAAAAATCTAAATTTATAGGCTTACTATATAAAATTGATAATGAAAAAGATATAAAAAAAATACTTAATGATGTAAAAAGTATGCATCCTAAAGCAAAACATTTTCCTTATGCTTACATATTGGGCACTACTGCAGGAAAAACTGATGACAAAGAACCACATAATAGTGCTGGAATGCAAATATATAATATTTTAAATTATAATAATCTAAATAGCCACCTTTTAATAATTATAAGATATTTTGGTGGAACTAAACTTGGAGCAAGCAATCTTTTAAGAACTTATTTAGAAGTTGCTAAAAATACAATAAAAAAAATCACAAATTGATGTGATTTTTTAATTAGTTCATTTTTTTCTTAAGTACTAATGCAGTAGCACCTAATAGAGCTAAACTCATAAGTGTAACTGAAGTATATACTAAGATTCCATCAACAGTATTTGGATTTTCAACTTTTGCTGGAGTATAGAAACTAACTTCGAATGTAGAGAAACTTTCAGTTTCAATTTCAATATATTTTTGTCCATTCTCCTCTTTAATTTCATATTCTTTAGTATCAATTACAGTTTCACCATTTTTATGTACTACTTTTGCATGAGTAAATGTAATTTCATTAGGAACAGCAACTTTTATTTTTACTTTTCCATTTATTGCTTCATTAGGAATAACTTTAGATTCTTGATTAACTGTATAATATGGTTTAATATCAAGAACTAAAACACCTTTTTCTTTATCATAAGATTTAATTTCACTAGAAATTTTAACCTCAACTAAAGTGTTTTCTAATCCTTCGATTTTTGAAGAATCAACAGCCTCTTTTAAACCTGTTACAGTATCAGTAAGTTTTGCATCAGTTAATTCTTTAGCAACTTTTTCATCTACTTTATCACTAACTTTAACTTCTGGAGCAGTAACAACTAATTCACCTTTGTTTTCACTAACTATAGTATACATTTCACCATCTTTAACAGCTTTTACACCTGTTACTAGTTTTACTCCATCTTTTTTAGTAACTATTTCATCAGTAAATGAACCACCAGAAATTTCAATTTCATCAGGTTTCATCATATCAAGAGTACCTTTAAAAGTACCACCTTTTATTACGATTGCTTTTGCTAATGCACCTTCAGTTGCAGAGTCTGCTAAATAATGTTGAATAGCAGCATTATGTGAGGAAGTATATTCTCCACCATCAATAGTCATTTCAACATGTCCATAGAAACTAGGATGTGATTCAATTTGAATTGCAGAACCAGTACCTTTAATTCCTTCACCTTCACCAATACTATCCTTCTTTTCACCAGTTGCAGTAATTTTTGCATTTTTAATATTCCAGATACCTGATTTTGTAGCAATACCTGAAGTTACGCCTTCAATTGTAGCTCCATCGATATTCCATATTGCATAACCAGCTCCGTAAATACCATCAGTATTTCCAATTAGTTTTGCACTTGAATAAATATTGAATACTGGACAGTTTTCAGTATTTCTAATATTTCCATTAATTTGAATACTAGAACCCTCAACTCCATTTTTGTTTAGGTCCCCCTCAAGAGTACCATAAACATTTACATTTACGCCATAAGAAACATATTTATTGTCATTATCTGGAAAAACAACAATAATGGCCATATGACCTTTTAAATGTACATCTTTGCCAACAGTAACATTACTATAATTGACATCTTCTTTATTCTTAGATCCTTTAATATAGATTGGTGAAAAATTAGTTATATCATTTTTCATTGAACCTTTTCCAGTTAAATCAAGTGTTCCACCATCAATATTAATTGAAGTTTGATTTTTAAATAAAATGTCGTGATTATTTAAATCAATTGTAACTTTTTTACCATCAACTAAATATAAATCTTTTGTAACTTCAAAATTTTCAGTTACTTTTGCTTCACCACCAGTTGCAAGAACTGCTTTAAGTTCTTCTTCTGTTTTAACTTCTTTAGTTTCTGCAAAAACTATTGAGGGTAAAATTATTGCAAAAGCCATTACTAAAGTTAAAACTATTCTTTTTAGGTTCTTCATTTTCCCTATCCTTTCTATATTCATACTATCATAATAATGTTTTAATTTCAATAGATTAAACTGATAATTTTATTCTATGTGTAAACCAATTATTAATAAATATTATTATATAATGTCAGGATAAATGTCATAAGAAATGTCATAAGAAATTTTATTATTATTTCAAATACAACGACTATAAATGAAAAAATAACACTACGCTATTATAGTGTTATTCATATTTATAAATTATTAGGTTCTAAATAAATTTATTTTTTATTAATTACATTAATATAGTTGTAAGGTATTTCAATATTATTTTTATCAAACACTTTCTTTAAATTTTCATTTAATTTACAACTATTTTCAAAACTTTCACTAATATCTTTTCCCCATACATAACATCTAAGTATTACTGCAGAGGAATCCCATCTTATTACTTTAACATTTACATCATAATTTGCATCTTTATATAATTTTTTAAGTTCTTCCTTAGCAAGTTTTATGGCCTTATCTAAATCAGATGAATAAGAAATACCATATTCCATAAATGAACAATGTTTATTTTCATTATAATCATAGTTTTCAATTGTAAGGGTATTTAAAACACTATTAGGAATAATATATCTTTGATTATTATAACCTTTTATTATAGTATGTCTCATTGATACCTCTAAAACGGTGCCAGATATATCTTTTTCTAAAATATGAATTCTATCTCCTACCTCAATTGGATGAGAAAATAAAAGAGAAATACTACCAAATAGATTCTTAAGAGCCTCTTGAGCCGCTAAGCCTAAAATAGTAGTTAATATTCCAACTGCAGAAAGTAAGGTAACAGAAAGTGATTTAAACATTTTAAATTTTGATAAACAAATAGTTACACCTATTCCAAAAATTATAACAGTTTTAAGTCTATCAAAAAATATTAAAATAGTTTTTAAATTTTTATTATTCTTTTTATCCATTACTTTTTTAATAAACTTATCAATTAATAAATTTATTATATAACTTATTAAAAGTATTACTACAATACTTATTATTTGTTCTAACATAACTTATCCTTTCTAAAATAAAGATTTATTATAATCAATTTTTAAATGATCATAACTTTTTTCAGTGGCAACCCTACCACTTTTAGTTCTTTTTATAAAACCCTCTTGTAAAAGAAATGGTTCTACTACATCCTCAATTGTAGATACTTCTTCACCAATTGATGTAGCAATAGTTTCTATTCCAACAGGACCTCCATTAAATTTTTCAATTAAACTTTTTAAATATTCTATATCAATACTATCAAGTCCATAATCATCAACTTTTAATCTTTTTAAAGCATCTTTAGTAATATCTAAAGTTATATTTCCATTACCAAGTACTAAAGCAAAATCAGATACTCTTTTAAAAAGTCTATTAGCAATCCTTGGAGTTTTTCTTGCTCTTTTGGCAAGTTCTAATGCTGCATCATCTTCAATAGGCATATCTAAAACTTTACTAGTTCTTTTAACAATACCCGCAAGTTCATCATCAGTATAATATTCAAGTTTATTTACAATACCAAATCTATCACGAAGTGGTGAAGTAAGATCTCCTGCCCTAGTAGTGGCTCCAACTAAAGTAAAAGGCGGTAAATCAATTTTAATACTTTTACTTTTACCTTCACTACCTATTACAAGGTCAAGTTCAAAATCTTCCATTGCAGGATAAAGTATTTCCTCAATATAAGAAGGAAGTCTATGAATTTCATCAATAAATAATACATCTCCTGGTTCAAGTGAAGAAAGTACTGCTGCAAGATCTCCTGGTTTTTCCATTGCAGGCCCTGATGTTGTTCTAATATTTGTACCCATTTCATTTGCAATAATATGAGCAAGAGTTGTTTTACCAAGTCCCGGAGGACCATATAATAAAGTATGATCTAGTACTTGTCCTCTCATTTTAGCAGCCTTAATAAAAACATCTAAATTTTGTTTTATTTCAGTTTGTCCAACATATTCTGATAACCTTTGTGGTCTAATATTTTCTTCGAAAACTTCCTCATTTTGTTCATTTGCATCTAATATTCTGTCCATCTAATTTCCTCCTAACAAAATTTATAACTTCATACCAATTTTTAACATCTACTCCATATTGTAATGCTTCTACATTATGATTTCTAACATCCTCAATTACTTCTAAAGTATCATCAATTACTAAATCAATACCATATTCTACTGCCTCTTTACCTTTAGGAAAAGCTTTAAAAATATATTTATCAAAATATAACTTATGTTTTTCTAAATACTCTTTAGTTAAGTCAATAATTTCAGGGCATCCCCCACCTCTTGCTGTTAAAAGAGCTATCTCAATATTATTTTCTTTAAAAAATGAAAATGCCTCATATACGCCATCAAATAAATCAAGACTATTTGTAATATCTTTATAATATTTATAGAAAAAATCTAGCCCTTCATTTTTAGATAAATCGTGATAACTATTTAAATTATTTCCAGGTAAATGTTTATCTAAATATCTTTTTGATGTAACTGATGTATTTACAATTGTATTATCAAAATCAATACCAATTCTCATATTACCTCAATAAAAGTTTAAGTGCCTCTTTAACTTGCATTTCTACATTTAAAGAAGGATCAACATTTTTAATAACTTTATTAATTTCACTAGTTTTATAACCTAATCCTTGTAATACTTCAAATAAATCAGCTGTTAAGTCATCACTTACATTTCCTTCAATCTCAATCTTACCTTTTAAATCAAGAATAATTTGTTTAGCAATCTTTTCACCTACTTTAGGAAATTTAGTTAAGTATAAAATATTTTCTCTATTTATAGCATCAACAATACCTTTAACACTACCTGTAGCAAAAAAGCCATTAGCCATTTTAGGTCCTAATCCTTTAACATTAATTAACTTTAAAAATAATTCTAACTCCTCCTTTGTTTTAAAACCATATAATGAGTTTTCATCCTCTCTAATATGATTATATAAATAAACTTTATATTCACTATTTAGTTCATATGAATATGGATTAGATACAAAAACTTGATAACCAACATTATTACATTCTAAAGTAATATTATTACTATCTTGCTCCGTAACTATTCCTATTATATAACGATACATATCTTTACCTCCACTATTTAATTATAAACCATTTTGGACTACATTAAAATAATAACACACTATTTTTTATAAATCAAGAATATTTGTTCGTTAATAAATTATAAAAAGAAAGTATGCAATATTTACATACTTTATCACTCATATTATTTACAACTGTCCTTTATAAAAATAGATTTTCATTGCATTATCTGTATAATTAGGTTTTGAAACATCAATATCTAATAATTTACCTATTTGATATATTATAAATTGTGAGGAAATTAATAAGTCAAACTCTGCTAAAAGGCCATCGTATTTACTTTCAAAAAAAGCAATTTTATTTCCTAAATAATTTAATAATTCTTCTTCATATTTTGAGGTAGTCTTTTGTTTAAAATAGATTACACATTTATTTTTCATATTTTCAAAATTAATAAATCTTCCGTGAGAAAAATTCTTCTTTTCGTGAATAATAGAGTTAAATATACCAGATTCAATAAGTTTACTTTCTAAATCATAACTTGCACAGTTACTATAATCTCCTCGAAAAACATTAATTATTTTATTATGTTTAATAGCACTTTCAATAAAATTTTTATCAATTTCTTTTTGAACTTTATTACTCCAGTAACTCATAGAATCCTTAATAAAATTATTTATGTCAATATCACTATTAATCTTTTGTAAATATAATTTCATAAATAATGCCGCTGGTGCTAAAGCTCCCTCAAAAGATAAAAAACCTCTTTCTTTACCTTTATTTGCACTTGTCCTATAAGTGATTATATTATTTTTCATAATACCCGTTTTTGTTACAATATTTTGGGTTTGCCCTTTTGTAATTACATACACATTATTTTTATCAAAATCTTTAACACTTTGAATTAAATCATTAGTCGTTCCTGAATATGAAAATAAAAATGCTTTATCTATATTTATATTATTTCTATAAAGTGCATCTCTTGGGTATAATGAATAAGTACTTGCACCATATAGTTCATTTATAACTGTTGAAGCAAAACTAGCCCCTGCAAAAGAACCACCTGTTCCAATGAATAAATAACTTTTACTATTATCAAAATTTATATCTAATAACTTATCATAAGCATTAGAATTAATAGCATTAATAACCCTTGATTCCAAATTATTTATATTAATATTACACCTTTTAATTTTTCTTCTTTCATTATATTCAAAATTTTCACAAGTGCAAACTTTATCTATTTTTTTAATTTTATATAATGAATTTAAATGTCCTCTTGCACCAAAGTTAGATACAACCTTACTAGTTAATTTAATAGATTTTTCATACCATTTTGGAAAAAGTTCTTCATTAAATTCATAATTATTTTTTATATAATCAAATATTATGCTAGATAAAAATGCATCTCCGGCACCCGAAGAATCAATAACATTACCATTATCTTTTAAATTAAATTTATATTCTTTACTATTATATATAAAGATTGCACCATTTTCACCACGAGTAATAGTTACTAATTTTGCCTTTAGTAAATTATATAATTCAATATTATTTTTTAAATTTAATTTATCAAGTAAATAGTTTGACACTCTTTCATTAAAATTAATTATTTCAAAATCATTATTTAATTTATTTATAATGTCCTCTTTTGATAAATTTTCAAATTCAAAATACTGGCCTATATCAATTATTTTTTTATTACAAACGTTTTTTATGATTTCAATATTCTTATCATTTAAATTATCAAAGACTAAAATATCATCATTTTGTATATTTTTAGTTATATATTCTATATCAATTTGACTTTCTTCATACCATTTTTTTTCATTACATTTTGGACATCTTTTTTTAGAAATAAAACCTTCTTCATCATAAGAAACATGAAAGCATCTTGTCTTAATATTATCTTTAATTAATACTTTGCTTACATCAACATTTAATTTTTTTAAACTTAAATTAGCAATTTTGCCTTGTATATCATTACCAGAAACTCCATATACTGCTGTAGAAATCTTCTTTTTCGCTAAATTTGCAATAATATTATGGCTACTCATTCCTCCATCAACACCAATTAATTTTCCATTTTTATAATAATAATCTAAAACTAAATCTCCAATACTAACTACTCTCATTTTAATCTTTATATCTTTCGTAGCAATCAACGTTTAATCTATTTTTAAATTGCCACTTAACTAATACCTTTCTTAATTGTATTATACCACACCAATCTAGTATATGAAATGTAAAATTTGTTGACTTTTCCCCATATTTATAGTAAAATTTAAAAGTAATGAAAAAAGGAGGAAACTAATAATGGCTACTAAAATAACTAATAAAAAACCTTTATCAGGAAATAATAGATCTCATGCATTAAATGCAACAAAAAGAGTTCAAAAACCAAATCTTCAAAAAAAAGTTATTAATGGAGAAAAAGTTATTATTTCTGCAAGAGAAGCAAGAACAATTAATAAACAAAAATAAAAATACTGGTTATAAAAATCAGTATTTTTTATTTATCTTTTACAAAATATATTATTTAAAAGCACTTGAAGTTCTTCTCTATTAATAGGTTTTGAAATATAGCCATCAAAGCCCTCTTTTAAATAAAACTCTTTCATTCCTACCATTGCATTAGCAGTAAGAGCAATTACCGGAGGAACTTTAACACCCTCTAAATTTTTAAGTATTTTTAAAGTTTGAATACCATCCATAAGTGGCATCATATGATCTAAAAATATTAAATCATATCTTGCTCCACCTTTAATTTTTTCAATAGCCTCAGCTCCACTTTGAAGACATGTTATATTGAATTTATAATCAGATAATATTCTTTGAGCAACTTTTAAGTTTAACATATTATCATCAACAATTAATATGTCATATAGTGATCCATCAAAATGTACATTTGAGGTACTTACTTTGGTTTGAGTATTAACTTCTTCTTTCTCAATAGCATTAAAATCTATTTTTTGTGGAAGTACTACAGTAAATGTTGTTCCAACTTTATATTTTGAAGTAAATGATATTGTACCGCCTAAAAGTTCAACTAACTTCTTTGTTATAACAAGGCCAAGTCCAGTACCCTCAACTTCATTATAATTTTCTTGATTATGAATTCTTGAAAATTTAACAAATAATTTATCATAATCACTTTCTTTAATACCTATTCCAGTATCTGCTACAGAAAATTTAACTGTAGCCATATCACCAACATTTTCACTAGTGATATTAAAATCTATATGACCTTCATTTGTATACTTTGCGGCATTTGATAATATATTCATAAGTATTTGATATATTTTAAGTTCATCACCTATCATAAATTTAGGTACATCCGAAGATATATTTATGTTAAGTTTTACTTTATTTTGATCTAGTTTAGCAGTTATCACCGAAGAAAGTTGCATAACAATCTTACGCATTTCATAAGTAGTTTCTTTCTTTTCCTCTTTACCACTTTCAATTCTTGAAACATCTAAAATATTATTAATAATTCCTAATAATGTTGATGCTGCATCATAAATACTTTGAACTTCATTTTTTTGATTTAGTGGCATATTTTCTGTAAGAAGACTTTCAGAAAAACCTATTATAGCATTCATTGGTGTTCTAATATCATGACTCATATTTGATAAAAAATCAGTTTTTGCTTTTGAGGCTTCATTAGCCTCTTCTTTATCTTTTTCAAGTTCATTTATTATTTTTAAATCTGGATTTTCCATTGTAAAATAAATAAGAGCCATAACAAGTCCCATTATCGAGCTATTAATTGAAACACTTGGATTTACCCAACTAATTACTATTCCAATAAGACTTAAAAATGCAAAAGAAAATACTATCATTTTTTTACTAAAATCAAGTTTTTCTTTTTTATAAATCATATATATTACTAAAAGCCCACTGTAAACGATATTAACTATATAAGTAAAATATAAATCTCTACCATTTTGATAAGCAATTAATTTATCAATATCAACAAAGTAATTTGGTTTTAAGTAAATACTCACCCCACATAATATTAAACTTATTATCATTAAAATTATATAAAATGTATTACTTTTAAATAATTCTTTTAAAGTTTTAAATTCCTTTTTAAGAGAACTTATATAAATGATTAGCCAAGTACTCCATATAATAGTGCTTACTAAAAAGCCTTTACAAATAATCATATTTAATAGTTCATATTTATCTTGAAAAAATAATAAATAGTTTTTAACACCATCAAATAATAAAACCATAAATGTTAATATAGAAAATATTTCAAAATTTTTATTTTCTAAACTTTTTGCTTTTCTTTTTTTAGTAAATACAGAAAGTAATAATAATAAATAACATAATGATAATATCTGAAGTAAAGAAGATCTTATCATTTAATATCACCACTTATTTTATTAAATATTTCAATACTTTCAGGACTATATTTAGTATTATTTTTACTTATAATTATTTTAATCATTTCTTCCTTAGAAATATTTTTAATAGTGCCTCTTGCATATTCATAAGCAATATTTACAAGATATACATATAAAGGTACTTCACCCTCTTTTAAAGATTTAGGGAAGCCCTTACCATCATATCTTTCATTATGCATTAAACATATATTTTTAGCATATTCTTTAGTTTTTTCATCTAATGAATTAATATTATTTAAAACCATTACTGATTTATTTGGATAAGAATATATTTTCTTTTTTTCTTCTTCATTTAAATTATTAAAATTATTAAAGTATGTTACTGGTACAAGTTTTAATCCAATATCATAATATTTAGCTGCATTAATAATTATATCTTTATTATCTGTAAGCATTAAAGAAAGCACTTCATATACTTTTTCATATACAGCATTATTATCTATTAAATAAGCCTCTACATAATTATCTAAAATATTACTTAAATCTTTATTTTGAGATTTAATAATATCTGATAAGTAATTGTTTTTAGAATACATTCTTACCATATTATTTAATCTTTTATTAATAATTTCAAAGTTAAATGGTTTTTCAATCATATCCGCTATTTCATAAGCATATACCTTTTCTTTAGTATCTTTACTATCATCAGCGGAAACTATAACAACAGGCATTTTATTAAGTAGTCTTTTTTCATTTAGAAAGTCTAGTACGCCAAAGCCATCCATAACAGGCATTTTTAAATCTAAAAACATTCCGACAATATTTTTTTCATTTGTCTTTAAATTATTATTAATTATTTCTACAGCTTCTTCACCATTTTTAGCTTCGATTATATTATACGAAGAAAATGCTTTTTTAAATATACTTCTTGTTAAATTATCATCATCCACTATCAAAAGATATTCTGTAAAATTATTCATTTTACTAATAAGTTTTCCTTCATAATATTTATTAATCTCTGGGTTTTTCTTAACTACATCATATAAAAGTGATGAAAAATAATTATATAAATTATTAACTTCATTATTATCTCTAGAAATACTTTCTAAAGTATTTTCAATATTTAATATTAAATCAGTTATATCACTACTTATATCGTTTTTTTCTTCTTTTTTAGGTTTTTCTTCAGACTTAAATGAAATAATAAATACTTTATTACCTGGAAGTAGTTTAACAAGAGCAGTATAATTATCATATATAAGTAAATTAGATAATTTTAAAAAGTTAATAGTTTTATATCCATCAATAGGTAAATTATTAGCACTAATTTCATTAAAATAAGTATTTGCATAATCTGGATGAAGACTTTTTTTACATCTTTCAAAGTAATCTTCATAACTAATACTTGATGGATTATCAGTGTATTTATCATATAAATATACTTTATCTTCGTTTAAATCTATTAAAGTTATATCAATTATATTAAATAAATCATTTATTAAATTATTCATTATTACCTCCGAAGAAAGTATCTAATACTTTATATAGTTCATTTGCCTTTACAAAAAGATTAGTAATATTTTGATTTATAAAATTAATATCACCATTTTTCGCAGCCATTTCATGTTCATAAGCCATATTAGCAAAAGTCATTATTCCAAAAGTTTTACAATTACTTTTAAGAGCGTGAACTTTTATTCCATAATTTTCAATATCTTTATTTTCATATAAAGTTTTAATTTCATTCATTTGATTAATAAAACCATTTTTAAACTCTAATAAAAGTTCTTTATAAGAGGTTTCATCACCAATAAAAGATAATCCTAAATCTACATCAATTCCATTATTTTTTAAATATTCTAAAGTATTATTCATAAGTCCACTACCCTTTCCTAGTATACAATAATATTTTAGCATAAAAAAACGCTATTTAAAATAGCATTTTTATAAATTTACTTTAATATTTTCTCTTTTTTCACTTTCAATTTGAAATAAGTCTTTTTTCTCAAAGTTAAATATTTTAGCAATTATATTTGAGGGTACACTTTCTACTGCATTATTAAATGATGTAACTGCATTATTATAACTTGTTCTTGCATAACTTAATTTATTTTCTATTTCATTTAAATTTCTTTGTAAATTTAAAAAGTCTGCATTTGCTTTTAAATCTGGATAACTTTCTGCGATTGCCATAAGATTATTTATTTGATTATCAATCTTTTCAGTTTCTTTAGTACTAAATCCATTATTTTGATAATCACTTCTTAATTTAGTAACATTTTCTAATGTAGTCTTTTCATGTTTAGCATAACCCTTAACACAATTAACTATATTTGGAATTAAATCAAATCTTTGGTTTAATAAAACATCTATTTGAGATTCTCTTTCTTTAACTTTATTACCTTTTTTTATAAAACCATTATAGTATGATAAAATCATTCCTGATATAATTACGATAATTAATAAAATAATATTTAATAACATCTTACTTCCTCCTTACTTTGTCTCAATAGTTACTTTATTTACATAACCATTTTCATCATAATCTACAGATATTTCATAATTTTGTAATTTGTAACCATTAAAGCTTTTAAGCATACTTTTAATTTCTTTGATTTTATCTGGATCAGTTCCATAAGAAGTACCATCAAATATTACCTCAATTAAATGTTCACTTGATTTTTTATTGCTCTTAATTATTTCATCAACCTCAAGTCCTGTAGCAGTTCCACCTTGAGTCCCAGCATAAAATTCATGCATATCATTAAAGCTATCTTTTTCTCTTTCAAGCTCCTCTTCTTTCCTTTTTTGCTCTAATTCCTCTTGTCTTTTTTTAGCTTCTTCCTCAGCCTTTTTTTGTTTATCTTTAATTTCTTGTTTTTCTTTATTATATTCCTCGATTATAGCATCTTTCTTTGCCTTTATTGATGAGCCTACTCTATATGTTAAAGTTCCAAGTGATGCAATAAATACTATTATTACAATATATAATATAAATTTTCTATCTTTCATTTTAATACTTCTCCTTTTAAAATATATTTATAAATTTTCTAATTATTATAACAAAATTACTTCAATCAACCAAATCAACTTACTGTGTAAACATCATTGTATGTTCCATTGCCTGATAACTTGGCTTCAGAGGATAGAGAAACGACAGGACGGGCACCACGAGTAATACTCACAGTATAAGTAAGAATATAACCCGAAGAAAGCACATAAAACTCACCAGCACGAGCATTATTACTATCGAAACTACGAGGCGACCCCGACCAATAAGTTTGGTTTGTATACAAGTAATATGAACTATTACTAGGGTTATATACTCCTCCTGCCATTGCTATTTCATCCGCTGTTATAAGTCCTACTGGATATGTTAATGCACCATTTCCATTACTTGTATTTACTGTGAATTTATCACTTGCTGTTGGACATGTTAGTATTGGCGTTTTATTACTATCTAATCTTCCATGTGCTCCATAAGAATAACTTGCTCCAGTTGATGTCCAAGCTGCTGTTTGAGTTGATGATGCACTTCTATCATTACAAAATATTTGATCTTGTGATACTAATGCTTTTGTTGCTGCATCTTTTTCTAATGTAGTTCCTGCATACCACTTATCTATTGCCTGTTTTATTGTACTATTATATACTGTATTTCCATTTACTGTACAACTTGCACTTGTTCCATTGCATTCTCCATAACCGTGTTGCTCACCATTTATATATTGATAGCCTACATATTCTGATTTATCACTAATACTATAAAATTGATATGTTGTCGCATTGATTTGTGTTCCTATTCCTGTCATTACTGTTGCTGTACTACTTTTTGGAGCACTTGTTCCAGAATATATCATTCTTATACTTCCATCGCCATTTATTCTAATTATTCTCCAATAGATATCATTTCCACTGCTATCTTTTCCAAATTTTACCCAGTTATTATTTACTGCTCCCCTAAAATAATATGATGTTCCTAAATCATCCTTGGCTTTATATAAACCTTCATTTGTTGTCGCTGCATTTGAAAAATTTGGTGTTGTTGAATTAACTGTATTATTTGCAAGAATTGTTTTCCATCCTTTTGTCTCTAAATCTATTACATCAGATACTGCTTTATTTCCTGCACCATCTTTTACCCATAAATAATAGGTTCCTTCAGTTGTTATTGTAATACTTAAATTATATGATGTTCCACTTATTGAGGTCCAACTTGTTGGTTCAGTGCTGTTACTTGTGCTTATTCCATATCCAGATAGTTCTATATTATCTGTAAGTGTTGCTGTTATGGTGGTATCATTTACAGTTAGATTAGATATAACTGGCTTTTCTGTATCTATTATTTTATCAAAATATAGTGAACACCTATCACTACCTATAAAAGAGAAACTTACTTTACCTAAAGTATTATCATAATTTAAAACTTTACCATTATTTTCACATATTGTTTTTTCTTCATTTAAAACATAGTTACCTTTAGGGATGGCATCTGAACTTATATAGTCTCCAGATTCACCTTTTACCATTATTGCTAAATTATTTTTCTTCGGTATGTTTTTATTTTTAGGTTTATTATATATTTTATTTACTAGAAATATACCTCCAATTAAAACTATCATTGATGTTAAAACAACAATTATTTTTTTATTTTTCATAACTTACTCCAATTCCGCTTAAATACTGAAAGATATTTTCCTAGATTATAATCATTTAGGAAAATTGCATCTCGATTTTATGGGAAAAGGGCTAGAAATTCACTCAAAAAATTGTTAGAATTAGAATAGAAATAGCATAAATACTAGGATGTATTTTCCTAAATGATTATACTTTATGAAACTTGATGCCTTATAAACACTGGGATTGCGAGAATTTTAATTACTTTTTTTAAATTTAAAAAAATTAGAGTTTTTGTCTCTAATTTAACTTACTGTGTAAACATTATTGTATGTACCATTTCCAGATAATTTGACTTTTGATGATAAACTAACAACTGGCCTAGCACCATATGTAAGATAAATACCATAAGCGTCAAGATTACCTGAAGCATTCACTAAAAAACCCATAGCATAAACTTCCACACTTGTGAAATAAAAAGGCGACCCCGACCAATAATTTTGGTTTGTATACAAATAATAAGAACTATTATTTGTTATATATTTTCCACCAGCCATTACTATTTCATCCGCAGTAATTAAGCCCACTGGATATGTTAAGTTTTTATTTCCTATACTACTTTCTTTTGAAGTAAATTTGTCGCTTTCTGTAGAACAAATTAGTATTGGACTTTTATTTGTATATAGCCTTGTATATGCTGAATAATCAAACGAACTCGAAGTTGAAAAGTTTCCATTTGTTACACTTCTATCATTACAAAAAATTTGATTTTGAGATACTAATTCATTATCTTTTAATGTTGTTTTTTTATACCAATTATCTATCGTTGTTTTAATCTTACTCGATGTACTATTACCGTGTTGTACATTTAATGTATACATATACCCTACATATGCTGGATTATCAGAATCCGTATTAAACGAATATGTTGTTGTATTTATTTGTGTTCCTGTTCCTGTCATTACTATTGCTGTACCTGCCGTTGGAGCTGTTGTTCCACTATATATCATTCTTATTGAACCATCTCCATTAATTCTAATTATTCGCCAGTATATATCTTTATTAGAACTATCTTTTCCAAATTTTACCCAGTTATTATTTACTGCTCCTCTGAAGTAATATGATTTCATTCCTGTTGATGCAGTATAATCATCCTCAGCTGCATACATTCCTTCATTCGTTGTGGCAACTTTACTAAAATCCGGTGTACCTTTTGCTTCGATTGTATCTTTAC
>OIYS01000220.1_pt1 | contig 41993 bp, 35 predicted proteins | sample 1588271 | NCBI WGS metagenome assembly OIYS01 (sample SAMN03283286) | human gut metagenome | biome: human-associated habitat; material: feces | host: Homo sapiens | place: Peru | collected 2012 | reverse complement strand
TTAAACTTCTAGTAGAATACCCTTTGCCTAATTCTTTTGTTAATTGCTTAGAATATTCTTTTATCAAGCCATCTCCATACTTGGCTCTATCTTCACCACCTTGGGCTTCAATTAATAATTTACCAACATTATAATAAGTACTAAGTTCATTTCTATTTTTAGAATAGTCTTTTGCTTTTTTATATACTTCATTATTTATTAATTCGTTTTTTATTTCATTATAATAGTTATTTTTCATATTAACCTCCCTATACTATTTCATAATCTCTTGTATATATTCTTTTATCACTAGAATATTCAATATAATAATGATTATCTCTTCTAGCTACAACTATTCCTATTGTTTTATTATTACTAATACCTTTAACATGTTTATCTATATAATTCATATATACTTCTACTTGTCCTATATGTTCTTTCTTTACTTCAGTTACTTTTAATTCTACAACTACAAAAGAGTTATATATATAATTAAATAGTAATAAATCTATATAATTGTACGTATTATTTATTTTAATTTTATATTCGTTTTCTATGAATGAATATCCTTCACCTAATTCTTTTAAAAAAGATGGTATATCCTCAAGTATTAATCTTTGTAATATCTTTTCACTGATATTTTCTTTATCTATACCTAATTTATTCTTAATAATAATTGGATTTTTAATATTATCTCCAATACTTATTTCTTCTTTATTGATTAATTTTAGTTTAGTATTGTCATCTAGTCTTTGATATTCTTTATTTTTGATTCTTTCTCGTAATTCTCTTACACTTAAATTGTATCTTTCAGTTATATTGATATAGTAATTAATTTCATCATTATTTTTGATTATTAAAAGTTCTTTATAATGACTCCATGATAATTGGGCCGACATTGTAGGCCCTTTTTCAAATAGCAAATAAAATCTTCTCATATTCTTTAAACTTCTAGTAGAATACCCTTTGCCTAATTCTTTTGTTAATTGCTTAGAATACTCTTTTATTAATCCATCTCCATACTTGGCTCTATCTTCACCGCCTTGGGCTTCAATTAATATTTTACCTACATTATAATAAGTACTAAGTTCATTTCTATTTTTAGAATAATCTTTTACTTTCTTATATACTTCATTATTTATTAATTCATTTTTAATTTCATTATAATAGTTATTTATCATACAAACCTCCTTTTCTAAATCACCATACCATAAACATATATAGAATGCAAATTGGTAAAAAATGTTTTTGAAGAGGTTAATTTCTAGAAAAACTTGTTTTTAGTCTTTAAAAATTATTTTTACTTGGTGTATCATATGAGAAAATTCTTTTTTAATAAAAATGAAAAAAATTAGTGATTTTACACTAATTTTACACATTTTAATATAAATATGAATTAAATGATTATTATAAAATTACATATGATTATATAATTGTTTTCGCACTTTAATTATATAATAAAATCATATGTAATGAAAAAATAGCAAACTTTAATGTCTGCTATTTTTATTATATTTCTTCTTCTCTCAAATTAGAAGAGTAAAAAATATAGTAACTATTATCGTTACTATATTTTATTTTTCTATTATCCACCATAAGTGAATTGAGCAGAAACTTCGCTACCGCCTTGTGCTGTTAGTGTTACAGTACCAGAATATGTACCTGTTACATCTTTTTCTCCGCCATCATTTTGTGACGCTTCAGCATTTTCAATGTAAATCATTAAATAATAATCTACAGGAGTATTAGCATTTAATCCTTCACTTCTGATTAGAGATGTTGAATCTGTTCCTTTATTAAATGTTCCAAATGCAGTAGTATTCATTGTAATAGTATCAGCTGCTGTGTCACTTCCTTGATATACAACATATTTCCAAGCTGTTTTGTCTTTACCTGCAGTTGTTAAAGTATCTAATCTTAATTCAACATTAGGTACTGCTGTTGTTGAAGATGCTGTAATTTTATATACGTGACAAGCACTATATCCACTAGCGGCACATTTACCTGTTAATGCAACATTTATGTTAGCTGCACTATCTGATTTAATATTTGTTGGTACTAAGTTATCAGAAGATACTTTTCTTTCTTCATTAGTTCCAAAGCTAATTTTAGAAACATTTACTTTGAATGCTCCTGCTAAGTTCTCAGTGCTGCCTGTAATTCTATCTCCAGTTACATCTGCACTTGCACTAAAGTATGCAAAAGTAGCTCCAATAATTGCAACTACTAATGTAGCTACACCTACTACGGCGTAAAATACACCTGTTCCCTTTCTGTTATTTTCTTCCATTTTATTTCAATCCTCCTTTACAATAATAATTGTATCAAATATAGAGCCAAAATGCAATACTTTTTGCTTATTTTTTTTTTAAATTAAAAAGAAGTATTTGATTACTTCTTTATGTTCAATGATTATGGTGCCATTGCTGTACTAAAGTTAGCTACTACTTTACCGCCAGCAGCATTAAATGCTATACTTCCACTATATGTTCCAATGGCATAATCTGCATTTTCAGCTTCAGTTGGATTTTGAACAACATCTTTATTTTGTAAATATACTAATAAATAATATATATGCTCTCCTGCTGTTAGTCCGCCATTATTAATGTTGTATCCAGCCTTAGTATTTTCTTCTGATGGTATTTGGGCAGCAGTACCTGCAAAGCTTTGTGCAGCATCACCAATTATATTATTAACTGTATAAGTTGTATCTGCAGATTCACCATTTTTTGTTTCATTTCCAGTGAATACAACAAATTTCCATGATTCTTTATCTTTTGCAGTATCAATATTAAACGAATGTAGTAAAATGTCTGCAGCTGCAAGATCTTGTGCTGTATTTGCAGTTATCTTATATAGATGGCATCCTGTGTACCCATTTATTGCACATTTACCATTTACTGCTTTAGCAACACCTTCATTAGTTACATCTATAACCGCTGGAACTAGATTATCAGTTGCAGCACCTGTATTTTGAAAACTTACCTTTGATACATTAATACTTAATGCGTTTCCAACATCACTTGTCTGACCTGTAATTTGATCTCCATCAACTTTAGCACTAGCACTAAAGTATGCAAATGTTGCTCCGATGATTGCAACTACTAATGTAGCCACACCAATTACTAAATATAAAGTGTTTGCTCCTCTCTTATTTTCTTCCATTATTTCAATCCTCCTTTACAATAATAATTGTATCAGATAAATAGATAAAAATCAATAGTTTTTGTTGTGATTTATTAAAACATTTTTTAGAATTTTTTTTGATATATTTCCTATGCTTATATATAATAAATATGGTTGATATACTACTTATAGACAATTTAATTGGCTATAAGTAGCACAGCAAGACTTTGGCTTGGTGTGAACATGAAAAAAACTTAGATATTATATCTAAGTATTAATTTTATTATGAGAATGTTGCTTCTATTCTTGATCCTGTAGATGCTGTTACAGTTACTGTACCAGTTATTGTTTTTCCACCATCAGCAGTTGTTTGATTGTCTCCAGTATTCATTAAATATACAACAAAATATTGAGTAGTAGTTCCTGCTGTGGTACCACTCTTTGCTGGTAAGATGACAACAGATGTATTTAAGTTGGCTGTTTGACTTGTTGGCAATATTGTATCAAATGTATTTCTAGCAGTCATTCTAGCCCATTTTACATCATTTGTTCCATTTAATGTTATAGTGGTATTAATATTTGTACTATTAGTACCATTATTATTTATAGTTACTTTATATATTTGACATACAGTATAACCATTTTTATCTACACAATCATTAGTACTATTAGTAGCAGTACTTAACTGACTGGCATGACCCGATACTGTTCCATCATATATTGGTATTAAATCGCCAGTTCCTTTACTTACTCTTTCAACAGAAGTCACTGACATTTGAACATCTAGTGTTTTTCCTGATATAGCATTACTAGGAGATGATGCACTAGCACTAAAATAAGCATATGCACTACCAGATACTGCTATTACAAGAAGGGCTACTCCTGCTATAGCATAGATAAGTGGTTTATTCATTCTTTTTTCTTGATTATTTTCTTCAAACATCTTTCTTCCTCCTACTCTACATATGAATTATAACAAATAATACTTATTTTTTCAATACTATTTTATATAATTTCTTCCATTTATGTCTATAAAGGTATCTTCATCTATTCCTGGTAAGTTCAAATCTTCTACCATCTTTTCTTCTACTTTAGGTTTTTCTTTTTCTTCTACATCTACTTTGTAATTTACTAGAGACCTATTCTCTTTAAATAGTTTACTTCTATTTACTTTTGTTTTATCATAACTATCTATTATCCAGAACTCATATAGTATTTTTAAGATAGGTGTAGTCATTACTTCTTCTTCTAGAAGAGTTTGTTTTTCTCTTTCTATCTTGATATTATTTTCTAATAGATATATGTTATCTAATAGTTCATCTTGTTTTTCTATTAGGATATCTTGACTTAAAAGGGTATTATATGTATTTGGATATTTTTCTTTATTTAATATTTCTTTTAGTTTATTTCTTTTTGTTATTAGTTTGGAATAGTTACTTTCTTTTTCAAAGATTAGATATAGTATTTCTCTTTCTTCTTTATCTAATACTTTTTTGATATCTTCATATAATATTCCTTGATACTTTCCTCTTGTATCTATATTAAACTTTGTAAATAATGTTTCTTCTAGTAAAAGATTATCTACTTCTTCTTCATCTTTTTTCTTATATAATTCTTCTAAGTCCTCTTTTATTTTGTTTATATTTTTTTCTATTTGTAAGTATTTTTCTTTAACTGATAGATACTTACAGATATTTTTATATCTTTCTTTGTACTCTAATAAGTCAGTTTCAATATTATTTGCTTCCATGTATTTTATTAGTTTTTCTAGTCTTGCTTTTTCTTCAAGAGTGGTAGCAGTTATATAATCATATTTATCCATCTTCTTCCTCCCTTGCAGATATTTTTTTGAAGTTTTCTACTGTTTTCTTTACTAATTTATCTTTCTTTTCTTTTCTCAAAGTATTTGCCTGCTCTATCTCTATTTCTTCTATTTTATCTAGGGCTTCACTTGTTATTTGGTTTCTTATTACATTCTCTGCTGCTCTACTTATACACTCACACATTTTTAATTCATACATTATATAAAATGTTAATAAACTATATAGCATACTTGTTATATCAGTTTCAATAACAAAGTCATTTTTGGTATCGTATTCTCCATCAAAGTTTATGGGAAATAGTGTTAGTTTCTTGAAAATAAATGATGTACTCGAATTGTAATGGTTATAATATAGGTTTATTTCACTATATGATGAGTTTCTTATGGCTTCATCAATGGTTTTTTCTATTCTTTTTAATTCCTTTGTGAAATCATCTTTGTTTATCTTTAGAATAGTCTTTTCATCTGTATAAACTATTTTTTTTCCTATTATTATTTTATAGTCATCTTTATCTTCTCTTATTTGTCTTGCTACCTGAGAATTGAAATTTCCACAGAATCCATAGTCATTTGCTATATATATGTTTAGTTTGTTATTTTCTGGATTTGGCATTATTACTTTTTTATCTAATACTAGATTTTTATTGTAGACGATTGTTTTTATTATTTTTGTTACTTCTTCTCCTACATTACGATAACTTTCGGCTTCTCTTTTTGAGGCGTCTACTCTAAGTAAAGAGTGGAAGTTCATGACTTTAACTACGTTCTTGATTCTCATCTTTTCCACCCTTTCTTATATATTTATTAGCTAGTACTACTGTTTTTAGATTCTTTAGTAATGTGTATGATAAGTATATAAATATAAATATCATTACGAATACTAATAGTAGTAACATCCATATATCCATATATTCATTTGTTATATAATCATGTATTAGGTATATTATTTTTAATCCTCCTAGTGAAATGATATTTAGGAGTATATCAATTATTATTTTTTTATTTTTAATTAATAGACTACTAAAAAGGGTTAATGATAATATGATGATGGCTATATAGATATCTAAATCTATAAATGATGTCATTAAATATATTGTGAATATGTAACTTATTATGGAACAGGATATGCTTATTATTTCTCTGTTGCTCATTCCTTGAAGTACTCCATATAGTTTTACTTTTGATTCTTCTGGATTAAACTTTTTTATTAGTATTTTTAGAATAATATATAGTGATATTACTACTATTATACCAACAAATGCAAAATAAAATATATTACTCATACGATCCCTCTTTTATCATTAGATTGAACTCGTTATTGCTATTCATATAGAAGGCTTTGATATCTTTGAATGATAGATTTATTTCATCATTTTTGATGTCAACAGAGCCTTCTATTTCTCCTATTATGGGTAAATAATCTTTCATTATAAGTAAGTTATAGTCTTTACTTATGATTCTTATTATTTTGATATTTTCATATTCTCTTAATCCGTTTTCAATATCAAATATTCTTACTTTAATTCCATCCATTACACTTACCTATATATCTAAACTTGCTTTCATCTACATTATCATATTTACCATTTAAGATATCTTCTACATCATTTAATACATCATTTATATCTACGAATTCTCCTTTGATATTGGTGAATGTTTCTGCTACAAACATTGGTTGTGAGAAGTAGTTTCTTAGTTTTCTTGAACGATAGAAGACTAGTTTATCTTCTTCGGATAATTCTTCTATTCCTAGTACGGCGATGATTTCTTCTAGTTCTTCATATCTGGTTAGTGAGGCTAAGACTTTTTCTACTAATGTGAAGTGTCTTTCACCTATTTTATCTCTATCTATTAGTTTTGATGTTGATTTGAAAACATTAATAGCAGGATATAAGCCTAGTTCAGCGATTTTTCTATCTAGAACTATTTGTCCATCCATATAACTCATTACGGTTTGTACGGCATCATCGGTTAGGTCATCTGCTGGGATATAGATGGCTTGGAAGGAAGTGATTGAGCCTTTATCGGTTGAATTTATTCTCTCTTCGATTTCACTTATTTCTCCAGCCATGTTAGCGGGATATCCATTTTCTATTAATAGTTCTTTTAAATCAGTTGATATTTCGGCTTTGGCCTGAATGAATCTATAGATGTTATCGATGAAGATTAGGACATCTTGGCCTTTTTCGTCTCTTAAATATTCAGCCATTCTTAATCCAGTAGCTACTGATTTACTTCTGGATACGGGATTATCACCCATTTGTCCATAGACCATGGTCATTTTATCTAATAGGTTTGAACTTCTCATATCGTCATATAGTTCTCTTCCTTCACGGCTACGCTCTCCTGCTCCTACAAAGACAGCATTTGAGTTTGATGATGCATAGATATTATGAATTAACTCTTTTATTAATACGGTTTTTCCTACTCCAGCTCCTCCTAGTAATCCCATTTTGAAGCCTTTTTGTAATGGGGCAAAGAAGTCAATTACTTTGATTCCTGTCCATAATGGTTCGGTTTCTACTTTTACTTCTTTTAGTGATACGGTATTACTTTTTACTTTTACTTTTTTCTCACTTTCAAATGGCAATCCATCTATAACATCACCATAAGAATCAAATACTCTTCCTAATATTTTATCTGAATATTCTACTTCTATTCCATTACTTTTTTTGGTTACTATACTTCCTTTTTGTAATCCTCTTGTGGAATATAGGCTTATACAGGTAGCAGATATGTTATTTATTTCTACTACTTCAAAGACATATTTATTATTATCTTCTACTTCGAGGATATCTCCTATTTTGATATCATTACTTGATAATATTATTTCTACAGAAATATCGTTTATTGTTATTATTTTACCTATTTTCATTTGCTTCACCTACTTCCAAGAATCTATATAATTCAAGCATTTCTTCTTTGCTCTTTGGAGAGAATTTATTTTGTTTTAATTTATCTAATATTACTTTTCCTTCTTTCATTCTATTTTGTAATTCAATACTCATTTCATCAATGTTGGCTAATTCATAGATATCTCTTACTTCTAGGTATTCTAGTAATTTATTTCTTACTAGGCTTCCTAATTTTTTTACTTCTGGAGATTGTACTGCTCCTCCTAGTCGGGATACGGATAGTCCATAGTTTAGGGCTGGTTTTTCTCCTTTGGCAAAGTTTTTACTTGATAATACTATTTGGCCATCACATATTGATATTATGTTAGTAGATATATAGTCTGTTATGTCTGATGATTTTGTTTCTACGATTGGCAATATTGTTATTGAGCCGCCATCTTTATGTTGACATCCTTTTTCTAGTAGTTTACTATGAGCATAGAAGATATCTGATGGGTAAGCATCTCTTCCTGGTGTTTTTTTACTTGCTAATGATATTTGTCTATATACATCGGCATGTTTCTTTAAATCATCTAGAACTACTAATACATCATAAGAGTCCATCATCATTGATTCCGCTATTGAAAGGGCTACATATGGTGTTAGATATGTTCTATTTGGTAATTCATCGTGGAATGAGGCTATGATGATTGTATACGATGCTGCTCCCCTTTTAGTTAGTTCGTAGTAGATATCTTTTACTTCTTTTTTTGTTTTTCCTAAGGCTACATAGATACATACCATATTTTTATCTTTTTGATTTACTATGGCATCTAGGGCTATTTGGGTTTTTCCTGTCTTTTTATCTCCTATTATCAATTGTCTTTGTCCTCTTCCTATTGGATACAACATATCTATACTTGTTAATCCAGTTAGGAACTCTCTTGTTACTAGTCCTCTATCCATGATAGGAATTGGTTCATTTTCTATTGGAACTTCAACTAGGTTATCAAATCTTTTTCCTGCTATTAAGTCATTTCCAAAGATATCGATTACTTTTCCCATTGAATCCATACTAAATAAACATTTGAATTGTTTTTTTAATGAATATACTTCATCTCCTGGATTTATTTCTTTTGATACTTCTACTAATGATACTGTGATATTGTTTTTTCCTACGGCAAAAACAAAGCCTTTAGCCTTTCCTGCTATATCTACTTCTTCATAGTAGGTGATATCTGTTAACCCTGATACAATTACGGTATATGGATTTACTTTTATTACTTTTCCTACTGAATATATATTATTGTTATTTTTTATATCTTCTACTTTTTGATCTACTTTTTTTAGTTCCATATCACACATTCCCTTCATTTAGACTAAAGTCATATATTTTATTTTTATAAAGTATCTTTATTCCTTTATAGATTGTATTTGATACTTTGGTTCTTACTTTTTTATCTATATAATCATAGTTTATTTTATTATTTGGTACTAATACTACTACTGTTGGATCATTTAATTCTATTAATCTATTTAGATAATCGATAAAATCTTCCATATTGAACTTATTACTTGATAAATATATTTCATATACTTTATATTCTTCTTTTGTTAGGTTATTTTTTAAGTAATTATTTCTTTCTTCTGGTAACATTAGTTCTATATTATATATTTCTTCTGGGGTAAACTTTTTTCTTAAGTTTACACAGAAATCATACTTTTTATCTTCTTTTACATTTGATAAGAAGTCTTTTATTAAGTCTTCATAATTTATGATAAACTTTTGTTCTATTTTCTTATTTATTTCAAATATATTCTTATCTAGATAACTTGTTTCTGTAAGTAGGTCTATTATGCTTGTATCAAAGTCATAACTTGGACCTCTTTCACTTAAACTATTATCTTTTAGTCCATTCTTTCTTTTTTCTAGTTCGTCTTCTAACTGTGAAAGACGTTTTTCTTTTTCATCTATTAAATAGTCATATTCTTTTAGTTTGTCTACAAAGTATGATTTTGATTTTTTATCTACTTCTTTTACAGCATTTTTTAGTACTAGACTCATTACTATTACTAAAAGAATGATAACGACAAATGAGATAATAAAGTATGTCATATTATCCCACTAATGGATTAAAGAATAGTAATAAGAAACAAAATGCAAATAAGAATAATAAGAATATTGCAAATATTATTAATATTGTCATTATTGAGTGTACTACATCATTTTTGGTCTCTGGGTTTCTCCCTACAGCCTCTGCTACTCTTCCTCCAAGAAGACCTATTCCTAGTCCTAATCCCAAAAAGGCTAGTCCTACCATTACTCCTATTGCTACTGCTGTTGCTGATAAAATACTTTCCATATATAATTCCTCCTTCTATATTTTTCCTATTTCTTTATTTATATATCCTATGCTTTTATCTGTATAATAACATATTTTACTTATTTCATCTATATTTACCATGTAATATACTTTATTATCTTTTATATATAGTTTTATTACTTCTGGTAATTTTTCTCTTATTCTAATTATGTATTTTTCTTTATTTTCATTTAATTCTTTTCCTGTTAATTCTTTATCTGTTATTATATCTATTATTTTTTTACTATCTTCTACTTTGATATAATTATTATAGATATCTTCTGCTAGTTCTTTATAGTTTTTTTCTATCTTATTTAGTATATCTTCATTTGATATTTCTTTTTTATTTCTTAAATCTATATTTATTGTTAATACTTCTTCTATATTATTCTGTAATATATAGTTTATTTTTAGCGATAGTATTTCTTTATAGATTCCTTTTGTTATTGTCATATCTATGATATTATTCTTTTGAATATCTATTTGTTTTTTTATAAAACTATTTTTTAATTCTTCATTTATGTTATTTATATATACTAGATTTCCTTCTACTTTTATATAGTCATCTATTTTACTACTTATTATTTTATCTTCATAGTAGTTTTTTCCATATTTATGATGATATGCATACATCCAATATGTACAAGATGATACTAATATACAAATCATCATTATGAATACTAGTATAAATCTTTTTATACTATAATCTTTCTTTTTATTCTTTTTTTTCATAGTAACTTACTCTCCTACTATTACAAGTATATCATTTTAGTTTATAAAATGCAATTGTTAATTTTTTGAAATTTAATTAACTGACTATTTGGTATGGATTAGTACTTGAGCCATCTCCATCATTATTTATTTTTATCGTTGTTTCTAAATATGGAACAGGGCGTGTTGTCATTTGTATGTTATAAACTGCTGTTCCTGTGTATGTTCCTCCTGATACGATACTCCATATGCTAGATGAATCAGATGGATATGGGGTTAACAACCATTGATAATTACCATCATTTAACCAGTTGTTACTACTACATGTAGTATCGCCATAATAATATAATGTTTTTTTACAATAATTAAAATCTGCAGCATAACCATAATCAGAAGCAGACATTAATCCTATTTTAGGTGGCCATGTTGGCGTTACTCCGGATACAGGATAAACCGTAGGATTGCTTCCATATACGCTTCCAGTTGTTCTTTCCATATTATAGATTTGTTTTATGGAAATTGTATCAGATGACGGTCCTCTTAAATACCAAATACCATCAGATATCATATTTCTTGTCGTATCATTTATTCCAATTTCACTTGTTTTTAATTCTGTTGTAATTGTATTCCTTGATTTTCCTGAAACATAAGATACATCTGCTCCTTTTTCTAGATAATTTGTATTTAATAATTGATTTAGTGAAGCAGTACTCCAATTATTATTATAACCTGTTGTTTTCGTCTTCCCATTATCTATGCAAAGGATACCTAGATTTTCATTTCTAATTAATTTTATTTTATTATCTACTACTCCGATTATTCTCCATACTTCACAAGTATCACTTGTTTGATTGGAATAATTATCACAATTAAAGTATATGTAGTTATTAGGGCTATTTCCATAGTAACGAATATTTGCTCCAGGATCTTTCATCAATTTATGCGTTGTATCATAGTCATATGTATCTTGACCATCAGATGCTGTTCCAGTTTTACTATATAAGTTGGTAATATATTCTAATAAGTTTTTACCAAATACTAATTCTGTATTAGGTACTATAGTCATACTACTTGATAATACTATGCTATTTATACTTGATGATACTCCTAGAGTTATTGTAAGAGAACTTGATGTGTTATTTTTTATTTGAACATATACTTTTTTAGTAGTATTACTACTTATTGTTCCTGTTGGGATACTACTATCTGAATTTGATAGTTTTGTTCCTACTTCTATGTCACTTGAAGATGATACATAGAATGTTGAATAGTTTAATGTACTACTACTTTGATTATTTATTGTTAGAGGTACTTCTATATGATCGTTAGCAGGTACTGTTACTTCTACTGTTTCTATTATGTCATTTTCACTACTTAAGTTTGTGCTTAAAGTTATTGGATTATCTATTTCTACATTAGTTATAAACATTGCATAAGTAGAGCCTAGGGCTAGTCCTATTAATCCTATTCCTATTACTGATAATAGATATATGTTTTTTAACGATAATTTCTTTTTCATTATTTACCTCCGCTATTTATATTTTCACTATATAAATAGTATCATATTTTTCTGTTTTATACAAGATGTAAAAAAATAATTTTAAAAAAAAGCAAGAATTACTTGCTTACTGGAAGTACGGATATACTTCTTGCTATATTTAGTAATTCTTGCTTAGATAATTTATCACTTACGACATAATATTCTATATTATTATCTATCCAATTTACTGAGTTATCATTAACTATGGCTACTGTTGATGCCATTAACTCTAACTCTCCATATGTTGGTACTATTAGATGTTCTTTTTCTTTTGCTATTGTTTCTTCTATTAACATGAATGGATTATCTCCATCAAAGGTTAGTATTAATCTTTCTCCACTATCTTTACTTACTTTTTCTTTATTTGATAGATATGTATTAGTAGGTATATACATTGGATATATTACATCTTCTATTTTACTTGTATTTTCTGCTTTCTTTTCTTCAGTTTTTGTATTTTCATTTGTATTAGTGTTAGTGTTTTCATTTGTGTTTGTGTTGGTATTAGTGTTAGTATTTTCATTTGTATTTGTATTATTATTTTTATCTTCTGCACTATTAGGAGTTTCTTCTCTTACATCGATGATTTCTTTTAAGTCAAAATAACTATCTTTAAATTTGCTATTTAAATCTATTTTTTTATAATTCATTGATATTTGTTTATTTCCATCTTTATCTATTACAGTTACTGATTTGATATTAACATTTTTATCTAATAGTATTTCTTGTTTTACTAGTTTTGGATTATTTGGATAATTTGCATTTACTGTTATTTTATAACCATCAGTTACTTCTTCAAATACTCTATTTTCATCACTATTTATATCTTCTAGTAAAGGAGATAATAGATAGACTTGAGAATTATTATATGGCCAATCACTTTGGAACTTAAAACTCTTATTTATTCTAGGTGTTACGACATATACTCCTTCTTTATTACGTAGTATTATTTGTTCATGGTTATTGACATTATTTACTAGTCTTACTTTGTAATTATCTTTTTTGGCATATGATACTTCTACATCATATGTATAGATATCTTCATTATTTACTATTTCTAATGTTCCTTCTATATAATATGATGAAGAATTATTTATTTTTTTAGTTAAATCTTTTATAACATCTGATTCCTTCATCTTTCCACATCCTCCAAGTAGAAACAAACCTCCTACTAACAGAAATAATAACTTTTTTTTCACTTTCTCACCTCATTTTGCTTTCTGATAAATTATATTAATTTATTTTTCTTATATGATGAATAATTATTTATTTTTTGTACAAAATATTATTAAAAAGGAGGAGGACATGAATACATTATATAAAATTGCTTTAACTATAAGCATTATTGGTTGTATTAATTGGGGTTTAGTTGGTTTATTTAATTTTAACCTAGTCGAATATTTACTAGGAGATAATAGTTTAATTACTAGAATTGTTTATGTACTTGTATTTTTATCTGGTCTTATTGACTTGGGTATATTTACTAAAAATCTTGACTAGAGGATTATTACTTTGTAATAGTCTTTTTTTATTGTGACTAAAATGGTTAATGATAGAGACCCTAGGCTCTATCATTCCCCGAGAGACAAATACTTTTGGCTTAAGGGGCATTAATAAAATACATATCAGTAAACAATATTTAAATAATTATTAAAAATAAAACTTAAACTCAAAGAATATTTACTTAATTGTTCATATGTGTTATATTTAATATGTAGTTATTTAGAAAGGATGTCTTGATTATTATGGCTTATAAAATACATAGTATTCTTAATAAGATAGTAAATAATACTAAGAAAAAAACTTATGTTAATGACAAATTAGATAAAATATGGAGTTCTATTAAAAACGGCACTATTATAAATATATCAGGAGTAGAATTAACTAGAGATGAGCTTTTATCAAAAGATGAAAGTGGAATTTATTTATTGGAACATTTATTTAATAATGGTGTTAGTGTGTCACTAAAAGATAATGCTGCTAAAAGGGATGTTGAAATTGCCTATATATTTTTAAAAAATAATCAACCTTTGTTTGAGTTTTTTCTTGATGAAGATGCATTGTTTTCTATAATTGATGGTAAGAGATTTATTGAACATTTACTAGAAAAAAATAGAATGGAACTACCTTCTTTTCTCTTAGAAATTAAGGATAATGTAGAAATAGTTGATTTACTTTGTACATATCATAAAGAAAATCTTTTAGAACTACTTAATCCAAAACTAATCAACAAGTTAATAACTAAAAATATCGATGGTATATATCCTATAGAAAAGTATATTCATAATGAAAAAGTCATCGAAAATATATTTAAATCGATAAATGTTAATAAAGAGAATAGTCTTCTTATTAGAGATTTTATAAAGCTATTAGTGGATAATAAAATGTTTAACTTATTAATTAATTTTCAAGAGAATTTACTTTTATTGGAAATTTATCCTTCAAAAACATTATTGGAAATTCTTATTCAAAATGGTTATAATCCTAATATTTTAAATGTCAACAATAAAGAAACTATTAGTATTTTGTATAAATTTCAAAAGTTAAGTTTATTAAAAAATATTGATGAAAATATTCTGCTATGTAGCATTAAAGACTTATTTAAGGATGAAACTTTAGAGGATAAAACTTTTTTAGAATACTTAATAGATAATAATGATAAGTTTGAAATATCATATACTTCCAATATTAATGTTATTAAAATATTATATCAAAAGAAAAGACCTGATTTATTAGTAAAGACTGACACTACATTATTAATGACTCCTATTGAAAATGATTATACTTATCTTGATTATATTTTGGATAGTATTAAAAGTGATAATTTTAAATATGATATTTCTTCTTTGTTTGTACCTAGTAATATTAAAGATAAGGTAAAATTTTATTTAATATTTGCCAAGCATGATATGATAGATTATATAGAAAACAGAGACTCTAATTTTCTACTACATAAATACGATGGTATTACACTTCTTGAACATTTGTTAAATGCTGATAGTGAACTTACACTGAATAAAATATTAAATGATAGTACTAAAGCAAATGATAAAATCGCAGTTATCTTAAGATATAAGGGATTTAAACGGGACAATACTGATTTATATATATCAAAGGAAGACTATGAATTTGCTTCTAGAAAGATATCTGGTAATCAAAATTATTATGGATTAATAAGTGAAGAAGCTGGAATGTTATTAGAACAATTAAAACAGATATTTATCTCTGATGGAAAAAGTAATAAGGAAATTATTGATATGTTAATTACCTGCTATCGAAACGCTTTATTTGTTAACTATAGTATTACTATTGAAGAAATTAAAAGACTAATTGAAATTAAAAAGAATTTTAGTGATTTTCACTATCAAAAACATTCGTGTAAATGCTTTTTTAATGATACTAATAATGTTGTCTATTTAACTATTCCATCTACTGCTGAATTATTATTTCATGAAACTGGACATGCTCTTCATCTTTATAGTATACCTCCAATGTCGCTAGTTCCTTTTGATTATGCAGAAATAGTCAAACGAGTAAGACAGAATCCTGAAACTTTAATTGCGGTAGAGAATTTTGTTAAGGAATATAAAAAAATTACTGATAATATCGAAGAAAAATTTAGGCAAAAGGCAGATAAAATATATGATGGTTTTCTTAATGACAAAGAATATAGAAAAAGAATTAAAAAAACATTATCTAAACTTATAGATGATAAAAAAGAAAAGTATAAAGATTTGCAAATACCAGAAAAACAACTTAATATGATAATTAGTGAGATATATACAGAAGAAGAATATATTAATTGTCAAAAAAGGATATTTATTAATGAAAATACTGAATCTAATATGAGAACTTATTATGGAGGCTTATTGGCTATTTGTGATATTATTGATGCTATATATGAAGGAAAGTTAAGTAATGGTCTCTTAGTGAATGCACAAGGTAAGAAAATCGATAGTGCTTCTGGCCATGGGATTCAATACTACCATCGGAATGTGAAGATTACTTTTTCGGAAATTATTGCTAACTTTGCCGCTATTGTTAAACTTCCTGATGCTGAGGAAAATCTTCAGATACTTAAAAATATTGTTGGTGAAGAAATGTATAATATGATAAATAATTTTTATTGTCAGGATATATTGAAATTAAATCCTGAAGAATTAGATGAAATTAAATTCTATGGAGGTAAAAGATGATTAATAATGTGAATAATGAATTATTTGAATTATATACATTAGCAGAACTTACATATAAGAAGCATTTTAATAATCTTACTGATAATGAACTATTTCCTATTGGTTGGTATGTAAATAAAAATTATCAGAAAAAAATACTGATTATTAGTGAGGCTATTGAAAATAATACTTTAATTGTTAATACTTCTTCTTATCTAGATATACTTGAAGGCGTTGAAATTGAAGATACAAAAGATGTTCAATAGTAGGTTTTTTTCCTACTATTTTTATTGGTAACTACTCATAAATTAAATAATAAATTGGGAAAATATTAACCGAATGGATTATTACTTTGTAATAGTCTTTTTTTATTGTGATTAAAATGGTTAATGATAGAGACCTTAGGCTCTATCATTCCCCGAGAGACAAATATTTTTGGCTTAAGGGGTATATAATATAAAGTGTCAATTTTTACATCTTTATCTATTTATATAGATTTTTTTTTGATTATATAGTATAATTAAATAGGTGATATTTGTGAATTACAGAACAAACTTCAATAGCAGTTTTGCTAATAGAGGTATGGGACTTGAGAATGATATTAATGAAACCAATAAATATTATCGTGATTATGATATTGCTTTAATATATAAGAAGCCTACTCCTATTAGGATTACTAAAACTAATTATCAAAATATGAGAGTTGTTGATGGTTTTTTTGAATGTCCCTCTACTTTGGATTATAATGGTATATATAAGGGATATTATGTTGAGTTTGATGCTAAAGAAACTAAAAGTAAGACTAGTTTTACTATTAATAATATTCATGAACACCAGATTGATTATATTAAGAAGGTTCTTAAGCATAATGGAATTGTATTTTTAATTGTAAGATTTTCTCTACTGAATAAAGATTATATTTTGGGAGGAAAGGAATTAATTGATTTTATCAATGATAATGAGAGGAAGTCTATTCCCCTATCTTATTTTGAGGATAATTGTTACGAACTTAATATTAAGTATGCTCCTAGACTTGATTATATTAAATATGTTGATAAGTTGGTGATTAATAAATGTCATTGATTACAATTTGTGTATTTATTATTGCTATTACTATACTTAGCGTTATTGTCTTTGGAGTTAAGGGATTATTTAGTTTGTGTGTTATTATTCCACTTGCTATTATTTACTTGAAATCAAATGATATTATAGATATTTTTAGAAAAAGAGAAAGAGAAAGGGAAAATATGGATAAAGTTAATTTATCTGAAGGAAAGGAAGTTGAAGTCGTGAGTTCTAGAAATAGAAAAAATGGGGTTAATGGTAAAAAGAAACTTAATTTTTCAAAGTTATTTAAGTTTAAAAAGAAGGAGACTACTACTAGTAAAAGGAATAGTTCTAAGAGTAAGAGTAAAACTAGAACTAAAACTAAAGATACTAGAAACAGAGATGGTGGCTCTCCTAAAAGGAAGAAGAGTATTTTAAGAAAGATTCTTACTGTTTTTCTTAGTCTTTGTATTTTTGGAGTATTTGCAATGATGGCATTTATGATATACATTGTTGTTAGTACTGGGGATTTTAATCCAGAGGCTCTTAAGAATCAGGATCAGACTGTTGTATATGATAAAGATGGTAATGTTTTTGCTACTCTTGGTGATGAGAAAAGGGAATCTGTTGATTTTGACCAGTTACCACAAGTTCTTGTTGATGCTTTGGTTGCTACTGAGGATTCTAGATTTTATGAACATAATGGTGTTGATATGGCTAGATTCTTAAAGGCTACCCTTCTTAACTTAGTTGGTAAAGATGATGCTGGTGGTGCTTCTACTCTAACTATGCAAACTGTTAAGAATAATCTTACTAAGAAGGATAGTTTGGAGACTAATAAGATTAAGAAGATTGTTAGAAAGTTCCAGGATGTTTACTTATCTGTATTCTTTATGGAAAAGAAATATAGTAAGAGTGAAATTTTGGAAATGTATGTTAATGATAGTTGTTTAGGTGGAAGAATATATGGTGTTGGTGAGGCTAGTAAATATTATTTTGGTAAGAGTGTTGAAGAACTTAGTTTACCAGAGGCTGCTTTGCTTGCTGGTATGTATCAGGCTCCTAATAAATATGAACCTTACAAACATCCTGAGGCTGCTCAAAAAAGAAGAAGTACTGTTCTTAATTTGATGTATAGACATGGCTATATTACTGAAGAGGAAAAGAATATGGCTAATAGTGTTAGTATTGAGAGTATGCTTGCTAATAATTCTACTGTTGGAGAATATGATGGATATCTTGATACTGTTATTCAGGAAATTAAGGATAAGACTGGAGATGACCCTTCTCTTGTTTCGATGAAGATTTATACTGCTTTGGATAGAAGTATTCAGGATGGTATTAATGATGTATTGAGTGGTAAATCTTATTCTGGTTGGGAAGATGATGCTGTTCAAGCAGGTATTGCTGTTACTAATGTTAATGATGGTACTATTGTGGCTATTGGTGCTGGTAGAAATAGGAAGGCTGGAGATTGGAACTATGCTACTCAATCTTACAGACAACCTGGTAGTACCGCTAAGCCTGTATTTGATTATGGCCCTGGATTTGAATATAATGATTTTTCTACTTATACTTTATTTAATGATGAGCCTTGGTCTTATACTAATGGTCCTGAAATTGGTAACTGGGATGGTAATTTTGAAGGATTAATTACTCTTAGAAGAGCACTTAGTGTTTCTAGAAATATTCCTGCTCTTAAGGCTTTTCAACAAGTTGATAAGAAGAAGATTGCTTCTTTTGTAAGTAGTTTGGGTATTGATATTGCTTATAGTACTAAGGATTCTAATTATAAGAAGTATTCTAATGGTGGTGATAATCTTCTTAATGAGGCCTACTCTATTGGTGGTATGTCTAGAGGTGTTACTCCTCTTGATATGGCTGAGGCTTATGCTAGTTTTGCTAATGGTGGTTATCATATTGAGACCCATGCTGTTACGAAGATTGAATATCGTTCTACTGGTAAAACTGTTGAATTTGTTGAGGAAAAGGAAAAGGTTATGTCAGACTCTACGGCTTACCTTATGAATAATGTTCTTCAGTATGCTGTTGAATATGGCTTTAGTGGTGGTTCTAGAGTGTATGGCTCTACTGTGGCTGCTAAAACTGGTACTTCTAATTTATCTGAAGAGGAATGTCGTAGTAAGGGTATTCCTGTTGGAGCGGTAGCAGATTTGTGGACCGTTGCTTATACGCCTGAATATTCAGTTGCCTTATGGTATGGTTATGAGAAGACAACGAAAGAGCATTATCTTAATGGTGCTAGTGCTCCTAAGGACGCGGTTATGCGTCAGATTATTAAAACTATTCCTAAGACTACTAAGAAATGGGATGTTCCTTCTTCTGTTGTTGCTGTTACTGTGGAAAAGGAAACTTGGCCTGCTAAACTTCCTAGTGAGTTTACTCCTGATGATATGAAGATTACTGAATACTTTAAGAAAGGTACTCAACCTACTGAGGTTTCGGATAGATATGCTAAACTTCCTTCTGTTACTAATTTATCTGGACAGAAAACTAGTGATGGATTTAAGATTACTTGGAACTTTAAGGAGCCTGATGTTCTTAATGATGCTTATTTGAGTAAGTATTTTAGTCAAAGTGTATTTGGTAAGCAATCTGGGTCTTACTTACAGGCTAGAATTAATTATAACAATAATACTCTTGGTGGTATTGGATTTGGTATTTATTTGAAGACTTCTGCTGGTGCTCTTGAGAGACTTGGCTTTACTACTGATAATGAATATGTTTATGATGGCATTTATTCTGGTGAGATTGTTGTTAAGGCTGAGTATAAAAACTTTAAGGCTAATGCTAGTGATGGTGTTTCTATTTCTGCTAAAGGTAGTGGTAGCTCTATCATTGGTAATAAACTTGATATTACTCTTAATGGTGATGATACTGTTACAATACAAGCTAATAGTGATTATAATGATAAGGACATTACTGTTAAGTATAAAAAGGTTGATATTACTACTGATATTAATACTTCTATTACTTATGAAATTGATGGTAACTCTTATGATAGTAAGGAGAAGTTAGAGGCCGCTGTTAAAGAATTGAACACTGGTAGTTATAAGATTAAATATAAGGTTGAATATAAGAATATTAGTGATGAGATAGTGCGTACTCTTGTTGTTAAATAGTTTTATATTTATACTTGAAAAGGAAAGACTTTGAAATAGTTTTTCCTTTATTTTGTTTGTTATGTTTTCTTTTGGATTATCGAAATTGTTTGTTAGGAAGACAAATGCTTTTTGGCTTTCTAACACCACGGAAGACTTATTTTATATAAGGCTGAAGGGGCAAAAAAGAAAAAGACTATTAGTTTGACCTACTAGTCTATTTTCTTATGTATTTGTAATAATATGAGGAACTCTTTTTTAATTCTTTATTGAACACATCTAATCCTATTTCTTCGGGGATTGTTTTTTTATTTGAGAATAGATTTGTTCCTAAACCTAATCTGTCGCCTTCTATTGATATTCCTAGGGCTCCTATTGTGGTTGGAAACATATCCATGGTTGTGAATACTCTATTCTTATTGTTGACTGGCTTTACTTTGGTGTTGATGAAAGCATTGTATATTACTCTACTATAATCACTTTCTATGTCATAGAAGCCTTCTTGCATTGTTGGGTGGTCTCCTGTTATGATGATGGTTGTGTTTTCATAGAAGTCCTGCTCTTTTATCCAATTTAGGAAATCATTTACCATACTATCTGAGCAATAGAAGGAATTGGCGTAGGCATCTGAAAATACATTTTGGCAACTTTTGTCTAGATAACCATCTGTGAAGTGAGTGTCTGCTGTTAACATTGTGAAGTTAAATGGATTTCCTTCTTCTGATAGTTTTTGTAGTTCTTCTTTTGCATAACTGAAGAGTTTGGAGTCTTCGTACCCCCACCATTCATGATAATCACTTGGTATTCTTCCTTCTTCGATGGCAGTTAGGTAATCACTGATGATATAGTTATGGCTTGTGAAATAGGCTTTTCTGCCTCCAAAGTCTGAGTCTGACCCTAGTAAGAGGTAGTTGGTATATCCTCCTTTGTGTAAGATATCTCCTAGGGTTGTTATGTTGCTGAAACTTGTACTATTACTACTACTGATGTCGTCTATCTTTACTTTTAGAGGGATTCCAGCGGTTTGGGCTATCATTGCGGCCACTGTCCAACTTGTTCCATATGATTCTTGGGCTCCTCCTAGTAAATTGGTATTGGAGAAATTGATGTTTTCTAGGGCTATTCTTTCTAGATTTGGCATTATTGATATATCAAATACTCCCCCATTTGCTTTGCTTACATTTGTCATTTCTGTTGATTCTAATATTATGTATATTAGATTTTGTTTTTCTTCAGGAAACTTTATTTCTACATTATTTGCTTCTACATAGTGGTCTTTGAAAAGGTCTGTATTTCTTAGGCTGTTGAAAGCGTAGTCAAAGAACTTTACGGTTATTCCTAAATATATTATGGATATTGCTAATATTATTCTTCCGTATCTTTTGATGTTTTTGATTGGTAATATTAATATTTCTTTTTTTTCTTGCTTTTTCTTGATGTTTATTGTTATTTTTCTATCAAAGTTTATTGTTGGTAGTATTGTTATTATATTGAGTATCATATATAATATAAAACCATATAGAATTATTATTATTACTGATACTATTGGTGTTCCACTCATTCCTGTTACTTTGATTAGACTATATATGTATTGTTCAAAACTTGCGTTGTATATGTTTTTATTTAGATAGAAGGAAAAGGTAATTATGGCATTTCCTATTAGTATTAATATGTATTTTTTTATATCTATTTTCTTCATAAATACTCCTTAGTTATTATTTTTATATAATTAAAAACTGTACGGTGTGTACAGTTAATAATATACCTTAATATAATGGTTTTGTCAACTTTTAATTGTTTATTAGGTAGGATACAATGTTTCCTAGTTTCATACTATGTGAGGCTTTGATTAAGACTACATCGCCTTCTTTTAATAATTCCTTTATTTTTTCGTGCGATACTTCTTCGTTATCGAAGTGATAGTAGTTTGTGTAGCCTTTTTCTTCTAAGTATTCGTCTGTATATTTTGTGTTAGTTCCTATTGTTATTATGATATCTAAATTACGTTCTAGGAGTGCCTCTCCTATCTTCCTATGCACTTCTCTATTATAATCTCCTACTTCTAGGATGTCTCCTAGAACTGCTATTTTCCTTAAGCCTTTTTCTTTCGATAGTATTTCTAGTGAGGCTATTATTGCATCAAGAGAGGAATTGTAGGTATCATCTATTATTGTTACTCCATCTTTTGTTTTTTTGTATTCTAATCTATTGGATGTGAGATGCATATTTTTTATTCCTTTTCTTATGTCGGCAGGGGATACTTTGCAAAGCATTCCTACGACAAATGATACTAGACTATTATATATAAAGGCTTTGTTATTAATTGGGGAGGTTATTTTTTCTCCATTTACATAGAAGGTATCTTCTTTTATATTTGTGGCCATATAGTCACTTTTGTTATCTATTCCTATTGTTATTACTTGTGATAATGTTTTTATGTAGTCTAAATTGTTATGAAGCATGTCGTTATCGTTATTTATTATTAGGGGGCCTGATAGGCCTTCGGTTAATTCTAGTTTGGCTTTCATTATGTTCTCTCTTGAACCTAGATTTCCTATATGGGCCATTCCGACATTTGTTATTACTCCGATTGTTGGCTTTGCTATGTTTGTTAGGTAGGAAATCTCGTTTTTGTTATTCATACCCATTTCTAATACTAGTATTTCTTCATCTTTTAATTTTAATATTGTAAGGGGAAGACCAATGTGGTTATTGTAGTTTGCTTCTGTTTTTAGTACTTTATATTTTGTACTTAATGTGCTTGCTATTAATTCTTTTGTTGATGTTTTTCCTACACTTCCTGTTACTGCTACTACTGGTATATTGTATAGGCTTCTTTTGTATTTTGCTAAAAGGCCTATGCATTTTATGGTATTTTCTACTTTTACTATTGTTTTATTTTTATAGTTATCTGGTATTTCTTTTATATCAATGTTATCTAGTATGCATACACTTGCACCTTTATCAAATGCGTCTTTATAAAAGTTATTTCCATCAAAGGATTCTCCTTTTATTCCTATGTATACATCTTTTTCTTTTATTGTTCTTGTATCTTTAGAAAAGTTATTTAGAGGAAGACTTTCATCTCCACATAAAAGTACTCCTCCACATTTTTCTATTATGTCTTTTACATATAGCATATTAACACCTCTACTTAAATCTATTCGTTAGTATCTTTTATAATACTATCTATGTTTGATAATTTATCATCTATTTCGTTTAGTGATATTTGTCTTGCTTCTACTTTTATTTCTTCTTTTGGCTCTGTTTCTTCTTCTTTTATTTCTAGGTCTTTTACCATATAGGAATCTATTATTCTATCTTTTATGATATATGAGCCATTACTATATCTATCCATTATTGGGATTTCGGTTAGTTTTATTGTTTTGCTATAGTTATCACTTATTATTCCTATTAGGCTTTTACTTGATTCTATGTATGTTTTTATTATTTTACTTGGATTACTCTTTAGTAATTTCATAAGTAGTATTCCTCTTTTTGCTCTTGTTGTTTTTTCTAGTTCTGTAAGTCTCATTCTTTTAGCGGTACCTTTATCAGTAAGTATTGTTAGATATTCATTTGCTATATCAAATAGTGTTCCACTTACTACATAGTCATCTTTTAGGTTTATTGATTTTACGCCAGCGGCTTTTATTCCTACTACTGGGACTTCATTTATATCATACCATAGTCCATATCCATTTGATGTTGCTATGAATACATTTGAGTATGGTGATGAGGTAACACTTACTAGGTAGTCATATCCTTTTAAGTTCATCATTTTGATTGGTTTGCTATATCTAAGGGCTTTGAACTCACTTAGAAGTGTTCTTTTTATCATTCCATTTTTGGTGAAACTTGTTATGTATTTTTCTTCATTGAAATCATATACTGGAACTGCCTCTATTACTTTTTCTTCTGGACTTAAACCTATTATGTTGCTGATATGTTTACCTATTTCTTTCCATTTCCCTTCTGGGACTTCATGTACTGGTAAATATAGGTAATTTCCTAGGTTAGTGAATAATAGAATGACATCTGTTGTTGTTATGTTATATAGTCCTATGACATAATCGTTTTCTTTTAAGGTTGTTTCTTCAGCAGAAGAGGTATTGTAACTTCTATTTGATACTCTTTTTATGTAGCCTTCGTTTGTAAGTACTACTACTACTTGCTCTTTTGGTATCATGCTTGTTGTGTCTACTTTTATTTCCTCTGCTTCCTCTCTTATTTCTGTTCTTCTAGGAATTGCATACTCTTTTTTTATTTTTCTTAAGTCTTCTTTAATAACTGAATTAAGTTTGCTTGGATTGGTAAGTATTTCTTCATATAGTTTTATTTTTTCTTCTAATTTTTTCATTTCTTCTTCTAATAATACTACATCTGTATTTGTTAGTCTATATAATTGTAGATTAACTATTGCTTCGGCTTGTTTATCTGTGAAATCGTATTCTTTAACTAAATTAACAATTGCATCAGCCTTATTTTTACTTTTCCTTATTAGAGCAATTACTTCATCTAATATTGATATGGCTTTTATTAAACCTGCCATAATGTGATGACTTGCTTTGGATGTCTTTAAATCGTATTCTGTACCTTTATAAACTATCTCTTTTTGATGGGCTATGTAAGCATCTAATATTCCAAGTAGGCCAAGTTGCATTGGGCGGCGATTTACGATAACTACATTGTTGAAATTATATGATATTTGTAAATCAGTGTTTTTGTAGAAGTAATTTAAAATGTTATTTGCGTCTGCGTCTTTTTTTAATTCTACTACTATTTGTAGACCATCTTTATCTGACTCATCCCTTACTTCTACTATTCCATCTATTTTTTTGTCTAGTCTAATTTCGTCCATTCTTTTGACTAATTGTTGTTTATTCACTTCATATGGTATCTCATTTATTATTATTTTGTTTTTGTCTACGATGGCTTTAGACCTGATAAATATTTTTCCCCTACCAGTTTCATATGCTTTTTTTATTCCATCTATTCCTAAGGCGATACCCCCTGTTGGAAAGTCTGGTCCTTTTATATAATTCATTATTGTATCTAGTCTTGAGGTTGGGTTATCTATTCTGAATATTGTTCCATCTATTACCTCTCCTAAGTTATGAGGAGGCATATTAGTAGCATATCCAGCACTTATTCCTGTTGTTCCATTTACTAATAGATTAGGAAATCTACTTGGTAGGACTGTTGGTTCTAGTAATCTATCGTCGTAATTTGGAGCCATAGGTACAATTCCTGTTTTATCTATATCTCTAAGTAATTCTCCTGCTATTTTTGATAGTCTTGCTTCTGTGTAACGGGATGCTGCTGGGCTATCTCCATCTATTGAACCATTATTACCCTGCATTTCTATTAGTGGTGCTTCGTTTTTCCACCACTGGCTCATTCTTACTATGGCATCGTATATTGAACTATCTCCATGTGGATGGTAATTGGCCATTACTAGTCCTACTGCGTTGGCACTCTTTTTAGTTGGTTTATCATATGTATTTCTTTCTTTATACATTGAATATAGTATTCTTCTTTGTACTGGTTTTAGTCCATCTCTGACATCTGGTATTGCTCTATCTTGTATTATGTATTTAGAATATCTACCAAAACTATTCCCCATTATATCTTCTAATGAATAATCATATATTTTCTTTATAATATCTTCCATTTATATATCACCATAATAATTATAATGTATTTTTCCTTATTTATCAAGCATTTATACAATTTATTTACAATAATAATTATTATTTATACACTCTAAGCCTAAGGTCTCAGAGTGTTAGTTAAAGCCTTTTTTTGATAAGTCTTTAACTAAGGTCTATCATATATAAGCAAGTACTATATACTAAAATATGAATATTAGAAAAATATATTTTTACATCATCTCACGATGATGTGCTTTCTGTTTCACAGACCCTGTAACCAGACTTCTCCACAGACTTAAAATCCGATAGGTGTTACCGTACTTATTTCTTATTTATTAGGAATTCTTTTCTATATTCTGACATAATTTTTCATATATAACTTTAACCCTTCAAACATGATATTTATACTTGCATTTAAATCTCTATCTAATTCCTGATTACATTTGGTACATTTATATTCCCTTCTTGTTAAATCTTTATATCTTCTATCTTGATTATCACATCTACTACATATTTGACTAGATGGATAATAGGTATTAATTTGATAAAACTGTTTACCTTTATATTTTGATTTATATTGTAGTTGTCTTATTATTTCACTAAATGTGGCGTCATTTATTTTACTAGATAGTTTGTTATCTTTTCCTTCAATAATCATTTCTTTAGTTTTCAATTTTTCACAAGTAATAATATCATATTCATCAGTTATATTTTTAGTTATTTTATGAATATAAAACCTTCTAGCATTAGATAATTTACTATAAAGTATTGCTAGTTCTTTTTTGCATTTATTGTAGTTCTTACTACCTTTTTCTTTTCTTGCTAATTCTCTCTGTTTTCTCTTTATTCTTTTTTCATATTTATCTATGTATTTATTATTATCATAGGCTGTTCCATCTGATAAAGTTAATAATTTTCTTACACCTAAATCTATTCCTACTGTTACTCTAGGTATTGTTCTTTTGGGTGTTGGTATATCATATAATAGACTTATATAGTATTTATCGTTTTTTTCTTTTGATATGGTTATATTTATTAATGTTCCATTTATTTTGTCTAGTTTTTTATAACCTCTTATTTTTAATTCTCCTAAATTTGGTGATATTAATATTTGTTTTTTTAGATTTACAATTATATTTTCTTTTAGTGTATAACTGTTTTTATTATATTTACTTTTATACTTTGGATAACCAAGGCCATTAGATTTGTATTTTTTTATATTATTATTTAATTTGTATATTGTACTTATCATTAAATATTGATTTTCTTTTGATAGAAATTGATATGTTTGCTTTAATTTATTATAGTCTGATATACATTCTTTAATAGTAATATTGTTATCTTGCTGTTGTTTACTTAAATAGTAGTTATAAACAAATCTTGTATTACCAAATGTTTGATTTGTTATTTGTTTTTGCTTATCATTCGGATATGCTCTAAACTTATATGATTTGTACATTTTTACACCTCAATTCTTTTGTAATGTTTATTATAATATTGTTATTCTAAGATGTCAATATGTTTATAACACTTTGAAACTAATGTTTGTTTATAATTTAAAAAAAAAGCAAAACTAATTGTTTTGACTTTTTTCTAATTCTTCTATTTTTTCACTATTTGCATTATTTATGCAATCAGTCCAATTTACCCCTTCAGTTAAATCTCCTAAAAATGATATTAATACTTCAATTAACCATGGCACTATAAAAATTAATGCTGCATAAATTAACCTTTTTATAAATAGATTTAATGTTTTCTTTTGTTCTTTTTCATCACTATTTATGACTGATTTTGAAAAGTCTATTGAGCCTATTATTATTAAACCTATTGGAACTATTATTTTTACAATATCTATTAATATTTTTATAAAATATATTATTCTTAATATATCTGGATTTTCACAAGCCTCTATCAATTCTATTGTCTCCTTATCTTGGTTATTATTACCATTATTATTATTGTTATTATTATTATTGTTATTATTATTATTATTGTTATTATTATTGTTATTATTGTTATTATTGTTATTATTATTATTATTGTTATTATCGTTATTATTATTATTATTGTTATTATCGTTATTATTGTTATTGTTGTTAATTTTTCCACTGCACACTGTATCTATTTTGTAAGCAGAATAATCAGATAACTTTAGTGATGATGCTTTTTCCTTGAAATAACTTACTGTTGTGCTTTTTAGTTTGTTACCAAAAACATCTTTACTACTTAATGTTTCTCCTTCATAGCCGAAATATATATCTCCTATACTTGTCCATAGTTTTCCGTATTTGTTTACAATTGCTGGTTCTGCTTGAAGATACATATTGCTTGGTAAATTATATTGTTCTGTTAATACTAACTCTGATATGTATAGGATTTCTCCTTGTTTACTTTTATCTACTAATGAACTAAAGTCTTTGTCTTTATAACTACTATAACTTCCATAAACATTATCATCTAAATTATATATTTTTTCGTACCAAGATGAGCCTTTTCTTCTACTTGCATTATTTAGAGCAACACTTGCTACGTTTAATCTTCTAAAGAAATTATCTTCTTTATTAGGAGCAGTGTCTGCACCTGATTCTCTATATACTATTTTTCCTATTTGCATAGCGGCCTCTTTTGTACAAGCACTTGCATTTACTTCTTTTATATTTATTGATAATAAAATTAATAGTATTAATAATATTCTATTCTTTTTCATTATATCCCTCACTACACATTTATTCTATCATAACAGATCAGAAATTGCAATAATCTTGTTTAATTAATTTTTTAAGAAGAAAAGACTACTTTAGTTGGTAGTCTTCTCATAATCACAATCTAAACATTTAATTTTATCTTTTTTTATTGTTAATGTTCCGTTACAGTTTGGACATTTTTCTTCTAGTGGTTTATCCCAACTAGCAAAAGTACATTTTGGATAATTTGAACAACCATAGAAAATCTTTCCTCTTTTGGTTTTCTTTTCTATTATTTTTCCTTCACATTTTGGGCAAGGCATTATTTCTTTTACTTCTTTTTCTTCTTTATCGTTTTTTATGTATTTGCAAGTTGGGTAGTTGGAACACGCTATAAACTTTCCATATCTACTTTTTTTAATTACTAAAGGATTTCCACAATTTGGACACGATTCTCCTGTTGCTTCTGGGGCTTTCTTTTCCATATTCTTAAAAGCTACTTCTACTTTTGGCTCAAAGTCTTTATAAAATATACTAAGTAATTTATTCCATTCAAGATTTCCTTCAGCTATCTTATCCAGATCATCTTCCATATTCTTTGTATATTCTACATTTATGATGTCCTTGAAGAATTCTTGTAATTTGTCTGTCGTTTCTATCCCTACTTCAGTTGGTACAAACTTCTTATCTTCTACAGTGACATATCCTCTTTCTTTAATGGTATCTATTGTCTTTGCATAAGTAGATGGTCTTCCGATACCTAATTCTTCCATTTCTTTGATTAACTTGCTTTCGGTATATCTAGCAGGTGGCTTTGTTGTATGTGAAGTATATTCTATATTATTTGCTACTAATACATTACTTTTATATGATGCAAAATCTGGTAGTATTTTATCTTCGCTATCTTCATATTTGCTATATACTTTTAGATATCCATCGAATATTAGTATTTGGCCATTTGTTTTGAATTGATAATTATTATTATCTAATATTACTGTTGTTGCTTCTACTTTTGCATCTTTCATTAGTGATGCTAGGGCACGATAGTATATTAAACTATATAATTTATATTCATCATTCGTTAGATATTCTTTTATTTTTTCAGGGGTGTTATTTATGTTGGTAGGTCTTATTGCTTCATGAGCGTCTTGTACATTTTCTGTTTTATTACTTTTTTTAACATAGCCAACATACTCACTTCCATATGTATCCTTAATGTATCCGTATGTATCTTTGACAAATTCATCTGATAATCTTATGGAATCTGTTCTCATATACGATATTAGTCCTTCGGCTCCATTTTTTAGGTTTATTCCTTCATATAATTTTTGGGCTAACATCATTGTTTTTTTGGAAGTAAATCCCAATTTGGTAGAAGCTTCTTGTTGCATAGTGCTAGTAGTAAAAGGAAACTTGCTTTTCTTGACTTTTTCTTTTTTGTCTACACTTTCTATTTTAAAGGCATTTGATAACTTGCTTAATATTTCTTTGGCCTCGGATTCTTTTTTTATTTCTATTTTTTTATGATTATAGGTGTCTAATTTGGCATTAAAGTCATTAAATTCTGCCTCTATCTCAAAATATTCTTCAGGAATAAATGCTTCTATTTCTCTTTCACGATCAACTATTAACTTTAGTGCTACTGACTGAACACGGCCAGCAGATTTTCCTCCTGTTTTTGATTGCATTAATTTGCTTAGTCTAAAGCCGATTATTCTATCTAATATTCTTCTTGTTTCTTGAGATTTTACTAAATCGTCATCTATTTTTCTTGCTTTGTCGAAAGAATCTAAAACGGCTTTTTTGGTTATTTCATTAAATACTATTCTTTTGTAATTATCTTCTTTTAGTCCTAAGGTATCATACAAATGCCAGCTTATTGCTTCTCCTTCACGATCTGGGTCGGTTGCTAAATATACAAAGTCAGCATCTTTGATATCCTTTTTTAGTTCTTTTACTAATTTATTTTTTCCTTTGATTATTTTATAATCTGGTTTGAAATTATTATCTATATCTACTCCAAAGCCATATTTTCCTGATGTTGATAAATCTCTTATATGTCCAACAGAAGATACTACTTTGAACTCTTTTCCTAAATATTTTTCTATTGTTTTACTTTTATGTGGAGACTCCACTATTACTAATTTTTTTGACATTGAATCCTTCCTTTCTGTAACATTATAACTATTCTTTTTATAAAATGCAAGTATTTTTTTTATTTTTAGTTAAAAATACCCTCTTTAATTTTGAGGGTACTATATATAAACATAAGATTTCTCTTATGACATTATATATTATGCATTACCTTTCTGGAATGTTCTTGTTTTTTTATTTTTCTATTGTACAATGAATCTATTGGAATTAAAAAACTATAATTTTACTTATAGTTTAATCTTTATATATTATTAATTGTCCTTCTCTTAAAAATATATTTTTGTTTTGATTTAGTAATTTATTTAGATTTGCTCCTAGTAAATTATTTACAGATAATAATGTATCATCGTTCTTTGTGAAATAGTATTTCACATCTTTTTTTGGTACTAATATTTTGGTATTTGGATATATATAGTCTGATGTATTTATTCCGTTTAGAGATGCTACTAAGTTATAGTCTGTATTATACTTTCTTGCTATTTCATATAAACTATCTCCTTTTTCTATTGTGTAAATATCAAAATATTCTGTTGTTGTTGGTACTATTATTTTTGAGCCTACTGCGAAAGTTGCATTTTTATTCATATCCATTAAGATACTTGGTGATACTTTATATTTTTCAGCAATTGTTTCTATTGTATCACCTGGTAATATTTGGTATAAGTCATACATATTTTTTTCCTCCTATATATTGTATGCTTATTTTTTTATTTGTGAACTAACTCTCCTTTAGGGCATCTATTACCCCAAGCATCTATTATTTTTTTATCTTTCATTACTTTTATTATTTCACAATTATTAGAACAGCCTTTACATTCTATTCCTTTTGTTTCGTAATTTATTTCTTCTATATCAAAATTAAATGTTATTTCTTTTTCTTGTTTTGAGAGGATTGCTACTCCTAAGGCACCTGTTAAATGTGAAGATGGGTCTACATTTATTTTGTATCCTGTTACTTCTTCGAAGGCTTTTACTACTCCTATGTTTTTTGATACTCCGCCTTGGAAGACGATAGGTGGTTTTATTTTTTTGCCTTTTCCTACATTGTTTAAATAGTTATTTACAATAGCATAACAAAGGCCTGCAATTATATCTTCTCTCTTATGACCTATTTGGGACTTATGTACTAAATCTGATTCGGCAAATACTGTACATCGGGCTGCTATTTTAGTTGGATTATCACTTGTTAGAGCAATTTTTCCAAAGTCTTCAATAGGTATTCCTAATCTTTTGGCTTGACTTGATAGAAAGGCTCCTGTTCCAGCGGCACATAATGTATTCATTGCGTAATCGGTTACTACTCCATTATCTATTATGATTATTTTGGAATCTTGGCCTCCTATTTCAAATATTGTTTTTACATCTTTATTTATGCTCATTGCACCTATTGCATGAGCAGTTATTTCGTTTTTGATGGTATTTGCTCCAAGTATTGTTCCTATTAGTTTTCTAGCAGAGCCTGTTGTTCCTACTCCTACTATTTTATATTCGTCTTTATTTATTTTATTTTTTAATTCTCTTATTACTTTTTTACTTGAATTTATTGGATTTCCTTCGGTATATAAATAACTATCTGCTAGTATGTTATTGTTTTCATCTATTATTACTCCTTTTGTAGATATACTTCCAATATCTATTCCTAAATATGCTTTTTTCATTTTTCACCTCAAATTAATTATATGTTATTTAATGAAAAAAAGATGTCGTTTTATGACATCTATGATACTTTTTTATTTCTTTAAGCAGGTATATTTTACACCACAAGCATCAAGCATTTTTTTTGAGGCTATTACTTCTTTAGTATCCTTATATTTATCTTCTAGGTAATATAATTCTTTTATTCCTACTTGTATTATTTCTTTTGCACATTCATTGCAAGGAAATAAATCTACATATATTTTGGCCCCTTCTAAGTCTTTATTACTACCACGATAATTTAGTATGGCATTTCTTTCAGCATGAACTACATATAAGTATTTTGTTTCTAGTTCTTCTCCTTCTCTATCCCAAGGGAAATATTTATCTTCATATCCATTTGGTGTTCCATTATATCCTACAGATAGTATTCGATTATCTTTGCTTACGATACAGGCTCCTACTTGAGTATTTGGGTCTTTACTTCTTTTAGCGGCTAGCATTGCGACTCCCATAAAGAAATCATTCCAAGATAGATAGTCTCTTCTTTGTTTATTTATTTCTTTCATATTTTACCTCTCTTCTTAGTTTATTATATCATTTATTTTTTTTATTTTCAATTAGTATAGATTATTTTTCTAATTACTGATATAATATTAAGTGGAAGTGATGATATGAAAGATAGTGTTTTTAATATTTTTAAATCTATTGGTTTAATTCTTTTGGTTTTGTTTTTTTCTTCATTAATGTTTGGTATATTTAATCTTAATCCTAATGGTATGTCTCAGACTATGTACCTAGTTTATATGTCTATTTTTGATTTTATTTTACTTGGTATTTATTTTTGTATATATAGAAGGGATTTGATTAGGGACTTTAAATCTTATTTTAAAGATTTTGGTAAGAACTTTGAGACATCTTTTAAGTATTGGCTTGTTGGTTTTATTATTATGGTTGTTAGCAATATTATTATTGTTTTTGGTTTAGGTAGGTCTATTGCTAATAATGAAGAGGTTGTTAGAAGTTATATTGATGTTGCTCCTTTACTTATGGTTTTTTGTACTTGTATATATGCTCCAATTGTTGAAGAAATTACTTTTAGGAAGAGTATTAGAGAGGCTATTAATAATAAATGGGTATATGTTTTTGTTAGTGGATTTATTTTTGGTTTTCTTCATATTGCTAGTTCTATTTCTAGTGTTTATGATTTGTTATATTTGATTCCTTATAGTTCTCTTGGATGTGCTTTTGCTCTTCTTTATTATAAAACGAATAATATTTTTTCTTCTATATGTGTTCATGCTATGCATAACTTTTTATCTGTTATTATTTATATTTTGTTAGGAGGTATGTTATGAAAAGATTTATTAGATTTCTTCTTATTTTCTTTTTGATAGTGGCTTCTACGATTGTTTATGCTAGATATGGTGGAACTGTGGGACTTTCTACTAAAGAGTATAAAATTGATACTAAAGATATTGCTGATTCTTTTGATGGGATTAAGATTGTTCATTTTAGTGATTTGCATTATCTTAGGGTTGTTAATAAGGATATGCTTAATGATGTTGTTAATGAGATTAATCTTATTAATCCTGATATTGTTTTTTTTACTGGTGATTTGATTGATAAGGATTATTCTATTACTGATAAGGATACTGATAATTTGATTGAATTGCTTTCTTTGATTAATTCTAAGTATGGTAAATATGCTGTTATTGGTAATCATGATTATGTTAAGGATAATGATGTTATTAGTAATATTTATTCTAATAGTGGTTTTTCTTTACTTGTTAATAATTATGATGTTATTTATGGTAATGGTAATGATAAATTATTTATTGGGGGAGTTGATACTTATAGTTATAATGAATCTGATATTGATAAGGTTATGGATTATTTTAAGGATAATGATGATATTTCTTATAAGATTATATTAGTTCATGAGCCTGATTATATTGATAATATTTTGAATAAATATAATGTTAATCTTGTTTTATCTGGTCATTCTCATAATGGTCAAATTAATATTCCTTATGTTAAAACTTTGTTTTTGCCTTATGGTAGTAAGAAATATTATGATAATTATTATAGAGTTAATAATACTGATTTATATGTATCTAGTGGTATCGGTGAATCTAGAATTAACTTTAGGTTATTTAATAAACCTTCTATTAACTTTTATAGAATTAATAAACTAGAAGATTAGTTTTCTTATCTTCTAGTTTTTTTGTTTATTTTGTGTATTATATTCAGGGTGTAGATTTTCTAACTTGGTATATCTTTAAATAAATAATATTAACCTCGTAGTTTTTATATATAATTAGATTGTTTGTTAGGGAGACAAGTATTTTTGGCTCACTAACACCACGGAATACCTTTTGGGATGAAGTGGAAAAAGAAAAGAACTAACTAATGTTCTTTTCAAATTGTGAATTATATAAATTAGCATAGAAACCATTCTTTTTCATTAACGTATTATGATTTCCTTGTTCTATTATATTACCATCTTTCATTACTAAAATTAAATCTGCATTTTTAATAGTAGATAGTCTATGGGCTATTATAAAGGATGTTTTATTTTCCATTAATTTATCCATTGCTTTTTGTACTAGTTCCTCTGTTCTTGTATCTACATTTGATGTTGCTTCATCTAGTATTAGAAATGGACTATCATTTATCATACCTCTTGCTATTGTTAATAATTGTCTTTGTCCAGATGATACTGAATCGTTATCTGAAATACTACTATTGTAAGCATTTGGTAATGTTTTTATAAAATGGTCTACTCCTACTACTTTGCATATTTCTTCTACTTTTTTATCACTTATATTTTTGTGATTATATTTTATATTTTCTTTTATTGTACCATTAAATAACCAAGTATCTTGAAGGACCATCGTAAATAAACTGTGTACATTTTCTCTTTTTAATTCTTTTATTGATGTTCCATCTATTATGATATCTCCATCTGCTATATCATAAAACTTCATAAGTAGATTTACCATTGTTGTTTTTCCTGCTCCTGTTGGTCCTACTATTGCTACTTTTTCTCCTGCTTTTACTTTTGCTGTGAAGTTGTTTATTATTATTTTGCTTTCATCATATCCAAAGTTTACATTTTTGAACTCTATATTTCCTTTTACTTTATGTTTATCTAGTTTTTTAGTTATTTTGTCTTCTCTACTCATTTCTTCTTCTTCTAATAGTCCAAATACTCTTTCACTTGAGGCTGCAGTTGTTTGAAGTGAAGTCATTGCTTGGGCTATCTGTGATAATGGGTTATTGAATAATCTTACATACAATATAAAGGCTACTATTACTCCAAATGTTATTATGTTTTTACTTACTAATAACGCTCCTACTACACATACTGCTACATAACTTAAGTTTCCTATGAATGACATTATTGGTCCCATTAATCCTGATAGAAATTGACTTTTTTGGTTACAGGTATATAATCTTTCGTTTAGTTTATCGAACTCTTTTGTTGTTTCTTCTTTGGCATTACATGTTTTTATTACATTTAGGCCATTATATATTTCTTCTATATATCCATTTAGTTTTCCTAATTGTTCTTGTCTTTCGGTAAAGTATTTTTGGGATTTTGATAGTATTATAAACATTAATATGAATCCTATTAGGCTTGATACAATAGCGGTTATTGCCATTATGTAATTTGTTACAAACATCATTATTATTGAGCCTATGAATAATGTTAGTGATGATACTAAGGTTGATAGGCTATTATTTAGTGATTGGGCTATTGTATCTACATCGTTTGTTACTCTTGATAGTATGTCTCCAGATAAGTTATTATCAAAGTATTTTAATGGTAATTTGTTTATTTTCTTTGATATACTTGTTCTTAATTTTTTTGCGTATCTATTGGCTACTTTTATCATTGATAGTCCTTCTATATAACTAAATATGCTACTTAATATATATAGTATAACTAATAGTATTGTTATTTTTTTTATTTTATCCATATCCATTTTTGGATTTATTATTTTTTGAATACTATTTGGTAATGTTTCTACTTTTTTGTATATTTCGTTGACTGATGTTTGGTCTATACTTGACATTTTCTCTATGAAGTCTATTTTATCTTCGGTTGTTATTTTTACTCCTTCTATTGTTACTTCAGGAAATAATAGTTTTTTTATTTTTTCTGGTAATGTGTTTATCCCCTCATAATTGTTTTCTGATACATTGATATTTTTTAATGACTTTAATAGGACTATTTTTTCTTCTCTTGTTATTTCTTCTTCGTTATATCTTGATGGTGTGATAATTATATTTAATACTGCACTTGGAAGACTACTTATATATGTTAATGTATTTTCTTTGTCTTCTTTTATTTTATTTAAGGTACTATTAAAGACTTCTTTATCTTCATTTGATATATTTGATGTATTTACTTTTACTACTGTTTCTTTATCTAGGTTTATATTTAGTATTGGTCCTACTTCTTTTATGTTTTTTGTTAATTCTTCTTCTAGATTTTTGATATTATCTGTGTTTATTGTTATTCCTTTTGTTATTTCATCTGTTAAATCGGATAATTTATTTGGACTTACTAGTGATAGTATTGATGAGAAAGCCGCTAGTACGACTGCTAGAATGATTAATGCTTTATAGTCTTTTAGGCTTTTTAATAGTTTTTTTATTGCTCCTATAAAATCTTTTGGTTTCTCTTGTACTTTCATAGGTCCGTGTCCTTTAGGAGGAGCGGTATTGTTTTGTTTATTTTTAGACATTTTCTAATTCCTCCTTTGATACTTGTGATAAGGCTATTTCTTTGTATACCTTACATTTTTTCATTAATTCTTTGTGTGTTCCCATTCCTACACATTTTCCATTATCTAATACTATTATTTTATCGGCATTTAATATGGTACCTATTCTTTGGGCTACGATTAGCACTGTTGCATCTTTGGTATATTTTTTTAATTCTTTTCTTAGTGTACTATCTGTTTTATAGTCTAGAGCACTAAAGGAATCATCAAAGATGTAGATTTCTGGGTCTCTTGCTATTGTTCTTGCTATTGATAGTCTTTGTTTTTGTCCTCCACTTACATTGGTACCTCCACTTGCTATATGGGATTTTTCTTTATCTTCTAGTTTTGATACGAACTCTTCGGCTTGAGACACTTTTATGGCTTCTTTTACTTTTTCTTTTTTTGGTTTACCATTTTTGTTTTTTCCAAAGGTTATGTTTGTCTCTACTGTTCCTGAAAACATTACTGCTTTTTGGGGAACATAGCCAATGATGTTGTTTAGATATTCAAATGTATAGTCTTTTACATTTATATTATCTACTAGTATCTTTCCTTCGGTTACGTCATAAAATCTTGGAAGAAGATTTACTAGGGTTGATTTTCCTGAGCCTGTTGAACCGATAAAGGCTACTGTTTCTCCTTTGTTTACTTTAAATGTTATATCTTTTAATATATATTCATCGGCATCAGGATATTTGAATGATACTTTTTTGAACTCTATTTCTCCTGTTACATTGTTTTGTTTTTTGTTTATTTTTCCTTCTTCTACACTTATTTTTGTATCTAATACTTCATTTATTCTTTTAGCGGATACACTTGCTCTTGGTAACATCATAAATATCATGGCTAACATTAGAAATGACATTATTACTTGCATTGCGTAAGAGGAGAATACTATCATATTTCCAAACAGAACTATTTTATCACTCATATTGGCTTCGTTTATTAGTATTGCTCCTATAAAATAGATTCCTAGGGTTAAGAAGTACATTACGATATACATTATAGGACTCATGAAGTTGAAGGCTGTTTGATTGAATGTTTGTTGATTTGTTAATTTTGTATTTACTTCTTCAAACTTGTCTTCTTGATACTCTTCGGCGTTGAAGGCTCTTACTACTCTTATTCCTGATAGGTTTTCTTTCATTACCATGTTTACTTTATCTATTAGTTCTTGTACTATCTTGAACTTTGGCATTACTATTATCATTATTACTGATATTGTTATTAGAAGAACTAATACTGCTATTCCTGTTAGAATACTCCATTCTATACTTTTATTTAGTATCTTGGTAACTGCCCATACTGCGGTTATTGGGGCTTTTATTAATAGGGTTAATCCCATTGCTATTAAGAACTCTATTTGTGTTATATCGTTTGTTGTTCTTGTTATTAAACTGCTTGGAGAAAACTTCTTTATTTCTTCAGTACTTATTTCTTCTACCTTTCTGAATAGTTTTTCTCTTGTTTTATATGAAAATGATGCTGATATTGTTGATGTGAAATATCCTACAGCAAAGGCTGCTACTAGGCTTCCTAATGCACATAGTAGCATGTTTCCTCCTTCTCTTAGGATATCTGTTATATCTGCTCCTTTCGTTTGAACAAGTCTAGTTATATTTGACATATAGTCTGGCATTTTTAATTCTAACCATACTTGAAATATGATTAGTACTGCACTTATTAATATATATAAATAGTCTTTTTTACTTAGATTTTTTATTAGTTTTATCATTTTTTTCTACCTCCATTTGTTATTTTATGTTTTTCTTTATAATTATTACATCTTAAATTATAACATTTACAAGTGTTAAAATCAACTTTTTACTTTAATTTTGGGATAAATATTAAAGAAGAATAGTTTTATTTTTCTACTACTCTTCCATATACATTGTGATTATCTACTTTTTCTATTTTTATTTTTACTATGCTATTATTTTCTACTTTATCTTCTATTATTACTGGTATGAAGTTTGAGGTATGAACTACGACTAAACCATTATCGTGTTCTTCTACTACTCCATCATATTCTTTACCTATATTGTTTTTATAAAAGTTATTTTCGCTCTCGTCAGATATTTTTAGTATTTGATGAACTCTTTTCTTTTTCTCTATGCTATCTACTTGTCCATCCATTCTGTCCGCAGGTGTTCCACTTCTTCTAGAATATGGAAAGGTGTGTATTTTTGTGAATCCTATCTTTTTTAGTGTTTCTATGGTATCGTTAAAGTCTTTTTCTTCTTCATGTGGGAATCCTACTATTAGGTCTGTTGTAAGTGAGATATTTTCTATATCTCTAAGATTATCTACCATATTTAAAAACTCTTCTGTATTATATCTTCTATTCATTAGTTTTAGTATTTTATCACTTCCTGATTGAAGTGGTATATGTAAATGTTTAGCCATTACTTTATTTTCTTTTAATAGTTTTTTTATTCCTGGTGTTATTTCGTTTATTTCTATTGATGATAATCTTATTCTATATATGTTTGGGATTTTTACTAATTCGTTTAGTAATTCTTCTAGACTACTATTTATATCTATTCCATATTTTCCTGTATGAATACCTGTTAATACAATTTCTTTATAGCCTTCCTCTACTAGTTTTGTTACTTCTTTTATTACATCTTCTTTATGCTTACTTCTTATTCTACCTCTTGTATATGGTATTATACAATATGAACAAAATGCATTGCAGCCATCTTCTATTTTTACAAATGCTCTAGTATGATTATTGAAACTACTTATTTCCATCTTTTCGAAATCTACTTTGGTTAGGTCATAGATTATTTTTTTCTTTTCTCTTGTTCTTATATAGTCTTCTAGGATATCTATTATCTTTGATTTATCTTTATTTCCTAAGACGATATCTACATCTATGTCTTTGGCATTTATTTGGCTGTAGCAGCCCATAACTACTATGATGGCATCTTCATTGTTTTTTTTTGCTCTATTTATCATCTTTCTTGATTTTTTATCACTTTCATTTGTTACACTACAGGTATTTATTATATATATATCTGCTTTATCTTCAAAATCTACTATCTCATAGTTATTATCTTTTAATATATTGGTTACTAATTCACTTTCATATATATTTACTTTACATCCTAGTGAGCATATTCCTACTTTCATTCTTCTTCCTTCTTTCCTTAGTTATTTTATCATAATTTAAGAAGAAAATAAACTACTTACTATGGATTTTTGACAATATTTTTGATACAATTATATAAAAGGATTTGGTGATGTTTATGAATAATTATATACCTCCATTTACTATTACTAATGAAATACTTGATTTGACATCTAGTATTATGGAAAAAGTTGGTAGACTTAATAACTATACCAATATAGATAATAAACCTATTTTAAGAAAAAATAATACTATTCATTCTATTCATTCTTCATTAGCAATAGAAAATAATTCTTTAACTTTAAGTCAGGTTAAAGATGTGATTGATGGTAAAGCCGTTATTGGAACTCAAAGAGATATTCAAGAAGTTAAAAATGCTTATAATGCTTATGAAGAACTAGATAATATTAATCCTTACTCTATTGAAGATTTAAAGAGAATACATGGTATTATGACTTTTCTTACTCTAAAAGATGCTGGAGATTTTAGAAGTGGTGATGAAGGTGTTTTTGATGGGGAAACATGTATATTTATGGCACCTGGTCCTAATATGGTTCCTGAACTTATGAATAATTTATTTTCTTGGCTAAATAATTGTAAAGATGAACTTAATCCACTTATAGTCTCTTCTGTTTTCCACTACGAGTTTGTTTTTATTCATCCGTTTAGTGATGGAAATGGTAGAATGGCGAGACTATGGCAAAATGTAATATTATCTAAATGGAGAGATATATTTAAGTATGTAACAATTGAAAATCAAATTAAAAAATATCAAAATGAATATTATGAAGTAATTAATTCTTGTAATATAAGTGGGGAATCTACTATATTTATTGAATTCATGCTTAAGATGATTAATAATACTCTTGAGGAATTAATTATTACAAATGATAATATGAATAAAAATCCACTAGTTTAACTAGTGGTTTTTCTCTAACCCCTATAAGGGGTTATACTGGCTGCCCTCACATGAGGGCTTTTTGATCTGCCAATCGCCTTTGTCACTCTAACAACCCTTAAAAGGGTCTTCGTATTCCCTTACACTTCTTTTATCTTGTATCATATCTTCAGTTTCCTGCTCTCTTATATATTTTTTTATCGTATTTTTATTTAATCCAACCGTACTTACATAATATCCTCTTGCCCAAAAAGTTCTCTGGCCATATTTATATTTTAAATTCGCATGGTTTTCAAATATCATTAATGCACTTTTACCCTTTAAATATCCCATAAATT
>OIYS01000218.1_pt1 | contig 42057 bp, 51 predicted proteins | sample 1588271 | NCBI WGS metagenome assembly OIYS01 (sample SAMN03283286) | human gut metagenome | biome: human-associated habitat; material: feces | host: Homo sapiens | place: Peru | collected 2012 | reverse complement strand
GGCTCAAAAAAGAAATGTATATTGACTTTGACATAAATAATTATAACACAGTTCAAGAGTTTATTGATTATATAGTTTATGATAATAATTATTTAAGACCAAGTTATGCCTTAAATTATAAAACCCCAATCGAGTATAGAACTCAATTAGGGTTTAATTAAAAGTTTTTTTCTGTCCACTTTTTATTGACAACTTCACAATTATTTGGTAGTTTATTTATTTCTTTAAAATCTTCTTTTTTCAATCTAAGTTTTAATGATAAACAAACGTCTTTGTCGCTAATTTCATTTATATTGTAATTCTCACATTCAGCAATTTGGTTAATAATGTTTATTCTACTTTTAATATGACTTAAAATTTCTTCTCTTCGTTCTAATCCATATCTTTCGATTATATCAATTTGCAATAAATCTTGCTCGTTAATATAAAAATTTCCTAAATACTTTCCTTTTAAAAATTCATAATATTTTAAGTATTCATCAATAGTTAAAGTTTGTCTTACAGGTACCTGAATTTTTATATATTTATTTTCTTCGCTATCGGCAGTTATATGACTTAAATCAATTATTTCTCTAGAAACCATAATAGGATTATAATATTTTTGACGCAATTCTTCAGGAGCGTCTTTCGATAAGAAAAATTGTGGATATTTTGACTTGTACTCATCATCAAATGTTTCTTCACTATACCAAATATATGTTTGATTGCCATATAAGTCATCAACAAATTTCTCTAAGCTTCCTGATACATTATTTCCAGCTAATCTTGAGTTTGAGATGTTTAAAAAAGAATCTCCTGGTACTTTAACAATTGGTAAAAGCACACTTTTTCCAAATAATTGTGAACCATTAAAAGGTACAAAAACTTCTCTTAAATCAATGTCTAAATTCAAATTTTCTAGATTAATATTTTGAATATCATCATCATTTACGTTTAGTTCACTAAAATCAAAATCAGTTGTACCTTTTTCTAACTCTTTTCTATATTGAGTTAAATTTGTAATTTTAACTGGTTTATTTTTAGAAATAGCCTCCTTGTTTAGTTTAAATAATTCTTTTAATTGTTTTTTCATAACAAAAACCTCCTTATACAAGTTATTGTAACATAGATTAATCTAATAGTCTATTTTTTGTTTTATAAATAAATAGGCATGTTTTTTCATAAATTTAATTAGATCACAAAAAGGGAGGCGCTATTATAACCAAGGAATTAAAATATAATTTATTTTATGATAATGATAATGAAAAAATAGAAACTTTATTAGTCGAAGCTTTCATAAATTATTTAAAAAATCAAAAAGAAGTGGGCTTACATTATGATTACAATGTGCTTTTATAACCATAGTCCATTATTATATTCCTAATAATCAAGGAGGAAAAATGTATAATGTTTTAAAAAATATAGTAAAAGAATACTTGGTAGCAATCTATATAAGATTATCTAAAGAAGATGATAATTTAGGGGAAAGTGAAAGTATTCAAAATCAAAAAATATTATTAACTAATTATGTAAAGGAAAAAGGATATACTTTAGTTGATATATACGTTGATGATGGGTTTACAGGTACTAATTTTGATAGACCTAATTTTCAAAGAATGTTAAAAGACATTGAGAATAAAAGGGTAAATATGGTTATTACTAAAGATTTATCACGATTATCAAGAGATTATATTGGTACTGGTGAATATATAGAAAAATGGTTTCCTGCTCATAATATTAGGTATGTTGCCTTAACAGATAATATAGATACGTTTTTAGATAATTCTAATAATGATATTGCACCATTTAAAGCAATATTAAATGATATGTATGCGAAGGATTTATCAAAAAAAATTAGAACAGCACTGCATACTATGCAATGCGAAGGCAAATGGGTAGGGGGATGTCCACCTTTTGGTTATAAAACCGATCCAAATAATAAGAATCATCTAGTAAAAGACGAAATTGAATCACCAATTGTTAAAAGAATATTTGATATGTTTACCAATGGTATAAGAATTAATAAAATAAGAGATATATTAAATAGTGAGAATATACCCACATTTTCTACAACTAGAAACAGAAATTTTATAAGATCTGGAAAAAATGGAAATATTTTAGGGTACTGGTGCAATACTACTATAAAAAAAATATTGCAAAATAGATTATATACTGGAGATTTAGTTCAAAATAAGCGTTCTAGACTAAGTTATAAATACCGTAAAATAATTTGCAATCCTAAAGAAGAATGGGTAATAGTTAAAAATACACATGACGCTATTATTAATAAAGAAACATTTGATAGAGTTCAACAATTATTACCAAATCAACATCAAAGAAATGATAAAAAAGAAATGTTTTTATTAGATGGCTTACTAAGATGTGCTGATTGTGGCCATAATATTGGAATTAGAGCGAGAAGGGCCAATGGAAAAAGTACTACGGTATGTAATTATTATCGAAAATATAATAAGAGTCCTAGATTATGCACCGCTCATGGTTTTGATTATGACAATTTAGAACTAGGTATAGTTAACGAAATAAAAAAAATAATATATATGGTAAATAATAAAATACTAGATAAAGAAGTATTAAAAAAATATAAAAATAACGATATACTATCCTCTTATAATAAGATAAAACATAAATTAGAGTTTGAGATAGATAATATTAAAAATAACTTGGATAATATGTACATTGATAAATTACAGAATAAAATAAATGAAGATATGTACCATAGGATAGAGACCAAATTTAACAAAGATATTTTGGCAAAAAAAGAAAAATTAAGTGAGATCAATTGTTATTTAGAAAAAATAAATAAAAGTAAAAATATCTTTAAATCATTACAAGAAGAGATTCTATCATTTAAGGATAAGTATCCAAGTAGGGATTTAGTTTTGAAACTGATTAAAAAAATTTCTATACATGAGAATGGATGTGTTGATATATTTTTTAACTTCAAAAAGTTTTAATTCTATATATGTGTTGCTTAACGAATGCAATCTGAGGGAATAGGTATTGCAATACCAGTTTATTATGCTACTAATAGTCGTAAAAAGGCTCTAAAATTAGTATTTATATCAAGCTTGGCTGAACCACTAGGTGCAATATTATCTTATATATTTTTAAAAAATTATATTAATAATTTATCAATTAGTATAATTCTGATATTAGTTGCTGGAATAATGATAACTTTGTCCATACATGAAATACTTCCTGAAGCAAAAAAATATAATGAGGACAAGATATTATTATATGGTTTATTAATAGGAGTTATAATTACATTAATAAATGTATTTGCATTTTAGAAAGGAAATAATGAAAAGAGTAGGGGTTTTGTTAAGAGAGGAAGTAAATGGAGTTTTAAAACACTATGTAAGAGACAGTGTAATCAAGCGTTTAAAATATTTTAATGTGGAAATTATAGGTATTATCACTAATAATCATTTAAATAAAATATATAGTGTTTTAAACACTTGTGATGGTATTATTTTACCTGGTGGTGATGAAATAAATAATAAAGATATTGAAATCATTAAATATACCCACAAATTAGGCATTCCTGTCTTAGGAATATGCTTGGGCATGCAAGAGATGGCTTTAGCGTTTAATGGCTCTGTATGCGCCTTAAAACAAGGAAATCATAAGTCGATCAAAAAGTATGTTCATGAAGTGTCTTTAAATAAAGACAGTAAATTATATAAATATATTAGAAAAGAAACATTTAAAACTAATTCAAGACATAATGATATCATAAAGAATACGAATTTAAATGTTGTTGGCATAGCTAATGATAACGTTATAGAGGCTATCGAAGATAAAAATCATTCTTTCTTTATTGGGGTAGAATGGCATCCAGAGGATACAGATGATTTAATTAGTCGTAGGTTATTCAAAGCATTTATAGATAATTTGTAAGTTAACATAACATATATTATGCGAACATCAATATAAATAAAAAAACTATCATTTTTATGATAGTATTTAGTTAATTTATTAAACTTTTCTTGATTGAATTTCAGCTATTTTTTCAAATACTTCGGCAGCATTCTTTTCATTAATTTCTGTATAACCTAATTCTTTTAAAGCTTGAATCTTAGTAGTTGTCAATTGTTGAGTTCGACTTAGCTTTTCTTCATTTTTTTGTTCAATTTCATGAACAAATCTCTTATGGCTTTCAGCTATTTTACTCTTAGTAGCTCCCCCACTATTATATAAAGTTAGGGCAGAATACAATATACCTTCAAATATAAATTGTTTATCTTCATTGAATTTATATTCATCAACTGGAATAAAACCAGTAGTTTTTGACATATAGCCAAATATATACTTGATTTCAGGAACATTATCTAAAGATTGCAACAAATGATATAAATATTGAATAGCAAAAAAGTTTTCTTCTTTTTTAACGTTATCTGTAAGTTTTTCTTTTAATAAATATGTTATATCAACAATTAAATTTTGTTCTTCTTTATTAAGGCCTTTAAAATCAAAGTAACTGTCCATGTCGGATGCTGATTTTAAGCCTTGATTAAGTCTGTTTTCTACAGCCATTAAGTATTCAGTGGTAACTTTTATTTTATCTAGCTCTATTCTACCCTCTTCAGAAGATTCAATATCCAATAATTTATATAATAGGATTTTCTTCTCTTTAGGCCACTTATTTAAATCATCTAACTCTAAATAGTTATATACCATTTGTCTAGAAACGCCTAAATATTTTGCTAATCTAACTTTAGAAACCCCTAATTCTTGTAATAAATTATTTAATTTGTTCATAATACAACTCCTAACATTCGTTGACAATTAAATTATAATTTACTTAACACTTAGTTGTCAACCTTATTTACTATAAATACCATAACTTCTGATTGTTTTTCCAAACTTCTTTAATAAAACCACAGCCTAAGCATTCTTCCAAATCATATAAAACACACGCTTGACCAGGAGTGACAGATTTTACCTTTTCTTTATATATGACTTTGATTTCATTGTTGTCTAAATATTGCAATTCAACTGGATAGTCCTCTCCCCGATATCTAAATTTAGCGGTACAATTTTTAGGCCTTTTATCACTAATAAAATTTATATTTTCAATAATACAAGTATCACTATACAAATATTCACTATCATCACCAAAAGCCACATATAATATATTATTGTTAACGTTTTTTCCACAAACATAATGTTTTTTTCTATTACCACTTAAACCAACATTTCTTCGTTGACCAATTGTATAATTCATTAAGCCCGTATGTCTGCCAACTTTTTCATTATTTTCAACATCTATTATATCACCTGGATTTGGTTTTAAGTAGTTATGAAGAAATTTTTGATAATTTCTCTCACCAATAAAGCAAATCCCTGTTGAATCTTTTTTTAAAGCAACTGGTAAATTATTTTTTTGAGCAATTTCCCTAACTTCAGGTTTGGTTAAATCTCCAATGGGGAAAAGAACATCTTTAAATTGTTCTTTAGAAACATCTGCTAAAAAGTATGTCTGATCTTTATTTTTATCTTTTGCTCTATATAATGTCATATTATCTATTCTGGCATAATGCCCAGTAGCAATATAATCTGCACCCAAACGGCGAGCTTCTTTTACGAATAAATCAAATTTTATGTATTTATTACATAACATATCTGGATTAGGAGTTCTACCTTTTTTTAATTCATCTAAAAAATATGAAAAAACATAATCCCAATATTCTTTTATAAAGTCAATTCTTTTTAAGGAAATACCTAGCTTATTGCATACTAATAATGCATCGTTATAATCCTTCTCTTGAGGGCAAATATCATTAAAATCATTATTATTGCCTTCAATATCATTATTGATTAAAGAATCCCAATTACGCATAAAAAGGCCTATTACTTCATAGCCTTGTTCTTTTAATAAATAGGCAGCAACGGCAGAGTCAACTCCCCCACTCATACCAATAACAACTTTTTTCATAAACATCACGAATCATATTATACCATAAAATCATTATTTTAGTATTAAATTAATTAATTTATATGAAAAAAGATAGTTTGTTATTTCAAAGATAATTATTATCAATGATGAAATTATTGCCTCTTTTAAATAAACATTTAATTTACCTGTTACATACTCTTTTTTTAAAAGCATATATTTAACACTTTTTATTGATCTAGTTAATAAATATATAAATAAAACTAAGTATATTCCTTTAAATAGTATTACACATAGTGCCTCTAAAACACGCGTTATACTAAGGTTTGATAAGATGCTTAACGTTATCACCACTGTAGATGCTACCTCGAGTGAAAAGAACATTATCCCTAATATAGGCCCTACTATTATTATGGTACTAAAATAGGTAATAGCGGTAAATAAAATATGATATAAATTATTTGATCTTAATGTTCCTACTACGTCTAAATTGATAAATGTGCTTTTATTTTTAAAATAAATTATAATACCAAAAAGAATAGATAATAAAAAAACTATTATAAAAAATTTAAACATTTTATTTCTACGACTTTTTACTATGTTAAACATTATTATCACCACTTAATTATATTGCAAATGTAATTAAAATATGCTAAATTTAATACGGTGATAAAATGAAAAAAAGAACAAAAAAAATAGTAACATGGGCTATGTTACTAATTATGGTTGCTAGTGTTATAGCAGGCTTCCTAGCATACATTAGATAGAGAAAAAGAAGTTTAATAAATTTGTAAACTTATCCATATAGATAAATATTAATGTTGCTGAAAATATTATAAAGGGTCCAAATGGAACCTCTTTTTTTTGAGATAAATAAGCTGATGCTAAAGCATATGGTAGTGCTAAAAAACTAGATAAAATAAACGAAACAAGACTTAATCTAAGCCCTAATAAAACCCCTATGAAAAACGAAAGTTTAATATCTCCGCCGCCCAAAGATTCTTTTTTAAATAGAAAATCTCCAAACTTTTTGATTAAATAAACAATACCAAACATTATAAAGCCACATATTAAGGCTTTTAAGCTCGCTTCAGGGCCAAAATAATAATATTTAAGTAAAAGTATTGCTATTGATGAAACAACTAGTGGTGAGTCTAAAATAATATAATATTTGAAGTCAGAAATAAAAATAATTATCAAAAGAGAAAAAACTATAAGAGAAGCCCAAAACAAATAGGAAATTCCAAACAAATAATAAGCAAGCATGAACGATAATCCTGTTATTATTTCGACTAATGGATTTAAAATTGAAATGCTTTTTTTGCAGTAATAACATTTGCCTCCAGTGAATAGGTAAGATAAAATCGGAATAAGTAAAAACCATTGTAATTTTTGATTACAATTATCACAATGACTTCTCGGACTAATAATGGACTTTTCTAAAGAACCTCTTGTTGCTAAAACCAAATAGAAAGAACCCATAATACTGCCCATGATAAACAAATACAAATATATCATTTTACTCCCCTATTCTATCTGTTCATACATGCCAAACATAGGAATGATGACTGCTAAAATTATTATTCCAACTATAATAGAAAGAGCTGTAACCATTACTGGTTCAATAAAACTCTTTAAATTATTAACGATATTACGATGCATTTCTTGATAATACACACTTACTTTATCCATCATTTCCGCAAGTTCACCAGTACTTTCACCAGTAACAATCATATAATATGCAACATCAGGTATAGCCCAGTGATTTTTGAATGAATCACTAATTTTGTTTCCCTTTACTATATTATTAACTGTCTCATACATTATATTTTTATAAATTTCATTATTGGTTATCTTACTTAATATAGTCATACTATCAGTAATAAATACATTATTTTTTAAAAGGGATGCAAATGTTTTAGTAAAAATAGTTAATTCGTTATATATTATAATTTTACTAATAACGGGTAGATGCATTAAAAATGATTGTACAACAGCTCTAAAGGTGGTAACTTTTTTATATAAAATTGCAAAAACAATGATAAAAGCTGCAATCCCTAATATTATATAAATAATATTATTTGTTAAAAACTTACTTGCATTAATGATGAATGCCGTTAAACCAGTAATTTTGGCTCCAGATTCAGAGTATATTCCTACAAATTCCGGAATTACATAAATCATTATGAAAGTAATAACACCGATAGCAAAAACCATGATGATTGCCGGATAGGTCATAGCACTTATCATTTGTTTTCTAGTTTTATCTAGCTCACTATAATAATTGGCCATATCGTCTAGAGTATCAGTTAAAGTACCCGTTGCTTCGGCTGCTCTTATCATATTAATTAATAGTGCCGGAAACATTGAGCCTTGCTTTTCCAAAGCACCTGAAAAAGATTCTCCTAAAGAAAGTTCATATGATATCGCTTTAAACGCTCTTTGCTTGATTTTGTTTTTCTCTCCCATTTGTTTAGAAAGAATCCTAACGGCCTCAGTCAATGTAATACCCGCCTTTAAATAGGTACTTAATTGAGTTAGCCAAAATAATAAATCTTTTACTGACATTGTTGGTTTAAATATCGTTGTTTCTCCATATAAAAAGTCAACCCATTTATTATTTTTTATCATATAAACGTCGTAACCTTCATTTAGTAAAAATGAGTTTACATCAACTTTGGTATAACCATACATAGTTCCACTTATGATTTTTCCATCAGGATCCATAGCTTTAAAGTAATATATTATTGGGGTTTTACTCCTAGTTTCAGTATCATCGCTCAATTCTTTTAATAATGCTGCTTTATATTGTGACATCTTAGCTAGAGTTCTTTCGCTATATTTATATACTCTTTTTTTAGGCCCTTGCATAATGGTATTACGTAAATTAAGCTCAGGCTTCATATTTTCGCCTTTAAATTTACGATATGTTTTGTCAAGTCTAAAACTGATCATTTCAAATAATATTACTGGAAGTCTAAACATAACAAAAACAAGTCCATTAAAGGCATTTAATAAAATATAATATATATTTAAAAAAGGAAATAATAACGCATTAATTTTTTTTGGATTACTCGTTTCCATAATAACACCCTTTACATTCACTATAGGTAGTATAACACACTTTATTTTTGTTTTCTATAAAATTCATGTTTTTTTAATCAAATGCTAAAATTGGCATATATTGTAATAGGTGGTTATTATGTTTTCAAGTGTTACAACTGGAGGTTTAACATTTGCCAAAGTTATTTCTGGAATTTCTAAAAGTCTTACAGTCGTTAATCAGTTAATACCTTTATATAAAGAGATAAAACCTGTAATAGGAAACGCAAAAACTGTATTAGGAGTTTTAAAGGAATTTAGAGGAACAAAAAGTGACAAGCCAACAGTAAAAAATCTTGATAATAAAGAAACTTTAAATAAAGAAAAAACAGCAACTACTGCTGTTTCGAATATAAATACACCTGTATTTTTTAATTAATGTATTCTTTTATAATTTCAATTTCTTTTTCTAATTCTTGATAACGTGTACTATATTTAGGTACTTCTTTAAGTAGTAATAATATTTTTTTTAGATACCATTCATAGAAAAATACATTCTTTTTAAGTTTTAATCCATAATTTATTTCATTAGAAGTATTTTTTTTTGAACTTTTTTTAGCGGTCATTACCAAATACATTTTATTTTTATCATCTATATATTCCTCATCAACAATAGTAAAACCAATCTGATTTAAAAATTTGCGCATATGGCTATACTTATTATGAGAAGAAATAATGATTTTATTAATATTATTTAAATTATTATAATCATTTAAAATCCCCATTATCGTATCAGTTCCCATACCTGAAATAATAATAGTATTTATATAATCTGTAACATTAGAAAGACCATCAGTTAGATAAAGTTTAATTTTATTTTCTACTCCATTTAAAACAATATTATTTTTAGCATTATTGTATGGGCCTTTTGAAATTTCAGTAGCAATAACGTGATCACATATAAAGTTTTTTACAAGATAAATACTTAAGTATGCATGATCACAACCAACATCAGCGACGATATCACCAGTCTCTACTTTTTTAGCTATTAATTCTAATCTTTTAGATAATGTCAAAATTATTCTTCCAAAAAGTCTTTTAGTTTTTTAGCACGAGATGGGTGTCTTAATTTTCGCAATGCTTTTGCCTCAATTTGTCTGATTCTTTCTCTAGTAACGTTAAATCTTTTTCCAACTTCTTCTAGAGTATGACAGGTTCCATCAATAAGTCCAAAACGTAATTCTAATACTTCTTGCTCACGTTCTTGAAGTGTCATTAAAACATTTTTAATTTCTTCTTTTAAAATTTCATTAGTGGTGTATTCTTCAGGAGACATACTATTTTCATCTTTTAAGAAATCTCCTAAATGAGAATCGTCTTCCTCACCGATTGGGGTTTCAAGAGAAACTGGTTCTTGGCTTATTTTCATAACCTCTCTTACTTTTTCGACTGAAACGCCCATCTTTTCAGCTAATTCTTCTTCACTAGGTTCCCTGTTCAATTCAAGAGTTAATTGTCTTTGAATACGAGCCATTTTATTTATTGTTTCAACCATATGAACCGGAACACGAATAGTTCTAGCTTGATCTGCTAAAGCTCTTGTTATTGCCTGTCTAATCCACCATGTAGCATATGTTGAAAATTTATATCCTTTGCCATAATCAAATTTTTCTACAGCTTTCATAAGCCCAATATTTCCTTCTTGAATTAAATCTAGGAAAAGTAGCCCACGCCCAACATATCTTTTAGCGATAGATACTACAAGTCGTAGATTAGATTCGGCTAATTTTGTTTTAGCTGCTTCATCTCCCTCAGCAATGGCCATACTTATTTTAAGTTCTTCTTCACTTGATAAAAGACTGATACGGCCAATTTCTTTTAGATACATTCTTACTGGATCATTAATATTTACATCTTTGGTGATATCTTCATCACTTAATATAATTGGCTCTTTTTCTCTGTCGGCATTATCCGATTCACTATCTTCTTCATTTATTACTTCAATATTATTTTCAACAAAAGCGTTATATAGTTCGTCGAGGGCATCCGCATCAACATCTAATCCTTTTAATGTATTAGCCAGTTCTTCAAAAGTTATAAAACCTTTTCCCTTACCTTTTTTTATTAATTCTTCTTTTCTTTCTTCAAATGTTTTAATTTCTTTCATCTTCAAACACTTCCTTTTTTATTTCTATTATTTTTTGTGCTAAAGAAGATTTCTTGTTATTATCTAATGTTGTTTTCATTTCTTCTTTTAAACGTTTTATCATATTATTGGCATTCATTACTTTAATAGCATTTAAATTTTCTAAAAAATCATTTTTACTAATTTTTTCATTAGATGAAGCAATAATATTTAAAACGCTATTATTAATATCTTTTTTGTCTTCGACATATGAAATAAATTCTGCAACGCTTATATTATTATATTTTTCAAAATAATACAATATTTCATTTATAATATTTCGATATTTTTTATTATCAATAAACAAATTATGGTCATTATAAATATTTATGTATTCTCTTCCTTCAAGAAGATAATTAATAATATTTTCCACAGCTTTGTCATATTTTGATAATTGATTTTTTTTAACTTCTCTTTTAGGGATATTTTGATCATTATTACTTTTTAAATTTATTTCTTCTTTTAGTACATCAGGTGAAATATTGTATTCCTCACTAAGCTTTTTAATAGTTATTTCTTTGGCAAGGTTATCTTTTTCGTCTTTAATACTTGCTAAAACTTCTTTTACATATTTTATTAGTTCATCAGTATTATTTAAATTTTTATTCTTTTTTAAATAAAACATTTTAAAATCTATAAAACTAACTTTTCCGTTAATGGCATTTAGCATTTTATCATACCCATAATATTTAATGTAATCATCCGGATCTTTGTAATCCGTTAATCTTACAACACTCACATCAAATCCATCATTTAAAAGAGTTTGTCCATTATTTATGGTTGCCTGTTCACCGGCGGAATCGTTATCAAACATTAATACTATTTTAGATTTCAACTTTTTTAATAAACTAATTTGATCTTTGGTAAGACTCGTTCCCATAAGAGCGATAGTATTTTTAAAGCCCACACTATACATTCTTATAGCGTCCATATTTCCTTCGACTATTATTACTTCATGCTTTTCTTTTATAAACTCTTTTGCTCTATGCAAATTAAAAAGTATTTTCCCTTTTTTAAAGACTTCGCTTTCTTTGGAATTTAAATATTTTGCTGTCTTTTCCCCGTTAAATATGCGGGCGGTGAAACCTACTACATTGCCACTATTATCATGGATTGGAAACATTATGCGGTTAATAAAAAGATCATACACATCTTTTCCGTTTATTCCAATTAATCCAGCTTTTTCAATTTCAACATTATTGAATCCTTTTTTGTTTAAGATGTTATAAAGCGCCGTGCGATCATTTAGTGATAGTCCGATATTAAATTCATCTATAATGTTTTTGGTTATTTTTCTCTCATTTAAATAAGATATAGCATTTTTTCCAGCCTCAGTGTTTAAATTGTTTTTATAAAACATTTCGGCAATATTAAGCATTTTTAAATAATTATTTTCACTTTCAGGAGTTTTTCGATCGGAGATATCTATACTAAAACCTATTTTATTCGCAACTATTTTTACACTTTCAATAAATGATACATTCTCATAATTGGCGACAAAAGTAAATACATTTCCTGCAGCACCACAAGAAAAGCATTTATATATCTGTTTTTCTTTGGATACACTCATACTTGGAGAGTGATCGCTATGAAACGGACAAACGCCAAAATAGTTTTTCCCTTTTTGAGTAAGAGGAATATAATCTTTTATTATATCAACTATATCAGCCGAGCTTCTTATGGATTCAATTTCTTTTTCAGTAAGAATCGCCATATAAACACCTCTCTAATATTATTTATTACGTTTAAAAGTTCCTTTTCCTTTATTTTTTAAAAAAAAATGCAAATTTATTGCATTTTTCGTCTAAAAAACACGATTGTTAACGCCGAAATCCCTAATTTTATAACATTTTTAAATGTGTCATCGCCAGTATGGGGATTTTCAACCTCGATATAATCGTTAGGATCTATTGTCTTTATTACCTCAATTTCTTTTTCTACAGGTATCTCTTTAATTACCTCAATTTCTTTTTCTACAGGTATTTCTTTAATTACCTCAATTTCTTTTACTACTTCTACTTCCTCTTTTACAATTACTGGTACTTCTTTTTCTTTAACAATCACGATAGGTTCTTCTTCGTTTATGGGATAATTGACAAACTGAAAATTTTCATCTTCGTCATTTGTAACAAAAATGTTATAATCTTTCATTAATTCATATCCTTCTTTTGAAGTGTTTTGCATAATTCTGTAATGTCCGTATGGTATTTCAAACATTACGATACCATCTTTGTTAGTTTTACGTAATTTTAGAAATTTTTCATCCTTGTGAAGTGAAAAAATGGAACCAATTTCATTTCTCAAAAGATTATCATTTTTCAAATAATATTTTTTTGATATGTATACATTCTTTTTGATTAACTTAGGAATAATATTTATAATAGTTGTATCATCACTTTTTATATTATCAACATATATATTTTCGTCCTTATAATAGCCAACGGATGGAGTAATTTCTTTTATCTTTACATTACCAGTTGGTAAATCTATTAAGTTTATCACTCCTTCTTGATCAGTAGAAACTGTATATTTATTATTTTCGCTATCAGTAATTTCATACAACGCATCATAATTTGTGCTCTCATTATATAAATAATTATCTCTTTCACGTTTTATAATTAAATTCCCTGATTTAACCGAAATATTAATTTGAATACTATTTTCTATTTTTCCATCACGAGTCAAGACTCCTTGACTACCGCTTGCAAGATACAAACTAGTTTCTTTAAATTCACCTCTTTTTAAGGTAATTTTATAATCACCATTTTTCTTAGCCGTAATGTGTAACTTATTATCAATTATCTTAACATCAATATCTTTATTTTCATTAATAATTGAATATTTATTAAGAATTTCGTTATTATCAGTTAAGATTTTTTCTTTATTTTTTGTAACATTAATATTGAGGGGAATATTTGGGGATTTTTCAAAATCATCTATAAGTGACATGATTTCATTTGTTTCATTTTCCCACACATTCTTAAATTCTCCCTCGTAGCCATCAGTAAACGTTAAGAACCAATTATTAGGCAACACCTCCTGCCAGATAAGATATTGTGTTATAGCATTCCACTTTATGTCAGTATGATTTTGATATCCATATCCAAAATAAGCAATCTTAGTTAACCTATCCCACTTTTCTTTAGAAACATTTAATCTCTCCCATTGATTTTTTGTTACTTTTTCGTAATCTTTGGTGGTGCTTATTACTTTTTCTGGCTCTACACAATATGAAACTGTGTTGTCACTTGATCGATAAGCCGGTTTAAAGTAACGATAACTCTTTTTGGTAATTTTATCGAGATAAATGGGAACACTTGTAATGCTCTCTCCTGCAACAAATTTTTCGGCTTTAACGATTGGCGAAAAAAACGCTAAAGCAAATAAAAACAATAGAACATTCTTTACTACACCTTTTTTCATATAACCCTCCCTTAAAAAAAATTCCTTATTAAAGGAATTTTATAATATTAAATCACGTTAGGATTATTTATTTTGTCGAACAATGTATCTTTTAACAAAAATAATATATTTAATATAATGATACTTATAGCCGCAGCATCCGTAAAACTTGTAAATCCCATTATTACGCCGGTAATAGCACCTATTAAAATGCTATATATGATTCTTTCTTTATTATGATATGGGGAATATATATTTAAAGAAGCAATAAAAACCAAGTAAAAAATAGTGTTAGAGTTAATTAATAAGTCCCATTTATAATTTTTGCCTATTATAAAAATTATAAGTAATACTATTAAATAAGTAAAATAACTAACAATAAATATATCTTTTTTATACAATTTATTAAATGAGAGTATTATATAACTAATAATCATCAAAAGGACACTAGTATTAAAAAGTCCTCCTACTTGGTGGCCAATTAATTTATCAAGATAACTATAATCATAAAGATACTTTTTTTCCAATATATTTTGATAATCATAAGAGCCTGAGAATACCATTATTAATGCCAATAATAGCATTAGAATTGCTGGTTTATTAAAATAATTATTTTTATCTAACTTGTTTAAAATGAATAACACAAAAAATGAAAGAATAAATACTAAAACATTAAGATTAATGGATGCATGCATTCCTACTAAAAAGCCTGTTAAAGAGTTGTAATCTATTTTTAGAGATTTATTTTTTAAATAGTCAAAAACAAATCCAAGAACAAATCCAAGTAAGGGAAATAAAATGGCTTTAATTATTATTTTTTCATTTACATTTTCGTTTAAAAGGCAAATTATGTTTTTGTAAAATCCAAATGTAGAAGTCATTATAAGAGTTAAAAATAATACTTTCATATAACTGTCTTTGGAATTTTTTAAATATATTAAATCTTTATTCATTATTATCCTCTTTTATTATTTTTTTAAAATCAATATTGCTTGGGCAAACATAATTACATATGCCACAATTTAAACATTTTAAAGTTACGTTCTTACGATAGTACTTAATTGGATCAAGATTCATTGGGCAGTATTTATTACATAGTCCACATTTTATACAATCTTCGCTTTTCTTATCCTTTTTATAAGAAACTACTATTCCCTTTAAATCATCATCTACTATTAATTCATCAATGTCTAAAACAGGGGGGGTTAATACGCTATTTATATAATATACGATATTTAAATCGCTGGGCATAAAAAGGAAGCATTCCTTAATAACATTTCTTACTAGGGCACCTTTCTTTACTTTAACAACCATTGGATTTTTAAGAGCGTCACCAGTTATAGTTATATATTTTTCACAAGGCAACTGATTAAATTTTATTATATTTATTAAAATTTCTAATTTATCAGTATTAATTTCATAACAATTTGCTATATCATCATTAAGATACTTTTTATAATTTTCTTTTTTATTTATTAAATATAAATTTGGCACAGTTACTATATTAATATCTGGATAAGTTCCTATTATATCGTTTAATTTTAATAATAACTCAGTTTCAGTATTTTTTATAAGAATAACTATATTTTTATAATTATATACAACTTTTATAAAATCTAAAACTTCTAAACAATCCACAATGTTATCACTAAAAAACCTAGTATCTGAAAGTATGTATGGTTCGTTTTCAATTAAATTAACGATAAGATTTTTATTTGGTTCAATCAGAAAATTAACACAGAATTTTTTTAAGAGACTTTCTAAATCTTCGCGAGACTTAATGCTTTTTCTATTATCTTTTATTTTATCTAGCCTTTTTTCCTTAAAGTCGTTTGCTATCGCAATAAATTCTTGATTTTTTAGTTTTTTTGTGCCAACAATTTTTCCGGATATAGTACTTGTATATAAGTGATTATTATTTTTAGCAATTAAACTACCCTTTTTTATCATATTACTCTCGGCTAAAAAAGAAAAATTCTCTTTGCTATAAGGGATAAATATAAAATCAGAATTTAAAAATGAATAAGTTTCATGAGAAACTTTAATGCTGTAATCCAATAAAAAAGGCACCAAGCTCATAACATCACCATAAACATTATAGTATTATTAAAAAAATAGCGCAATTAATTTTCGCTATTTTTAATATATTCCATTAAATTTATGGCAACTTTTTCTGGAATGAATTTCTTTAATTCCTCTAATGAGGCACTCCTAATCTTTGAAACGCTTCCAAAGCTTTTTAACAGCAGTTTTTTTCTTTCCTTGCCAATACCTGGAACATTATCTAGGGCACTTTTATTGAGAGAATTATTTCTTAAGGTACGATGATAAGTAATTGTAAATCTGTGTACCTCGTCTTGAACACGTGTTAGATATAAAAATATATCAGATTTTTTATCAAGATCATATATTTTTAATGTATCGCCATCAACTAAATTGCTTGTTCTGTGGTGGTCATCCTTCTTTAAACCACATACCTTAATTGATAATTCAAGGTCTTCTAAGACACTTTTGCAAGCATTTATTTGATTTATTCCACCATCCACTAAAATTAGTTCAGGTAGCTCAGTTTTTTCAACTAAAGCTCTATAATATCGTCTATAAATAACTTCTTTCATGGTATTATAATCGTCATTCTTATCAATACTAATTTTATATTTTCGATACTCTTTTTTAGCGGGCAATCCATTTTTAAAGACAACCATGGCACTAACTGCAAATGTGCCAAATAAATTTGAATTATCAAATACATCGATTCTTTTTAAATGAGAAATGTTAAGAAGCTTTCGTAACGATTCATTGGGCTTCTCTGATTTTTCGGTTTCTTTTAAGTATATAGCAATTTGGTTATTAAGATTAATTTTGGCATTCATGTTTGCCATTTTAAGAAGATCCTTTTTTTTACCTTTTTGTGGAGTTAATACGTTAACAGCCAATATTGTTTTAATAAGAAGTGCATTTACTTCATCATTTATAAAAATTTCCTTTGGTATTTCCTTGTTTTTATAAAAATCAATTATAAATAATTCTAAATCTTCTAAGGGCTCTGAGACAAGCGGAAAAACCTTATTATAGTTTCCAATTAATTTTCCATTTCTTATGAAAAATACTTGAACAGACATGAATCCATTATCATAATAATAGCCTATGACATCTCTATTTATATAATCATGTAATTCCACATGTTGCTTAGCTAAAACAATTTTTATATATGACAATTCTTCTTTTAATTCTTGAGCAACTTCAAAATTTAAGTTATCACTGTTTATTTTTATTTTTTCTTCTATTTTATTAATTAATATTTTATCATTTCCTCTTAAAAAGCCAAGAATTTCTTTTTCCATTTCATTAATTTCATTCGATAAATCCTTATGAATACAATATCCTAAACATTCATTTATGTGATAATAAAGACAAGGCGTTTTCGGTAATGTTTCACACTTTTTTAGGGGATACAATCTATTTAAAAGATTAACTATTCTTCTAGCCGCATAAGCATTTGGATAAGGGCCAAAAATACATAATTTATCTTTCTTTCTCGTCGTAAGGTATCTGGAAACCTTAAGTTTAGGGTAAGGCTTATTTACATATTCTATATAGGGATAACTTTTGTCATCTTTTAAAAGTATATTATAATAAGGATCGTACTTTTTAATTAAGTTTAATTCGATTATAAATGCTTCTAATTCACTATTTGCAACTATATAAGTTAAATCAGCAATTTCACTCACTAGCAAAAGAGTTTTTCCCGTCTGAGCACGATTAAAATACGAGTTAACTCTCTTATGTAAATCTTTAGCTTTACCAACATAGATTACTATTCCATCTTTGTTAAGCATTTGATAACTGCCCGGAGCATGTGGTATTAATTTTAGTTTTTCCTTTAACATTGTTTCCTCCTTTATTAATTCTACACCATTTGTTATAATCTAACTAGTGGTGTTTTATGAAATTATTAAACAAATTTATCTATGTTGAAAAAAAATCAAAATTTATAGCTTACTATTATACAATTAATGATGAAAGTGAAGCAAGAAACATTTTAAGCGATTTAAAGAAGGAGCATAAAAAAGCAAGACATATTCCTTATGCTTATAAAATTGGTCCAATAATACGCAAAAGTGATGATAATGAGCCTCATAACACCGGAGGATTACCTCTATATAATATAATTACAAAAAGCAGTTTGGATAACTGCCTTTTGGTTGTAGTTAGATATTTTGGCGGAATAAAACTTGGAGCCGGAGGATTATTAAGAGCATATAACACAGCTGCTAGCAAGGCAGTTAATCAGTCTTTGGAATAAGCTTTACTACTGCTATTTGATCTATATTAAATGTTAATTTGTCTTTAATATCTTGTACATTTTCTAAAGAAATATTTTCAAATATTTCTTTTAAATTGTCGGTAATTTTACCATCCTTCACAATACTAGTTTGAATATTTGAATTTACACACATTATATTATCATAATCAAGAATAATATTAGCTACATTTACATTTCTTCTTCTCTCAATACTATCTTTATCTACTTCTAAATTATTTAACTTATCAATTATTAATTTAATTGCCTCCTCAGGAATTCGTGATTCGAAAGTAAACGAGATTAGAATATAGTCATTATATATCTCCCTGGAAAAATTAATAAATTCAACTAGTCTATTTTGAAGTAAAAACTCTTGAAAGCTAGAAGTCGCTCCAAAATTGGATTTTAGTATCATAGAAATGCAAATCAAAATTACCTCATTATCACTATTTTTAAATCTATTCTTAGGAATTTTTATGCCTAATTTGACTTTAGGTATTTCAACATTACCCTTAATTGTTTTTTCTTTCAAAACAACTTTATTGGGTTCTTTTTTTATTATTTTCTTTGCTTCTTCGGTTGGTAAAAATTTTTTATTTTTCAAATTTTTATTGACAATTTCTACTGCTTCATATGGATTAAAATTTCCAGTGATAATTAAAAACATGTTATCTGGCACATAGAAGGTATTGTATACTCTCTTTATACTTTTTAAATCTATTTTTTTTATATCATCAACCGTTCCGGCAATTTCATAACCATAATTATAATTCTTAAAAACGCTTTTATAAAAATCATAATATAGTTTATTATAAGGATTATCTAATCCCATTTTTATTTCTTCGGTAATAATACCTCTTTCTTTATTTATAAGTTTAGTTTTAAAAAATGGCGTAAAGACAAAGTCTAGTAAATGATTTAAATTTTCACTAAAACACTCTGTACCAATAACTTCGTAATTAGTATAATCATATGTTGTAAAGGCATTTGAACTACTTCCATTAGCCTCGAAAAAATCATTAGCAGAAAAGTTATCACTTTCATTAAATTTTAAGTGTTCAAGATAATGTGCAATACCCTTAGGGTCATGGTATGTTTTTCCACCAATTTTATAATCAGTGTCATTCGATCCATATTTTACACCTAAGGATAAATAATATTGTGTTCGATTTTTATTTTGCCACATATATATGGGAAGGCCACAACTAGCTTTATCATAATATATAATTTCATTTAAGCCTTTTATTTCAATTTGCTTCATCTTTAACTCCATCCTCCAATACATATATTACTAATTCTTTTAATTTTTTTGCAAAGTTTTGGATGTCTTCCTTAGTAACTAAATTAATACTTTTTATTCTTTCATTAACGCTTGGGAAGTTATCTATTTCCTTTAAATAACAATTATTTATGTAACTTGACATAGCATCTTCGGATGATTTCAAGTAATTAGTTAAGGCTTTTTTGGTTTCGATAATAAATTCGTCTTCAAAAAGGCCTTTTTTCATATCATTAAGACTATTTTTTATAACTTTAATAGCCTTAGAAACATTTTCCTTGGCAAGGGAAACTTTTATCACATATAATTTGTTAAATTTTAAATAAAGACTTGAAACACCATAGCATAGTGAATTCTTTTCACGTAGATTTGCAAACAATTTTGATTTAAACGCTCCATTACAGAAGATATAATCAAAAACATGACATACATAAATTTTTTCTTTTTCTGTTAAATTTTCTAAAGAATATCCTAAAAGCAAGGTGCTTTGCATAAATTTTGAAGGTTCTTTTACAAATAAAGGCTTTTTGGGCTTTTTAATATCCGTGTATAAAGATATTTTGTGATTTTTTATAGTATTGATTGCTACATTTTTACTTAAATAATCTTTTATAAAATCAAAATCAAGATCTCCAAATACAATAATATCTGCCGTATAATGTTCTATTACCTCTTTATAATAACTATAAATGTCCTCTTTGGTAATACTTTCTACTTCGCTTTTATCATAATTAGATAACATAAATTTTAAGGGATTATCACCATTAATTAAATTTACCACATTTTTACTGGCTAAAGACATAGGACTCTCACAAGCTGTATCCATTTCTGATAAAATATCATTTTTAACCAATTCAAAAGCGTCCTTATCAAACCCATTTTCAACTATATTAGGTTCAAATACTGCATCAAGGAAAAAGCATAAGACGTTTTCTAAATAATGAGCATCTTTTATATATGTTGGATTAATAAAATCACATCCCACCATAAATAACAAACTTGCTCCCATTTTATAAGAACTTGCAAATAAACTTGTCTGATATAGCTCCTCCGAGCGTTTCCTCAAATCCATCCTACGAGGATATTTTTTGGTACATAGCTGAATCAGGCTTGATAAAAAAAGAGATTTTAAATAACTTTCTTTAGTGATATTATCCCTAAAATTTATTTCGATATGGCAACTTTTAAACTTATCGCTTTTTATCGTATGTAAATTATATGTTTCGTAATTATACTTGTTATATTGCATTTGGCACCTCTTCTTTATTATAACATTTATTTCTTATTTTATAACAATTCCTGATACATATTTTTTAAAAAATCATCAGTCATTCCAGCCACATAATCTAGGGCAATTTGTTCATTAGAATTTTTTTGATATTCCAATGACATATTTTTTAAATAAGATTTTATTACACTTGCAGAATTATTTTTATCATTTAAATCTTTAAGAACTTTATCATACACTTTTCTCATCATGTTTTCATAAATTGCTTTTTCTTTTTCCGTTAACGCTTTATTATAGATATTCTTATAATTAAACTCTTTTAATTTTGCTATTGCCTCATAAACATCTTTACTCATTTTAATATATGGTTTGTCGAAGCTGTTTTTTATAATATCATTGACAACTGTTTTTATTATGTCACTAGTATTATTACCCAAAACAAGGGTAATATCCTTTGGAATGTCCGAAAAACATATAAATTTCAATCGAGTTGCATCATCTATATCACGTCCTAAATAAGCAATCATATCACTTATTCTAACTATACAGCCTTCTAATGTCATTGATACATATTTCTTCATTGCTTCAGGATTTTTATAAGACAAATAATATTCGTTATAGAATTCTTTAAATGTTTTCTTTTGAGGTATTAATTTTTGAACTGCAAATTCGCCATTATGACATATGATACCATCAAGTACTTGTAAAGAAACATTTAAACCATTGCCATAATTCTCAATAGACATTAGTAATCTAGCACTGTGAATATTATGATTAAATGCTCCCAAATTATGTTCAATACTAATTTTGGAAAGAACGCTTTCACCAAAATGGCCAAAAGGAACGTGCCCTAAATCATGACCTAAGGCAATTGCTTCAGTTAAATCTTCATTTAATCGTAATGCTCTTGAAATCGTTCGTGCAATTTTACTTACAAAAAGAACATGAAGCATTCTTTTTGTTAAATGATCATTATTTTTGTAAGAATAAACTTGAGTTTTATCCATATATCTTGCAAATGATAAAGAATATATTATTTTATCGATGTCATGATAAAAAGACGTTCTAATATCGTCTTTTAAAGAATCTTTATAAATCGCATCACTATCTAAACAAGCATATTTACTTAAATATTTATTTTTTATATCCATATTAATAGTAACATCATTAATCAATCTAACCACCATTTGAATATTATCAAAAAATATATTAAAAGTCTATTAAAACAAATATAATTTATTAGGTGATTTATATGTTTTTACAATTAATAAATATTATTAAGGAAATGATGTTTTTCACAGGTAGTTATTCAAATAATGTTTTTCCAGATCCATTAACTACCGAAGAAGAAGATTATTATGTAAAAGAAATGTTAAAAGGTGACAAAAATGCACGAAGTAAACTTATAGAACATAACTTAAGACTGGTTGCTCATATAGCGAAAAAATTTGAAGGAAATAAAAATGACCAAGATGATTTAATTTCAATTGGAACAATAGGTTTAATAAAAGGCATTGACACTTATAAAGAAAATAAATCCACAAAAATAACCACTTATGCTGCAAGATGCATCCAAAATGAAATTTTGATGTATTTTAGAAGTGATAAAAAAAATCAAAACAATGTTAGCTTAAATGATTCTATTGGTTATGATAAAGAAGGAAATGAAATTAGTTTAATTGACGTTTTAAAACAAGAAAGCAAGGATTTAGCGGACTTGTTACATGATAAAAATAACATCTTTTTACTTAATAAATATTTAAATATTTTAACTGAAAGAGAACGATTAATTATCGTAAAAAGATACGGACTACATGATTATGATGAAATGACCCAAAAAGAAATAGCAAAAGAATTAAAAATATCTAGGAGTTATGTTTCAAGAATAGAAAAAAGAGCACTTACCAAAATGCTCCGTGAGTTCATAAAAAATAATAATAGTTTATAGTCTCTCGTCGATATCATCAACGATTCTTATTTCATCTTCAAGGCTTTGTTTAAATCTGCGTTTAAATATAATTACTCTTCTTTTTAAAGATTCAGCCTCACTGGTTATATTATCAGCTTTCAATAATGCTTCATTAACAATACGTGAGGCATTTTTTTTAGCATCCTCCAGTAGTGAAATCGATTCATTTTTAGCAATCCTTTTAATGTTATTTGAGGCATCCTCAGCAACTAATAAAGCCTTGTTAAGTGAGTGCTCTAACTCTTTATAATGCTTTAGTTCATTATTTAAGGCCTCTATTTCTCTATCTTTGGCTTTTAAGTTATTTAACATGTTTTCATACTCTTTTGTAACTTCTTTAACAAAATTGTTAACTTCAGTTTTAGAGTATCCGGTAAAACTAGTATTAAATTTTTTCATACCCACCAGTCTCTCTAATTAATTTTATTAACCCCACTCTTCATCAGTAGAATTATTTTTAGCTTTTTCGTTTTCGTCCGTTATTTTTCCTTGAACATTTACATTTTTAGGAGTGCATAGGTATATTCCAACCCCAATTTTTTGCATTGTTCCTCCGATTGCATATATGCAGCCACTTAAGAAATCTATAATTCTTTTTGCTTGTTCAGTTGTTACTCTTTTTAAATTCACAACTACACTATTTCTATTTTTTAAGTGATCTGCTATCTGTTGGCTTTCAGAATAAGCTCTTGGCTCTAAAAGAATCATTTTATTACCCGATTTATCTGCTTCCTTAATCGCATCACTTTCACTAATCGAATAAAACTCATCCTCTGTTCCCATTAAATTATCATCTTCATCGTCTGAAAAAAGCTTTTTAAATTTACTAAATGCCACAATGCATCCTCCTATTCTTATACTATTTAATTTTATCAAACAAAGAAAAAAATTACAAGTATAAAACCTGTAATTTATAAACTCTTTTGCATAACTTCAATTATTTTATCGAAATTATCATCCTTTGCCATAATGTTCTTTTTAATGATTCCACATTTATCACATTTATATATTATTTTATATTCAGCTTTTTTATTTTTTTCAATATCTATCGGCCTTAAAATTCCTAGACAAATAGAAGACCTATCACCTGGATTATTATCAATGTGAATACTACATAAACAACTTGGGCAGTGATCCCTAGCGGTGTATAAAAGTGGCTCAACTTTTTTCTTACAATTTTCGCATATAAATCCTTCATCAATCATGTTAAACTTTTTCATAAAATCATCTCATAAAATAGTTTAACACAACTGGTGCTAAAATTAAAAGCAACATTATAGGTACAAAGAATAATACAGAAATAATACTTATTTTAGTTGGAAGTTTTACAATTTCTCTTTTAACATCTTGTAGCTCTTTTTCTCTTAAAAAATCAATTTGATTATAAAGCGATTCAATTATACTACTTCCAAAGATATTCGATTGAGTAATATTTAAAATTGCATTATTTATAGCATCACTTGGGATTCTTTTCTTCATACTTTCCAAGGCTTCGGTAAGGCTTTTACCCATATCAACTTCATTAATGGTCTTTTTAAACTCGTTTGAAATGTTATTATCAATAGCCTTCGTGGCAACAATTATTGAAGATTTTAAATTTCTGCCACTTTCAATTGTTAAAGCCAAAATCTCGAAAAAATAAATTGACTCATCTTCCAATATTTTAGTTCTTTTTTTTAATCTATAATCTAGTAAAAAATATTCAAATAATACATATACAAACACTGTAAAAATTGGTGCTAAGATAAATCCAGCTTTAGATGTGATAATAGTTATACAGAAAGTTATTATACATAGTATAAGCCTAGTGTTTAAAAAAGTTTCAGTATCAATTTTTTTCCAATTACCAAAAAGTTTTACTTTAGTATCAATTTTATCATATATTTTTTTACTATAAATACGGGTTGCAAAACTTTTTTTCATATTTTCACCTTCAATATCTTATTAACAATAATCACATACAAAATATATAGCAATATTAAAATTACAAAAGATATAATTCCTAATAAAGAGTTAAAAAATGGTGCAAAATATGTTTTATTTAAAATGAATATTACAAGCGATAGTACAAATGGCATAGCAAGTAACAATCTATATATAAATACACTTGAAGCAGTTAAACTTTTTAATTCATTTCTTAATTTTTTCCTATCAAAAAATGTTTTTTCAATAAGTGTAAAAACATTAACGATGTTTCCACCAGTTTTATTCAATAATGTTAGAGAACTAGTAATATATTTTATATCATCTATTTTTACTCTTTCATAAAACCTATTAAAAACTACATCAAGGCTCAAGCCATAATTTATATCGATGTAAATTTTTTTAAATTCATCACTTATTGGGCCACTTAAATTATCTTTAACCACTTGAACAGCTTGGGTAATATTACTTCCTGATTTAAACGCGCTATTCATTATAATGATTGCTTTTAAAAGATCTTCTTCAATTCTTTTACGCTTATTTTTAAAATCTATTATTAAATATATATCAGGTAAATAGAAGCCTAAAATAAGTACTAAAACAAAGAAACTTAAGTTAAACTTTGTATATTGAAACATCATTGTAATAAAGCTGAAAATTCCAATAAGCATAGATAAACATAATTTGCCTGCTATATAATCATATCCGGACTTTTTTAATCTATCTTCAAATTTAATATATTTTTCATAACGCATAGCTAAACCAGGAGTAAAATTATGCTTTTCTAAATTTTTGGAAAGCAATTTTACTATTTTAAAAATGCTATTAATTACTCTATCTAATAAGGGCTTCTCTTTATCTTTTAAAGAGACCAATGAAAAGTCTTCTAATCTCCGTTCATATTTATTGAAACGCGATTGTTTCAATAAATATATAATTGCAATAAGAAGTAAAACAATAGATATAACCTGGACTATTGTAACTTCAAAAATCATACCATTATTCATGTTTTACTCCTTTCGTTTACGATTATTTATTCAAAAATATCTTCAATAGTATTTATTCCTTTTGACTTAATCTTTTTATATATTTTAGGAATAAAATTGTACTTAATATAGGTACCATCTACTTCCCCATTATCAGTCAAGCCTTTTTGTTTAAAGGCAAATATTTCTTTTAATTTTATTTCTCCATCGGTAATTTTTTCCAATTCGGAAATACTAGTTATTTTTCTTCTTCCATCACTCATACGCTCAATATTTACAACTAAATCTATAGCATTAAACATATACTCTCTTATAGCATTTACTGGTATTTCCATATTTCCCATTAATACCATGGTTTCAAGGCGATTTAAAGCATCATGCGGGCCATTAGCATGCAAAGTAGTCATAGATCCATCATGGCCAGTATTCATCGCTTGCAACATGTCAAAAGCTTCTTTTCCTCTTACTTCGCCGACAATAATTCTATCCGGGCGCATACGTAATGAATTTATAACTAAATCTCTAATAGTTACTTCTCCTTCACTCTCATAATTAACTGTTCTTGTTTCTAGAGAAATAACATGGCTTTGATTTAACCTTAGCTCCGCGGCATCTTCTATCGTTATAATTCTTTCGTTTTGATTAATAAAACTGCTTAGTATATTCAATAACGTTGTTTTACCACTACCAGTACCACCACAAACAAGAATATTAACCTTAGCCTGAACACAAGCCTCAAGAAATCTAGCCATATAAGGAGTAATTGATCCTATTCTAATTAAATCATCAATTGATGTCATACTTTCCTTAAATTTACGAATTGTGATAACTGGCCCTTTGGTTGATAATGGGGGGATGATTGCGTTAATTCTTGAACCATCAGGTAGTCTTGAGTCAACCATTGGATTAGTAGCATCAATTGTTCTACCCATAGGTTCTATCATTCTTTGAATCGTTCTTATGATATGCTCATCATTAATAAACGAAACTGATTCATCTTTTAAAATACTACCATCTATTTCTATATAAATATCTTTAGGACTGTTTACCATTATTTCAGTAATGTTTTTATCTTCCAATAATTCCGTTAATGGTCCAAGCCCATTAATTTCGTTATCTATCAAATTAAATAAATGACTTCTCTCAAGGTTAGATAAATCATAACCTTCGATTGATTTATCTATCTCATCATTTATCCATTCAGTCAAATTGACATCTTTTGGCATCTCATTGTCTATCAAGTTTTCAACTATTTTAGTTCTTAAAGAATCCAATAACTTTTTATCTCTAAAAATATCATAATCATTTAAAACAGATTGTTTTGCTCTATCTTCGCCGAAATCAAAAGCACTTCTTAAGCTACTTTTTGCCATTTTCATCATCTCCTTGGAACAAATCAGATGCAATAGTCATAAGAGTAACATAATCTTTATTAAATACGCTTGGCATCTTTTTATCTAAAGTAATTATCTTTCCATCAACTTGGTAAGCATCTATATTTTTAATAAATAAATCACTGCTTATAGTATAATCTATATTGGCTTTAATTAAATTTTTTATATCATAAAAAGAGAAATACTTTTTAAAAGGATCCCTACTATTATTAAGTAGTATCTTGTAGTTTGTATTTTCTACATCCTTAAAAACACTTAATAAACTGCGCATATTTTTTAGATCTAACAAATCGTTAGTTATTACAAATAGTATCTTATCAACCTTGTCCATGGTTGAAATATTAAATTCATTTAAATTATGATTTGTATCTATTAAAACAACATCAAAGTTATTTGTGGCCTTGTCAAGAATTATATCAATATACTTAGAATCGATCCTGGCAGCTTGACGTGGATCTTTAGGGCACGCTAAAAAATATATTTCATCATTATATTTTGTTACGTAATTAGAAAAATTTTTATACCTATTATTATTGTAGTCATCTACAAAATTATAAATGTTTTTTTCAAAAGGCGTATTTAAGCTAACTGCTATTCCACCGCACGACAAATCAAAGTCAATTATTAAGACTTTTTTATTTAAACTAGCAAATATACCTGCTAAATTTGTAGTTAAAAATGTTTTGCCTACACCACCTTTAGCAGAGGCAATAAGCAATGTTTTTCCTCTTAATACACTCATAAATACCCTTCTTTATTCTATTTAATTATAATACTATTTGTTTCTTTTGTCACTTCAGCTTTTACATTTACTTCATATTCTTTAATGCCAAGTATTTTTCCAAACATGGAACTTATAAAGTACTGATTATATATTGTAAATTTATTATCGTCGTCATATATTTTTAAATTATCGCAATTAATCCCATTTTTTAAAAGCATTTTCTTTAAATAATTTTCATTCAAATCATTATTTTTAAGGCCTTCTTTTAAAATTGTTTTAGTTGTATTTTTTGATTTTACATTTTCATAAGTCATTAATCCAATATCTATAACTAAAGCAAATATTGCCATTATAATTGGTATTAATATTACAAAAATAATTAACGTTTGACCTTTTTTATTCATATTTTATAAACCTGTCTACACTTACATAAAAAGGCGATCCAATAATATTGTTTAAACCTGGTGTAATTATATCAATTTTTCTTTTTATATTAATCTTTATATATTCATTATTCTCATTAGTTATATTTAACTTAGTTTTGCCGTCGGTTGTAATCGCATTTTTAATCTCATCATATGTTTTATTTTCTTCATACATATTAACCGCTTTATCGAGATTGCCTTCTATAACTATTTTATTTGAAAATATATTACCAAAATCAATTAAGCAAAATAAAATCATGACTAAAACCGGCACGATTAAAATGAATTCAACTAACGCTTGTCCCCTTTTATTCATGCACCACACCTCTATTATTTATAAAATTTATAGTATAACTATGGTTTATTCATCAATTTTTTCTTTAGATACGCATTTAGCTTCCCCAGGTTTAGCCCCCTCTTTGTATTCTTTATCAACTAAAGAGCAGGAAGTTTTAGTAATTGAATCTTTCAAATATCCACCGAATATGTTTACTACTGATATTACAACAACACTTACAACAGCAATAATAAGAACATATTCAACGAGTGCTTGACCTTTTTGGTTTTTCATAAACTCACCTACTATATATTTAGTTTATAATAATATTTATAATTTGTCAATTTATTGTCTTTATATGTATAAATGATCATATTTTTTTCAAAAAATGATATGATTAAAATGGTGAGTAAATATGAAACTAAAAATAGGTAAAAATGATATTAATGTCGTTGTTGCCGATACGTTTTTTAAGAGATTAAACGGTTTAATAGGTAAAAAAAATATTGATTATGGAATGTTATTCCAAAAATGCAATAGCATACATACTTTCTTTATGAAAGAAAACATAGATGTAGTTGGATTAGATGAAAATAACGAAGTTATTTACAAGTATGAAAATTTAGGCCCTAACAGAGTAATAAAAATTCAAAATAAGCAAAACAAAACTAGCATATTGGAGCTTCCCAAAAATGCTAGTTCTAAAATAAAATTTGGATCTATTTTACTCTTTGAAGATGAATAAGTAATCAAGAATTTGAACTTCGTCTCCACGCACTGCGCCCATTTTTTCTAGTTCATCTTCTATTCCCATTTTCTTTAAAATTCTTCCAAAGCGGATGACAGATTCATCCTCAGTAAATTTCGTCATCTTAAATATTCTTTCAATTTCTTTTCCTTCAATTTTCCATACACCATTATCGTTATGAATCGTGTATGGTTTTTCATTTGTGAATTTATAAAGAACATGTGATTCCATCTCATCATTATCAATTGCATTATCACTATCTATTTCATCAATCATATTTGCAACTTCATTTAGAAGCTCCGAGATGCCTTCATTATTTATGGCACTTACCGGAAAAACTTTAAGGTCGGGAAAAGCTTTCTTGAATTTTTTTAAATTGTTTTCCGCTTCAGGTAAATCCATTTTATTAGCAATAACTATTTCTTTTTTTCTCGCCAATTTTTCACTGTAGTTATTTATTTCATTTCTTATAATCTTAAAATCTTGAATCGGATCTCTTCCTTCACTTGACCCCATGTCAATTATATGGGCTAGTATTCTCGTACGCATAGCATGTTTTAGAAATTTTAATCCCAAACCAGCACCATTACTTGCGTTTTCAATAAGTCCTGGAAGATCTGCTACTATAAATGTTCGATAATCTTTTAATTTTACGACTCCTAGATTGGGCGTTAATGTTGTAAAATGATATTCAGCTATTTTAGGTTTGGATGAGCTGATCATTGATAGTAAAGTACTTTTACCAACCGATGGCATACCAATGAATCCAACATCGGCAATCATTCTAAGTTCACATTTTATTATTCTTTCTTCCCCAGGCTCGCCATATTCACTTATTTTAGGTGCGGTATTATTTTGACTGGCAAAAGACTTATTTCCTCTTCCGCCTCTTCCTCCATGAACTATAATAGCACTATCTCCTGGTTTTACTAAATCCGCAATCACAAGATTAGTCAAAGTATCATAAACAACAGTCCCCTCTGGTACTTTAATAATTACATCTTCAGCTTTTTTTCCTGTACGATTGCTTCCCTTACCGTTTTCGCCTTTTTGTCCTTTAATAATTTTTTGATACTTTAAATCAAGCAAAGTTTTAAGGCCGGGATCAACAGAAAAAATAATGTCTGCTCCTTTACCACCATTTGCCCCATCAGGTCCACCCATAGGAACACATTTTTCTCGGCGAAAAGACATACAGCCATCGCCACCTTTGCCTGCAATCACTTTTAAAGTAACCTCATCTACAAACATAATATCACCTCAACCTAAATAAAAACTTCATTAATTATGTTCGATATTTTAGCATAATTAGTGAAGTTTAGCAAACAATTTATTTTTTTTGCTGAATCATATTTATTAATATTAATAATAGCACAACAGCGCCCAATCCAATAATAATATAATTTACATTTTTGGGGTTATTAATCGCTTCATTAACAACTGCTGCTGTTAGAAAGTAATCGCTGCAATGATCAATTTCAAATTCCACACAGCCATCTTTTACTTTTAAATTTTTCTCTACAAATTCTATATTTTTACTATCAGGATTATAGTAGTACAAATACAAGCTTTCATTATCCTTAAATTTTTTACTTACATTTATTCTTATTTTGGCCTTAGTAGGCAATTTTCCGTGATGATCAAATGTAACTATTAATTTTTTTTGATTTACTGTTTTATTAATTTTCCCTGCATCATCACCAGTTTTATCAATACTTAATCTTAGATTAATGTCTAAAAGCAAGTTTTCTTTAACCGGGTTGTTATTTTCATCTTCTTTATTAAATTGCCATGAGTAAGTTAAGTTTCTTTCATAGTCCTCAACTATATATGAAATATAATTACTACTTTCAGTTTTAAATATCTCCACATCTTTATTTCGAACTACAGTGGAGTCAGCTATGGATGAAGAAGAATCTTTTTTTCTTACCATATTATTTATTGTCAATGAAAGAATAATTATGGTAATGCATAATAAACTGGATATAACTAATAAAACAACATTTATTCCTTTCTTCACCCTTTTCCTCCTTTAATTCGCTCTACACACCTAAAACTAGTAAAATTAGTGGTAGCAAATTGAATAACATTTTTATAAAAAACATTATAAAAACATTACAATCATTTTTAAGATAAGCAATTGCTAAAACTGCCGCTGGTAAAAAATAAGCAAAAACTTGAAGCAATGCATACTCGCTTGGAAGCCCATTAAAAACAAAATTCATCACAACACCTATTGCCGATGCAATTACTACAAACAAAGTTTGATCTTTTACGTTGTCATGGATAGCTTCTTGCCACATTATGCTCTCAACAAAAGTCGAGAAAATCATTAATCTAAATATGGCATACCATGTATCTTTATCATATAAATTATAAACTTGTTTTGTATTTGCATCAATAACATAATTAGGTGCAAGGAGTTTAGCTATAACTCCCGAAAGAATGTTTACACCAAATAATATTATAAGCCACATAATTATGTTTTTTATTATTTTGGAAGCCGGCATTTTTTTTAATCTTTTCCAGTCTTCTTTTAAATTTTGGCGATATAAGAAAAACACTAGCACCATAAATAAAATATCGCAAAAAACTCTGGCAATTATATTGCTTTCCATGCCAATTTTTCCAAGCAAGGTTGAAATATACGCCGAATACAAAAAATATGCAAAAAACGCCCCAAATAATTTAAGTAATTTTGAATTACTCCTCATTTTCGTCACCTCTATAATAAGTATAACACAACAATAAATACTCTTTACATTATATCAGCGATCTTTACAACATTGGACACAAAAAAAGCTCAAGAGAGCTTTTATATATTAGATAAATCTTCTGAACCAATTAATCCAAAATTTCATTTATCTACACCTCCTTTTAATTACTACCCTTCTAACAATTTCATTATATTATAAATATACAAAAAAATCAATATATTATTACATCTTTTTTAATTTTTTTGGAAAATATGAAAATAAATTAATATAAAAAGCGCTTACTTAACTTCGTAAACGCTTGCTTTCTTTTTGTCTCTTCCAAGTCTTTCAAATTTTACAATTCCGTCAATTTTAGCAAATAAAGTATGATCTTTTCCCATACCTACATTGTTACCAGGATAAATTTTAGTTCCTCTTTGACGATATATAATTGATCCAGCTGATACAGTTTCACCATCACTAGCTTTAGCGCCTAAACGACGACCTCTTGAGTCACGTCCGTTATCAGTTGAAGATTGACCTTTTTTATGAGCAAATAATTGAATATTTAAATTCATAAACAACATAATTATCCTCCTATAACTTTTATATTATCATTGTACTGACTAGATAATTCATTTAACAGATTAATCATATTATCTAATAACAGTTTTGTATTTTTATTTTTTTTCAAAATATAAATTATTAAAGCATCTTTTTTCTTTTCATAAGTTATTGAATTACTATCAAATGACATTATTGCATTAATAGTTGTAATAACGATTGAAGAAGCACTTGCACAGACAATATCACGTCCATAATCGTCATAAAGCGCATGCCCTAATATACTTATTTTATCACTTTCTACTTTAACCTTTATCATTTATTTAACAATTTTCTTAACAACTAATTTAGTGTATGGTTGTCTATGACCTTGTTTATTACGATATTTCTTTTTAGGTTTATATTTGAAAACAACAATCTTTTTATCTTTTCCATGTTTTTCAACAGTACATACAACTTTTGCATTATCTACAACTGGAGTACCAACTGTTCCATCAACATATAATACATCAGTAAAAGTAACCTCACTGCCAACTTCTGCATCTAACTTTTCAACATAGATAACATCGTTTTCGCTTACATAATATTGTTTTCCACCTGTTACAAATATAGCTTTCATTTCATACCTCCTTTTTTGATTAAGACGCGCCCTTAAGGTATCACAAGGATTTATTAACCTATTCAGTGCGGTTTTTCCGGAAAGCCCTTCAAACGATATACATAATATCAAAAATATCCCTTTTTGTCAAACATTTTACTTAATAAATCTTTTTCACTTAACCATGTAAATCCGTTATAATAATGGCCAAGTTTCTCTCTTTCAAGTTTTTTAAGATTCATCTCTTTATAATATTTTTTTCTGCGCCATGAAAATTTATATAAATGTCTCTCTAATAAAAATTTATTAAATACATATTTAAAATTTATTATTTCTTTTAATTGATTTACGATTAAAAATACCCAAATAATATAGTTACTATAATAAAAATAAATAAAAAATGCGATAAATATTGCCGAAAAAATATAAGTTATAATTTTAGCATTATAAAATGAGGTAAATCTATTTAAAATATTATTTAAAATTAAATATCCATCTAATGGCGCTATTGGAAGAGCATTAAATAAAAAAATACAAATATTAAAATAAACGAATAATTTTAGAGTATTCAAATTTATTATTCCCAATTTGTAAAATAACATAAATGGTACAAATAAAATTATTTGAAAAATGAGCCCCGCCCAATATATAATTAGGTCGCTATTAAGGGGAGCGTTAATTAATTGATCGGATTTGGTAATTCCCCCAAAAGGATAAATTGTAACACTAGTTATTTTATATTTTAATATTTTTGAAGCTAGAACGTGACCAAATTCATGAAATATAATTATTATGTATATGATAATTATATTTTTAATATAACCGCATAAAAAGTATAATAAAACAAATAAATAAGTTGTTATATCTATCTTAAGCTTTGTTTTGATACTCTTCATAATCAATAAAGTTACCGTTTTTAGAAATAGTAATAATTACCTCATTGGAATTACCTATTATTGAGTCTTTTTCTATATAGTCATACATATTCAAATTAAAATCACTTACATTAGAATACCAAATATCATATTCGTCTGTGCCTTGAACAATAATTGTTTTTCCTAAATTGTCCTTCTCGCCGATAAATACAACTACTCCGCTTTCCAATGCTTTTATAGGTGTAATACTTGTGTATGTTATTTTTGTGCCATTCAAAAACTTTTCTTGAGTTTTATTTGCCTCATTAAAAACATATGCATCTTTTATAAGTGGTATTCTTTTCTTTGTGCCTAAAAACTTGCTTAGAAATTTATTTGCTTGATTAAAAGATATCGTTGTTTCAAAAACATTTTTTTTATAAAGTTTTAAATTATCATCACTTTTTTTTACATATATTATGCTTACAAATACAAATATGATAGTGATTAATATTTTTGTTAAAACATTACTAAACTTATCGCTTAGTTTATTATTCTTTTTATTATTTTTCTTTTTTAGATATTCGTATACATCCATATGATCACCCTACATAATATATATGAGGTATTACAAAAAAAGATTAACAAACATTAGTGTAGCAACAAATATAATTATTTGAAGATATAATTTTTCTTTCTTACCTCTTACCGATATTAGTAGCCAATTTGTGCACAAAACTATAAAAGCAAAAAGTGATAATTTTATTCTAAAAAAATAAATATCTAAAATAACCGATGCGAAAAGCATTAAGATATTATACTTGGAACTATTGTAATACATAGTAAAATATGGTAAATAAAGGTACACATTAAAATATATTAAAATAATTTCTACTAATATTAGAACTAACATATTATACCTCAATAAAAAGATAATTAAGCTTTTTATAGGACGCGTTTATATCGATGGTTGCTTTTGTTTTAAAAATTGAATCTTTATTATCTATTTTTGTTATAACTCCAACTTTCATACCTTTTTTAGCTTTTGCTAATCCAGAAGTGTAAACTATATCGCCCTTTTTTATATCCGTTGACAATAAGCCTTCCAATGTGCAATTATTTTTATCGCAACTAATTAAACCATATTTATCATTTACCATAACTGATATTTTGCTTTTGGTAACGTTTAAGGATTCTATTAAAATCTCATTGCGATATATTTTTTTTACAAAGCCAATTAATCCTGCTTCGCTGTATACAGGGTCACCAGTTTTAATTTTTTTATTATTTGTTATTCCAACAAAGCTTTCATACGGATTAATCATATAAGCCCTAAAAACAACTATATTTTCGTTTAGCTTTTTGATTTTTAAAATGCTTTTTAAATTATCATTTTCGGCTTTTAAACTTTTTAAATCACTATTTAAATATGTTTCAAATAATTTGTTTTTTACAATATCAGTATTTTTTACAAAACAAATAAGATTGCTAATAAACAATACAATTATTACCACACAAAAAAAGATAACTATTTTATTCTTCTTCACTTAAATCACCATTTTCATAGAAGCTATAATAATTATTATCTCCAAAAATCATATGATCTATAAGTGGTATACCAAATATTTCACCACATTTTTTTACATTTTTAGTAACTAAAATATCTGCTTTGGAAGGCGTGGTATCGTTAGAAGGATGATTATGAGCAATAATGATGCTAGCAGCTGAATTTGATATAGCATACTTATAGATTTCTCGAGGATGAATAACCACATTATCTAGTGCTCCTTGAAAAACTATTTTGCTATCAATCACTTCTTTTTTGGTATTTAATAAAATAACAATTAATTGCTCTTGATATATATTAGTGTAATGGTACGCTATGTACTTATATAAAATTCTGCTATTGGTTATTTTATGATTAGACGTAACTAGTATTTCTCTACTACATCTTTTACCTAGTTCAAGAGCAGTTAACAACGTTAATGCTTTAGTTTTTCCGATGCCTTTAACTTTATAGAGGCTTTTAATATTAGGCAGGGAATCCTTACCATAAATATTGAACTCCTTAAGTATTTCCTGGGCTAAATCAGTGGCACTTTTACCTTTGCATCCACATCTTAAAATTATTGCTATTAATTCATCAGTACTAAGTGACTGAATTCCAAATTTTAAGGCTTTTTCTCTAGGCTTTGCTTCCTCAGGCATGTCTTTAATTATCATAATATATTACTTTCTAGTTTCTTTAATAACAATAAATTTAAGTCATCATATATTTCTTCATCATTACTAGCTTCTAACATTTTTTCATATTTATTTAAAACGTTAAGATAATCACTATTAACATTTAGCGACTTTATATAATAATTAATATCATTCTTTTTATAATACTCCTCCATTCGAGCAATTATTGCTTCATTTTTATAAACAGCCACATAAACCCGATAATATCTACCATCTTTATAAACTATACCATTTAACTCGTTAGCTTTTTTTTGAGCACTATTTTCATCTTTAAAAACTCCGGCTTGAAAAACACTTACGGTATTTTTATCATTAGGTTTTTTAAAATAAAAGCGATACACAAAAACACCGGATATTATAACTCCAATCAATGAACCGATTAAAATAATCTTTATATTCTTTTTCACACAATCACCAAAACAATAATAATTGATTTTATTTAAAAAAAATGTCACATTGTGTTAATTTATAATAATTTGACAAATTAAAAATATAGTGTATAATAGTAGATGCATTTAGTTGGCAGTGTTATATAAAATTAAAATGTGTTTGTAACGATAGTGTTTGAGTAGTTAAGACTGCCTTAGCAAAAAAACTAATACAAACTCCCTTTAAGTATATATAACTGTCCTTTAATTATGCAAATATAATGAAAGGAGAAATTTTATGGCAAGATATACTGGTCCAGTTTACAAAAAATCTAGACGTCTTGGTTTTTCTACATTAGAAAACGGAAAAGAATTAGCTCGTCGTCCATATGCTCCAGGACAACATGGTGCAGATAGAAGAAGAAAATCAAGCGAATATGGAATCCAATTACAAGAAAAACAAAAAGTTAGATTAATGTATGGATTGAATGAAAAACAATTCAAAAAAGTTTTTGAAAAAGCCTCTTCAATGAAAGGTATTGCTGGTGAAAATTTACTTATTTTACTAGAAAGCAGACTTGACAATTTAGTTTATCGTCTTGGACTTGCTAAAACTAGAAGAGCTGCAAGACAAATCGTTAACCATGGTCATATAGCTGTAAATGGAGTTAAAACAGACATTCCTTCATATACATGCAAACCTGGTGATGTAATTTCAGTTAGAGAAAATTCATTAGAACATGCTGGTATTAGATTGGCTTTAGAAGATAAAATTACCAGAGTACAATTTGTTAATTTTGACGAAAAGAAATTATCAGGTACTTATGTAAGATATCCTGACAGAAGCGAATTGAACCAAGAAGTAAACGAAGCACTAATCGTTGAATTCTATAATAGATAATAAAAAATACTTTCGTTTGAAAGTATTTTTTATTTGGTTTCATTTATTATTTTTTCTAATTCTTCTTTGGGAAGAAATCCTATTTGTTTTTTTACTAATTCACCTTTTTTAAATATGCACAAAGTTGGAATGCTCATTACTGCAAACTCTCTAGCAATATTCTCAAATTGATCAACATTTACTTTTAAAATATTTGTATCTTCAAGTTCTTCCAAAACTTTTCCAATCATTTTGCAAGGGCCACACCAATCAGCATAAAAATCAACTAATACATAATCTTGATCTATTTGTGTTTCAAAATCGTTTTCACTTTCTAAATATTTAATCATGTTTATCCTTTCCTAATAAAAGACAATTGTACTTTTAAACTTTAGCTTTCCACTTTTTATTAGTTCTTCAATTTGTTTTTTTGTCACAATATCATATTTTTTAAGTACAGCAATAGCTTCCTCATTAAATTTTGATTTGTCTTTTTCGTTCTCATACTTCTCATGCAATCCATATATTTCCTCAATTGCAGCTATTGATGGTGATAATGTTTTTGAGATTAATGGAGTCTTATCAAGTATTTTCCTACCAACCTTACTTTGTAATACCAATTCACTAGTTAAATTAAATTGAACTAATGCAAATAATACTACACAAATAAATGCTATCATTTCTAAAAGGCCAGCTATCGCTCCTAAAACTTTAGATAAGGCACCTAAAATAATAGTAGCATTTAATATTTTTTCAACAATTCCCGATACATTTATTATTATACCTAATATTGCATACAAAAATACAAAAACAAGTAAAAAAGCAATAGCTTCATAAATTAGTATGTTTAAAACTGTTATTCCTTGATAAATTCCTGTAAAATCAAAGAATGGTAAATACTTAAACATAAAACCTGCAATTGGATCCTTTAATTTATATGAAATTATAATAACTATTATGGTACCAATTAATGTTACCATTGTTTTTATAAAACCTTTTTTAAAACCAATTACTGCTCCTAGTGCCAAAAATAATATTACGACCGCATCAATTATATTCATCATAATCCTCTCCTATTTTCAATTATATTATAATAATGATGAAAATAAAAGACTTTTATGTTAAAATTATTTAGAGGTGCATTATGAATATTGTTTTTAAAGTAAGTGATAATGTCAAGGATAAAATGATTAAATATTATATGGATAAGAGGAAAGAAAAAACTCCTCCTTATGCAATATTTCAAGCTGTAGAAGAAGACACGGTTATAACTTTATATGAAAGTGGAAAAGCAATGTTTCAGGGAACTAGTGCTGATATAGATGCGAACATCTGGATAGATATGGAAAAGCATTTAAATAACAAAACTATAGATATAACTTCGCCTTCTCCAAAAAAAGATGATAAAAAAAGCACCCCAGAGCTGCAATTCAATATGAGCACAATTGGCTCTGACGAGGTTGGCACCGGTGATTATTTTGGGCCAATCATAGTTACGGCATCTTATGTTTCGAAAGAAAACATTCCATTTATGCTTGATTTGGGGGTAAGAGATTCCAAGAAAATAACTGATGATAAAATAAAAGCTATAGCTCCTCAGATAATCAAAAAAATACCTTATGTAACAATTATTTTAAATAATGAAAAATATAATGAGAATTATAGTGAAGATATTAACATGAATAAAATCAAGTCGTTACTTCATAACAGAGCTATTGTTACGCTATTAAAAAAGGACAATTATGATTATCAGAAAATTGTTATAGACCAATTTGTTTATCCTAAAAAATATTATGAGCATATTTCTAATTCAAAAGAAAAAGCAAAGAACATTACCTTTACAACTAAAGCTGAAGATAAATGTCTAAGCGTTGCAGCATCTTCTGTTATAAGTCGTTATTTATTTTTACAAAAAATTGAAGAAATGAAAAAAGAAACAGGAATGGATATACCAAAAGGTGCTGGTCTTGAAGTTGATAAAGCAGCGGCTAACATAGTTAAAGAATTTGGCCTTAATAAATTAAAATCTCTTGTTAAGCTAAATTTTAAAAATACCGAAAAAGTATTACAAATAATTAAAGGAGATAATTCTTAATTACAAGAATTATCTCCTTTTTAAGAAAAAAGTTCAAGCAAGAAAACATTTAAAAAATTATCCTTTAAAACTTTTCCGGCCTTATATTTATAATCATATGTTGAAAATAACAACAATATTTTTTTTAATTCTTCATACTTGTAGTTAGAAGCATTTCGATAAGCTTTATCAATTTGCCATTCTTTAAGATTATAGCGCTTTATTATATCATTAGAGCTAACATTATATTTTTCACATGTTTTAAATAGAAACATTATCCTAAATTCTCTCAATAAAAGTGAAAATAAATTTAATGGTTCAACTTTATTAACTAGCAATTCATCTAAGTATTCAAATGAAGATTTATATTTTTTACCTACGACAAGGTCTACAAATTTGAAATTATTATCATCCGCAACTTTGGAACAATTTTTGGTTATTGCTTCAGGTTTTATTTCCTGAGGGCTATCATAAAACAAAAATAACTTGTCGAGTTCATTCATGATTAAATCATAATTATTATTTAAGTGCTTTTTTAATTCATTAATAGCTTGGGTACCGATGCTATATTTATTTTTTTTACAATAATCTTGAATGTCTTTGTTTAAGTCTGTTTTAACTTTCAAGAAATCATATATATTATTAGTTTTTTTTAAAATTGAATAAACAGGGTTTTTTAAAGAACATTTTTCTGAAGAAACAAAAATAATCGTGGTTTCTTCATTTTCATTTTCACTATACTCAGCTAATAAATTAAGATCGTCTGGATAAGATTTATCATTTAATTGCTGAGCATTAAAAGCAATTATATTTTTTTTATCTTTAAATAATGATACATATGTTGCTTCCTTCAATATATCTTTAATTGTTGAAAAATTAAGGTCAAAATAAATTGTTTCATTCTTAAGGTCTACTAACTCTTTTATCTTGGTATTTGTTATACGATTACTACCGCTTAAAATTAAATGCATATTCATAACATCACCCTTTTAATTATAAATAAAAATCCAAAAAAAGTGAAGAGGGTTTCTCCTCTTCTATATTTAAACATTATATAATGTAATATATTATATGTAACAAATTTAATAATGACCATTATAACATTTCACTATTAATTTTATTTATTAATCAAAATAACTTGCCTATTTTTGACGTTTAATAGTGAAAAGTCTTTATTACTTTCACTTAATAATCTATTAATTGTTACCACTCTATTGTGTGTAAAAGTTTCATGTAAAACTATAGCTACATCATTATCATTACAGTAATAATCTTCGGTCAAATAATATGGATCAAATATATAGGCAAATGTGTCATCTATTTTTGTTATTAGGACATAATGTTCACTTTCTTGAAAACATCGAGCTATTGCTACTCCACCATTATCAAGGCACTTTTTTATTTTAGCCAGAGAAACTTCTTCTTTGACGAGAACTTTGCAGTTGATCTCAAAGTCATGATTTTGGTTTGCATAGTCCACAAAATATTTTGCTAATAATTCCGCGTGTTTCCTAGAAGTGCCACCTTTTCCACCCTCTATATCAAGAGTGTATTTGTAAACGGCCTTAACAAGTTCAACAGGTATTTTTTCTCTATCATATAAAAAGGCCAAAGCATTTATAAATGATGTTGTTCCACAATCATATTCGGTATTTTGATATCTTAAAGGAATTTTCATTTATGTCATCTCCACTATTTATTATAAATTTTTCTTTATTTTCTTTACATTTTTATTAAGTAACCTTATGATGACGTCTTTTTTAGTTATTCTATATAATCTTTCTGTAACTGATCCTACTATACAAAATCAGTATCAATTCTTCCACTCATTAACAAAATATCATCATCTATATTATTGTATCACATCAATTGACATTTTACATGTTATTATGGTGGACGGCGTTTTGGTTTATGAATCCTTGATGAAAAATAATCACATATGTATCATTTTCCTTTATTGTTTCATGTTTAGATATACAATAATTATCTGAATTT
>OIYS01000217.1_pt1 | contig 42097 bp, 29 predicted proteins | sample 1588271 | NCBI WGS metagenome assembly OIYS01 (sample SAMN03283286) | human gut metagenome | biome: human-associated habitat; material: feces | host: Homo sapiens | place: Peru | collected 2012 | reverse complement strand
CTTGCGGCAGATCAATTTGCAGGTTTGTGATGAACTGTACTATCGAATGCTGCATAAATTTCGAGCGAAATTCCGGGTCCGCCGAGTCAATCAACAGCGCACGGAATTGCTTGTCATTTTCCCTTATAAATCTCAAAAATGACAGGATATATTTATGCGCCCCGATATCGTTCTCTCTGCCTATATGCTCAAGATGCTTTTCGGTCGCTTCAAGCAGCTCCGCTTCAATTTCATTCAATAGATCCTTTGGCTCACTGTAATGGGCATAAAATGTTGACCTGTTAAGCTCCGCCCTGTCGCAAAGTTCACGCACGGAAATCTTTTCTACGCTCCCCTTCTCTCTGAGAAGATCCATCAGGGCATTTTTAAACAGCATCTTAGATAGGCGCGTGCGCTGATTATTTTTTGTATTCATTACATAATCCCACCATTATCAACGGTTTTGTCGGTTTAATAACAATTATAAATCAAACTGATGATTGTTAATCCGACACTATGTAGTTATAATGATAGTGTAATGCAAAAACTTTCAAAAGTCAAGAAAAACAACGGAGGTAATTACATGGCAAACAGATTTGTTGAAAAAAGAGCCTTCAATTCACGCCTGACCTCGCCCGAAGTCACGGCAAAAGAAAAGTGGCTCGGCTATCTCATCGGCCCTGCAGGCGCACTGCTGCTCAACGCCGTTCTCGGCACATATCTTAACGTCTACTATACAGACGTGCTGAAGCTGACGGCTGTGTGGGGCGGGGCGTTTCTTGCCGTCTTTCCGATCATTTCAAAGATAATCGATGCCATAACCAATGTCATCATGGGCTACATAATCGACCGAACCCACACAAAGCAGGGTAAAGCGAGACCGTGGCTCCTGCTCTCGGCGCCGCTGCTGACAATTACGGGTATACTGCTCTTTGTCGTGCCCTCAGGCAATCAGACCCTGCAGATAATCTGGGTCGCCCTCTCATATAATCTCTTCTATTCATTCGCCTATACAATATTTAATATGAGCCACAATCTGATGGTGCCGCTCTCGACGAGAAACACCGAGCAGCGAGGCTCACTCTCTGTATTCAATCAGATATCGACAATTATGATGAGCGGAATACTTGTAGCTCTTGTATTCCCGATGGTCATAATGCCCGCTCTCGGCGTTGATAAAGGCAAATGGATAGCTGTCATGGGTATTCTCTCGGCTCTTGCGTTGCCGCTAACACTTCTTGAGTATTATTACACCAAAGAGAGAGTCACACTCGAGGACGACGGCAATACAGAAGCCGAAAAAACGCCGTACAAAAAGCTGCTCAAAGCTATTTTTACGGATAAATACATGATAATTATTCTTACATACTTTTTGATCTACACTATCGGCACTCAGTTCAAAAATCTGAGCCTTGTTTACTACTGCAACTATGTTTTGGGCTCCTACAACGACGGTAAAACGCAGATGTTGATATCCGTGATCGGCGGCATTCCGATGGGAATAGGTATTTTTGCGGTCTGGCCCCTTGCGAAGAAATTCGGCAAGCGAAACCTTACCGCCGCCGGCTTCATCCTCTATGCGCTCGGCAGCGCAATATGCTGGATGTTCCCGACAAATATGATAGTTGTGCTTGTCGGCCAATTCATCAAAAACATAGGCGGCCTCCCCTGCTCATATGTTTTCATGGCGCTGTTCGCCGATGTGCTCGATCACCTTGAATGGAAAAACGATTTCCGCTGCGACGGCATCGCAATGTCGGTTTACAACATTATTGCCGTCTCAAGCGTCGGAATCGTCACAGGGCTTTTCAACATGATGCTCGCTAAAAGCGGCTATGTTGCCCCTTCGCTTATCAACGGTGTTACCGTTGCCGCCGAGCAGACTGCAATGGCCAAAAATACAATGACATTTTTCTTTGTCGGTCTTGAAACCTTTACGGGCATAGCGCTTTTCGCATTGCTTCTCTTCCTCAATGTTGAGAAGGATATCGGAAAGAAACAGGCAGAAATCAAATCGAGAAAAAACGAGGAAAAAGCCAATGAAAGCAATTAACATAAAAACCGAATATCTTAAAAACCCACTTGGAATAGACATTGACGAGCCTCTGGTCATGTGGAATTGCGAAGGCGGCACGAATCAGACCGCCTACAGAATCGTCGCCGACGGTTGGGACAGCGGCAAGGTAAAATCAAACGAAATGAGGTGCCGCATACCCGTAAAATTCGAAAACGGCAAGAGGGTCAATTATAATATCAAGCTGTGGGATGAGAATGACACCGAGGGTGAATGGAGCGAAGAAGCGTTCTTTGAATACGGCATTAGAAACTGGGCGGCGAAGTGGATAACCGGCAATTATGAGGTCGATAAGACCGGTTATATGAAAAAGGAAAAAATCGAGAAATCATTTTTGGCATCTGGTATTAATTACCTGATAGAGAGCGGCAAGGAACCGGAAAAGCGCTTCCCCGTCGACTGCTTTATGAAGGAGTTTTGCACCGACGGCAATATCAGATCGGCGCGGCTATATGCCACCGCCTGCGGGATATACGCCGCATATATAAACGGCGAAAAAGTCTCAATGCCGCTTGCGCCCGGCATAACCGATTACAGGAAACGAGTGCAATATCAGACATACGATGTAACAAAGCTTATTAAAGAAGATAATGTGCTGACCATTGACCTTGCCGACGGTTGGTATCGAGGCTCGACCGGCGCTTGGGGGCTAAAAAACCAATTCGGCTGCGAAACAAAAATCCTGGCTCAACTTGAAATTACATACGAGAGCGGCAAAACCGACACCATCGTTACCGATGAAAGCTGGCTTTGGTCAAACGACGGGCCAATACGTTTTGCTGACAACAAGGACGGCGAGATCATTGACGCAAGGCGAGCACCGAGCTATGCGGGCAGTGCAAAAGTCAACTCTCACGCTGTTATACCGACCGCTTCAAACAATGTGCCTATAGCGGAAAAGGAGACCTTTAAAGGCAAAATGACCGTCGCTCCGTCCGGCAAGCGTGTAATTGATTTCAGTCAAAATATGGCAGGCTATGTTTCGTTCAAAATAAGCGCAGCGGCTGGGCAGAAGCTGACCCTCAGATTCGGCGAAATGCTTGATGAAAGCGGAGAGCTGACATTAAAGAACATTCAATGCACAAGCAAAAAGATAACCACGCCCCTCCAAAAGGTTGAGTACACCTGCAAAGACGGTGTGAACGAGTATAAAACAAACTTTGCAATTTTTGGCTTCCGATATATGGAAATAGACACGGATATTGAGGTTAGCGCCGAGGATTTCACGGCAATTGCCGTGTACTCCGACATGGAGGAGGTCGGCTTTTTTGACAGCTCAAACGAGCTGCTCAACAAATTTGTTAAGGCAACAAAGTGGTCAACCAAAAGCAACAGCACCGACCTGCCGACCGACTGCCCGACGAGGGAGCGTCACGGCTGGACGGGTGACGCACAGATTTTTTTTAAGACTGCCGCATACCTTTTCGACTATCCGACATTCGCCGAAAAATATATGCGTGATGTTTACGATTGGCAGGGACCGAGCGGCAAGCTGCCGCAAATCGCACCATACGGCGGCGTTGATTTCTATATGTCGTGGCTGAACGGCTCTGTAGGCTGGGCTGATGCGGGCGTTCTGATCCCGTACCGCTTCTGGAAGATCTACAATGACGACTGCCTTATCCGTGAATTCTATGACGGAATGGTAAAGTATGCAGACTTTATGATCTCCCGCTGCGGCAAATGGACACCGCTGAGGCGCCGTGTAAATCTTAAAAACAAAAAGTATCTTGTAAATTTCGGTCAGTCCTACGGTGAATGGGCCGAGCCGAGGGATGTTTTCCCGAACGATTGGAAAAACACTGTGCTGCCGAATCCCGAGGAGTCAACGGCGTATACATCATATGTTCTCGGCATTATGTGCGAAATAGCAGAGTATATGCACGATGAAAAAAATGTGCGGCTGTTTAAGAAATATTCTGACGGATGTGCCGAGGCATACAGGGAGCTAATCACTCACGAGGGCTATTCCCTTAACACTGACAGGCAGGCAAAGCTCGTCCGACCGCTTTATATGAAGCTGATCGACGGCAATCTGAAGGAATACGCCGAAAAGCGGCTTGTTAAAGCCCTTGATAACTACGGCTGGCGGCTTGGCACCGGCTTCCTGTCTACGCCGCTTATCCTTGACGTGCTGGCTGATATAAATGTCGAATACGCCTATCGACTGCTTGAAAATGAACGGATGCCCGGCTGGCTCTTTATGACTAAATCCGGCGCAACGACGATATGGGAATCCTGGGAGGGCACCGCTGCCCAAGGCGGCATCGCCTCGCTGAATCACTATTCAAAAGGCGCAGTATGCGAATGGCTATTCAGAGGTATGTGCGGTATCAACATCAGAAGCGGCAACAGGTTCCTTATAAAGCCCCTCGTGGGCGGGCATTTCACATTCGCAGATGCGACCTATAAAAGCGTTTACGGTGTAGTAAAAAGCGGCTGGAAAAGAGAGAACGGCAAAACCGTATTTGAGATTTCAGTGCCGTCAAACTGCACCGCGGAGATTATCCTGCCGAACGGCACAACAAAAATCGTCACAGCAGGAAAACACAGATTTAAAATTCAGGAGGTTTGACATGAAAAAGGAAAGAACCAAAAAAGAAAAAACGCCGATGTCACCGCAAGTCAAAAGGACTTGGATATCATCGGTCGCGGCATTTGTCTGCGTAATTATAATTGCCGCAACTCTTAACAGCTCTGCAGGCAAAATAAGCGACGCAATCATCAAAGCGGCTGATTCTGCCGTCCCCTCATCAGCATCGGATGATGCATTCGCGCCCGATAACAGCGAAAATACAACTGCCGCGATCATCGATAATTCGCTTGCGCCTTCGCAGAACGCCCAGACACCTTCTGATGCAACCGAAGCTGTCAGTGAAAATGCCGTCGCTGCCGAACCCGCAGCCAAAACCACCGCCGAAATAGTTGATATTTACAACACGGCGGCAAACAAAATCAAGTCAAATGCAAAATCCATAACCCGCAATTATTCAAAAATGAAGAGCCTGCCCGAATATCTTCAGCTTCCGTCGGCAATCGAGAGCCTCGGCAAGTGGGCAATAGAAAAGTTCGTCAAAGGCTCAGACGAACCCGCCTATTTCACCACAAAAGAGGAAATAACGGCTTATTTCCCCGTCAGCGGTGAGAATTACACCTCTCATCTGACGCCCGACATGGTTAAAAGCGCCGTGCTCAAGGACAACGGCAAGACCTATGATATCACCATAACCCTTTACAATGACAAAATCACCAGCCCCAAAAAGGGCACAGGATATGCAGGGGTTTTCAACACCGTTTCCGCCTCGACATTCGAGGATATCAGCATCCCGGGCACAAAATTTGAATCAGTTAAGATAAACGGAATAAACGGCAAAATTCAATGCACCGTTGACAAAGCAACGGGCAACATAACAAAAATAGTTTTTACCAATACCGATGTGCTTAACCTCGGAGTCAAGGTCGCCGGCAGCAATCTTGATGTCAAGTTCGCTCTCGCTTGTGAAAACAGCTATTCGATAAAGTATTGACTGTTGCATAATACGAAAAATTCCCTCCCTGTGGAAACACAGGGAGGGATCTCTTTTATTCAGCAAGCAAATCGCTGTTTTTAAGATTTGTGAGGAATGCAAGGATATCGTTACGAGCCTCGGCGGGGTCGACCTCGTACTCGTCGGTCACGGCGGCGGTCAGCTCATCAAGAGTCTGAGACGCCTGCATACGCTCCCACAGGAGCTTGCTGACGGGGTTGAGGATAACTATCTCCCCTCCCGTGCCGACGGGCACAGCCAGATATTCGTCCGCGATCTCGCGGAGCACATAGCCGGGCTTCACTTTGTAGCTTTCCATCCCGCACCTCTTATGAGCCGAATACCGAGGTAGAGCCTGCGAAGCTGACAGACGAGAATTTGCAGAAATACTCGATGTCAAAGGGTGTTGCGCAGCCCTCGCTCGCCGCAAATGCGGAGGGGCTCTTCAGAGCGTCGACATCAATGTCGAAAACCGATGCAACAGTCTCCAGATCCGCCGCGCAGGCGCTGCCGGGGCCGGCAGCGAGCGCAATCGGGGCAAGGCTGAAATCGGGCTTAATATAAGAATTTTTCATTACTGTTTTTACCTCCAAGAATACGACTCATCAATCAGCGAAAAAAGCCGAAGATATTTGCAAGGAAAGAAGCTATCTTCTTGAACATTGCAGATACCGAGCCGAGGACCGTGTCAAGGAAATCAAAGACGATACCGTCGTTGTCGTTGTTTGCGCCGTTCACGGTGATGAGCTTAGCTCCGAGCGGGCGCTCGACATTGTCGGCTTCCTCAGCGTCGTTCTCTGCGACGGGAATAAATCTCGCAAGGACATCGGTCTCAACACCGGGCTGAGACATTGCTCTCTGCGCTTTTGCGAGTGCGGAATCATCAACGGAGACCTTGGCATCCGCAAGCTTGATATATCCGACCGCAAGGAGGTTGTCGCCGAGATTCTGAATTGTAACGGTGCCGTCGTCATTGACATACTCGGTGATATCGTAATACATCTCGGTGGCGGAGTTGATCCTGATTATCGCATTGTTGATCTTGCACTCGCTGCCGTTTGCCACGCCGTTCTTCTGGACATAGCGCAGAGAAAGCATTACCTGCGACTTCGTCTTGTCGAAGTTGCCGAGAGTGAAGCTGAGGCCGGTAACAGCGCCGTCGGTCACCTTGTTGAGATAGACCTCGTTGTGCGGGCCGCCGAACTGATAATTGTTGTAATCGGCGAATCCAAGGCTGTCATAGCTGCCGCCCTCAACATAGGCTATCTTGCCGTCGTTGGAGCCGGTCATTCCGCCTGACTTGAGGTTACCGAGTACATTGATGTATCTCGCGTTCTTTTCGCCTGCGATGTAGGAGGCGGGGTCGTTATTGCCGTAAGGCTTGTAGATACGGACTGCGTCGATATAAACGTCGAGCGAAACATCGGCGGAGGTCCCATCAGTATTAGCTGCGGGAGCCTTTGCGGGGGCGGAGTAAGCGACGGGCACCTTATCATTGAGAACGGAGCTGTCGTCCATCCAGATCTTCTCGACCTCGGAGGCGCTGACATCGTCGTAGCCAAGCTCAGCAAGAGCGTTGAGCACGGAGCGATCGACCGCCGAGAGAGCCGAGGGAGCAGCCTTGGCGCCGCTGTTCTTGACTGCGCCTGCGCTGTTGAGATATACGCCGGAAACCTCTACGTTATAAGTGCCGCAGTCGCCGCTGAAGGTCATTACGGGCACCTGACGGGCAAGGCCGTCAACAAGGTAGTTGGCGTCGGTATAGTATGTGTCGACCACATAATATTTAGTCGCTCCGGTTGCGGAATTCGTGACCTTGACTGCAAGAACGCCGGTCTGCGGGCCGCATGCGGAGATGAGGTCGAAGCTCTCACCGGTGAAGGTGAACTTGACCTTATCGGAGGTCTTGCTGCCGGAGTTGACGGTAGTCTTGAGGGCTGCGTTGCCCGAGAAGAGCTTGCCGTCGTTGAAGTTATAGGAAGCATCAAAGCCGTAGAGGTCGTAGTTGCCTGAGGGAGACTGAGCAGCCGTGGAAGCGGCGGCGGTCGAGGTCCAGGCGGTGCCTGTGCCGGTCACGGGAGTGAGCGAGGTCTCCTCAAAGTAGACATTCGACGCGGGGATCAGATTCACTCTCGCCCATTCATATGTGCCATGAACTGTCTTAATGAAAGCGTAGACATAGGAATTCGTCATGCCCATGGTGAGGTCAAGACCGTTATCAGTGGTGTCTATCTTAGCGGAGCCGCCGGCCGAGTTGGTCGTCTCAAGCGGGTAAGCAGTGGTGGAGAGTTTTGCGGGAGAGTTAGCAACCGCAAGCAGCTCACCATATTTATTAGCAATTGGCATTACGGAGCCGAAGTCAAAGATGTAGTTATGCTCCGGCACGTTCGTCTCGGGGGCGGGCAGCAGGCGCGTGACCTCATCCTTGGTCAGATTCTCCATCGGGACGGAGACATCGGGGTGCTCATAGATACCCGAGCGCTCGTTATCGTTGGTGTCTATATCGTAGCCGGCAATGTCCCTCGTGGGCAAAATGCCTTCGATCTTGACGATAAGGCGCTTACCGGGGTGATCGGGGGCAACATAGTTGGTGGTGTAGTCGAAACCGGTGACGTTTATCTCGTTGCCGACAATCTCATAGGTGACGCCTGCAGGGTTATTGACTATCGCACCCTCAACGAGCTTGTTTGCCGCATTGTATGAGAGCTCCTGAGTCTGCAGAGTTACCTTGAGCTGCGAGAGATCCGAAGGGAATGCAAAGCTGTCGGAGAGGACATCCTTGAGCACGGAGGTGCTGTTAAGGTGAACCGCAGTGCCCGAAGCTATAGCCTCATAGGAGATCTGCTGAAGCAGCCTTGATAGGTCGCCGCCGGTGGTGATCTTTGAGTAGAAGTTGCCGTCGGGGTTCCTGTCGCCGAGGGTTGCGCCGTCCTTATATCCGGGGTAACCGTTAGCATTGGGATAGTTGGAGGAAACACCTTCCATGAAGCTGTCAACATAGAAGCCATCCATGTTCTCGGTGCCTATATATATGGTGTATATATCGCAATGACCGAGAGCTTTAATTTTCGCAGCCTGTTCGATAGCACCGTTTGCATAGATTTTTGCAATATTGGGATTATCTCCTCTTTCCGGGTTGCCGGGGACGCCGTCTGAAATCATGACAACGACTGCTTTCCTCGTGCCCGCCGCATACTCCGCCTTTGCCGAGGAATTACTCAGTATCTCATAAGCCATTTCCATACCGTGGTTGGGAGCTGCGCAAGTACCGACAGTGCTTTCCCTTTTCAACTCGGAGATAGCGTAATCAGCTGTAGCATCATTGGCAGAATGAAATGCATCTTTATAGACAGTCTTATCGGCATCTGAATCGAGCGAATTTTTAAGAACAAAATTGCCTGAACCGGAGGAATCAGTTTTATTCCAAACACCGGTGTGTTTCCAGTCAAGGCTATTTTGTGGATTTAACGTAGGTGTTGCGCTCGATGCATCGTTGCCGAACTCAACAAAAGCAACTCGGTGTTCGATATCGTACTTGCCGGAGTCAACTCTGAGGTCGGCAACAAATTCGTTTGCAGCCTTACCGATTGCCGTACGGCGTTGAACATTGGTCTTGGTATAATATGCACCGGTGTAGATATACTCGCTTTTACTGGTATACTGATCGGGTCTGTCTTCGGTGATATTCAGACCGTCGAGGTAATAGGTCTTGCCGTTTGCCTCAAAATAGAGGTAGTAGTGCGTAGTAATACTACGCGTATAGTAGACTCCTTCATAGATTGTCTTGTCCGAATATGCACCTACAGATCCACCAGAAACATAACACCAGTAACAATTACTGTCTTTGTTTTTATTTAAATCATTCCACGAAGGATAATCCGTACCTGCGTAATGAGCAGGGTGCGTAGTTTGTCCATTAACGCAGCACCCGCCTCCTGTGTAAAGAACCCATAATCCGCCATTAGCATCTGTATAAAAAAGAATATTTCTGTACTTACCGTCATACTTTTCACGATGGTGACCGATTTTATAATAATTTCCATCAGTATGCTTATACCATTCATTATTATCTTTAGCACCATTGTTCTTATAGTTTAATGCACCGCTCGTTTGATTGAAAGTATAAGACTCATACGACCCGCGCTGAATTAGATAATATGTATCACCCAACTTATAATAGGCTTCACGATCCTTGTCATCACCCGGTCTGCGGCGATAGGTGTCATATGAAACTCTGTAAACCTTATCGTAATTAGCGCAATCTTCGGTTGACATAGAACGAGATCTATCAACAACAAAAACAACGTCAAGGGGCACGCCCTTATCGCTGATAGCGGACTGAGTTGCGCCGGTGGCGTATGCCTGCAGGTCGATGGTATAGGTGCCGTCGGCAGCCGCATATGCCTTCTTGCCGGTGAAGAGGTTGCTCTTGCCCTGCGAGCCCTCGGTCTGGATTATACGCCTATATATATAGAAATATGTATAGGAATCGCCTACCGCCGTGCCGAGAACCTTATTGCTGTTGCTCTCTTTATTGGGATAATAGCCTATCTTATTACCTGAATGATAGTCGCAGGAGCGGCTGTAACTACCGTCCATATGGAAGGTGCCCGCCTGCTCGGTCTGACCGTAATAAACAGTCTCAGTGTGGTCTCTGTTCGCATATCCGGTGCCGTTAGTATCCGAATCTTTTTCTTTAACATCTGCTTCGGCATAGTATCTGCTGTAGGAACCGAGGCCGTCGGAGATGGTGCCGTCGTTGCAGAACATGTAGAATTTACCACCCTTACCATTATAGTAAAGCTGGAAGGAACCGTCGCTGCTGCCCGTGGGGGCAAGATAAACATTTGCGAACTGCTCGTTGCCGCCAAGGGTCATATATACCAGACGGGAGCCGTAGTAAAGGAACGGGGCGTTTGCAAAGTAGCTGTCCTTAGAGGTGATACGCACGGCATTTGTTTTATCACTGACCTTTTCGATCGACCAGCGCATGGATTCGCTGTCATCTTCATCGGGGTTATTGAGCACGAGCTTCTTGTCGCCGTTGGTGAAGGTATAATTGGATAGTTTTTTGCCTATCATACCCATCGAGTCGCCGGTAGCGCCCTGACCCGCATTCGCTCTGACGGTGTATTTCGGGAGCGGGTTGCCGGCGTAGCCGCCGTTGGCGTCAAGGGCATAGAGAATATTATTGCCGTTCTCGACAGCTCTTGATTTAAAGACGATGATGTATTCGTCCTCGACGCCTATTTCATCCCAGTTGTAAACCTTTGTGTAATAGGAGGTAATTCCTGAATCATCGGGCGCGACCTCGTCCATGAGAGCGTAGGGGTCGAGCTTCCAGATAACATCGGTCGGGTAGGTGCACTTATTTGTCGGGGATTCGCCGTAATATTTAAACGCCGCCGACTCGGTGAGGATATAGATCTCATTATTCAGCATGAACATACCCTCGTTCATGTAGAGGTGGTTGTTGAAGGTCCTGTAATTCGAGAGCAGATAAGCGTCGGTCTGATGGCCCGCTATTGTAACGGTGGTGTTGCCGCCCTTGGTCAGGTCGATGTCGGCGATATAGAGGTCGCAGGCATTCTTTCTGCCGTAAGATGTGCCCATATATACCCTGCCCTTTGAGACGAGGGCGCACTGGATCTTGGTGATGGTGTTGGGAACAGCCAGCGTATGGGTGGGGTAACCCGCACAGTCGGCATTTGAGGAGGCGGAAGCGTCGCCCGTGATCGAACCGGTCGCAAAAGCGTTCCACTCGGTCTGTGAGTTAGCACCCTGAAGAGCGTAGCCGAATATCATGCTGTTGTAAACGGAGTTTGCAGGGGTATTATAACCGTCCGCAGTGTGATAGAAGTTACCAGTCCAAAGAATACCGTTATCAAAGGAGCAGAATGAGGTGTTGGCGCTGCTCAGCTCGGCAAGGTCAACAGTACCCTGAATATAGATATCCTTGAGGGTACCCTCGGCAACATTCAGCTCCGACAGCGGAACATAGCTGATGGAGTTATTCTTATCGGCTATGTAGAGGTTGAAGTTGGAAGCCGCAATGCCGCCGACGTGAGCCGTACAGGCGGATTTATCATTATTATAAAGATTGAACTGAGCGACAAACCTGCCAGTCTCGAGGCTAAGCGCATAAATAACGCTCGGTGAGCCGCCGCCGTTTTTATATGACGCGATCAGCACCCAATTCTTTGCCTTGTAGTAGGTCAGGCCCTGCGGGATCATGTTATCCGTTGAGCTGAGGCCGGGTATACAAAGATCGGGGTTGCCGTTTGAGCCGTCAAGCGGCGTGGCGCACTGATCGAGGAACTGACGGACAGCCCACTCGGCATTCTGCTGCTGAATGGCTGCCAGAGAGTCGCCCGCAGTGTGAGTCTGCGAATGACCGCCGCTGATGGAGCCGAGAGTCTCGGCAGCAAGAGCCTGAAGCCCGAGAGCGCCTATGCTCACAAGCGTGCAGAGCACAAGGACAAGGCTCAGAGCAGTCAAAAGTTTCTTTCTGAACATTTTCGTATCCTCCATGATATTGAAAAATTATATAAACCCTTTTGGGATAACCCTCGGGGAATTATGTTTAGATTTATCTGCCGAGCAGCAGTCGCCGATATTCGGCGGCCTTGCGGCAGGCGTAATCGGGCAAGCCGTTGAATTCGCCTGACTCGGCCTTGGTGACGGCGGCGCAAACATCGCAAAGCATCCGCTTATCACAGCCTGAACATTGGGGCGGCAGGAATATCTCCCTGCTGCACCGCATTATCTCACGCCACGCTTCGCCGAAATCATCGAGAGGCACGCTCGGCTCGGTCATCATGCCGCACGGAGACATTTTACCGTCCCATGTGACCCAAAACGAAGCCGAACCCGCACGGCAGCTCAGCCGCTCGCCGCACTCGGGGTCGCATTCACGAACCGAACCCGGTTTAAGGTCCTCGGCTCTCGCTTTAAGCTCACTCTCCCCCAATCTCCGCTTATGCCACTCGTATTGAGCCTTTGCGGCATCTTCGGGCGAAAGTCTGACGGCTTCGCCGCACGAGCGGACGGGCGGGAACATATGGAAAGTGGCTTGAACCGGCAAGCCGTATCTGTCAGCAAAAGTTTGGATCGCCGCCGCGTCGCCGACATTATCGGGCGTGGCGGAATAATTGATGCGAACGCCTATCCCCGCCTCATGCAGACGGATTATCGACTCGGTGACGGTGCTGTAAGCGTCGGGATCGCCGCATAATCTGCCGTAGGTCTCAGGTGAAGCACCGTAAAGCGAGATATTGACCCGCTGCGGCGGATACTCTCGAAGCAAACGGAGCTTGTCCTCGTCGAGCAGCACGCCGTTGGTATTGACCGAGGTGAGCAGCCCGAGCGACTTGCAGGCGGTGTATATCTCGTCGAAATCACGTCGAAGCAACGGCTCGCCGCCCGTGAGCAGTAGCAACAGAGTGCCGTGCTCCTTGGCCTGCTTTGCAAGAGTGACCCACCAATCGGCGTTTTTCTCACCCATGAGGGCTTCACGATCGCGGCTGCGGCGGTGAATATAGCACATCCGACAGTCGAAATTGCACCTTGCGGTAAGCTCAAACGAGCCGGAGAGCGGTATGCCCTTTGCCTGCGCTTTCATAAAAAGCGTATTGACATAAAGGTCGTAGTTAACTTTCATCAGAAAATTTTATACTCCTTCAGAGCATTTTCAAGAGCCGCAACAGCCGACTTATCGGGCGTGCAGCTCAGTTGAAGCACCGGTACTTCGGCAGCGAGCCTGATGAGCAGATCAACACAGCTCTTTTGCTCGCCCGGTGCGAAGAAATCGAGATAGATATTATTCATAATGCCGAGAACGGCTTCGGACCCGCCGAGCCGCCTGACGGTGCTACAATCGGCGCGGCTGAGAAGCACCACGGCGCCGAGAGGGTAAGTCTCATTTTTGCATATCCCGCTCGTGCCGCAGAAAGGCAGGCTGCCCGCGTTTATCTCATCGCCGTCAAACGAAACGCCCGCTTTATCGCCGTTGATGATTCGCGAGCCGTTATGCTCCGCCCAGAGAGCCGCCTGAGTGCTCTTGCCGACCCCACATGGGGCGGAGAAGAGGATCGCCTTGCCGCCGTGCTCGATATATGAAGCGTGCAGCAGGAATGCGTCCTTTTGGAGCAGGAGCTGAGAGAGCGCCAGCGACGACCACATATAGCGGCCGTCCATCGCCACATCATAGTTGCGGCTGAGGATATAAGCGTCTGCCGACGAAGCGCCGAAAGCGTCATAAACGCACATTGCGCCGGGGTCTGTACCGAGATGAAAGAGCCGCGAGACCTTGCCGCCGTCAATGCTCACCGTGACATCGCCGCATTCGCCGAGCTGCTTGCCGCCGAAATCGGGCAAGTTCTCGCATTCACGGCAAAGCACATTGATATCCGCCGCGGGGAACTCGGCCTCAAACATCGGCCAGTAGCCCTCCTGCGGCGTAAACCAAGGAGCTTCGACGGTGATTTTTCGATTGCAGATAATGTAGCTCTTTTTCATCACAAATACTAACACCAATACTAATATCTATACTTTTGATATTATATTATCATCGTCTTATTATGTCAAGGTCTGTAAAGAAAAAAATGCTGTTGAAATTTGATAAATTTTGATGTATATTCTACAAAAATATATAAAACGGCCGCCGCCGTTGAGGCAGCAGCCGCATTTTTATCATAATCTATTCATCGCCTGACTGTTTACAATGAATCGCAGCACCCATTCGGCGTTACGCTGAAGCTCGCCGAGGGTAATGCCGTCGTGCTTTTTATAAGTCTTGAGCAAAGTGCCGTCGGGCTTACGTTTGCTGCCCCTTGAGCCGCCCGGCATCAGCACATTGACACCCGCCCTGACGCGGTAAGCCTGGTCGCGCATTTTGGGGAATTCAGGCGACTTTGACGAGCGCATCCACCAGTCGGTCATGATATTGCCCTCGTATCCCCACTCGCGCCGCAGGATCATCTCGCAAAGCTCATAATTATAGTGCCCCCACACTCCGTTTATCTTGTTGTAGGAGGTCATTATGTTCTGCGGGTGAGCGGTTTTGACGCATATCTCAAAGCCCTTGAGATAGATTTCACGCAGTGCGCGCTCGGAGAGGCGAGAATCGTTGTGAATTCTGTTGGTCTCTTGATTATTGCAGGCGAAGTGTTTGGGGCAGGCAGAGACACCGGCGCTCTGAATCCCGCGAACAGCCGCGCTTGCCATAAATCCGGTAAGAAGCGGATCCTCGGAGTAGTATTCAAAATTCCTGCCGCAGAGCGGATTGCGGTGGATATTCATGCCTGGGGCGAGCAGCACGTCGGAGCCGAGACGCTTCATTTCTTCGCCTACACGGGCATAAAGCCGCTCAACGAGTTCGGTATCCCACGAGCTTGCAAGCCCGGTGCCGATAGGCAGCAGCGAAGAACAGGCGGTGAGACGGATACCCGACGGGCCGTCGGTCGTGATCGCGGCGGGCACGCCCTTGTCACGCAGCGAAGCAAGCACACCGCCGAATGCGCCGGCATTGCCTTGAGCACCGAGGGGGCTGTTCATTATGTAGTCTCCCCTGCTTATCGCCTCAAGCTCATCAAGGCTGAGCTGGGCGACAAAATCGCTCATGGAAGCCTTGCCGCATTTGACGTCGGCGAGTTTAATTCCCCTATCGCCCGTCTGAGGAACGGCGGCGGGCAGATTATCGAGAATCGTCTGCTTTATTGACTCACGGGAAACAGGTGCGTCGACGTATTCAAAGCCGTTCGGGGTGGCTTTAATGCGCTTGAAAGGCTCGCGGGCAGGCGAACGGCGGGCAAGCTGCTTGACGATGATGTCTTTATCGAGTGTATATTCACCGCAGCGTTCCGCTGACCTGACATCGGTGCCGAGATAGAATATATATTCACCATTTTCGAGTAAATATGCAAATTCGTTTTCGTCATCATATGATGCAAACGAAGCTAGCGGCGCGCTGATTTTGACCTCCTGCGCTTCACCTGGAGCAAGATCACAGGTCTTTTTGAATCCGACAAGTACGCGTGCAGGCTTACCGAGCCGACCGCATGGAGCTTCGCAATAAAGCTGCAAAACCTCTCTGCCGCTGTGCGAGCCTGTGTTAGTGACCTTCGCCGTGACATTCACCGCCTCGCCGCCGCAGAAGAATTCGACATTATCAATTGTAAAATCGGTATAGCTGAGGCCGAAGCCGAACGGGTAAAGCACCCTGTTCTTGGCAAAGGTCTCAAACCACCTGTAGCCGACATAGATATCCTCGGTATAGAAATTATAATCCTTACCGCCGAAATCCTTGGCGCTCGGATAATCGTAATAATCACGCGCTATCGTGTCGGTCAGCTTGCCGCTCGGTGAAACTCTGCCCGAAAGCACGTCGGCGAGGGCGTTGCCGCTCTCCATGCCGCTCTGCCACACATAAAGCAGGGCGGATATCTTATCGCCGTATGCGTTCAGAGCCGCCATATCCATGATACTGCCGCAGTTCAGCAGGACAATGACTTTATCGAATTTGGCTGTCACCGAATCAAGCAGAGCCGTCTCCTCATCCGTCAGATAATAGCTGCCCTTTTCGAGTTTATTCTCTCTGTCCTCGCCTGCCGCTCTGCCGATAACGACTATTGCGGTGTCAGAATTTGCGGCAGCTTTTTTTGCCGTCGCGGCGTCAATGCTCAGCTCGTCATAGCACATAGGCCAGTGCCCCCAGAATCCGTTATCGACAGGCTCCGCGGCGCAGCGGCGCTCATATTCATCGGCAAGCTCGGTGTTAACGGTGATATCGGTGTCGTTCCTCAGCGCCTGCATGAGGCTGATTTTATAAGGCGCATTCACATCGCCGCCGGAGCCGTAACCGACATAGAAATAATCATTCTGTACCCTGCCGAAAACCGACACCTTACGGCTTCTGTCGAGCGGCAGCACATTGCCGTTATTTTTAAGCATCACAACGCTTTCGGCGCCCATCCTGCGGCAAAGCGCGATAAGCTCCGAGTCTGCGGTATAGCCGCTCTTTACGCCCGCGGAAGTACCCTGCACCGTTGACGACGTTACCTTATTGACTATTTTGCCGACGGCTTTCAGCGCCGCTTTTTTCAGCTTCATAACCATCCTCCGTTTCCGAATTCTTCTTACAAATTAAGTATAGCAGAATATGCAGCCGAGGTCAATAAAAAAGAGCCGCCGCATTAAAGCGGCAACCCTGATTCTCACTTTGAGATCATGCCGAAGAGCTTATTGAAGAGCATGACGATATATCTGAAAATAAACGGTGTCTTCACATTCTCAGGGACTGAATTCTCGGCAGAAACGCCCGAATAATCGCTCAGCGCGGTGACGCCGAAGCTCTTCTCAAGAGTTTTGAAGGGCTTGCCCGACTCGGCATAAGCGACGGTCAGAGTATCGCTGCCCGCGCCGTCCGCCTCGACCGAAAGCTCCTTGCTCTCGCCGGGAAGCAGCGCAAAACCGAGCTTCATATCGACGGTGAATTTATCTCCGCCGATGCTCTTGATTATCATTGTGCTCTCCTTGGAGAGGTTTTTGACCGTGAGCGTATAGCTGTCGGAGCCGTCAAGGAGCAGGAACGAGCTGTTTGTATTATTGAACGAGATCTTAACATCGGCGGTGGGTGCCTCGGTCTCAATGAACTGCGGGAATTCATAAGAAGAATAAGCGTCCTTGAGGTCGTGTGTGTAAAGGAGAGTTTCGACAAGCTCAAGCGACTTTCTGCACCACTCGACCTGGCCGTGGAGCAGCCCGTTTATGACCCAAGTTCTCCGGGGCCAATAACCCGCAGAGATATCTACTGTTCTGTCGGGTGAAATGCTGTTTTTGCCGTTGCTGACAGCCTGCTTATAGTCGGCGGGGAAGCTCTCGCCGTAGGGGGCGCAGATCGCGCCGCAGGAATACTGCATATCAACTATGCCGTCGGAGTAAGCGTCGGTATTCGTAACGAGATTGTTGCCCGTGCAGGCCTTTATTGCGACGGTCGAGCCGTAACGCTCAGCCTTCTCAAAAGTACCCGTGATATCGGCCATAAAACCGCTGTAGAATTTTTTAACGGCGGAGATAACAGCCGCATTCTCTTTATTGTCAAGCAGAAGCGGATAGATATCGTCAAATCTCTCGGGCGGCACCATCTCCCAGAACGCTATGCATGAAGCAACAGGAGGCACTACGAGATCGTCACGGCCGTATTCAACAGCACCCTTGATGAAATCGCCCTCAAGAATTGAGGAAATCCCGGTAAGATCTGTCTCGGTGTGAAGAATATCGCTGAGAAGTCTGAATACGGTCTTGTAGTCGATTTTGATAGGCTCGCTCACCTCGAGCACGTCGGCAGCAAAGTTCGTGCCGCCGAGGACGGGGGTATCGAAAACGATGTTGTCGGTCTGGCGAAGTTTTGCATATTTATACAAATACTGGCCGACGACCATGCTGCCCTGGCTGATGCTGTATATGCTGACTTTTTTCGCGCCCGTAAGCTCAAGGACATCGTCGATATAGTCCTTCAGCTCGTCGGCGGTCTTATCGTAGTCGATACGCCAGTCATAGGTGAAATTAAAGACGTTTTCATCGCCTATTCTCTCGCCGATCGACTCCATATCAAGAAATTCGGAGCCTGTGTAAGGGATGCTGTCGAGCATATCATTAGCCTTGAATGCGGCAAGCGAGGTATTCTCCGCGCCGCTGACTATGGGCTTTATATCGTAATATGAATTGCCGTTCGCATCCATTCTGATAGGCTCCATGATGCGGTTGACAATGGCGGAGAGCTGCTCGACATAGCCCTTGTCGGCGAGCCACTTCTTTATGTATTCCACGGTCTCGTTAAAGCTCAGGCCTTTAACGCCGAGAGCTTCGATTATCTTATCCTTTGACGGCGGGAACGCCGCTTCGCCGTCGAGGGTCAGCGTGGTTGCGCCGAAGCCCGATATCATTACTACAGGTGTTACATCCTCTGCAAAAGCGAGGGGGATAATGCTGAACGCCATTATCACGGCAAGCAGCAGCGAAAGAATCTTTTTCATATCATTTCTCAGTTTCTTATATTTCAAATTGCTTACGCTCGGCAGTGATCACTCCGTCTTTCACGTTCATGCGGCAGATGCGGGCGTTCCTGCGGTCGCCGCCGAGGCCGTCCTGCTCCACATTGCGAGCGTGATAGACGGCGTACCATTCTCCGCCGTATTTGATCATTGAATGATGGCCCGTGCCCTCCTCCCACTCATTGCTCCTGAGCACGGGGGCGTAAGTCTTGTCGTCGGGGTATTTCTCAAATTTGATCTTTGTAAGATCGGTCTCATCGGTCTTGGCTCTTGCGTAACCGATGAAATAATTCTCATTCTCGTAGCATGAGCCGCTGTACATAAGATAATGCCAATCGCCCTCTCTGAAATAGAAAGCACCCTCAATGGTGTGCCAATGGACGCCCTTTTTATAGCGGTCACGGCGGAATATCTCCTCGTCAATGGTCGGCACAACGAGCGTGACGGGCTTGCCCTCAGCGGTATACGGGTCAAGCAGCCTGTCAACGACGATATATGTGCCGGGGCGGGCGGTGTCAAACCTGTTGGTGGAGTAGAATATAAACAGACCGCTTTCGTTTTTGACAACATGAGAATCTATCGAGAACGGGTGCAGGAGCTGCCTTGCATTCTCAAACGGGCCGAGCGGAGAATCGGCGCATGAGACGAACATTGTCTGTCTGTGGCCGCCCTCGTCGGGAGTATCGCCGTAGAATTCAAATGAGCAATACATATAGAATTTGCCGTCAAGCTCGATAACGCTCGGCGCCCAAAAGTCGCTGACGCCGGGGTAAGTGAATACCCTGCCCTCAAATCTCCAGCCGCTGAACAGCTCATCGGACGAATAGGCATATACGCCGTCCGAGCCGGTGGTGTAGATATAGAATCTGCCGCCGCTTTCCATTATAAACGGGTCAGCCTGACCGATATAATTGTCTTTGTTTATCTCGAGAAGCTGCATTTCAAGCCTCCAATTCGTAGTCTATCGCAATGCTCGACTCCCTGACGGCGTGCATATGCTTCTTGACGACGGAGCAGTGATACGGGTCATTCTGATACTGCTCAAGAGCCTCGGCATTATCGAGAATGACCTCAAGAACCAAGTCATATGAGCGCTCGGAACGCAGGAAATCTATGCCGACCTCAATGCTGCGTATAAGCGGCACATTGCCCTTCATAGATAGCAAAATATCCCTCGCTTTTTCGCATTCCTCTTTGCTCGGATCCTTTAATTTGAAACAAACGATATGCTTTATCATAAAAAACCTCCGAATACTCTATTATAACATTTTAAGGATATCATCAGCCGATTTCAATGTCAATATAAAAATTTGCGTTTTTACATAATATATCCTATATATCTTGTATATTTTATCTTGCCGCACCTTGACTTGCACAATATGCGATGATATAATAATATAAATAAAATATAAGAGGCTGAGCCTCGGAAAGGACTTAAAGCATGAAACATATCAGAGGTCCGCAAAGCTACGGTTACGGATATCACGCTATCACCACTATGGACGATAAAGAGCATCACAGCATGATGGATTTCGGCATCCTCAAGATGAAGGACGGGGACGTTTTCACCGAGGATCTGCCGCTCGAGAGAGCCTATCTGCTGATAAACGGCAAAATGACCTTTGAGTGGGAGGGCAACAGCGTCAGCGTTGACAGACCCAACTGCTTCGATTACTGCCCCTGGGTTCTCCATGTACCCAAGGATGTCAAGGTCGAATTCAAGGCTCACGGCGATGTCGAGATAGCCGTGCAGAGGACGGTCAACGAGACCGTATTCGCCTCAAAGCTCTGCACCCCCGAGGAGTGCGCGAGCGAAAACAGGGGCGAGGGCACAATGCGTGAAGCCTCCACGAGGATAGTCCGCACGGTATTTGACTACTCAAACGCTCCGTATTCAAATATGGTGCTCGGCGAGGTCATCGGCTTCCCCGGCAAATGGTCGAGCTACCCGCCTCACTGGCATCCTCAGCCCGAGATATATTTCTACCGCTTCCTGCCCGAGAACGGCTACGGCTTCGCCGAGCTGTCGGAGGACGTGGTCAAGACTCACCACAATTCGACCGTCTTTATCACCGAGAAAGAGACTCATCCGCAGACCACGGCGCCCGGCTACGCAATGTGGTATCTCTGGGTCATCAGGCACATTGACGGCGATCCTTATATAACCCCCACCTTTGTTCCCGAGCATCTTTGGGTGACGGATCCCGACAAAGAGAAGGATATCTGGCCGCCTAAAAAGTAATTAAGGAGAGAGAATATGAAGCTCACAATGTCGCAGGCTCTTGTCAAATTCCTTGACAATCAATATATCAGCTTCGACGGTGCAGAGACCAAGTTTGTCGACGGTATATTCGGCATCTTCGGCCACGGCTGCGTCGTCGGCATCGGTCAGGCTCTCGAGCAGGGCGGCCACAACCTCAAATTCTATCAGGGTCACAATGAGCAGGGCATGGCGCACGCCGCGATCGCTTTCGCAAAGCAGAATAAGCGCCGCCGCATCATCGCCTGCACCTCCTCCATCGGCCCCGGCGCGCTCAACATGGTCACCGCCGCAGGCACGGCAACCGCAAACCGCATTCCCCTGCTGCTGCTCCCCGGCGACACCTTCGCCTGCCGCCAGCCAGACCCCGTGCTCCAGCAGATAGAGCAGCCGACCGATTACACCGTTACCGCAAACGACGCTTTCAAGGCGGTCTGCAAATATTGGGACAGAGTGTCAAGACCCGAGCAGCTCATGACCGCCTGCCTCAATGCAATGAGAGTGCTTACCGACCCGGCTCAGACGGGCGCGGTCTGTCTCGCAATGCCGCAGGATGTTGAGGGCGAGGCATTTGATTACCCGGATTATTTCCTCAAAAAGAGAGTTTGGTATATCGACCGCAGGTCGCCCGTGCAGCGTGAGATCGAGGCTGCCGTCAGCGCAATAATGCGCAGCGAGAAGCCCCTGCTTATAGTCGGCGGCGGCGTTACCTACTCCGAGGCTTGGGAGACCGCTCAGTTCTTCGCCGAGAAATTCAATATTCCCATTACCGAAACTCAGGCGGGTAAGGGCAATATCCGCTGGGATCATCCGCTCAACATGGGCGGCATCGGCGTTACAGGCGGCCCCGCGGCGAATACTCTCGCAAAGCAGGCTGACCTTATAATCGCCGTCGGCACCCGTCTGACGGACTTCACCACCGCATCAAAATGGGGCTTCCAGAATCCCGACGTCAGAATGCTCTCGATAAACGTCTGCAATTTTGACGCATTCAAGATGGACGCCACCGCAGTTCTCGCCGACGCGAAATCCGCAATGCTCGATATCATGGGCGCCCTCGCAATGAGGGAATACCGCTCGAATTGGAGCGACGAGGAGCTTGCCGAGGTCAAAGAAGCCTACACCGCCGAGGTCGACCGCTGCTACAGCGTATATCTCAAGGAGGGGCTTTCTCAGACCCGCGCTCTCGGCGAAATAAACAAGCTCATTGACAAGAATTCCGTAGTCGTTGCCTCCGCAGGCAGCCTACCCGGCTGTATGCAGAGACTTTGGCGCTCGTCCGTGCCCGGCTCATACCACATGGAATACGGCTTCTCCTGCATGGGCTATGAGATCTGCGGCGCCCTCGGCGCAAAGATAGCCGAGCCGCAGCGCGACGTTTACGCCATGGTCGGCGACGGCAGCTTCCTGATGCTCCACAGCGAGCTTTACACCGCCGTTATGGAGGGTTTAAAGGTCAACATTATGCTCTTTGACAACTCCGGTTGGGGCTGCATAGAGAATCTTCAGAATAACCAGGGCACCGAGACCTTCGGCACAAGGTTCCAGGCTCGCAATCCCCTCTCGGGTATGCTCGACGGCGCGATAGTGCCCATTGACTTTGCAAAGATAGCCGAGGGCTACGGCTGCAAGTCATACACCGTGACCAATGTTGCCGAGCTGCGTGACGCTCTCAAGGATTCCAAGAAGCAAAAGGTTCCCTGCCTCTTTGACATCAAGGTCGTCCACGGCAGCATGAGCGACGGCTACGACGCATGGTGGCGCGTGGGCGTCGCCGAAGTCTCCGAGAGCGAGACGGTTCAGGCAGCATATGAGGCAATGCGTGAAAACATAGAAAAGGCAAGACTCTATTAATACAGCGGAGGAATAAATATGCTTAACAAAGAAAAAGTCAACCTCGCCATAGCTCCCATAGCTTGGACGAACGACGACCTGCCCGATCTCGGCGCAGAGAATACCTTTGAGCAGTGCGTGAGCGAAATGGCTCTGAGCGGCTTCAAGTGCAGTGAGATAGGCAACAAATACCCCAAGGATGTCGAGACCCTCAAGCACAAGCTCGAGGTCAGAGGCCTGCGTATATGCAACGCATGGTTCTCCTCACTCCTACTCTCCGAGGGCTATGACGCAACCATCGAAGCATTTATCAAGCACAGAGATTTCCTGCACGCTCTCGGCGCAAAGGTCATCGGCGCCTCCGAGCAGGGCAACTCCATCCAGGGCAAGAGCGTCAGCATCTTCGGCGAGAAGCCCGTTTACACCGACGAGCAGTGGGCTCTCATAGCTAAGGGCTTCAATGAGATGGGCAGACTTGCCAAAGAGAAGGGAATGTACTTCACCGTGCATCATCATATGGGCACGGGTGTTCAGACCGAGGCAGAGATCGACAAGCTCATGGAGATAACCGACCCCGACCTTGTTTATCTGCTTTATGATACCGGCCATCTTGCATTCTCCGGCGAGGACGCCATCGGCGTGCTCAAGAAGTATGTCAACAGAGTTAAGCACGTCCACCTCAAGAGCATCCGCCGCGATGTTATCAATGAGGGCAAAGAAAAGGGCTGGAGCTTCCTCGACTGCGTCAGAGCGGGTGCATTCACCGTGCCCGGCGACGGCGACTTCGACTTCACCCCCGTATTCGATATCCTTGCCGACGCTGATTATGAGGGCTGGGTAGTCGTTGAGGCGGAGCAGGATCCCGCAAAGGCAAATCCCTATGAGTACGCCTGCCTCGCAAGAAAGTATATCAGCGAAAAGACCGGACTTTAATATCATTAAAAATCTGACCGTCGGGGCAACTCGGCGGTCATTTCGGAGATAGCGAATGAAAAGAATTATAAGTATTATCCTGGCGGTCTGCCTGCTCATATGTATGGCCGTTCCCGCCTTTGCGGATAACAAAAAAGAGCTGAATTTCAGCGTTCTCAGCGATATCCACTATTTCCCCAAGGAATATATAGGCAACCTCAACGGCTTTAACTACCGCCGCACTCTTGACAACGACCTGAAGCTCGAGCAATACGCCGACGAGATACTTGACGAGGCTATCCGTGAGATCCTCGCCAAAGGCTCAAAGGTGGTGCTCATCTCCGGCGACAACGCCATGGGCTGCGAATATCTGAGCCATGAGATGCTCACGGCGAAGCTCCGCAAGCTGACGGACGCTGGCGTTAAGGTCTACACCGTCCCCGGCAACCACGATATATCGAGACCCGACAAGATATCCAAACGCTTTGTTGCCGACGACCCGACCGGGACCGTTGTTAAGGCAGGCACGACCTATGTTGACGACCGTATAGTTGAAGTCAGGGGCACGACAAAGAGCGAATTTGCCGAGCTTTATAAGGATTTCGGCTACGGTGACGATGAGAGCATCATCGCAAGAGACCCCGGCGGCTCGCTCTCCTACACCGCCGATTTAGGCAGCGGTTACCGTCTCATAGCGGTCGACGCCAATGAATACAGCGGCGAACTCTGCACAGGCAAGAAATATGTCGAGGGCGACCTACTCGACTGGGTCAACTCTCAGATAAAGGAATGCACCGCCGCGGGCGACATTCCGCTGCTGATGATGCACTATGATCTTATCGAGAAATACGATATGCAGTCCACCATCATGGGCGGTAACTTCCTTGACGGCGGCGAAAAACTCGCCGAGAGCTTTGCCGACCTCGGAGTGCGCTATATCTTCACCGGTCACTCACACGCAAACGACATTTCGTCGCTCACCACCAAGGCGGGCAACACGGTCTATGAAGTCTGCACCGGCTCGCTCGTGCTCCACGGCTCACCGATAAGGCACGCCAAGCTGAGCGGCGAGGATTGCAGCATCCGCACCGTATTCCCCCGCTCTATCGAGGGCATTGACGATTATCAGGCATTCTGCCGCAGCTACTATTACGACGGCGGAGTACGCACGATAATGAGGAACAGAGCCATTTTTGACGCAACGGAGGCTGTTGCGGGCGCACTGAGCACCAACGAAAAGAGCTACGCAAAGATCTATGATTTCTTCCTTGCGCTGATGACAAGGGTAATTGACACCCTGCTTGCGACCGAGTTGGACTGCGGCATAACGGTCGAAATGATGCTGACCGAGATGTACCGTGAGCATTACGCAGGCGACGAGACCATCACACCGGAAATGAGCTCGGCTACCGACACTCTGGTGAACGGCAGCAAGTTTGAGATCGCGCTCGACATCGTATTCTCCTCAATCAGCGTTGTTTCAGGGCTTGAGAAGATATTGAAGCTCAATCCCTTGCACGATTCACTGCTTGACAAGGCGCTCGAAAAAGCCCTTGCGTTCATCCCCGCAAAGATACTCGGTATAGTCATCGGCGAATTCTGCCGAGGCATTTTCATCGACACATACCCCGCGGATAACAACGTCGACATCATCGGCGGCAAGGCCTTCCTCCCGGACGGCACGCCCTGCGCCGACCTTGCGGAGAGCACATCGACTAAATTCAAGCATTATATCAAAGCGCTTTTCTAAGCGCGAAAAATCACCGTGAAGCCCACAAAGCCTCACGGTGATAATTTTTTATCCGATTTTATCTCTCGCCCTTATCGTAGGGAATACCCTCAGCCTTGGGGGCGCGGGATTTCTTTGACGTGAACGCCAGCACAATCAGCGTCATGACATAGGGCAGCATATTATAAACATAGTTGCTCACTCCGAGCTGAGCGAGCATATACACGCCGTCGCCGTTGATGTCGAGCGTGCCCGCCGAAGCGGCAACACACTTGAACAGGCCGAAGATAAAGCCGACGATTGCGATATTCAGCGGCTTCCAGTTGCCGAATATCATAACTGCGAGAGCGAGGAAGCCGAAGCCCGCAACGCTGCCGTTCGCAGTGCCGTTTGAGGTCGTCAGGGCATATATAAAGCCGCCGAGCCCCGCAAGAGCACCCGATATCGTCGTGCCCGCATAGCGCATCCTGTGGACGCTTATGCCGACGGAATCGGCAGCCTGGGGATGCTCACCGCAGGCGCGCAGCCGAAGCCCAAACTTGGTCTTATAAAGGATTATCGACAAGACAATATAAAGCGCAATGCCGATATAGGTCGTCAAATATACCTTGTTGAGCAGCACCTCGCCGATAACGCCGATATCCTGCTTGCGCTCAAAGCCGAAATCGGTCTTGAAGAGCATGAACCATGACGGTGCGTCATATTTGAGATTCAGCGAGCTTTGTCGGAAAAGAATGTTGACGAGGAAAAGCACTATGGCAGGCGCAAGGAGGTTCAGCGCCGTGCCGCCGATAGTCTGATCGGCTTTCATTTTAATTGCGGAGAAACTGAGCAGGAGCGAGAATACAGCGCCCGCCGCAGCCGTAACAAGCATCGCAAGCAGCAGCAAGAGCTGGGCTTTTTCCTGCTCAAATCCGCCCTCCTGCATTGCTCTGATAAACCAAGCGCCCGCAAAAGCACCGATTATCATTATACCTTCAAGGGCAAGGTTGATTATACCGCTTCTCTCGGCAAAAACGCCCGCAAGAGCCACGAGGATGAGCGGAACGGTGTATATCAAAGTTTGCTGAAGCAAAAATGTCATTGTTTCTCACCCTCCCCCGCTTTTACTTCTTTATCATCATTTGCGCTGCTTTTATCGGCGCGTTTTTTCTTTTTATCGAGCAAGCCTTTGAAGAAGAGCGAAAATGCGCTGAGATAAACGATCACGGCGACGATAATGCTTGCCATGTATTCGTTATACGGTGTGAAAGCGCTCAGCTGGTTGCCCGATATTGTCAGATAAGCCATAAAGAGACCCGCAAACACCGTGCCTATCGGGTTGCATATCGCAAGCAGCGCAACGGGGATACCGTTGAAGCCTTCATTCGGCAGAGTCATTGAGGTATTCCAGAAGAATTCAATATCACCCTGCAAATAATAGAGGGCGGCGCCTATGCCCGAGAGTGCGCCCGCTATCGCCATGGAGAGGACGATATTGCGCTTCTCATTCATGCCCGCATATTTGGCGGCGAATTTGTTGCTGCCGCAGGCTTTCAGCTCATAGCCGAAGGTGGTTTTGCTTATCATTATGTAGATGAGTATTGCTATTACGATGGCAATGACGATGCCGACATTGGCGTTGCTGCCGCCGAGGAGCTTGTCGAGCCCCATCTTAGGGCTTGCCACGCCGTTGGAGTTGAGCTTGAGCGTATAGCCCACCTTGCCGTAATCGGTCATATTTCTGAACTTGCTGTTGTCAAAGATTATGGTAACAAGATTTGCGGCAATCCAGTTAGTCATTATCGAGGTTATGACCTCGTTGACATTGAGAAAAGCCTTGAAAAATCCTGGAATGCAACCCCAAAGAGCGCCCGCAACAGCCGCCGTGAGGAAAGCGAGTATCCACACAAGCCCCGCGGGTATCTTTGATGTATCGAGCGACAGCGCAACGACTATGGCGCTCATCGTGCCCATAAGATACTGACCGGGCGCGCCGATATTAAACAGACCCGTTTTATATGCCAGCGCAACAGAGAGACCCGTCATTATAAGCGGAGTTGCTCTGAAAAGCATATCGCCGAAGAGCCTTGAATTGAAACCGAAGGTAAGAACGCCGCCCGCGTCAAGGTCTCTGCCGGTGTTGAAGATGCCCGCAAGCACTATCCTGAAGCCCTCCCACGCCGTGGTGGGGCTCATCGTATCAGAATTGAACAGTGAAACTATAAACAGCAACACGCCGCCGAAAATAATACCGATAAGAATTGATATCAGCGAAGAAGCCACGGTCTTGAGGCTGTCCGCCCGACGGGAGTCAAGCCGTCTGCCCTCTTTGGCTTTTTTATTCATCTGCGCTCACCTGCCCCTCGTTATTTTTCTTGGCGCCAGCCATATAGAGACCCAGCTCATCAACGGTCGTCGTCTTGGGGTCAAGCTCGCCGACTATCTCACCCTCGTACATAACAAGGATTCTGTCGGAAAGATTCATGACCTCATCAAGCTCAAGCGAAACGATAAGCACCGCCTTGCCGAGATCACGCTGACGGACTATCTGTGAATGAATATACTCTATAGCGCCGACATCAAGACCTCTGGTGGGCTGAACCGCCACAAGCAGGTCGGCGTTCCTGTCTATCTCACGGGCAATTATAGCTTTTTGCTGATTGCCGCCCGACATACTGCGTACTTTTGTATCCGCACCCTGACCGCTCCTGACATCGAAGCGTTCTATCAGCTCGTCCGCATATTCACGCACGGCTTCACGGCGGATAAAGCCGAGCTTCTGAAATCTCGGCTCATAGTATCTCTGAAGCACAAGATTCTCTTGCAGTGAAAAGTCGAGAATAAGGCCGTATTTGTGCCTGTCCTCAGGGATATGGCTCATGCCCGCATTGCCGCGCTTCCTGACGCTGAGCTTTGTGATATCTCTGCCGCCGAGAGTTATTTTGCCGCCGCTCGGCTTCTCAAGCCCCGTCAGGGCATTTATCAGCTCGGTCTGACCGTTGCCGTCGATACCCGCGACGCAGACTATCTCGCCGCGTCTGACCTCAAACGAAACATCCTTGACGGCGTTGTTCTTATGGCGCTTTGAAGGCACGGTGAGCCCCTCGATCTTTAAGAATGCGTCGGTGGGCTCGGCGTCTTTTTTATCAACTTTAAGCTGGACGGGTCTGCCGACCATCATGTTTGAAAGCTCGTTTACATCGGTGTCGGCGATATCGACCGTGCCGATGCACTTGCCCTTACGCAGGACGGTGCATCTGTCGGCGACCTGCATTATCTCATTGAGCTTGTGGGTGATGAAAAGTATCGACTTGCCCTCAGCCGCAAGGTTTTTCATTATCTGCATCAGCTCCGATATTTCCTGCGGGGTGAGCACGGCGGTGGGCTCGTCAAAGATAAGTATCTCATTATCGCGATAGAGCATTTTAAGTATCTCGGTGCGCTGCTGCATGCCGACGGTGATATCCTCAACCTTTGCGGAGGGGTCGACGGCGAGGCCGTATTTCTCGGAGAGGGCGAGCACCTTTTTGAGCGCCGCCTTTTTGGTGAGGAAGCCCGCCTTATTCGGCTCAACGCCGAGGATTATGTTATCGAGCACCGTAAAAACATCGACGAGCTTGAAATGCTGATGCACCATGCCGATGCCGAGAGCCGTAGCGTCGTTCGGATCCTTTATCTCGACGGTTTTGCCGTTTTTGCGTATCTCGCCTTTCTCAGGCTGATACAGGCCGAAGAGCACGCTCATCAGCGTCGACTTACCAGCACCGTTCTCACCGAGCAGAGCGTGTATCTCGCCCTTGCGGAGCTTCAGCGTAACATTGTCGTTTGCGATTATTCCGGGAAATTCCTTGGTTATGCCGAGCATTTCGATTATATAATCCTGCTCCATACGCAATATCATTCCTTTTCAGAGAAATTCGCTGTTTATATTTTATATTATATAATATATCGAGCTTCTTTGCAAGTAAAAGCTGATTTTTGACATAAAAAAGGCTGCCGCCTTTCGGCAGCAGCCCGTGAATTGAGCTTACGCTATGAAATTGACGGTGACGTTCTCGAATTCAACCTTGTTTGCAAGGAAGTCGGTGTAGTCATCCTTAACGGTGAGGCCGCCGCCGGTCTTCATTGAATCAAAGATCTTCTGATATTCGTCCTTGGTGAACTTGTTGAATCTTGAGGTCTCGAACGGGAGGCCGACTGCGTCATCATCAACACCGAGGTTGGAGGAAACGCCGCCGACGGTATCCCACTTGCCGTCAAAGTATGCGCCGAGGATCTTCTGAGTAGCAGCTGCAAGGCCCTTCATTGCGGAGGTGATGACGGTGGTGGATTCCTCAGCCTGGTCAACGTCAACGCCGATCGAGAAAGCGTTCTCGGCAGCAGCCGCTGCGAATACGGAGTTGCACATTGAGCCGCCGCAAGCGAAGACGCACTCGGTACCGGCTGAATACCAGCCGCTTACCATGGTCTGAAGCTCTGCTGATGCAGAGTAGTTGGTGCCGTAAAGATAGCTGTAGTTAACTTCGCACTTAACATTTGCAGCCTTAGCAGCGTCCTGGATGCCCTGGACGAAGCCGTAGCCGTATCTGTTAACAGCGGGGTTGGTGCCTGCGCCGCCGCCGGTGAAGCCGAGCTTGGTATTGCCTTCAACAACTGCTGCGTAACCTGCAAGATAGCCGCACTGCTCCTCTTTGAAAGCAACAGCTGCGATATTCTTGAGGTCGTTGCCTGCGGCATCCTGAAGCGGATAACCGTCGATGAATACAAACTTAACGTCGGGATACTCGGCAGCAACTCTCTTGAGAGCAGCTTCCTGAAGGAAACCGGGGGTAACTATGATCTCTGCGCCGCCGGTGATAGCAGCGACAAAGGCATTGTAGCGATCCTCGTCGTTAGCGTTGCTGTCATTTGCGGGCTGATAATACTTATAGGATTTGCTGTTCTGGCTTGCATAGAGCTTGACGCCGTTCCAAGTGCCCTGGTTAAAGGACTTGTCCTTGAGCTGGCCGACGTCGGTAACCATTGCGATGACATATTTGCCGTCGGTTGAATTCATCGTATCGGGGATATCGTCAACATTGACGGTATCGGTCTTTGAGGGCTGATCAGATGAATCGGTGGGATCGTTGTTGTCTTTCTTTCCGCAGGCGGTAAGAGCCACGCAGCCTGCGAGCATTGCGAGAACCATGAAAATTGCCAGGACTTTTTTCATAAGTAGACCTCCAACATATTTTTGCTTGTCTAAGCAAGCTGATTGTAGCACATTTTAAACAAAAAATCAATATTTCAATGCAAAAGACTTGAAAAAATTCATAATTATTGCTATTCTATACTCAAATAAAGGATACGGAGGACGTCAAATGGAGAATTCGGTAATAATCGGAATAGCCGGGGGCAGCGGCAGCGGAAAGACGACAATCACGAAGCGGATAACCGAGCGATTCCCGAATGAAGTGAGCGTTATCTATCACGATGACTATTATAAAGCTCACGACGACATGCCGTTTGAGCAGCGAAAGCTGCTGAATTACGACCACCCCGAATCCTTTGAGACCTCGCTGTTGACGGAGCATTTGCGAATACTCAAAAACGGCGGAGAAATCGACTGCCCGACCTATGATTATTCGCAGCACAACCGTATGCACGGCGTGACACACCGCATAAAACCGAACAAGGTCATAATAGTCGAGGGAATCCTGATCCTCAATGAGGAGGAGCTGCGAGACCTCTTTGATATAAAAATATTTGTCGATACCGACGCCGACGTGCGGATCCTGCGCCGACTGCGCCGCGACGTTAAAGAGAGAGGTAGGAGCGTTGACTCGGTCATAGAGCAATATCTCGCCACCGTTAAGCCCATGCACGACCGCTTCGTTGAGCCGAGCAAGCGTTACGCCGACGTGATAATCCCCGAAGGGGGCAAAAATGAAGTGGCGCTCAATATGCTGCTCACACAAGTCGAAAACTGCATAGCCGACAAATAAGCGAAAGCCGCTGCTGTTAAAAGCAACGGCTTTTATCTTTTATTCTTCCGTTACGCCCTCAAGGAAATCGGTCTCCTTAACGAAGCCGTCTTTGTCAATGCGGAAGGTTTTGACCTCCTGCCTGCCGAAATCGGCGTAGAAACCGGCGTTAGCTGCGTCACAGACTATCGCGGCCTTGACGGGTTTGCCCGCAGTCTCGCAAAGACGGATTATGACATCACCCGAGCCGTCCTCACAGAATTTGAGAGCGGAGAGCGAAATATTGGGCTTATTTACGCTTATGAAGCTTTTCTTGCGGGGCAGAGCGCCCTTGTGATAGCCCACGGGCACGGCGACGAGCTTCTGATTGAGCTTGTCGGCCTCTTGCTGCACTTCGCTCGCCTCGGCAGCGCCCTTGTGCGGGTATATGGCATACTCAAATCTCTGAAGCCCCTCGTCAGTGTAGCTGAAATCGGCGGCGGGTCTGTTTGAGTAGTGATCGGCAAAGATGCAGTTACGCAGCATAGTCAGGCGCAGAGTGCCGTCCGGGCAGTCGTAGCTGTATTTTGCGTCGCTGATGAGCGAAACGCCGTAGCCTTCGGCTGTGACGTCGCCCCAAGTGAGCGCAGGCTCCTCCTCGCCGTTGCACGGGCGTTTGATGAACCCTGCGGGTATCTCGTAAGTGGATATCGGGTCGCTGCCGGCAACGGTCACCGGCATCTTGAGGATAGTCAGAGGCTCCTGCCAAAGAATGCGGCACTTGACTCTGATGACCTTGCTGCCGGCTGCGAGGATGAAATCCTGAGTGAGATATGAGCCATTATAAACGTGCTTCACTCTGACAACGGCTCTTGCTGCGCCGCACTCTACAAGCTCAATGCTTGCAAGCTCGGGCTTCGCTATCTCGTCATGGAATCTGAATATCATATGCGCCCAAGTATCGGGCTTGGTGTTGTCAAATATTGCGGGAACGCAGAATTCGCCGCCGACATATTCGTGACCGTCTTCCTTTGAAACAAGGCTGCTGATGCCGCCGTTTTTGTCGTCAAACGTCACTCTGAGGTATTCATTCTCGATAGTCAGGACGTCCGCGGCAACAGGACTTTGAAGCTCGGGAGCTTCCACAAATTCGGAATCCTCATGCCACAACCAATAAACGGCATAGCCGAGGGCGGGCACTTTTGCGATAAACTCGGTGTCAAGATGCGAGTCGTTCGACCTAGAGGAACGGACATTCTGAAAAAGTGCGTCGTTGCCGTCGCTGTCAACTACTCTCTTTGAGGGGTGATATGTCCTGACAGGCGATTCAACGTCGTGTGCGAGCGGGTTAAAGACAACTATGGGTCTGGGGAATCTGAGATTGCGGCAGTGGTGGCGCTCGTGGCAGGTCACGCTGTCCGAAACACCGTCAAGCCATGTATCAATGTTGAGCGAGAGCTTTAGCAGAGCCTTGTTCTCCTCTTTAGCGGCAACGGTCATTGCGCCGCCCATGGAGTCTCTGACATCGTCATAGGCTTCCATTATCGAGCAGCCGCAGAGGATATCATGGAACTGATTGAAGCAAACATCTCTCCACGCCTCGGCGAATTTCTCCGTAGCGGCGGGCAGATCTGTGGTAAGCGCGGCAATGGTATTCCATTTCTCGGCGCTCCTGAGCCAGAATTCGGCTCTGCGGTTGAGCTGCTTAACCATTGAAGTGGCGGAGTAGCAGCCGCTCGCGTGGTGCTGCAATTCGTCGCTCCATACGGGCAGGTCGAGCCTGTCGGCACACATCTCCTCAAAATATCTGTCGGGCGATGAGAACTTCAGCTCGTCATAGCCCTCATTTTTGAGCTTGAGCAGGTAATCAAGGTCGCCCTTGGTCGGGCCGCCGCCGTGATTGCCGACTCCGCAGAATATCATCATACCGTGGCCGTCGTTCTCGGCTCTCTTGCGGGCATTTGTAACCTCTCTGTCAAGCGACTTCGTGCCGCTCGCACCGTAGGAATCGGAAATCCTGAATGTGAGCACCCTCGAGCCGTCGGCGCTGTCCCACCAGAAAAGATCCTCAGGGATATCGGGGTTCTCATGCATACCCGGTCTCATCATCACATAGCAACGCATCCCGCTCTTTGTGAGCAGCTGAGGCATCATGGCATTGTGACCGAACGAATCGACATTGTAGCCGACCTCGCAGATCTTGCCGAACTTCTCATAGTAATAAAGCTGGCTGTAGAGCGCCTGACGGGCGAAGCCCTCTGTGCCGGGCATATTGCAGTCCGGCTGAACCCACCAGCCGTTGACGGGCACCCATCTGCCCTTTTTGACGAGCTTGGTTATCTCGACAAAAAGCTCGGGGTCGATCTCCTCGACCCATTTATAATAGGAAGCGGAGGAGCAGGTGAAAATAAAGCCGTCGTATTCATTGAGCCTGTCGACTGCGCTGCGGAAGGTTTGGAGCACTTCGCCGCAGCCCTCCTGCCAGCGCCAGAGCCATATCGGGTCAAGGTGAGCGTTGCCGATAATATGTATGCTGTTATTCATATCAAATCCTCCAATTATTCAAAGAAGCCGAAGAATCTGCCGATCCAATAGGCAAAGGTATATATGTAGCAGCTCTCAACGCAGCTGCTGCCGCCGGAATCCTCGTTTTGATACTGGAGAGGATTGCGGTCATATTTTGAGATAAAAGTCTCGTCCGGCTCAAGCAGCACGGAGGATTCGAGCGAGCCCATACGGAGCTTCTTAACGGGCACGTCGTGCCTGCCCTGACAGCTTACGCCCGCGGCAAGACGGCTGATATTCGTCCTGTAGAACCACGAAGCCATGCGCTCAAGATCGACCTCTTCATCGGGGCACGAGAGCATAAACGGGATATCGTAGCCGGGGTTGTGCTCCCTCTCGAGCGAGGTGCGCCATGACTTGAAGCCCGCACGGTATTTTGCAAGCAAGGTCTCGTCCTTCTCAAGCATGCAAAGCCCGGTGAAAGCGCAGACGGCAAGCATATGGTCGCCGTACATTATCTCCTCGGGGAAATCAAAGCCCATGGAGAGGCTCATCTGATAGAGTCTGTCGAAGTGCTTCTCTGATATATCCGCATAGCCGAGATCGTTTATAAGATGCTCATAGCTCCTGCGCCACTCGCCCTGCTCACCCGTTATCCTCATGGTAACGAGGTGATACATGAGCACCTCGGCGGCGTTGAGCGGAGCGTCGCACCAACCGAAGTCGGTGTCAAAATATCTTGTGCTCCATTTAGCCCAAGTTGTCGGCTGACCGGAGAAGTCAAGGAATTCATAGTTGCTGTCGATTATGTGCTTCATAAGCGCCTTTGCGGATATCTTGATAAGCTCGTCAAGCTCGGGATCATCGCAGGCAAGGAATTCATGAGCGACAAGCATCTGAGCAAAGTGATGGGTCACCTCGTCGCTGCTGGTATCGGCTTTATATACAAGACCGTCAGTCGTGTAGCCGAGGTCGGTATAGAGCTTTGCGAGCCTCTCGGGAACCTTTGTGCCCGCATATATCTCGGTGCCCACGCAGCCTCTTTTGAGCGCCTCTGTGGTCTCGATGCAGACGGCCTTACCGCCGCCGATGCGGAAGAAAATGCCGTCGTCGGGCACAGGCTCGTCGGGGCAGAGATAAGTCCTTGCCGCAAAGCCGTCACCCCTACAGGGAATATGGAGCAGCAGCAGGCAGGCCTCCACCGCACGGGTCGCCACTCTCTTGGCTTCAAGCGTCTCGGGGTCGTCAGCCCCCTTTTCACGCTTGAGGGTCGCATATTTGAACACCTCACCCATTGCAAAGCCCGCGGTGAAGCTGCCGTCGTTATCGGAATGCGAATAATGGTGCATTGAGTCGAGGTCGCCGGGTATCCTCAGCCCTCTCTGGCTGACCATTCCCCTGCGATCAACGTATTTAAGAGTCTCAGCGAGCAGCATATTGCACTTGTCGAGCGTTGAGAGAGGCTTCATCTCGATATAGGCTGCGCCCTTGTCGGTGAGCACCCAAATGCCGTTGCCCTCGGGCAACAGCGCGCGGACATTATTATCGGGCAGGTCTCTCGGCGCGCTGAAATACATAACTCTGTCGCACTCGCGCTCGGAATCCTTATCGTATCTCGTCAGACCCGTCGAAGCGCCGAACCAAACTGCGTCGGGAGTCTCGGCGCAGCAGGTGTAGTCGCTCTTCTTTGACGGCAGAGGATACGGGAAGCCCTCAAGATCCGGCTTCACGCACTCGGCCTTAAAAAGCGCCGAGGGAACACGGGGGTCGCGGGGCTCATAGAAAGTGCGGAAGCGGTTAAGATGGTCTTTTAATTTGAATTTATTTCTCATTGCACACCTCGGATAAATAAATATATAATTATAATAACAGAAGAACGTGGCATATGCAACCAAAATTTATTTAAAATATCCATAAACTCATTTACAAGCGGCAAGTAAAATGGTATACTAAGGCTGCAATAAATCAGAGAGATGCAAGGTAACACGATGCTTGAATTCAAACCGATAACACCGAACGACACCCCCGAGCTTAAAAAATATTTCTGCGCCCGACCGCCGCATTTTTGCGACAGGACCCCCGGCGTTGCCGTGATGTGGCGGCAGATATACTCAAATCATTACTGTATTTTTAACGACACGCTCATTATCCGCTCAACCCTCGGCGGCAAAGCGGAGTACCTCTCCCCCGTCGGCAGGGATTTTGACGGAGCAGTCGAGGCGGTCACGGCTCATTGCGCCGAGATAGGCGAAGAAGCCATATTCTACGGGCTGACGGATGAAGAGGCCGACTCGCTCCTCGAGAAATATCCCGACAGCAGCCGCCATGCAAACAGAGACTGGTTTGACTATGTATACGATAAAACCGCTCTTATGACCCTCAGCGGCAAGAAATACGCTGCACAGCGCAACCATATCCACAAATTCACCGCTCTCTACCCCGACTATTCTTTTGAGCCAATATGCGACGAAAATATTCCCGAGCTTATCGCATTCACCGAGAATTTCCACTTCCATGCACTCAAAGAGGGCGGCGACGCTGCCGCCGAGGTTGGTATGTGCATCGGCGCTCTGAGAGAATTTTCGCTGCTCGGCATGGTCGGTCTGGCGCTCAGGGTTGGCGGTAAAACAATCGGTTACACAATAGGCGAAACGGTCGGCGATATGTTTTTTGTCCATATTGAAAAGGCCGATACCGAATATCAAGGCGCATATCAAATGCTTTCTAACACATTCTTAAAGACTTACGCCACGGGCGACGATATTAAATTTGTCAACCGTGAGGAGGACTGCGGCGACGAGGGATTAAGGCGCTCAAAGCTGTCATATCATCCCATAGCACTGCCGCCGAAAAACACAGTTATCATAGCGAAATAACGGAGCACACCCGTTTTTTCAAATATCCCCCAATAAACAGGAGGTACATTACATGAGAAAGATCATCGCAGCAATACTCGCACTCACCCTCGCCCTCGGAGCCTGCTTCATGCTCTCTTCGTGCGGCGGCAAGACAGACGACCCCACCACCACGACGGCTGCCGACAATTCCAAACCCGTTGAAGATACCGCAGCTCAGAGCGAAGCCCTGACAGGCGACAACGGCGAGACCGTCACGCCGTCAGAATCCGCTCCCGCCGAGGAGGGCACCACCGAGGAGCCCACCACTCTTGTGACGGTCACAGCGCCCGTCGGCGGCTCGGTCGCCGATATCGTTACATACTACAACAACGCGGTCAACGGCGCTAAGAAGTATCCCGGCAAAATGACCGTCAAGCGCACTCAGGGCACGGTATCGAGCCTTGAGGAGATCTCCATAGGCCTTGCTCAGGGCGTTGTCGAGGGCGTTCTGCCGAACGATTACCCCCAGACCGAAACTCAGACCTTTGTCAACGGCAAGAGCAGCTCCGGCAAGACCGCCGCATCCTTCTTCCCCGTTGACGACAAGCCCTACGCCAGCAATCTGACCCGCGCAGGCGTTAAGAGCGCGACCTGCACCGCAAACGGAAAGGGCAGCAAGGTTGTTATCACCCTCATCAGCGAGGACGGCAACGATATCAACTTCGTTCCGAAGCATCACGCATCATGCGCCGACACCCTCGCGCTCACTCAGGAGGATCTCGACCCCCTGACCATCAACGAGTGCCACATCACCTACACGGGCATGACCCTGACCGCCGAAATAGATGAATTCGGCAGAGTGACTTCTCTTAAAGTCAGCGAACCTGTAACCATTGAAGGCAAGGTCGCTTGGAAAAAGCTCAACCTCATCGAGGTCAAGGTCCTCGGCACCTGGAAGCAGGAATTCGTCGTCACCTACTGATTGTTAAAGCGAAATACAAAATCGGGGCTGCGGTAAATTCGCAGCCCCGAAATTTTTTTATGGTATGTTATTTCACATATATGGGATTTGTCCACGCCATTTTGCCGTCGGCGTCAACGACGGTCGCACGGATATAGCTGTAATCGTCTCTGAGGTCACGCTCGGCGTGAGTTATAAGTTCGCCGTCATCAGCCTTAACTATACGAGTCGGGTGGCGGTCGGCGTGGAAGCGAATCTTGGCGCAGGGTGAGCATTCGACATGAGCTACGCCGTCCTCGACATAGAAATCCTTGATCTCAGGGCCGCAGGAGGAGTAGAACGCGCCCTTGACAAGCGCATCAAGCACCGCCTTGTCTCTCTTCTCGGCGTTGACCATGACCCAGCCGTTGCAGTGCTGACGCATGGGGTGACCGTCGTCGACAGCAACGCCCCAAATCTTGTGACCGAGACCGAGCATTTCATCCCAATAGGGAGCGTCAACGTCCATGTCGTTATCCATTACGCAGCCGCTATTCCAGACCTCCATAGCGAATTCGCCGATGAGCTTATCAAAATATCTCGCCGGAGTTGAACTCCACTCGGGGTGACAATAGAAAGTGATGTTGCCCTTGGAATGGATCCAATCAAGATACTGCTGGAAATCGAACTGGTCATGCACCCTTCCGCTCTCGAATCTGTCGCCGTCGGCGAAACCGTTGCTCTCGTCATTCGGGCCGAGGCAAACGGTGTGGAAGCAGCGAAAGCCGATATCATTATCAAATCCCGCGTCAAACTCCATGCCGGGGATTATGAGCAGCCCCGCATCGGGAGCGTAATCGGTGCGGTTATAGACCCTGTGGTCGGTGAGGGCAAGGAAATCATAGCCATGGACGGCATAATAGCGCTCGACCTCCTCGGGAGTGCCCGAGCCGTCGGAACGGGTGGTGTGGCAGTGGAGACCGCCCTTCAGCATTTTTTCGCAAGGCTCAAACGCAGCCTGTCTTATGATTTTTGAATCAGCCATAGCTTCTCCCTTCAGTTAAAACGCACTTCAACAGTATGTCTGCCTCCCGAAACTTTGACGGTAACATCGCTGTTTTCTTTTGAATAATCGGCCTTTGCGCCGTCAACGGTGATCGAGACGATATCTCTCGGCACGCAGATAACGGCATCGCCGCCGCACTCGCTCTCGAACGCAAGAGAGAACACTTTCTTATCCTCATCGCAGTGATAGGCTTCGATAACGCCCGGGGTCGCCTTGGGGTACGGGCGTGAGAATATCTTCATCAGCGGAGTTTTAAGCCAGCCGTCGGTGTAGCACCAATAGGTATTGCTCCATTTGTTGGAGTCAAACATATCAAGCAGGAAGCTGACGTGGGGCAGCCAGCCCTCGCCCTCTCCTCCGCCGCCCCATTCGCCGACGATAACGGGCATATGTAATCTGTCCTGAGACTTCTTATGTTGGGCAAACATACCGCCGACTCTCTCGTTGCTCGCATACTTGTAAAGCTCGGTGTCGACCATGAAGTCATAAGCATGGGGTGCAAACGCCTGATTCTGCTCCCTCTTGCCATCGACGGTTATCGGCGGGGCGGAGAACGGAACGGTGGTATTTGACCAGTAGCAGTTATCGAGCATTATAACGCCCTTATCGGTCACGCCTCTGATAGCCTTGGTAACTCTCGAGAGGAACGGAGCGTACTTATTGATATCAAAATCACGGATGCAGTCGTCGAACACGGATGTCGCCTTCCTGACGACGCTTGAGGATATCTGCTCAAGCACTTTGGGCACCCTGTCCTTTGAGAAAACGGCATCAGCAAAGAGCTTGCCTTGCTTTATCTCGCGGTCAAAGAGGATAACCCTGACAGCCTTAAGCACCAGCTTTTTAAAAGCCTTGCCCGCAGCCATGCCGGGGAACGGCTCATTCATCAGGTCGAAGCCGAAGAGAGCGGGCTTGTCTTTGAATCTCTCTGCAACATGGGCCCAGCAGTCGGCATACCATTCCTGGAGCCCCTTTCCGTTCACCTCACGGTTAGCCCAGAAATTGTCAAACGCCCTCTGGCAGTATTTGCCCCAGAAATATCCGGCAGCCCAAACACCCTTGATGGGCTTGACTTCATACTGATCGGTTATTGTAGCCCATGCCGGCGCGCCGTCGCCGTTGCACTTTGGCGAATAAAGATCCTGATGCATATCAAGATAGGCGTATATGCCGTATTTTTCACAAAGGTCGAGAATTCGATCGATCTCATCAAGGTATTCATCATTATAATCACCCGGGGTAGACTCAAGCTTCGCCCATGTGAACCCGAGCCGGATAAGGTTGAAGCCCTTGTCGCGGAATTCAGACAGAAGCTCATCATCGACGGTGTAAGCATACTTCTGCTCACCGGGCTTATAATCGCTCTTATCAACGATATTAACGCCGTTGAATATCCTCTCTCTGCCGAGCTCGTCGACAAATCTTGTGGCTTCGGTTCTTATAGTGTTCATTTCGGACTCCTTTTCTGAGTTAGATATTGTCTTTATGCGGCAACCGCCTCTTTCGCAGCGGTTTTCTTCTCAAATATATTCGTGAAGTTGAGCAGGAAGAGCAGGATATACGCCGCCTGCATCGGAATATTCTCGATTATCGCACTCTTGCCGACGGTTATGAGCAGCACGAGCATGGTAGCAAGTATGGCGCAGAAGATGATGAAGGCAGCAAGGAACGCGCCTTTCTCTTTCCTCGCCTTGCTGAAAAGCAGGATAACCATCGGAGCGGCGCAGCAGAATGCGAAGATGAGTGCACCCGCCCAATGAGCCATGCAGCGGGGGGAATCAAGGTGCATCTCCTCACCCATTGACGGGCAGTTGATAGTGACGAATATTGCGGCGCTGCCTATCGAGCCGAGGATAACGCCGAGCTTGCTGTTATAGTTATAACGTCTGTAGGCAAACATGGTGTTGGTGAAGATGGTCATTGAGGCGAAAACGCCCCAGCCTCTGAAATGCCAGGGAAAATCAAGGCCTATCATGCTTGCTGTTATTGTCTTGACCTTCTCGATGAAGGGCTGGTCGCCGAAGAAGCCATACCATGTGACATAAACGCAGCCGAAGATGATGCCGACAAGGCAAAAAGCCTTTATCGCCTTTGTGAGCTGCTCGGCGTAGAGAATATTCTTTATGTAGAAGATGAACATCAGCAGGCACACGGTGGAGAGAACGACCCACACCGGATAGAGCCATTCGTGACCGAGCATACCGCTGATATTTGCATGGAGCACTCCGTCGACCGTGCGCTCGGCAACGGTAGCGTAATTCACAAGCACGATATCCTTCATAAAGAATACCATCCATATGAGATATGCCAAAGCTATGGCTATCCACATGGCAAAATATCCCTTGGGCATACGGTTCTTGGTTTGCTGCATAAATTCTCCTCCTATTAATTAAAAGGTGTTATTAATAGATTAACATATAGTTATCCAAAAAGCAACAGATATTGTATAAAAAAGCGCCGCGGGTTTGCCGCAGCGCTAAAAGTCAAACAATTATTTTAGTCTTGATATGTATTGACAGGTGACATAGATATTTTGTATCTTCTTAGCCTGCGAGCCTATGGGCGTCTCGATTATCGGCTGGGTCTCGGAGGGAGTGACATAAAGCTTAAAGGCTATTACATCCTGTCCGACCCGCATATTCTTTATATTTTTATACTCAAAGTTTCTGTTCTCAACACCGAGATAGTTAAAAACTATATCCTCAAGGTCGTGCCCCGAAAAAAGCTTGATGACGTCATCCTCATCATGCATATCAATTATAGCCTTTGCTTCTTCAAAGGTAAGCGGGCAGCATTTGAACTCGCCTTCGTTTAAGATAGACATAACATTCTGATTATCGACCAGAAGCAGAGGAACAAGCGAACGTGCCACAGAGATCACCCTTCTTTCATTAATTTATCAAGCAAAATAGATAAAAAATATCCGTATCGGCTTGAATTTGTATTCATTATACATAAAGAAATGCGAAATGTCAATACCAAATGCTTATTCCAAAATATTTGATGTTATGAAGTCAACGCCCCAACTGCAAAGCTCCTCGGCTCTGTCCTTGTCGTTGCAGGTCCAGCAGTTGACCTTTGCGCCGACTTCGTGGACGGCGGCGATACGCTCGGCGTTAAGCTCCGTGTAGCGGATATCGAGGTCAAAGCCGTAGCTTGCAAGCAGCCGAGGCAGGTCGTCGGAATAGCTGTCGACAAGGAACTGCGCCTCGCTCTCGGGGTGAAGCTCCCTGAGCCTGACGAGATTATCAAAAACAAATGAGATGAAAATAACATTTTCAAGATGATCGCAGCCCTTGATCTCATCGCAGATAGCAGCTATCTCAGCGGAGGTGAAGGCGTTTTTAAGCTCCAACACGGCGGTCTTGTCGTATCTCTTGCAGGTGCTTATGTATTCGGTGAGGGTCGGGATATGCAGATCCGCTCTCCCCTTTTTATCATCGGTGTCGCAGAGTGAGA
>OIYS01000216.1_pt1 | contig 42401 bp, 46 predicted proteins | sample 1588271 | NCBI WGS metagenome assembly OIYS01 (sample SAMN03283286) | human gut metagenome | biome: human-associated habitat; material: feces | host: Homo sapiens | place: Peru | collected 2012 | reverse complement strand
TATAATGAAGTACGAAAATACACTGGTAAAAATATCACAATAACATCCGAAAATAATCTAATTGTAAATATAGACGGAGAAATAACAATTTCTAAAAATATCGAAATCGAAATGATTGAAGATGCTCTTATAATTTATAATAACAATGAACTAGTTCAAAAAATAATGAATATATAAAATAAATAAAACAGACCATAATATAAATGGTCATTTTTAGTAAACTAAATGTTAAATAAATTCAAAATATCATTCGTGCTCGTATTTAAAATAAGATTAACTACCAATTAAATTGTTTTTTTGAAAGTAAATAAAAAAATACAGTAGAATAAAATCTATTGTATTTTTTCTTATTACTTTTTATCTTTATCTTTTCCTTTAATAGCTTCAAGTACTTCAATAGGTAAAGCAACTACTATCGTATTAGACTTATCTGCTGAAATATCACTTAAAGTTGATAAAGTTCTTAAATGTAATGCACCAGGAGTAGAAGTCATAGTTTCAGCAGCCCTAGCTAAATTCTCAGCAGCCATAGCTTCACCCTCAGCCTTAGTAATAACAGCGGCTTTTTCTCTTTCAGCTTCAGCAGCAATTGCTAAAACTCTCTTCATTTCCTCAGGAAGTGAAATATCTTTAAGTTCAACATTTTCAACCTTTATTCCCCAAGGATCAGTTTCTTTATCGATTATTTCCTTAATTTGTGATGATACCTTCTCTCTTTCACATAATAGTTCATCTAATGTTACACTACCTACTATGTTACGCATTGTAGTTTGAGCAAGTTGAGCAGTTGCGTAGTAAAAATCCTCTACTTGTAAAACAGCAAGCGAAGCATCAAATACTTTATAATATATAACTGCATTTATTTTTACAGAAACATTATCTTTAGTAATTGCCTCTTGTTCTGGAACATCATCAACTTTTGTTCTTATATCTACCTTTTTATAACTTTGAAAAATTGGTAAAACAATCCTCCATCCCGGTAACATAATTTTAGTAAACTTACCAGCTGTAAATTTAACTCCTCTTTCATATTCATTAATTTGTTTTAATGATCCTAAAATAACAATTAAAACTATTGCTAAAATAATTAATAAAACCATATTTACTCCTTCTTTACTTTAATTTTTGTTGTTTACACCAAATACTCATTACAAAATTATGCGGAAGTAATTTGCATAATACTCTTTGAACATTTGCTATAAAACCATAAACACTAACACTTTTTTTCTTTTGCATATCAATATACGCTTTTCTTACAACATCTGTTGGTTCATACATAACAACATATTTTTTAATAACTTTATTCTTTTCTACTGCTCTATCAAAAAACTTAGTTTTAGTCCAAAATGGGCAAACAGTTAAAACATGTATTCCCTCTTTTGATAATTCCTTTCCTAAACTTCTTGAAAATGACAATACATATGCTTTACTTGCTGCATAAACATTAATATAAGGTACTGGTTGAAAAGCCGCTACTGAAGCAATATTTATTATATTTGAGTTTTTCTTCATATAAGGTATTGCCATTAAACACAAAGAAGTAAGTGCAATATCATTTACTTTAATCATTCCTATAGAATCTTCTAAAGAAATATTTGTACTTTTTTCAAATTTACCAAATCCTGCAGCATTAATTAATAATTTTATATTAGGTTTTTCCTCCTCAAGCAAATCTTTAATTTTCATTAAACTAGTTTCTTTTTCTAAATCAATAGAAAATGTTCTAATGTTTAACTTAGTTTCCACCTTTAAATTCTCAAGGAGATTTTTTTCTCTAGCAATCGCCCATATTTCATCAACTTCAATATTCTTTGGCATATTTAATAAAAACTCTTTACCTATTCCTGATGATGCACCAGTGATTATTGCAATATTTTTCATTTGATACCTTTGCAAGCTATTTCATCATGCAACATTTTAATGAATTCTTCTTTTGAAAGTGTAATTGTTTCTTCACTTTGACTACGTCTAAAACTAATATTTTTATTATCAACTTCTTTTTGTCCTAAAATTAATGTATAAGGATACTTTTTCATAATACTCTCTCTTATTTTATAACCAAGTTTTTCATTTCTATCATCAAGAAGTACTTTAAATCCTTCATTAGATAATAATTTGTAAATTTCTTTTGCATATTCTAAGTGATACTCATTATTAACAGGTATAATATTGATTTGATTTGGAGCAAGCCATAAAGGTAAATATCCTTTACACTCTTCGAGTAAAAATGCTGTAAAGCGGTCTAATGACCCTAAAATAGCACGATGAATAACAATTGGTCTTTCTTTTTCACCTTTATCATTTACATATTCAAGTTCAAATCTTTCTGGCAATTGATAGTCAACCTGTACAGTTGATAATGTAACATCGTGTCCAATAGCACTCTTTACTTGTACATCAATCTTTGGTCCATAGAATGCAGCCTCCCCTAAAGCCTCATAAAATGGAACATTAAGTTCAGTTAACACTTCACGTAAAGCTTTTTCACTTTTCTCCCATAGTTCATCATTGCCAAAATATTTTTCAGTATTTTCAGAATCTCTTAATGAAAGTCTAAATTCATAATTATTAAAGCCAAAATCCTTATATACATCTAATATTAATGCAATAACACCCTTAATTTCACTTTTAATTTCCTCTGGTGTACAGAAAATATGAGAATCATTTTGTGTAAATGCTCTTGTTCTTTCGATACCACAGCAAGCTCCCGAAGATTCATATCTAAAGTCATTAGCAATTTCAGCAATTCTTATAGGTAAATCTTTATAAGAATGTAAGAAATTTTTATATATCATCATATGATGTGGACAATTCATTGGTCTTAAAACATAACTTTCATTTTCAAGTTCCATTGCTGGAAACATATCTTCTTTATAATGATCCCAATGTCCGGAAGTTTTATATAAATCAACATTACCTAGAGATGGAGTCATAACATGTTTATAACCAAGTTTCAACTCTTTATCCATTATGTAATCTGCTAAAGTTCTTCTTAAAATAAAGCCATTTGGAAGCCACATAGGAAGACCTTTACCAACAAGGTCAGAAAACATAAATATACCCAAATCTTTTCCAATTTTTCTATGGTCTCTTTCTTTTGCTTCCTCTAAAAGTTGCATATATTCATTAAGGTCTTCTTCAGTATCAAAACAAACGCCATATATTCTCTGAAGCATTTTGTTTTTAGCATCGCCTTTAAAGTATGCTCCGGAAAATTTTAATAACTTAAAATATTTTAATTCTTTAACAGTATCAACATGTGGTCCACGACAAAGGTCTGTAAAATCACCTTGTGAATAACATGAAATTACTGTTCCATCTGGAAAACGATTAATAAGATCAACTTTGTATGGATCTTTTCCAAACATTTCAAGTGCTTCTTCTTTAGAAATCTCATGTCTAACTATTCTTTTTCCATCTTTAGCTATTTTTTTCATTTCTTTTTCAATTTTAGGAAGATCTTCCTCAGTTAAAGTAACATCTCCTAAATCAACATCATAATAAAAACCTTCTTCAATAACTGGTCCTACCCAAAACATAGCATTTGGATATAAATGTTTAATTGCTTGTGCCATTAAGTGTGCACAACTATGATTTAATTTTGATAATCTTTCATCTTCTAATATTTTTTTCATTTTCCTTCTCCTTTTCAATTTCATTATTTAATATTTCGATTACTTCATTAAAATTACGATTAAACTCTTCGTCATTTTTATTAAAACTATTAACATCAATTAATATTCTAAGTACAATTCGGGTCCGATTTAAATTATATAAATAACTATCATTTACGTAATTTGATCTTTCTCCCATAGATTTAATTGCCTCTTTAATAGAGTTAATTACATAATCTATTGCTGAGGTTTCAAAACTATCTTTTAAATTTTCTAAAACCTCAATACTATTAATCATTTCATTTGTTAATTCTGATTTCATACCAATTCCTTTCTTTATATAAAAAAAAGACAGCACCACAAGGAGTTATTTCTAACGGTACCATCCTTTATTTAACTTAATTATATATAACGGCTATTAACCGGGATTTATTAATCCTCTTAAAAAGTAGTAATTATTATTCTCTTTATCAGTTTACACCAAACACTGACTCTCTATAAAAGTTTAAATAATAATCGTATCTTTTCTCATCGATTTACATATTTATATTAACACTTTATTTACAAATAAACAAGTGATTTTAAACATTTCCACAATCTATTTCTTTTTCAAAATCATAAGTATAATTAATTTTGGGATTATCACCATTGAACTTAGGTAATTCAATTAGATACAATACAGAATGTTTCTTACACCATCCACATTTGTTATATACCTTAAAATTAATATTAAGTTCATTATCATTTAATGTTACCTTATTTACTAACTTATAACGTTCTTCACTACATTTATCATAATCTTGAAATGATGCAAGATAGTAATTTGTTACAAAATTGTTTGCAGTTAAATCTTTTTTTATACCCAAATCATTTGCAAGACTTTCATATTCGCTAAAACTTGTTAAAAATATATCACTATAACTATTTGAGGATTCTCCTAAATCATAGGTTAATGAATTACTTTCTCTAGCAATTTTTACTACATATGAAGCAAGTATTATAGCTCCAATACAAGAGGCAAATATAATTAAAAGTTTAATAACAAGTGAATTTCTCATATAATCATCTACTTTCAATAATAATTTTACCAAAAAATAATTAATAATACAATTATTTTAAATCAATAAATATTATTTAGCTCTGCTGACACAAAAAAAGCCCGTATTTACGGACTAAAATGTCTATTTGGTGGAGGATGTGGGATTCGAACCCGCGACCCCCTGCGTGCAGGGCAGGTGCTCTAGCCAGCTGAGCTAATCCCCCATAAGACTTAATTATCTTACCATAGATTATTTAGATAATCAAGACTTTTTTTTATTTTTTTATTACGTGTACCATACCTTTTTCAATTTCTTCAAGGGCACGGCCTAAAGGTTTCTTATTTACATACTCCTTTTTATCTAATTGATAATGATAATATTCTAGCATTTGTTTAGACCTTTTAGCGGCAACATGTACTAGCATATATTTAGAATCAACTATATTAAGTAATTTGTCTATTGATGGATAAATCATATTTAATCAGCTCCTTACAATAATATATTACCCAATTTTTACTACTTAGTGCAACAATTTTGCAATTTTTTGACACTTTATTTACACTTAATCATTTAATATTTTGATATCGTACTTTCCATCACTTAAAGTTATTCTTATTTTCTTATCATTAATTTCTTTTACAGAACTACCTGCTTCATATATTTTTCCATTTTCTGAAGCTAATAATTTTTTTTGAACTAAATCATCTATTGTTATATAAATTGTTTCTTTACCATCAAATAAATTTTTATTACTGTCAGCATAAACTTCAGCACATTTTTTAATAAGTCTTTCTTGATGAATAGATGCCTCTTTTACTTCATCATAAGAAAATGCATAACTATATTTGTTAACAGATACAAAGTAAAAGACTGAAAATATTACTATTACAAATATACTTAAATAAAGTGGTAAATTTTTTATTTGTTTCATATTATACCTTTTTCCTTTTCAATTTCACTATAACCATTATATTTCCACATTGGTGCTTCATTAATAATCCCTTTTACTAAATCCATAAATTTATTTTTATGTTTTTCATTTTTATATTCGAAATACTTATCAATATTTTTTGATAAATTATCTTCTTTAGTAGGATTATCAATTTGAACATCATTTAAATATGGAATAATTACATATTTGTAAAAAACTTTTATATCTTTTTCATCCAAATAATAATTCTTTTTTACAAATGAAAGCATCTTTTTGAATGATTTAAATTTACGCATATATTTATAACTAAACATACTATTTAAATCTTTAGAACTAAACGTTTTATAATCCGATTTTTTATTAACATACTTTTTAATATCTTTTAACTGAATACCTTTCTCTTTAAGAATTGCTTTATTGCAAACATATTTTTCTTTTTTAGAAAAGTAAAGTTCAAATTCTCCATAAAAATTATTTAAAATTGTAAGTCTATCTAATAGGTATTCTTTATCGCAAGAAATAATATTATTAAACATTTCATAAAACTTGTCATAAGAAAGTACACCATAAGTGTTTAATAATCCCATAATTAAATTATATTCTTTAGTATTAGATTTAATTATTTTTAAGGATTCTTTATCTTTTAAATAAGATTTAAAATATTTTTGAATATCTTTAGGCATATAAAACTCTTCTTCATCAACTTTTTTTACCATACCTTTTTTATTTAAATTATTAAGAAAATATAAAAGTAAATAATTTGTTCTAGGTTTAATATGTCCATTACTTTTTAACACTAATTTTAAATTAGCTAACTCATCACTTTGAAATAAATTAAATGAATATTTAGTAATATCTTCTGCACTATTTAAAAGAATTTTAATTAAGTTTTCTTTCTTACTATTTTTTCTATATTTAATATTAAAGAATATTAAAATTCCTTCAATTTCCTCTTTTGATAAACTATCTAAATATTCACTATATGTTAAAATCATCTTTTTCATAACTACTCCCATAGTAATTATAGCATGATAATTTTTATTTTTGAAGATTTAAATACACTTTTATTGCCATTATTGTATCACTAAGTGTAGCATTTATTTCTTTAGTATTTTCTAAAAAGTTAATTACTTCATTTTTAGGAATATACATTAATTTAAAATTTTCTTTTTTTTCTTCCTCTGTTAGATTTTGCATTTCAATATTTGGTACTAAATCATATTTAATAGCATAATAATTTGTATTTGTATAGGTAATATCACCATTTTTGGGATAATCTTTATTTATATAATTTGAAGATGCTATTGGTAAAATGTTAGAAAAATTTAATGTAATTCCAGATTCTTCAGCTACTTCCCTAGTTAAACATTGTTCATCACTTTCATCGTTATCAATATGTCCTCCAATTAAAAAATATTTTACACCCATATGACATATTAAAATTTCATCATTATTATTTTCTACAATAAGTTTCGCTCTTCGAGTAACTCGATTTGCATCATTCAATGTTAAATTATCTTCATTATGGATAACTTGATTAACTTTCGGAAACACTTTAATCTCAATACCTAAAATCCCATATTTATTTTCCTCTTCCCTTGAATAATATTTATACATTTCTTCATAACTACTACAACCTAAAGTTGAATTATCAAAATTATTAAATAAATCTTCAAAATTTTTAAAATGGTATAAATTGGTAATTTTAACAAACATTATTTCTAAAGTAGTAATATTTGTAAATTCTATATAATCATTTATTTTAAACATTTTTCTTTTATCATCATTTAATCTGATTTCTATTTCTTTAGTTCCTAACATTATCTGATTGAAAGGTTCATTTTGAAGTTTCATTCTATATATCATACTTACCACCTTAAAAAAATTATATAATGAAATAGCTAGAATTACAAATAAAAAGATGATTTAATATTCATCATCGTCATCATCATAATCTAAATCATCTTTATAATAATCATCTTCATCAGTGGGATTATCTGGGTCAAAATCCCATGGATCATACTCGCCCTTTCTTACAAGTTCTTTCTCATCATCATCAAGTCCATACATATCCATTTCTTCCTCAAGTGCATTTTTACGATCTTTTTCTTTTAATTGCTCATTTTTATCAATATTTTTATTAATTCCTTTAAGCATTTCATATATTAATCTTATCATTATTTTTCTCCTATAACTTCAATATTAGTAATATGACTATAACAAATTGGTGCAGAAGTTCCACCATTATATTCAAGTCTTGTTAATCTTAATTTAATTGGATTTTCTTCTGTAGAATCTAATATTTTTTTCGAAGAATTCTCACTAAGTTCATAGCTTTCTAATTCTTTTCCATCCGAAGAGTTAAAATAATAGATTTTTCCGTTATTAATGCAACCTAAACCAATTTTATCTTTACCACCAAAAGTATTACCTGACAAACCTTCTAAAAAGGTTTTAAAATCATTACTTTTTGTATCAACAACATTAAAAAAAACATAATTAAAAGTTTCTTCATTATCAAAATTTTCTATTTTTTCAATTGTTATATAGCCAAGAACATCTACACTACCCGACTCAGTTGAAATATTAAATGTATCATTTTTACCAAAGTTATCTTCTTTTGGTGGTATCTCATTTTGAGTATTATTTGTAAATTGATTGTTCTCAAAATCATATTTTTTCTTATTTTTTATTGAAATAAAAATCATTAGTAAAAGTATAATTAAAATAATAGTTCCAGTTAATAATAGTTTCTTCTTTTCCATTAGTCCTCTCTTTCATTTAAAACTTTCTTTATATCTTCTATTACAATTTTACTTTATTATTATATTATTTTCAACTATTTTATATAAATAACTTACAACAAACATAAATATAAAATATTGTTAAACTTTCAAAAATATATTAAAATTATTTTGTAGGTGGAAAATGATGAAAAACAAAAAAATAATTTTAATATCAAGTATAGTATTTATATTACTAATTACTTTATTAGTTTTATTTTTAGTATTTAAAAAGAATAAAATTAATAAAAATATTGACGTAGAAAAAATTAAATTTGCTGAGGAATATAAAACTACTAAAGATAATGTTTTTACTTATAGAACTATTGAGGAAATTAATAAAATATTAAAAAATGGTACTGGGCTTATATTTTTAGGTTTCCCAAAATGTCCTTGGTGTAGAGGTTATGTTCCAATCATTAATGAAGTTGCTAAAAAAGAAGGTTTAGAAAAAATTTATTATTTCAACATTTATGAAGATAGAAAAAATAATACTGAAGAATATCAAGAAATGGTTAAACTTTTAAAGGGATTTTTAAGATATGACGATGAAGGCAACGAAAGAATATATGCTCCAAGTTTAATTGCAGTAAAAAATGGCAAAATTTTAGAGTTTGATGACACAAGATATTGGGATAATAAAAAATATGATTCAGCTGAAGAATTCTGGCAAAGTGCAGATCTTAAACCAATGAGAGAAAAACTTGTTAAAATGATTAATGAAGTAAATGAAAAATCAGCATGTACTGCTGATTGTGATTAAGTAGTAAACACTACTTTTTTTTATATCTTTGATTAAATTTATCTATTTGACTTAATTTCCTTGTGGGAACATCCTCAAGCAATATATAATTTAAATCAATATTATTATGAAATTTACCATCTAATGAAGGGTAAATAGTTAATATATTATTAGTATTATGAATTGTTATAACCTCAAAATAATCAGCATTTTTATGAAATGCTTCTCCACATCCATCATATCTAAAAAAGTATTTATCTTCGAAAAAGCCATAAAAATATTTATTATCTAAATTAATGTTTCTTTTTATTTCCTTTAAAACTTTTTCAAAAGGAAAATCAATATTAAATACTGAACTTATATTTGTATCATATGAAGAATCTTCACTTTTTAAATGTTTTTTCTCATGCTCTAAAAATAATTTTTCATTATAATTAAATAATTGACTAGCTTTGTATGATAATTTACTAATCTCATTTTCATTGATTAAACCACACTTTATTTTAGAAAACAATAATTCTGAAGAAAGGTCATTTTTTCTAATTTTTTCAGGATTATTAATACAATATTCATATAATTTAGTATAATTTTCATTATATGCCAAAAGTCTTAATAATACATAATTTAAATTTTCTAAAAAATCTCTATATTTATTTGAGTTTTTAAAATTAATATTTTCATTTGCAAGGTTACTACCTAATTTTATTACATTTTCTGCTTCCTTTATATTTCCTATAGTTAATAAAATATTTGCATAAGAAACATAAGAAAAATAATCTTTGGGATATTTTTCAATATATTGTTTAAATTTTTCCGCGGCTAATAATGGATTAGACATAATTATTGATTTTGAATCACTATATTCCCAGCAATTAAAATATTCTTTAGATTTTTTATTTTTATCTTTTTTCACAAAATCCCCCTTGAACAAAAAATATTATATTCTAAATATAATATTTAGTCAAATTTTTTACCAAAAGGTTGTATTATTTTAAAAAACATGAGAAAATTAAAAATATTTAGGATGGTGTTTATGGAAAAATCAAAAGTTTATTATACTAAAGAAATAAGTAGTGATTCACTTATTAAAATATTTAACTCTTTAGGAGTAACCCTTAAAGGAAAAGTTGGTGTTAAAGTATCAACCGGTGAAGATGGTGCAAAAGGATATTTAAAAAAAGAACTTATTGCTCCATTTGTAAAAATAGTTAATGGAACTATTATTGAATGTAATACTGCTTATTCAGGAAAAAGGGAATTTACAATAGATCATTTAAAAACCGCCGAAAAGCATGGATTTACAGAATATGCACAGGTTGATATAATGGATAGTGATGGTGAAATAAGAATTCCCGTAAAAAAAGGAAACCATTTAAAATATGATATAATTGGTTCTCATTTTGAAAACTATGATACAATTATTAACCTTGCTCATGGTAAAGGACATAAAATGGGTGGTTTTGGTGCAAACCTAAAAAATCAGTCAATTGGTATTGCCTCACGAAATGGTAAAGCCTATATACATAGTTGTGGTCAAACAGAAAAACTGCCAGATGCTTGGAACGTGAAATATGAACAAAAAGATTTTATAGAATCTATGGCTGAAGCCGCAAATGCGGTAAATGATTATATTAAAGATAATAATAAACAAATAGTTTATATCACTGTTATGAATGATATTTCTGTTGATTGTGATTGTGATAAAAACCAAGGAGATCCAGTAATAAATGATTTAGGAATTGTAGCATCTCTTGACCCAGTGGCAAATGATCAAGCTTTCATAGATATGATTTGGAACACAAATGAAGAAGGAACTAAATTAATTAAAGAAAGAATTGATTCAAGGTATGGAAGACATATTCTTCCATATGCTGAAAGTCTAGGTCTTGGAAGTACATCTTATGAATTAATTGATATTGATAAAATGTAAAGATATAAAGATTTTTACATTTTTTTATTAATTTATGTTATCATTGTTATAGGAGTAAATGAATATGGACATAGAAATTTTATTAAATTTTAATTATGAACATTTAAAAAATTATTTATTAAATTCAAGTGTTGATGAAAGAAAAAAAGTTTTATCTGATGATAGAATTAAAAATAAACTAATTAATTGTGATTATAAATATGACTTTGTTTTTCTTTCTCAAGAAGATAGTGACATACTTGTTTATCTTTTAAATGGTAATGGTATAGAAATATTAAAAAATAATTCTAATTATGATATTTTTTTAAATAGTATTTTAACCTCAGGAAAAAAATATGTTGATAAATTATTTGATAATAAAGACTTTACAAATTTAGTGTTAGAAAATACTAATATTTCCAAAGTAAAATTTTATTATTTAAATAGTAGTATAGCTAACCAAATATATAATAACGCAAATAATGAAAATAAAATTAATTTACTTAGACGTTTAAATAACGAAGCACAATTTTACATAATAAAACATAATGAAATAGCTAAAGAAAATTTTTGGGAAAGTCTTTCTTTATTAAATGGTAAAGCTGCTCAACTATTAATTAATAAAACAAATTATAAACTATCATTTTCTAATTTATCCACAGCAGATTTATATAGTTATTCTAAAAAAGATTTATCATTTCCTCATTATATGTTCGAAGAAAAAAAATTTATTAGTAATATATCAGATAACTATGATATAAATTACACAAGATTTATAATTAATAATTTTAGTAAATATAATGATTTATCAAGCATTGAAAAAAGAAAAAAAGAGGTATTAAATGATAATATAAATACTTTAAATAATGAATTATTACCAAAATATGAAAAACTTTATATGATATTAGATTATTTAATTAAAACTGATAAATTAGAGTATGACACCATTAAAGAAAGTATTTATAGTATATTTAAAAATGAATCAAGTATATTTTTACAAAATTTAAATGCTGATGTAATTTCTTGCTTGAGTAGTGATAATAAAAATGAATTATTAGACTTTTTAAAAAAGGAAAGTAATGTAATGCTTGGTAATTTAATTATTGATTTTCATTTCAAAGATCATCCACTTAATGTAAAAAAAGATATTAATGAACTTGTAAGTTTTGAAAAATCTGGTGGGAACACCCTTTCAAAAGAGGACTTAACGTTATATGAGCAAATACTTAATATTGATAATCTTTCATATAATGAAAAAATAAATCTTCATCAAAAATTATCACAAATTAATATGGTAGAAAAATTTTATGATGATATTAGAAATGCAAAAAATAAAATGTATGAAAATATAAATAATGCCATTTTAAAAAAAGATAATATTGGAAATTTTAAAAATAATGAATTATCAAATAAATATGGTGTTAATGTTTATACTCTTGAGGGTACTCCTTTCTATGCGCTTGTTAAATCAGTTGGAACACTTAAAGGAGAAATTCTTAGTGAAGTAAAATTACATTCAAGAAAAGATGGTGGTTCATTTTCAATTGACAGTGGTTATAAACTTAATACATTTAATAAGCCTAACTACACATATAATTTAGCGTATGATGGTTTTTCAAGTGAGCAAGTTGTTCATGCATTTACTGAAGATTCCTATAGTAATTATGACAGAAATAGTGAAGATACAACACCTAAAATAAATAAAATAATGATGCCATATGAATTTGTAACTGAAAGTCCTTATTATAATGAACTTGTTATATCACAAGTAAATGAGAAAAAAACTACAGAAATGGATGATAAAATACCAATGCTTAAACCATTTGCAATATATTGCTATGATGAAATTTGTGCAAATGATATAGAAAGTGCAAAAAGATTAGGTTTAGATATAATTTTAATAAACACAAAAAAATATAATGTTAATATTCAAAAGAAAGATGAAAATTGGTATAAAGATTTTAAAGAGGAGGAATATGTTTTAGATCCAATTGAGGCCTATAAAAGATGAAAATAGATTTACATATACACTCAAATTATTCAGATGGATTTTTATCTGTGTTTCAAATTATTGATGAAGCAGTTAAAAATAAAGTTCAAATTATTTCGATAACCGACCACGACTCCATCAAAGGTTACTCAAAAAAACTTTTTGATTATGCAAAAGAAAAAAATATTACTTTAATTCCTGGCGTTGAAATAAGTACTAAATATCAAGGATTTGGAGTTCATATTCTAGGTTATAATATTGATTTAAATAATGAAAAGTTAAATAATTTACTTGAAAATAGTCAAAAAAATCGTATAGATTATTTAGAAAATGTTGCAAATAAATTAAGAAATTTTGGTTATGAAATTAACACTCACAAGTTAAAAGAATTAGAAAGTGTTACAAAAGCACATATTGCCTTAGATGTTATTAAAAACGAAAATAATAAAGAATTATTATTAAGTATATTTGGCAAAATTCCAAATAAAGGTCTTTTTATTGAAACTCTTTTAAATGAAAATTGTCCTTGTTACGTGAAAAAGGAAAGTATTTCTCCAAAAGAAGTAAGTCTGGTTATTAAAAACGCTGGAGGTCTTGTTTTTATTGCTCATCCAGTTGCATACCATTATGAAGATAATGTTAATGAAGAAACAATCTTAAAACTTGCTAAAGAAATTAATGCTGATGGCATTGAGACTGGTTACGTTTATATTACTAAAAATAATGAAGTTGTAAATGAATCAAAACTTTGGCAAAAATTTGCAAATGAAAATAATTTATTAACTTCGATTGGTTCAGATTTTCATAAAGAAGATGGACTTCATCCCACTATAGGGCTTAATGATTATAAGTTTGAAAATACAGATGTTAAATGGTTAGATAAAAACTAATCATTTTTTCTTGAAAAAGAAATGCAAATTCATTATAATTAAATAGACACTGAAGGAGGCATTATGAGTAGTTATATTGAGGTAATTAAAATTGCATTATTAACATTTCCATTTTTAGCATTTTTTATAAGTTTTCCATTTATATTAATAAATTATCATAAATATGGTTCTATATCATCGATGAAAGTTATAATTATTTATACATTTATTTTATATTTATTATGTGCCTATTTTTTAATTATTTTACCACTTCCAAAATACGAAGTTGTAGCAATGCTTAAATCGCCAAGAACTCAACTTATTCCCTTTAACTTTATTAAAGATTTTATAAGAGAAAGTCCTTTTAGATTTACAAATGTTCATACCTATGTAAAAGCAATTAAACATTCAACATTTTATGTACCACTTTATAATATATTTTTAACAGTACCATTTGGAATGTATTTAAGATATTACTTTAAGAAAAGCAAATTAGATATAATAATCTATTCATTTTTTCTATCACTATTTTTTGAACTTACTCAGTTAACTGGTTTATATTTTATTTACCCAAGAGGTTATAGATTATTTGATGTTGATGATTTAATTCTTAATACTTTAGGTGGTTTACTAGGTTATTTTTTAGTTAAACCTTTGATGAAAATATTACCTTCACGTGAAGATATAGATAATAATGCTTTAAAAAAAGGAGAAAAGATGTCTAATCTAAGAAAAGTTACTTCCTTTTGTTTGGATTTATTTATCTTTGGTACAATAGAATTAATTTTATATATAATATTTAATAATCATATAGTTTTAATAGTTTTCTTTGTTTTCTATTACTTCTTATTACCTTTTCTTTTAAAAGGAAGTACAATTGCTCAAAGATACTTAAATATTGGTGTTGTTAATTATGATAATAATCCTACTTTATTTTATTCATTTTTAAGAAGATTACTATTTTGTTTATTTTATATTTTTAGTTTCATTATAATTTATAAAATTAATATTGCTTCCTTTTTAAAAGGAATACTTTTTATTATTGATTTTCTATATTTTGTTATTTCAGCATTTAAATATATATTTACAAAGAACCCATTATTATTTGAAAAACTATCTAAAACAAAACTTATAAGTACAATAAAAAGTAATTAACATTCAAAATTAATTACTTTTTTATTTTATACAATATTTCTAACTTAAATCACAATAAATGGTAACAATTGTTTCTTTTATAATAGCCCATATATTAGGGAAAAAACTTCATTTATAACATAATCTTTGCTTTCTTTCCTATCAAAGGAATTTACTGTTACTTCTTTGTTATAAAACGTATCTATTTTCTTGTCATAGACACTTATATAAACTTTATTATCATCACCATAAAGATTATTTGAATCTTTTTTATTAAGTTTTCCTGTTATACCTACTCCATAATCAGATGTTGTAAACATGGAAATTTTTTTACTCATTTCATTAGCAGTTTGCATACTATAAACTGAATATGTATCAATAATATTTTTATCAACACCCATTTTTATTTTATATTCATTTGAATATGTAACTGCTCCAAAACTAAATATCTTACTTGCATCAGGAATATTTGTTATAGCATTTGCTAACGCACCACCTGTACAAGATTCCATTGTACTAATTGTTTTATTTAATTCAATTAATTTTTTAACTGTATTTTCTATCATATTACTCCTTCTCATTATCAATGCTTAATAAAGATTTAATATCCTCTTCACTTAACAGAGATATAATATTTTTATCTCGATCTTCACCTTCGATTAAACTATCTGATAATAATTTTTTTTTATTTTGAAGTTCCAATATTTTTTCTTCGATTGTACCTTTACATATTAATTTAATAACTTCAACAGTATTTTTTTGACCTATACGATGTGCTCTATCAGTGGCTTGATTTTCCACCTGAGGATTCCACCATAAATCTAAATGAATTACTACATCAGCACTTGTTAAATTAAGACCTGTTCCTCCAGATTTAATTGTTATTAGAAAACAATTTGTATCATCATTATTAAATTTTTCTACAAGTTCATTTCTTTTTCTAGCGTTAACGCTTCCATCAATAACATAAGTAGAAATTCCTTCATTAGTAAATTCTCTATTTAAAATATCAATTGCCGTTTTAAATGAGGAAAATAAAAGAATTTTATGACCATTAGAGATTACTTCTTTACAAACTTTTATAACCTCAGTTATTTTAGAACTCTCGCCAGTATAATTTTCATATACCATTTTAGGATCTATACAAAGTTGTCTTAACTTAGTAAGTAATTGCAATATTTTAAATCTTGCCTTTTCATATCCTTCTTTAGCAATAATTTCTTCCATCTCTTTACGAGTTTTTTTAACTTCCATTGTATAAACATTTTTTTGTTTTTCTCCTAAATCAATATAGATATTATTTTCAATCTTCGCTGGTAGTTCAGATAAAACATCAGTTTTTTTCCTCCTTAATATAAAAGGAGCAATTTGATTTTTTAAATTAGTTAATATTTTGTTAGTTTCTTCATTAAATTCTTTAATACCATATTTTGCATTAAATTTCTTTATATCAGTTAAATATCCTGGCATTATATAGTCAAAAATGCTCCATAATTCAGAAACATTGTTTTCAAGTGGTGTTCCAGTTAAAGCAAATCTAATTTTTGCATTTACGCTTTTAACACTCTTAGTAATTCCCGTTAAAACATTTTTAATATTTTGAGCCTCATCAATTGCCATTACATCAAAATACATTTTACTATAATACTCTTCATCCTCACGGACAACTCCATACGATGTTATAATAACATTTTCCACATAATTCATATATTCATTATGCCTTTTTTCTTTATGACCATAAAGTACTTTATATGAAATATCTTTTCCAAATTTTTCAAACTCTTTTTGCCAATTATAAACAAGAGCCGTAGGACAAACAATTAATATTTTGGCATCTTTATTTTCCTTTAAAATTTGTTTTATCAAATAAATAAATTGAATACTTTTACCAAGACCCATTTCATCGGCTAAAACACTACCAAGTTCACATTTATAAATATTGTATAGCCACTTAATACCAGTTACTTGATAATCACGTAAAATACTTAAATCTTTTTTAGAAAACTTAATCGTTGCATTTTTATTTTGATTAAATGTTTCAATAAACTTATCAAAAATATTATTTGTTTCAATTATTGAATATCTATCATCCTTTAGACTTGCTAAATAAATTGCACGATATTTAGGAATAACTCCTGAAGAAACTTTATTAAGATCCATATCATCAAGCAAACTATTAAGTTCTTTTAAATTTTCATCATTTTCTAGATTAACAATTTCTCCACTTTTTAACTTATAATATCGCTTTTTATTTTTATAACTATTAATCATATCATTAATTTCTTTATCAGATATACCATTTGAATCAAAACTATAACTTAATATGTTATCTTTACCAATAGAAAATGATGATTTTACCATAGTTTTAACCATTTTATTTTTCTTAAATTTTTCAGTGGAATAAACCTCATATTTTTTAGCAAGTAATTCCATTTCGCTTTCGATAAAAGGCCCAATATAATCAATATCATCCATTATAAAATAGTTACTATCTTTTTTGAAATTGTAAGAATAAATATCCTCGACAACCTTATTTTCAAATTCTCTGTCGTGTATAACATTACTACTTTTATCAAAATAATCTACTTCATTACCATCATACAAAAACTTAATATTACATATAATACTACTACTTTTGGAATCGAAATACAATTTAACTTTTGGATTTTTGCCAATAATTACTACATCTTTTATATCTTCCGCTATTTCTATTTCATCCTTAATTTTAGGTAATAATCCATTTTTAAAAATACTAAAATCTTCATCATTAATTTCAAATGTATCTATTTTGTACAAATATAGTTTATTTATTAGGGCAATCAAAGAATTATCTATTTTTGAAATTTTACCATTATAGAATACTAAAATAGGATTAATTCCAACATATTCTAAATCTTTCAAATTTTTAAAAGTGATTTTATAACCATTTTGGACTTTAGAAAGAACGGTAACAAATGGACTATCTTCGGTTATACCTTGATATGTTCCCTTAAATTTTCCATCAACATACAAATTAATTTTTTTCTTTGATAAATGGAATAAAACTTTTGTTATTTCAGATTCATTTAATTCATTAAAATATTTAGAATCTTTAGAAATTATGTAACTAATTACATTTTCATCATCAGGTGAAAAGAAATGAACATCAGGATTATAAACGAAATTCATACCAAAATCTATAGTTCCATTTTGAGATAAAAATACACTAGAAAAGTCTAAAAGTTTTTTATTTAATACGTACTTTTTATCAACACCTATCTTAAATCTTAAATCATACATTACATTTTCTTGATATACATAATTTTTATGTAGTTCAATTTCTAATTCAACCTTTTTTTTAATTGTTGGTTCTTTTTCCTCGAAGGTTTCAAAGATTGACAATAAATCTTTAGAAACGATATTCTTATCATATTCTTCCTCTTTAAAGATATCATCAGCATATTTTATCATACAAGCTGCAATATGTTTACATCTATGATAAAATCTAAAATATTGACAACCACAAAAAAGTTCGATTATTTTACCATTAAACGTTGTAATTTGTGATGGTACCTCACTAAAAAAATAACTTGTTTCACTCGTAACAAAATCAAATGTGTGAGTATAATTTTTTCTTTTATGTTTAACAAGGTCAACATTCTTAATAATTTCTAATGCAGCATCATAATCGTAATCATAAACGTACTCCAATATTTTATTTTTATATTTTAAATTTTCCTTCTCCATATGCCCTCCCGAACTATAAATATTATATCAAACATTTATTCTATTTTGAAGACTAAATACTTATTATTGATAAAGTTATTAAACAAATTACAATTAAAATAATTATCGTCCATTTTTTATAGGATATTTTATCTTTAAAAATAATATTTGCTAAAAAAGTTGCCACAATAATTGAGGCTGAAGATAAACTAGATATAATAACAACATTCCCTGTTTTAAGAGCAATTCGCAAAAGTATCATTGATAATACCTCTAAAGATTCCATAATAAACACTTCTTTTTTACTTTTAAATTTTTTAAGATTTAACAAATCCATTTTATTAATTAACAAAAGAATTAAAATAATTGAAAATATACTAGTTATCCCTGAATAAAATGTTATTGCCATAGTGTTTTCTATTTTAAGTGTTATTAATTTGTTAATAAATGTTGCACTACCATTAGAAAATAAATAACCAAATGCATAAATTACTCCTAGATCTTTACCTTTTCTACCTTTTTTATAATTAAGTAATATATTTAATAAAAGAATTATAAATACTAAAATAATTTGTAAAAATTTTAATCTTTCACTTGGCAAAAAAATACTTGATAAAATTAATACCCAAATAATTTTTAATCTCATTATTACACTTACTTTAGAAATGGTACCATTTTTTAAAGCGAGTACTGAAAAATAATAACCAATGCTGCTAAGCAATGATACCGGTAAAACTAAAAATAAATCTTTTATGGAAAATGAAAAGCCACTATTTAAAAGAAATATACCAAGCAATGTTTCAAACACACCAAAAGTAAGGCAACCAAATGCCCAAAATCGAAGTTCATCCTTTTCACTTGCCTTTTTTTCAATAATGTCTAATGTTCCACTTATTAAAATTATAATTAATACATAAATTAAATACATAATATCTCCGTTTTTAGTATGTTACATTTTTATAAGAATAACCCCAATTATAATTAGAAAACTAATAAACAACTTAAATAATAAATCTTTTTTATTTTTATCAAAAATATATTCATAAATTGTATTTGTAATCATTGATAATGTTAAAAGTGGAGCAACTACAGAAACAGATCCATATTCATACGCTTTAACCGAAGATATTAACATTATAGACCAAGAAAATGCTGCGATAATAAATCTTTTTTTATCGTATAATGAAAACTCATTTGCTAGTTTTTTAAAACTTAATTTATTAAATAAAAAAATATATATTGAGGGAATAAATACAGTAATAATAGTATAAAAAGCAATATTAAAATTACTAGATATATTTACATTTATAAGCATTGCAATAGCAAATAAAAAATTTGATATAAAACACATAATAAAATATTTGTTAAAGGAAACTTTACCTTTATTCATACCGAGTAAAATGTTAGCAAGTATAATAATTATACCTCCGATAACTTTTTTAATTACTAATTTTTCCTTTAAAAAGATAAAACCAAATATTACTAGGAAAACACTAGAAAGTTGTTTAAGCATTGAAAATGTTGATGGATTAAGCCCATATCTTGCCTCAATATTTAGTCTATCAGTAACTGCATAAATAATTGTTACAATAAAAATAGTTAGATAAACGTTTGGATTATTAGGTAACTTAAATTTAAAAAAGGGTATAAAAAATATAGCAAAAAAAGCTGTAAAAAGTTCAAGTAAAACTGTTAATGCACTTGCATCTTTCATATTTCTATTAGCCTTTTTAAATGTTTGAGCATAGATAAGTGAAAATACTAAATATATTACAACCCAATAAATATAATTATTCATATTAAATCTCCAACAACATTATAAAACAAAAATATAATATTTTATATAATTTTAAAATTTTTTAATTATATTTACAGTAAAATAAAAAGGAAGAAACTATTTTATTTCTCTTCCTCCCCATTCCACTATTGTAAAACCTTTTCTTTCCACTTTTTCTAGTATTTGCTCTTTTACATTAATCTTTTCATTTAATGGCTTAAAATCCATTATTACTCTTATTAAAGTATCGGGTTTTTGACTAAACTCTAAAGGCATATATTCATTTATTTCTTTCAAAGTTCTAAATCTTATAAAATTATAATTATTATCTTCCATCTTATTTAACCAATATACTACAAACTCATTTATTTCTTTATCATTTAATCCTAAATAAGAAAGTTTATTTTCAAGGAAAGTAGCCGTTTGTTCACCTTTTACAACAAAACCTTCATTCATATCAATACTTGTATTATCTATTCCTTCCCAGTACAATGCATAATAATTTCTCTTTGTTTTATAATCAAATATGGTGCTATCTTTTGTTACATGAACATTCCATTCATTAACGTATTTTGGATATGTATGTGTAAGTTTATCATCATTTATAAGTTTAATTTTTAAATCTATATCATTTGTAGGATAAATATATATCATTGGTTTATCAATAGTATCAGGAATTGAATCATCAATATAATTAATTTCAAACCTAACATTTTTTTCATTAATTGTATCACATTTTTTTGATACTCTAATTAATAAACTAGCATTTTTTTGTGTTTTTTTCTTCTTATACACATTTGCATTAATTAATAATTTTGCTGTTCCATTATTTTCAGAAACATTAGATACAGAATATCTTTCATCACTATTATAAATATTTAATAAAATATAATTATGAACTTTAAAATTTTGATTTTTTAAGTCTCTTTCAGTATATATTTTAGAATTTTTGTAATCATCATAACTTTTTAATAATTTTAATTCATACTTATTATTAATTTCACTTAATTCAATTATTTGATTTTTTTCTTTAGGATTATTTTTATTAATAATATATTTTCTTACAAAAATACCAACTCTAATACATAAAAGTATTCCAATAATTACTAATAACAATTTATAATTTTTTTTCATAACTATACCTCACAACTATAATTAGTATAACAAATTTTTTGTTACTTTGTATACTATTTTAACCAAATTTTATATCTAATATCGTGTAATATTTTAATAATTTCTGAAAAGACTAACATAAAAATGCCAATAACAATAAAGATTAACCAATAATTCAAAGAAATAAGAAGTTCAAAACTATCTCTTTCATAACCTCCCATAACAAGACCATAAATAAAACCTATTACAATGGTAAACCAGGCTAAAACAAACAATAAATTAGAAAGCAAATTCGTACTTCTCATCATAGTTTCATATCTAGAAAAATATTTACGATCTTTATAATTTTTACTAAAGTTACAATTAGGGCAACCTTTACTTGCCTCTTTTACCTTTTCTCCACAGTTAAGACATATATATTTTTTATTCTTTTTGTACTCCTCAAGACTATAATAATTTTCTTGTTCCATAAATTCTCTCCTTCATAAACAACATTATATCACATTTCTAACTGTCAGTGCATATATTTCTAACTACTGGCTATTATAAAATTAATGTAGGTGATTAGGATGAAAGATAATAAAAGTTTACATAACGATTATTATTACTATAACATTGTAAGAATTAATATAAAAAAACATCGAAAAATGGCTAATTTAACTCAACAGCAACTAGCCGATAAAATCGATGTTTCTATGCATTACATTTCACAAATAGAAAGTGCTAATCCAAATAAATATTTCACTTTAGTAGTTATTGGTAGAATAGCAGATGCCCTTAATATTGATATTAAAGAATTATTTGATGAAGAAAATATTGATAAATAAACTTATAATTTTTTTACATATGTAGCATTTAAATCTTTTAAACAAATATACCCACTTGGAGTTTTTGCCCAATAAGATGATTTATTATTTATAATTTCAAGAGCAGTAAAAACTGTTCCTTTTTTGTATAGTGCTAAAGAATTCATATTTTTATATAAACTATTTTCTTTACCGTTTTTTGTAAGTTCAGATACTTTCTTAATTCTAAAATTAGTTCCGGGTCCTGTTCTCACATACATATTATATAAAGTTTTATAGTCTCCTTTAACGTATTCTTCGCTTTTTCTTATTTCACTAACCTTTTTAAAAATATATCTTTTATTTTGCTGTTTATAATAATCATTTATAATTAAAGTATTATCCTCCATTACCATATATTTAGTGGGATCTACAGCATTTACTAAACCCCAGTCTCCCCTTACACTTTGCCAGTTATTAACTATACTTTCTTTGTTATCGTAAACTGCTATTTCTAAGTCTAAGTGAGCCTTTACATTACCTGTGGTACCATCATCGAATAAATAATCCCCTTGATTAAACTTTTGTCCAACCCTATAATTAATTATTTTATTTGGATGAGTCATCATTACAACTGCAAATCTTGCTACTCCATCTGCACAAAGTACCTTTTCATTTGAGGTAAGCCATATTGTATAAGAATTATTTCTTTTTACATAAATTTTAGATACATACCCTGAAAAAGGTGCATATATTTCTTTATACCCTCCCCTTGCAGAAACATCTATTGCTTTTCTATTTTTATGTGAAAAAGTATTTACTCCAAAACCTTGCGTTAAATAATAACTTTTTTTAGGAAACTTAAATACTTCCATTATGATCATCCTCCTTTTTATTAAAATAATATGTAAAGACCATTCCTATAATCATTGTAATTGTTTCAGTGGGTATTTGATTTTTAACTGATAAAAAAACGAACACAAATGTAGCCGCTAAAGTAATAATAGTTTTAACTTGTAATAAACATTTTATTAAGTTTTTCATAATTACCTCCATAATAATTTATGTAAAATTTGTGTTTATAGATAATTAAAATGAATTAAATTTCATTAAAAGTTAGTTCTTTTAAGAAAAATGTTATATAATATTATTATGTAGGAGGTAATATGTTTTTATTTAAACTAGAAAGACAATTAAAATCATATTCCAGATGGAATAAATGTTATACTAAAGAAGAAAGAAAAATGAAAGCAAAAGATGAAACAATTTATGATAATTTTTACTCTTATGCTATCAATAATCCAAAAGATAATGCAATAAACTATTATAATAGAATCTTTTCATATGAAAAAGTTTTAAAAATGATTGATAAAGCTGCTCAAAGTTTAAATTATTTAGGTGTGGAAAAAATGGATATTGTTACATTACTTCTTCCAAATATTCCTGAGGCTGTAATACTTTTTTATGCACTTAATAAGATTGGTGCGGTAAGTAATATGGTTCATCCTCTTTCAAGTAATGAGGAAATAAAAAATATTTTAAAAAATAATGAAAGTAATATTATTGTGGCAGTAGATGCTTCCTATGATAAATTATATGACATTACTGAAGGAACAAAAGTTACAAAAATAATTGGTGTCTCTGCGGCAAATTCATTACCATTATTATTAAAAATTGGTTATAAATTAAAAATGTTTAATAAATATACTATACCATGTAAAGAAAACTTTATAAGTTATAAAAAGTTTTTGAGACATAAAAAATCTTTTGAATATAAAAAATATTATAACGTAATAGATAAACCTGCTTGTATATTACAAAGTGGCGGTACTACCGGTATTAGCAAAGGAATAGTTTTATCAAATGGTAACTTTAATAGTTTAACTGTTCAAGAAATAATAATGCTTAAAAAGCTTGAAAAAGGTGATAAGATTCTTGCAATTATGCCTGTGTTTCATGGATTTGGTTTAGCACTTAGTGTTAATTCAATGTTATGCCTTGGTAGAGAGGTAATATTAGTACCAACATTTAAAGCATCAGAATTTGCAAATATTATTAATAAATATAAACCACAAATGATTATTGGAGTACCAACATTATATGAAGCTTTACTTCAAAGTGAAGTAAGTGATTTATCTTTTGTAAAATATGCTGTTGTTGGAGGAGACTCTTTATCAAAAGACTTAGAGCTTAGAATAAATGATTTTTTTAGAAAACATAACTCTAATGTGGAAATAAGTCAAGGTTATGGTATGACAGAGTGTTTAGCGGGAGCAATTGCAAACTTTGATTATCATTACAAAACAGGTGCTATTGGTATTCCTGGACCTGGTAATGATGTTAAAATAGTTAAGCCATTTACTCAAACTGAAGTAAGAAATAATGTTGATGGAGAAATATGTATAAGTGCTCCAACTGTTATGCTTGGTTATTTAAATAATGAAGAGGAAACAAATAAAGTTCTCCAGGTGCATAAAGATGGTTATACTTGGCTACATACTGGTGATATTGGCTATATTGATAATGATGGAATAATATTTTATAAACAAAGACTTAAAAGAATGATTATTTCAAGTGGTTATAATGTATATCCACAACATGTAGAGGAGGTTATAAATTCACATGATGCTGTACTTACTTGCTCTGTTGTTGGAATACCTCATCCATATAAAGTTGAAGTTCCAAAAGCTTGTATTGTTTTAAAAAATGATGTTATAGATAATCCTATACTTCGTATGAATATTAAGAAATATGTTGAAAGTAAACTTGCAAAATTTGAATGGCCTTATAAATATGATTTCAGAAAATCACTACCTAAAACTAAAATGGGTAAAATAGATTTTAAGAAGTTACAAAATGAAGAATTCGAGGAAAAAGAAAAGAAAGACGCATAATCTTTCTTTTTAATTTATCTTTTTTTAACATTTATATTATCTATATTTTTAATAATATTTTTTGTATCAATTGATGATTTAACTAAATAAGTAATTAAAATAACTAGACCAGTAATAATTATTACAGGTGTATAATTTTTTGATGAACTAGATGTATCTTTTTTTAAATGGTCTAAACAGTTATCTTTGCCATCTTCATAACATTTAACGATATCTTTATCGCCATTTTCATAAGCTTCATTTATAACACTTTCAAGTGATGTATTATAAGCAGATGCAGCATATAAATCACTAATTACTACAAAAGGTGTTGCCTCATGACTAGCATCTTCGAACCCAAAACTATTAAATGCCTTAGCGACTTTTTTTCCTAATGCATAATCTTTGCCTTCAGCCCAATCAACATGATCAACATAAAGTTCTTTTTTTACAATTGTAAATGTTTTATCATAACCATCAAGACCTTTTAAATATTCTTCCTCTTTTACGCAATAAGGACATCCTCCAGCCTCGAATAAATAAACTTTTACCTTATCTTTTGCATTAACTAGTGTAGGTAAAAATAAAACTAGTGTTAATAATAATAATATTCTATTTTTCATAAATCCTCCAATAAACCAATTATAGCATACTTTTTTATCTATGATAAGGTGTTTCTTCATTATATAAAATATAATAAATTGATGGACTACAATAATCTGTATAAGTAATTCCCTCATAACTATATAATGTCATACCATTTTCAGTAAGAGTTAATAGTTCAATACCTTTTTCTTTTAAAATAGCATAGCCATAATCAAACTCAAAAATACCTTTGTTAATATTTGAACACACATCTTTCACATAATTTTTTAATACTCTATCATCTGGTTTCATATTTCCTCCGTATAAGTATCTATTTTAAAGATAAATATGATTAAAGTCAACACCTATGCTTCTTAATAAAAATATATTTTTTAAAAAAACAAGTGAATTTTCCATCACTTGCTACTATCTATAAAAATTAGATTGATCTTTGTTCCTTTTTATTATCTAATAATTCATCCCTTAAAGCCATTAATCTTGTTTGTTCTTCATTTATCTTTTTTAATCTCATATTAATAAATTCTGGAGAACTACTTGATAATATTTCATAGTTCATAAAATTATCAAAATAATATTTCATATCACTATTAGCAAAATCAACATTGCTACTTAATCTTGGTGCAAATCTAATACCAGATAATAAAACCTTTTTAGAAATAAGAGATTTATTTTCTTCATCAAGTAACCAAATAATTGGCTCAACTTTTACCCAAAGATAACGATCACAATTTTCCCAAATTCTAATATATTTTTGGTTATTATAAGAAAATTCATCATAAAAAACCGGCACTATTTGTCTATCACAATTTACTTCAAAAGCAGGTAGAGAATCAAAAGTGTATGATTTTCCAGTTTTCTTTATTTTTGTTCTTTGTTCCTCTTTTTTTAATTGCTCTAATAAATAAATATTTTCTAATAACACTTGTGTTTTTTTGTCCACTAACATTTGAGGATATTCACCATATTCCACTTCAAATGTACCATTTTCTCCTAATTTTCTTTTTGAATATACTTCTTCAAAAATTTTATTAGAATTCAAAACAGGACGAATACCAGCATTTCTATTACCCTTTCGCCAGTTTTTTTCAGTTCCTTTAGATGTGCATATTACCATTCTTTCCTTGTCTTTAGGTGTACTAGTCCAATACATTACTTTTCTTTCATATTTTTGATACAAATCAGTATAGCAAAGGTCATAGGATGTATACACTCCTTTTAAAATAGCCAAATCTGTAGCTGCTGAACCAGTACCATATTTTCTCAAAACTTCCAATTGTTCTTTATTTTTACTACCCCAAATTTGTTCAGCGGTTAATAATGTTAGTTCAAACTCGTTCATTAATTTTCCTCCTTGCGTGTATTTATTCTAAAGGAAAAATGTTTTAAAGTCAATAAAAAAAACTTGTTATACTCTAACAAGTCTAGATTTTCCGTCTTCGTAAAGAGGTCTATGAATAGCAATTTTCATCTTAGAATAAAATTCCATTTCATCCTTTAAAAGATAATTTGTATATAAAACAAAGTATTTACCCTTTTTATCATTATATATAAAAGCAATTCTACCTTCATCAGGATTTAATTTAGAAATTGATTTTAATACAATAAATTCATAACCATCAATTACCTCAGTTTGCTCTTTAACAAATTTATATTCATTAAGTGCTAAATCATTTTTAACAAGTTCTGTAAATTCTGTTATATCTTTGTTCGATTCTTTAAGGTAACCCTCAATATATTCTTTATTTTCTAAACTTCTTGCTGAAAATAAATATACACTATTTCTAAAATAAGAATGTTGCTGATAATATTCTCTAAACATCTTTTCTGGAAATTTAATTGACATATTAAACTTAGTTAAATATACATTATTTTCATCATTTGGTATATAACTAGTTTTAAATTTAATATCATTTTTAAGAAGTGATTTATAAAATTTATGAAAATTTTCTGAATTAAATGATACATCAAATACTTTATTTTTTGTTATTTTAACCATAACTTTTGCATTTGGATAATATGTTACTAAAGATATTTTAGAAAACTTTGTATTAAGTTCTTTTCTAAATAATCTTTGAACTTTAATATCATCACCATTAACAGTTACACATTTATATTTACATAAAGCATATATAACAAGAAGCAAGCACTCTATTGTAAGTAAACTATAACTAATTATTAACTTAAGAGATATCGAAAAGTAAATACAAAACAATGCTATTGTTATTGTAGCCATAAAAACAACTGTACCAATCCATTTTTGATAAAATACATTATAATTATCATCATCATTTTTTGCAAAAACAAATTCAGGTTTTAAAAATAAAATTATTGTATTAATTATGACAAAAAAGACCGCACATACAACGCATATTACACTTTTTATAACTGGACTCATAACTCACCTATTTTAATGTAACTAGACCACAGTCATTTTCAGCTTTACAAATCTTTTGCTCTTCATTAAGTTTTATTTCTTTATCGCTTCCATCAATTAATCTTATAACAACTTTATTACCTTCAGTAGCAATAATTTCAGCATCAAGATTTTCAAGTTTCAAACCAACAGTAATATTCTTATATTCTTTTGTTTCATTTTTATAAGTAACATTAAGTGCTGTATAACCTTCCTCTTTCTTATTTCTTTTTGCAAAAATAAATAATCCTATAAGTAAAATAACTATTGCAACTACAATTGGAACTATTTTCTTACTTTCCATAGTCTCACCCTTCCTATTATAATTATAGAGGAAAAATTCAAAATAGTAAAGTGATTTTCAAAAAAAAATTTATGACTCATAATCATAAATTCCATGTAACTTTTCAATATCTGAATTTGATAAACTACTTACTGTCCAACCATCTGAGGTATTTACTACATAAAAATCAATTGTATAGCTTGTTTTTTCATTTGTTTCTTTCATTTTATCAAGTTTATATGTAATAAATTTTTCTGCATCATATTTTCCATCTTCATCCTTAAACTCATTAGGATTTTCCGCTAAATAAGTTGTTGCGTCTTTTTGAGCTTTATATAAATCATAAACATTTACTTTAACAGTAATTGTGGCTTCATCACCATTATAATCTTCATTTGTTATTTCATAAGAAAGATCTGTATATTGTTTTTTCAAAATATCTTCATATTTTTTAGAATTTTCCTCGTTTAAATTATCTTTATCAATAACATTTTTCATATCGACTAATACTTTATCATCTAAATTCTTATAATTATCTAAATATTTTTTTACAGAATCAGTAGCACTTTTTCCACAACCTGTTAAAAATACCGATATAACTAATAATACTAATAAACATTTTATCTTTTTCATATTCTTATTATTGGTAATTTTTTTAAAATTATACAGTTTTATAACAAAGTTTTATTAAATCATAAACTTTTTTTTCAGAATCAGATATTGGACCATTTAATTTTTTAGTTATATTTTTTTTCATAGACTCGATATTTTTTTCATCTTTATTAAACCATTCATAATAAATAAATTTAAATTTTTCTATATCATTATTTTTAATTAATTTATCTACTTCATACATTAATTTATTTTTTATATTTTCTTCATTACGAAGTACTTCTCCATTAATTTGTATATCTTTTTTTTTATAATTAATATTTCCCTTTTTCATAAACTTTGTATAATTTAATATTTTTTCTTCATCAGTTAAAAGTAAACTACTTTTATAGGTGCTTTCGCCATTACTATTAAACTGAACTCCTATAGCAGTATAATCATCACAAAAAACTAAAGGTATATCCCTTAAAAAAGATTTATCAAGAATTATATTATATTCAATTAAATCACTTAAAACATTTGATGAAACCTTATATACATAACATTTTTTAGTAATAAGTTCATCATCCGCAAGCCATTCATAAAATGGATAGTATTTATCTAAAAAATTAAATGTTATGTTATTAATAATCATATTTTTCCCCTTTCATAAACTAAAATAAGAATCAAAATGCCAATAAAAAAAATATTACAAAATAAATTACTAATAATAAAGTATACAAAATATGCAAAACTATACCCTAAAACTAATAAATTTAAATTAATTATTATAAAGAATAAACCAGAGACTATCAAAATAATTCCAAGTATATAAAAAAATATTAACTTCATAGTATATTTATATTTATAAATTAAGAAAAATATTATATAATTTTAATGGTGATAATATGAGTTTAATAAAATATATAATCGTGGCTATAATACAAGGATTAACTGAACCTTTGCCAATATCTTCCTCAGGACATATGTATTTATTTAAAAGTATTTTTAATACAAATATGGCCTCAGATCTAAATTTTGAAATAATTTGTAATTTTGGATCTTTTTTAGCAATTCTATTTATATTTAGAAAAGATGTTATAAAACTAATTAAAGATTTTTTTACTTATATTTTTAATAAAGATAGTAGAGATAAAACGAAATATGGTTTTAAATATGCATTATATATTATAATCAGTACAATTCCCGTTGGACTTTCAGGACTTTTTCTAAAGGATTTTATCGAGGAGAAACTTACAAGTGTTAAAATATTAGGTTTTGCCTTTTTACTTACTGCCTTAGCATTATTTATTGTTAGAAATATTAAAGGTGAAAAAGATGATAAAGATATTACTTTAAAAGATGCAATTATTATTGGTTTATTTCAAATGATTACTATTATGCCCGGTATTAGCCGAAGTGGTACAGTACTTGTAGCTTGCTTATTATGTAAACTTAAAAGAGAAACTGCTTTAAAATATACATTTATGTTATATTTTCCAGTAAGTGTTGCGGCAATGGGTCTTGGTGTTAAAGATATGTTGAATACTCCGAATATGCCCTCTTTAATACTTCCATATGCTATTGGTATGGTAATTGCTTTAGTAATAACATTATTTTCTTATGAATGGCTTTCTAATACTGTTAAAAAAGGAAAACTAGTTTACTTTTCAATCTATTGTCTCTTACTTGCAGCATTCATATTTATATATTTTAGATAATAATTTATTATTAAGAAAATGTAAGTCGCTCTCGGGTGGTGCGAGTTATAAATAATCCCGAACGAGAAATGTAAGTCGCTCCCGAATGGTGCGAAGTATAAATTATTCCGGATGAAAATATTATAAAGTAATTTTTCAAACAACAAAAATCATTTAGATAAATCATATTCTAAATGGTTTTTTTATATAATTCATAAAAAAAATAGATAACTAGTATCTATTTTTTCTTTGGTTTATCCTCAACTGTATCAGCAAGTTTTCTTAATGTTTCAGCAGCAGAATTTCTAACTTCTTTAGCAGCTTTTTCCACTGTTGGTGTTGCTTTTTCAGCTGCAAGTTTTACAAGTTCAGTAGCTTTATCTTTAATTTCAGTTGCCTTTTTAATAGCAATTTCCTTTACTTTTTCTTTATCTAATGCTCTAATTTCGTTTTGAAGTTCAGTAACTTTTTCAGTTATATTTTCTTTAACTTCATCAGGATCCATATTTTTAACTTTATTTAAAAGTTCATTGCATTTGTCCATTAAATCTTTTCTTGTTTCTTTACCAGACTTTGGTGCTAAAAGTAGACCTAATCCTAAACCTAAACCCGCTCCTAAAATAAATTTACCTTTCTTATTCATTTTCATCTTCCTCTCTTTCTTTTCCTTTTAAAAATATTTTTGTAAATACACTTGTAAAAAAATCCAAAAATCTATCAAATACTCTGTTTACTTTAAATGAAGCTGCATTAATAATATCAAATACTGGATTAAGTGTATTAATTTTCTTATCAACATTATCTATGATATCTTGTGCTTTAGTCATAAAATTTAATAATTTTACTCCTATAACAATTCCTATAATAATTAATATAATCAGTAATAAGTATATTAAAATTGGTAGAAAACTATTCAAAAAATCTATCATTATTCTCCCTCCTTCGTATCGTACATTGAATCTATTAAATCAAATAAATCGCTTTCTAATGTTTCATCTGATTTTTCAATTTTAGGTACTTCCTTGGTAATTTCTGTATCCTCTTTTGGAGTAACCTTACTTTCAACTTCTTTTAGTTCATTTTCTAAATCATTATCCATATCAATTACTACATCAGATGTATCCTCTAAAAGTTCATCAATTGTTTTAATTTTCTCTGCAGTCTCAGTAGGTTTAGAAAGTGTTACAGTTTCACTTTGTTCATATATTGTACTAGAAGTTGGTTTTTCTTTTGTTTCACCAAATGCTTTATCTCTTACTTTTTGAACATCAACTTTACTTTCATATTTTTGAATATCTTCTTTTTTATAGTCTCTATCAAGTACTCCATATACTGGTGATATTATCGGAGAAGGTTTAAACTTCTTCCTTTCTATAGTTTCTGTAGTTTCTATTTTTTCATACCTACCAAAATTTTCCCTTTTTTGCATTTTCTTTTTAGTTTCATATTCCAAAACATTACTATATCTTTTCTGAGGTCTTACTGGTTGGACAGGTTCCTCTTTAGGTATAACTGGTTTAGAACTATCAAACTCTTCTTCATCAAAATCTAAAAATGGGAAAGAATTATTTTTAAATACTTCTTTTTCACTTTGAACTTTTGGTTCCTCTTTTGGAATTTGAGGTTTAGCCTCAACTTTAACTTCTTTCTTTTCCTCTTTTACAGGTTCATTTCGCATTTCTGGAGTAATTTTTATTTGTTCAGTATATTCTTCTTCATCAAATAAAATATCTTTTACTTTTTTAAATAATCCCATATTTTCACCTTCCTATTTAACTAAATCAGTATCAATTTCTTCATTTTCTTCAGCATTTGTATCATCCTCATTTTGAATAATATCTAAATAATTATTATCATTTCCTTTTGGATTAAAAATGTTGTAAGTTTCATCATTAAACTTTTGAGATTTATTACTAGCAATAGACTCAATTGTCATATCATTATATTCTAAATCTCTTAATATGGTTACAGCGTTTAATACTGCAAGATTAATATCATCATAATCTACCATCACTTCTATTTTAGCATAATTATACATAATTTCAATCAAATATTTATCATTTTCTTTTAAATTAATCTCAATATATCCATATTTGTTATCAAAATCTATTTTTTTACTATAAAAAGCTTTATTATTTACATCATACTCAAATTCCACTTTTTTATAATAGCTTATTAAATCAACATATAAATAATATTTATAATTAGCTGAGGAAAATACTGCATTATAATCATCATAACTATCAATACTAAGACCACTTGGTAAATAATATTTAAAAGCGCGATTAACCTCATTATATTTACCTGTTTTATTAGCAAGTTCATTTAATAAAGAATCAGTATTCATATTTTTTATATTACTGCATCCACATAAAGAAAATAAACCTATGAGTAGCAATATTAAAAATTTTCTTTTCATTATATCATCCTTACATCAATATTATATCACTATTTTTTTATTACTTCTATATATTTTATTTTAACGCCTTGAGAAGAAAATTTCTCTTCATATTCAGTTTTTGGACTATCAGTTATATCACTATTATGTAAATCATAAGTTTCATTTATAATTTTATAGCCATATGAAAGTAGACTTTCTTTCGAAAATTCATAAAAATCATCATTATCAGTTTTTAAAATAATATGTTTTTCATCCTTAAATAAATTATCATATAATTTTAAGAAATTTTCTGATGTAAGTCTTCGTTTAGTATTTCTTTTTTTAGGCCAAGGATCAGAAAAATTCAAATAAATAGTTTTTATTTTTCCATATAAATACTGTGGAATATCCATAATATCTATGTTAAGTATCTTCAGATTATCTAATTCATATTCATTAATTTTTTTTATTGCACTACAAATAACACTGGAATATTTTTCTACACCAATGTAATTAATATCTGGATGATTTAAACACATTCCAAGTAAGAAATTACCTTTACCCATACCAATTTCTAAACATATATCATTATTATTATTAAATAAATCTTCAGTTAAAAAATAATTACAACTATTTAATATTTCATCCATATTTTTGGGATTTCTCATTCTCATAATAACACTTCCTTTTTTTAAACATATATTATCATTAGAAAGGAATGCCTATGAAGAAAAATAGAAATTCATTTTTTGAAAATCAAAATATGATGATGCCTCAAAATGGTTTTATGCCAAATATGATGCCAATGAATAACCAATTTTATAATCAAAATAATATTGATTTAGAGGAAAGACTTGCAAAGATTGAAAGACAAATTGCTAGATTAGATAAAAGAATATCAAGTCTTGAAAATACTAGTTATTCCACTGATGACATTAACATAGATTCTAATAATATGTATATGCTTTAATTATAAATTATCATAGCGCTAAAACAATATATTTGTTCTTCACCACAAACTGCTATAGCAACCTGAAACTTAATATCTATTATATCATAGTTTCCCTCATTTAAAAAAAGATTTATTACTTTTTCTAAATCTTTTTCATGACTTTCATCAAATAATTTTACTTTCATATGTCATCACCAATTATAGTATAAAACATAGTTTTTAAGAATTTTGTCGAAGAAAGGACTAACTTTCTTTTTTTATATTCATATATTTAGGCATTTTTGCCTCGATAACAATTTTCTCTTTGGTAATTGGATGAGTAAAAATAACTTTATAAGCATGTAAACATAAATTTCTCATACCATCTTTTTTACCATATTTTTTATCTCCATATATTGGATGATTTATACTTTGCATTGCCACTCTTATTTGATTTTTCTTACCTGTTAAAATATTTATATTTACTAAAGTTTTATTATTTTCATTATCTATGACTTCATACTTAGTAATAGATTTATCTCCAATTTTTTCATTTTTAGTATCATAAACCATAAAAGTTTTAGTTTCTTTCAAATAGTTTATTATGGTTCCACTTTTACATTTAAAATATCCGTGACATAATGCATAGTAATATCTTTGAACACTTTCCCAATTATCTTGCATAATTTTCTTTATTTTATCATTTTTAGCAAAAATAACTATTCCACTTGTATCTTTATCAAGTCTATGAATTATAAATACTTTATTATTTTTATTTTTTCTCCATAAATATTCATGAACTTCATGATACAAAGTTTTTTCTTTTTCTTTATCATTTGCAATTGTAAGAATACCACTTTTCTTATTTACAATTATTAAAGATTTATCTTCGTATAAAATATCTAATTTTTCCTTTTTCATAATTAGAATTATAACACTTAAAAAACATATTTACTACTCCTTTTGCTTAACAATTATAAATAGTTTACACAAAAAACCAGTTATTTTTGTAACTTTTTATACGTTTTTCCATAATAAAAAGGGTTATTAACCCTTTACTACGATATTTACTATTTTATTTGGAATAGCAATAACCTTAACAATTTCCTTACCATTTGTAAAGTTTTGAACATTTGGAAGTGTAAATGCTTTTTCCTGAAGTATATCAGATGGTGTATCAACATCAACCTCAAGTTTTCCTCTTACTTTACCATTAACAGATACTGCTATAGTAACAGTTGTATCCTTAGTTTTATCTTCATCATATACTGGCCAAGTACTATTAACAATTGGACTAAACCCAATACTTTCATTTAACTCCTCTGTAATATGTGGAGCTATTGGATTTAAAAGTGTAAGAAGTAATCTATAATCTTCTTTAGAAATTGATTTAGCATCTTGATAAGCATTTGTCAAAATCATTAAACTTGATACAGCTGTATTATAGGCCATATTATCTAAATCATAAGTTACTTTTTTTATAGTTTGATTTTGTATTTTTTCTAAATCTTTAGTAAAACCTACATTATCATTTAAAGTATCTTTTAGTCTAATAACTTTATCAATAAATCTTTTACATCCTTTTAAACTTTCAGTACTCCAAGGAACATCTTCTTTATAATCACCCATAAACATTTCATAAAGTCTTAATGTATCAGCACCAAATTCATTAACAATATCATCTGGATTGATAACATTGCCTTTACTTTTACTCATTTTTTCATTATTAGAACCAAGTACCATACCATGACTTACTCTTTTGTAAATCATTTCTTTATTAGGAACTAGACCAATATTATACAAAAATTGTACCCAGAATCTTGCATAAAGCAAATGTCTTGCTGTATGTTCCATTCCTCCATTATACCAATCAACTTTACCCCAATACTTCATTGCATCCATTGAGGCAAATTCTTTATTATTATGCGCATCCATAAATCTTAAGAAATACCAACTTGATCCAGCCCAGTTTGGCATAGTATCTGTTTCTCTTTTAGCATCAGCACCACATTTAGGACATTTACAATTTACCCAATCAGTAATTTTTGCAAGTGGACTTTCGCCATCATCAGTTGGTTCGTAGTTAGCTACATCTGGAAGTAAAACTGGTAGTTCATTTTCAGGTACAGGAACCCAACCACATTTAGGACAATTAATCATTGGTATTGGTTCACCCCAAAATCTTTGTCTAGAGAAAATCCAATCACGCATTTTATAATTATTAACTACTTTAGCTTTACCCATATTAACAAGTTTTTCTGTTATTTTTTCTTTGGCTTCACTAACTGTAAGTCCAGTAAATTCCTCACTATTAAGAAGTTTAGGATTTATAGGAAGATACTCCTCTTTTTCATAGGCTTTTTCTTTTATATTTCCTCCTGAAATAACCTCGATCATTTCCAAATTATGTACTTTTGCATATTCATAATCTCTTGCATCATGAGCGGGTACTGCCATAACTGCACCAGTTCCATAACTACCAAGTACAAAGTCACCAACAAATATAGGAACTTTTTTTTCATTAACTGGATTAATTGCCTCTATACCCTTTAAAATGCAACCTGTTTTTGTTTTATTAAGACTAGTTCTATCCATATTAGATTTTTTTGATGTTTCTAAAATATAATTTTGTACTTCTTCTTTATTTTCAATTTTTGGCATTAACTCTTTAATAAGTTTTCCATCTGGAGCAATTACAAAAAATGTAACACCATAAATTGTTTCAATGCAAGTTGTAAATATTGAAAATTTTCCTCCTGTTGTAAGTTCTATTTCAACTTCAACTCCGGTAGACTTTCCAATCCAATTTATTTGACCTAATTTAACTCTATCAGCAAAAGCTGTTTCCTCAAGACCATCAAGAAGACTTTGAGCATATTCACTCATTTTTAGCATCCACTGATTTTTTTCTTTTTGAACAACTGTGCTTCCACATCTTTCACATACTCCGCCGGCAGCATCTTCATTTGAAAGAACAGTTTTACATGTATTACACCAATTTACTGAAGCAGTTGCTTTATAAGCCATATTATGCTCATAAAATTTCAAAAATTGCCATTGAGTCCATTTATAATATTCCGGATCAGTTGTAGAAAATTCTCTATCCCAATCAAATGAAAATCCTAGTGTCTTCATTTGTCTTTTAAAAGTTGCAATATTTTCTTTTACAGCTTCTTTAGGATGAATATGATTTTTAATTGCATATTGTTCTGCTGGAGCACCAAAGGCATCCCAACCCATTGGATACAAAACATTAAATCCTTGCATTCTTTTCATTCTTGCTTTTGCATCTTGTGCTGTATAACTTCTTACATGCCCTACATGAAGACCAGATCCAGATGGATATGGAAATTCTACCAAAATATAATAAGGTTTCTTTTCACTACCATTAATAGCCTCAAAACATTTGTTATCTTCCCAATATTTTTGCCATTTTTTTTCAATTTGATTAAACTCGTTCATTATTTTCTTTCCTTTCTAAATATCTTCCAAGAAGTTCATATATCGCATATATAAGTCCAAATAATAATGCAAATCCTATTAATATTTGAATGTAAAACGGAAGATCAATAAGTTCTATAATCATAAATACAATTGTTATTATAAAGGCATCAATTAAACTATAAATAAATGCCATTTTATTTTGAATAAGTAATTCTTTTGACAGTTTAAATTTTGCCATTAAATATCTAACTGAAAATAAATATTTTTCTTTATTCTTTTTATTTTTCTTATTTTTACGCATAACACTAAACATATACATATCATAAAAATATAATACTACACTTAAAACCATAAATACAATTAAGCATACAATTAATACTCTTTTCATTTTTCCTCCAATAAAAAAAGTAGTACAAAAGGGTGCATATTGCACGGTACCACCTTTAATTTAACTTATTTAATTGATACGGAAATTACCCCATTTGCATCCAAAAGCAAGTTCAATATATAGGTTTACTAATTTCCATCAACCATTAGCTTTCTATAAAAACAAATATATTTACTACTCTTTCTTCCTTTGCTTAAGCACATTATACAATACTTTTTTTTAAATTTCAATTAAATAATCATATAATTTCATAAACATTCTTATAAATCTAGATTCTAAGCCTTTACTTCTTAGTTTTTTAATAGCAATTCTCTTCTTTTTAATTTCCATATTACTAAATACAATTTTATATAGTTGCTCTTTTAACTTAGTTTTAATTTTTAAATCAGTAATAATTGAATTTATATCTTCATTAATAATTCTTGCTGCATCTATTTCAATATCTTTACCACTACAATTAACTGTTAACTGTTTTGTTGTATCTACTTCAGGTACACTAACTATAAAACTATCATCTTTTACATTTATAGAGTAAGCATTACTATCAAGTTTTTCACCATTAATAAATACTTCAACTTTACTTGCTTCCTTAGTATTTCTAAATATAATATTATAATCTCTTGTCGCAGGTATTATTGCAGTTTTTCCCTCTAAAGGATGAATTATTAAACTATAATTATTTTGCATATAATTGTAATCAATTGCACTAATTACATAATAACCTTGTTCATAAAGTCTTGTAACTCCATCATCTTCATATAAATGATATGAATTACTTTTACCAGGAAATACGTGTATATCTAACTTTTCTGGGTTTCCTGTAAAATTATAATTTGAGGTAATACTTGCCATTGGAATAATTGCTCCAGCTTTTGCAAATACAGGATAATCTTCATCTTTATGGAAAGTTATATATCTTTTATCACCTACAAATTTTTTGCCAGTTTTAAAGTCATACCATATTCCTTTAGGTATAAATGTTCTTTGAACAGATCTATTCATTACATTATCCATTGGTTTTGTAATTGGGCAAACAAAGAATTCACTTCCAAAGTAATATTCATTACGATACTCAGGTTCATCATACATTTCAGGATAGTTATAATAAATTGGTTGAATAAGTGGCATTCCTTTTTTAGCATAGTAATAGTTCTCAGTATACAAATAAGGTATTAATTTATGTCTCAAATTTGTATATTCTTTTACGATATTATAAGTTTTATAGTCCCAAAGCCAAGGCTCTCTTTTATAATAAATACCTCTTTTTGCACTAAATCTAAATATTGGACTAAATGTACCAAACTGAACATATCTCATATAAAGTTCAGCATCCTCAACACCATCTTTAAAACCACCAATATCATGACTCCACCAAGAAAGTCCTATATTACTTGCACTGCTATTAAAAAATGGTAAATATTTAAGCGTATTCCAACTTACTATTGTTTGGCCTGAATATAAAACCGCATTTTTATGTGAAGCTACCATTGTATTTCGTGCAAGTAGCATTGGTCTTTTATATTCACTTTGCATAAAATCTTTTATATGATAATAAGTAAGTGCTCTAAGAGATTTAATATCTTTTTTATAATCAAGAAAATAAAAATCTATATCAAGTTTTGTAAGTGGATTAATTAGTTTTTCAAAATATAAAATTATAAACATTTTATCAAATGCTAAAAATGGAATTGTTTCATTATTTTTATAATTTAATTCATCAGCAAACTCTGGGTAGGCTTTCTCAGTTGGTTTAATTCCTTCGGTTGGATCAAGTTCAAGTCCAAGTCTAACTCCTCTTTCATGAAGATAATTAGTTAGTTCTGTTGGACTATAAAATAATTCTTTATTAAATGTAAAACCTGTTTTATTTGCTAAAATATTATCTTTATTTTTAGTATGCCAAAATTCATTTAAAAGAAGTACACTAATTGGTATTTCATTATTATTAAAGGATGTTAATAGTGCCTTAACATTATCCATTGAATAAATTATATCTCTATTCCACCATACACCAAAAGCATATCTGGGAAGTAGTGTAGGAAGTCCAGTTAAAGCAAAATAATCTTTTAAACAAAGGCCAAAATCTCTTTTATACATAAATAAATATATATCTATATGACTTTCTGTAGATTTATTTAATATACCAAGTTCATTAGTAATTAATGGATCAGAATCATCTAAAGTTGCAAATCCATCTGTAGAATATAGCCCTTTTTCAAGTTTATTATAAATTCCATTATAATTATCAAGAGAAAATGAACTTGCTAAGAAATTTCTTGCTTCAGGATGTTCATAATACCATACTTTATCCGTATTAAGTAATTTAACTTTTAAATTAGTATCCGGTGCAAAAGAAGGTCCTTTAAAAGGTTTTTCTTTCATATATTGAAGAGAAAAATATTTAGTAGTTATTACCATATATTTATCATCCTCTTCGAAAGTATAACTAGGTACAGGAAAATTACGATTTGAAACTAAATCGGTTAAATTATCAACAAAATTACCAGATACTGAATACTCAAGTCTAACAAGTCTATCTGTAAGAACTGTTATTCTATAAAAATCACCTTTATGTACTGCTGTAGGTAATGATAATCCATCTTTTTCATTAACTTTAAAATGTTTTCCAAAACTAGCCATAATCTACCCTTCCTATCATATCAATAATACCATATAAATTTTTTTCTTTCAATTAGATTATGAAAAAAATACAATTTTTATTTACAAATATATTATTCTTACTAGTCAATTTTTAAGACTTTTGCTAGTCATTTTTTAAATTATTAATAACAACATTTTTTTTCTAAATATACATAAGGTAAATTATTACATTAAATGATTATTTTTTATATAATCAATATCTATTAATTACCGTTAAACACAGTTAAGTTAATGAGGTCATGTTTTAAGTAAAATTTATATATTGTTGGGCGAAATTTTCACCTTACAATCCCAGTGTTTACCTAGGTTTTATCAAAAGTGTCCGTCAATCAGAGGGGTGTAACTATTTATTTAATTTTAACCTTCGTATTAAGTTTTTTAATCACATCAAATTTTATTCGCCGAGGCTCGAAGAGTCGAGCCTCGATTTGTTAGAATTTTCTGTCACTCTCATATGGCTCAATTTACTGTGTAAACATCATTGTATGTACCACTGCCTGATAACTTGGCTTTAGAGGATAGAGAAACGACAGGGCGAGCGCCATAGGTATTATACACAAAATAGTAGTCCAAATCACCCGATGAATGCACACGGAACTCAGCAGCACGAGCATTAATACCATTGAAATAAGAAGGCGACCCCGACCAATAATATTGGCTTGTGTACAAGTAATAAGAACTGTTGCTTGTTTCATTTACTCCTCCGGCCATCGCTACTTCATCCGCTGTTATTAATCCCACTGGGTATGTTAATGCTCCATTTCCATTACTAGTACCAACTGTAAATTTATCACTTGCTGTTGTACAAGTTAATTTTGGACTTTTATTTGTTATTAACCTTATATATGCTCCGTAGTAATATGTTGTACTCACAGACATACTTCCACTTATTTCTCCTGGTGTTCCACTACTACTTGTTGTGGCACTTCTATCATTACAGAATATTTGATCTGCTACTAAACTTTTTGTCGTTGCATCTGTTTCCAATGTTGTTGTTTTATACCAATTATCTATTGCTGTTTTTATTGTGCTTGATGTACTATTTCCGTGTTGCGTGCTTGCTGTATACATATAGCCTACATACGCCGGATTATTATAACTACTATTAAAGGCATAAGTTGTTGTATTTATTTGTGTTCCTGTTCCGGTCATTACTGTTGCTGTACTACTTGTTGGAGCGGTTGTACCTGAATATATCATTCTTATTGAACCATCTCCATTTATTCTTATTATTCTCCAATATATATCCTTAGTACCTTCTTTGCCAAATTTTACCCAGTTATTATTTACAGCTCCTCTGAAATAATATGATTTCATTCCAGTTGTTGCAGTATAATCATCATCAGCTTTATATAAACCTTCATTTGTTGTTGCAACTTTTCTAAAATCTGGAGTTGTTTCATTTACTGTATTATTTATAAGAATTGTATTCCATCCATATATTTCTATATTAACTACATCAGATACTGTTTTATTTCCTGCTGCATCTTTTACCCATAAATAATATGTTCCTTCAGTTGTTATAGTGGTACTTAAATTATATGTTGTACCACTTATTGTTGTCCAACTTGTTGGTTCTACACTATTACTTGTGCTTATTCCATAACATAATAATTCAATATTATCTGAGAGTGTTGCTGTTACTGCAGTACCATTTACTTTTAGATTGAATATAACTGGTTTTTCTGTATCAGTTATTACATCAAAATATAAATAACAACTATCTGTTCCGATAAATG
>OIYS01000215.1_pt1 | contig 42508 bp, 33 predicted proteins | sample 1588271 | NCBI WGS metagenome assembly OIYS01 (sample SAMN03283286) | human gut metagenome | biome: human-associated habitat; material: feces | host: Homo sapiens | place: Peru | collected 2012 | reverse complement strand
AAATTATACTACTATGCTCATCTAAATTTTGATAGTGATACAACAAATGATGAATATCAAAAGATGAATGGCAAAATTGAAAATCTGTTAGCTGAATATAATAGATTAGATTCCTTTGCTAATCCTGAAATGATGAAAATAGATTATAGTCAAGTAAAAGAATTTTATAAAGAAGAACCAAAATTACAAGAATATGAATTTTTATTAGAACAACTATATCGCTATAAAGATCATATATTAAATACAGAAGCAGAGAGTATTATTTCATCTTTTGCTAATATAAATAGTACTCCAGAACAAGTATTTGAGGCTCTTACTGATTCTGATTTAAGATTTGGTAAAGTAAAAAATGATAAAGGTGAAGAACTTGTATGTGATGTTCTTTTTACATTTGATTCAGATGAAACAAATAAAAGCTATATAGCATATACAGATAACTCTAAAGATGAAAGTGGAAATACAAAAGTATATGCAAGTACTTATGATAAAGAAGGTGAAGATTTATCTTTAAAACCATTAACAACTGAAAAAGAATGGAAAATAATAGATAATATTTTAGCAAGTGTTTTAGACATGGTTAAAGAAAAACAAGATGAATTTAATGATGAGGAAGAAAATCATGACTAGTGATGTAGATAAAATAAGTAAGAGGTTAAAGAAAATAGTTTTAATTATTGGTGTTATTTTTATAGGTATTGTATTAATATTTGGTGGTGTAGTATTTGTTACAATGATGCCAGTTAATTCTAAGTCAACTGAAGAAATTACATTTGTAATTGAACCAGGAAGTGGAAAAAATAAAATAATAAATGATTTAGAAAGATTAATACCTAAAGATGAAATTCATAAGTTTGGTAGAACTTATCATTTTAATGCTATTGCTCTTAATAAGACAGGACTTAAAAACTTATTTAAGATTATTTCTCTTGCTAATACTACTTACTTATATAAGACACCAAGAATTCTTAGAAGTAAACTTAATGAACTTAGAGAAGGTCTTATTATTGGTAGTGGCTGCTACGAAAGTGAAGTTTTTATTGAAGGTAGAAGTAAAGAAGGAGAAGAACTTACTAATATTATTAATTTCTATGATTATGTGGAAGTTCAGCCTCCAGAAGTATATGATCATTTAATTCAGACTAGTGATTTTAAAGATGTTAATGAGATTAAGGAACATATTAAGAAGATTATTACTGCTACTCGTGAGGCTGGTAAAATTATTGTGGCTACTGGGGACGTTCATCATTTTAGTAAAGAAGACAAGATATATAGAGAGATTATTGTTAATCAGAAGGTACCTGGTGGTGGTAGACATCCTCTTGCTAAGAGTAGTATTAAGAGTATCCCTTCTCAACACTTTAGAACTACTGAAGAAATGCTTAATGATTTTGCTTTTCTAGGTGAAGAACTTGCTTATGAGATTGTTGTTACTAATACTAATAAGGTTCTTGATATGGTAGATGAGATTGAGGTTATTATTGATACTGGTGGTATTCCTTTCTCACCTAGAGTTAAGAGTGATGATGGTAAATCTTATTTGGATTGTCCTAGAGTTGTTACTGATTTGGTTTTTGAAAGGGCAAAAGAATGGTATGGTGATGACCTGCCACATAATATTGAAGAGAGAATATCTAAGGAATTATATGGTGATATTATCTACAAATGCTGGAAGGAAATTATTAGTGAAGAGAATCCTAATATTAGTGATGAAGAACTTGATTCTAAGTTATTTGAAAACTTGCATAATACTTTAATTAGTGGTTTTGATGAAGTTAAGAGACTTGTTAGTGATTATGTTAAAAAACATTGGAGTGAAGAGGATGGTGAGATGACTGATAAGGTACTAGAGAAGAAAATTAAGAAATCTCTAGGTGGTGTTATTGGTGGTGGTTTTGATCCGATTTACTTGATTGCTCAAAGACTTGTTAAACACTCTAACGATGAAGGATTCTTGGTTGGCTCAAGAGGTAGTGTTGGTTCTTCATTTGTAGCGACGATGATGGGTATTACTGAGGTTAATCCTCTTCCTGCTCATTACAGATGTCTTAAATGTAAGAATAGTATTTTTAAAGATGATGATGGTAATGATTTAGGTGCTACTTATTCTAGTGGATTTGATTTGCCTGATAAGATTTGTCCTAATTGTGGTGAGCATATGTATAAAGATGGACAAGATATGCCATTTGCTACTTTCCTTGGTTTTAACGCTGATAAGGTTCCTGATATTGACCTTAACTTTTCGGATTTGAATCAAGCATCCGCTCACGAATATACGAAAGTTTTATTTGGTGTTGATAATGTTTATAGAGCTGGTACGATTGGTACGGTTGCTGAAAAGACGGCCTTTGGTTTTGTTAAGGGCTATTTTGAAGATAAGGGTATTATGAATAAGAGAGCCTGTGAAATTGAGAGACTAGCAATGGGATGTACTGGTGTTAAGAGAACTACTGGTCAGCATCCTGGTGGTATTGTTGTTGTTCCTGATTATATGGATGTATCTGACTTTACACCTTTCCAATTTCCTGCGGAGGACCCTACTAGTGCATGGAGAACGACACACTTTGATTACCATGCTATTGATCAGGATTTACTTAAACTTGATATTTTAGGTCATTCTGATCCTACGCAACTTAGATTGATACAGGAATTATCTGGTACGGATATTCTTAAGGTTCCTCTTGATGATAAGGATACTATGAGTATATTTACTTCTACTAAGGTACTTGGTGTTACTAATGAACAAATTATGTGTGATACTGGTACTCTTGGTATTCCTGAGTTTGGTACTCCTTTTACTATTTCCATGGTAGCAGAGACTAAGCCTACTACTTTTGCGGAACTTATTAAGATATCTGGTTTATCTCATGGTACTGATGTATGGCTTGGTAATGCACAAGAACTTATTAAGAATAATATTGTTCCTTTTAAAGAGGTTATTGGTTGTCGTGATGATATTATGGTTTATCTGATGTATCATGGTGTTGAGCCTATTAAAGCATTTAAAATTATGGAGTTTGTTCGTAAGGGTAAGGCTAGTAAAGATGCTGACACTTGGGCTAAGCATAAGGAAACGATGGAGAAGGCTGGTATTGAATCTTGGTTTATTGATAGTTGTTTTAAGATTAAATATATGTTCCCTAAAGCACACGCTGCTGCTTATGTTATAAGTGCTTTTAGAATTGCTTGGTATAAGGTACATATGCCTGTATACTTCTATGCTAGTTGGTATACTACTAAGGCTACTGATTTTAATATTGAGGCTATGATTAGAGGATATGATAGTATTAAGAATACTATTATTGAAATTGAGAATAAGGGATATGATGCTTCTAATAAAGAGAATGGTATATCTGAATCTTTAAAGGTTGCTTTAGAGATGGCTGCGAGAGGTATTAAGGTTGCTCCTTTTGATTTGTATAAAAGTAAGGGCTCTATCTTTACAGTAGAAGATGATAAAACTATTATTCCTCCATTTAGGGCTATTGATGGTCTAGGTGATGTTGTTGCTAAAAATATTGAAACAGAGGCAGAAAGGGCTCCATTTATTAGTATTGAAGATTTTCAAACGAGATGTAAGGTATCTCAAACTTTAATTGATAAGATGAAAGCTATGGGTATTTTTGCTGGTATGCCTGATACTAGTCAGCTTAGTTTATTTTAAAAAGTATTTCCCAAAATATTTCCCGGGAAATATTTTTTTCAGTTCGAGCTTGTAATCTCTCACTATTAAATAAAGCCTGTAGTCTTTATTTAAAGTATTTTTGTTCTAAATATATTTTATATAAAAATGCACAAAAATTTAAATAATTTGTGCATTTTTTTGTTTTAATTAAATATTAATAATTTTCTTACTGGTAATTCTTTTGGTTTTTGATTAGTTATATACTTTTTAACTTTGGTATCTATAGTTATTAAATTGGTAATATTAAGTCTTATTATATTAATTTCATTATCAGTTAAATTATTTACTGGTAATATATATTTTTTATATACTCTTGGAGAGACTCCTACTAAAGTGGTAAAGATTTCTGAATAATATTCTAATGAATTATAACCACTTTTAAAGGCAATATTTAATATTTTATTGTCATAGTTATAATGTTCTAAACTATTTAGAATCTTTTTAATATTTATATATTCTCTAATAGTTATATTTAATTCTCTTTTGAATCTTTTCATTATATATGTTTTATCATAACTGAATATTTTACTTAATTCATTAATAGTTATTTCTCTATTTAAATTTTCATTTATATACTCTATTATATTACATACTAGTTCATTAGAATAAATAATTATCCCTCCTTATTATTATTTTATCATAAAAAAGCCATTTTTGTTTAACTTTTTTATTATTTTTAGGTCTATAATTAATTTGAAAGGAGGAATAATATGTTTTATTCAAAATGGACTTCTGAAAAAGATTTAAAAAATTATCTTACAGAAGTAGAGATTGGCTCTGAGATTCAAAAATCTGGAATACAAATGTTATCAGAAGAAAATAAAATTTATATTAGGGATGATGAATCTCATAGTCTTATTATTGGTTCTGCTGGTAGTGGCAAAACGCAAGCTGTTGTATTACCACTTGTTAGAACTATTATCAAAGCAAATGAATCTTTTTTGATTAATGATGTCAAAGGAGAAATAATGAACAAAGTTGGAGGTGAGTTAAGAAAAAGGGGATATAATATAATAATTTTAGACTATGCTAATTTAAAAATTGGTAATCATTATAATGTACTTGATTTACCGTATTATCTTTATAATAATGATGAAAAAGATAAGGCTATTGAAATATTAGAGAATATCGCCTACTATATAATGCATGATATTGATTCTAATAGTGATCCTTTCTGGGAAAAAACGGCTGGTGATTACTTTGTTGGACTTGCTTTATATTTATTTGATAATGCTAAAAGTGAAGAGATTAATTTAAATAGTATATTTAATTTATCAAATGATATTTTTAAAGATGAAAAGGGATATGATAAGCTAATTATGAATAGTTTGGATAAATCTTCTAGTACTTATCAGTTCTTATCTGGTACTTTATTTTCACCTAAAGAAACTAGTGGTGGTATTATCGCTACTTTTAGTCAAAAAATTAAGGGGTTTGTTACTAGAGAAAAATTATCTAGCATGATGGCTACATCTGACTTTGATTTTAAAAATATTGGTAATGAAAAAACTGCTATCTTTGCTATTACTGGTACTGCTAACTATGCTAATGATTTAGTTTCAATACTAGTAGATGAGTTATTTTATAGTTTAGATTTATTTAAAAATAAAAATAATAGATTTAATTTAATATTAGATGAATTTGATAGTATGAAACCAATAAAAGATTTTTATAGTAGAATTAATTATGCTAGAGGAAACAATATTAAAATTACTGCTTTAATAAAAGATCTTACTAATTTAAATATTGTATATGGTACTAATTATAAAGATTTAATTAGAATGTGTTTTAATAATATTATTTATTTACTGGCTAATGATTTATATACTTTAGAAGAAATAAGTAAGTTATGTGGTAATACTGAAAAAGGACCTCTAATTAGCATTCAAGAACTTAAAACACTAGATAATTTTGAAGAAGTTATTCTTATGACAAGGATGTATCCTGTTAGAACTAAAGTGCTTCCTGATTATAAAATTAATTGGAATTTTGATAATTCAGAATTAGAATTTAATAATCTCGGAAAGAATCAAATTAATTTATTTGATATTGAAAAATTTTTGAAAAAATAATATTTAATATTATGTACTTAGAAAAGTAATATATGAAAGGGGGTAGGTAGCAGGATAATAGGGGGACTGCTACTGAATATATGACTTGTTCTAGTTGTAAATACTTAAATGAAAATAAAAAACTAGATGGAAAAGTAAGTGGTTGCAAATATTTTTGTGACAAAAATAAATGTTATGTTGGTGGCGATAATCATATTTGTAATAATTATCAAAACTGCTTTAGAAGTAATAGTAGATGTGATGAAATATATGATGAAGGAGTTAATTTTTATGATGATACTCACTCTGTTACTTATTATTTATTTATTCTTCTTATTATTATAATTATATTTATCATTGCAAGACTTTGTAATCCTGAACTTTTTCCATTTTAATAATAAAATTAAAATTGAAGACTATGAGCTTCAATTTTTTCATTAAAGACATGAGGCTTTAATGATAGTGAGAGACTCAGGCTCGAACTAGAAAAATATTTCCTGGGAAATAATTTATGTAAACAAAATAATTATAAATACTTTATTTTAAACCTTTTTTTTGATATACTTGATATAGAAAGACTTGGTGATTTTATGAGTAAAATTGTATTAGTAGATGGTAATAATCTCCTTTTTAGAAGTTATTATGCTACGGCTTATAGTGGAAATATGATGAAAAACAAGGATGGATTTCCTACTAATGGACTATATGGTTTTGTTAATATGATGAATAAAATTATATATGAGGAGAAACCTCAATATATTATGGTTGCTTTTGATGTTGGTAAGACTTTTAGACACGAGAAATATGCTGATTACAAAGATGGAAGAAAGGAAACCCCTGATGAACTTAAAATGCAATTTCCTGTTGCTAAAGAGATACTTAATTTTATGGGAATTAAGTATTTAGAGTGTCCCGGTTATGAGGCTGATGATATCATTGGTACTATTTCTAAGTGGACAGAAAATGATGATGACTTTGAAGCACTTATTGTAAGTAGTGATAAAGATTTACTTCAACTAATCAGTGATGAAACTACTGTGAAACTTCTTAGACCTAAGGATTATATTATGATGACTAAAAGTGTTTTTATTGATACTTATGGTTTTGAACCTATTAATATGATAGACTTAAAGGCTTTGATGGGAGATTCTTCGGATAATATTCCTGGTGTTAAAGGCATTGGTGAAAAGGGTGCTATTAAACTTATTAGTGAATATAAAAATATTGATAATCTTTATGATAATATTGATAATATTGCTGGTGCCGTTCACGATAAACTTGTTAATGGTAAAGAGGATGCTTATTATAGTAAGGAATTAGTTACTATCTTTAGAGATGTTCCTTTGGATATTAAGTTTAATGACCTTTTATATAATGGTGCTGATGAAAATAATCTTATGCTTTTATATAATAAACTTGGATTTTATTCTTTAATTAGAAAAATGCAAATTGGTAATATGGTGAGTAATGATGTAGATAAGTTTGAAATTGTTAAAGATGTTAAAAAACTTGTTTTGAAAAGTGATACCGCTATTTATATCGATACTACTCCTGGTAATTATCATAATGCTGAGATTCTTGGTATCTCCTTATTTAATACAGAGTCTGGTTATTATATTCCTTTTGAGGTTTTTAATGGGGATTTTAGTATTCTTAATAATAAACATATTAAGTATACTTATGATTTAAAGAAGAATTGTGTATTATTTAATAAATATGGTATTAAGTTTAATAATATTACTTTTGATACTATGATTTGTGCTTATCTTGATAATTATGATGTTAAAGATGATATTTGTTTTTTGGCAAGCAGTATGGACTTTTATATTCCTGTCTATGATAAAAAAGAGGATATTTCTGTTGAGGAGTCTTTTAGAAGAGCAACGAACAAGGCAAAGTTTATTTTTGATACTAAAGATAAGTTATATGATAAAATTAAGGAAGAAGAGATGAAAGAATTATTTAATAATATTGAAGTACCTCTTGCTAGAATACTTGCTAATATGGAAATTGAGGGTATTAGAGTAGATAAAAATGTTCTTGCAGAAATGGGTGAAGAAATTAAGATTAAATTAGAACTTATTACTAAAGATATTTATAATTATGCTGGATGTGAATTTAATATTAATTCTCCTAAACAACTTAGTGAAATATTGTTTGATAAACTTAATCTTCCGCATGATAAGGTTAAAAAGAATAGAAATGGTTATTCTACTGATGCTGATGTTCTAAAAAAACTTGAGGGTTATCCGATTGTTAAGGCTATTTTGGAATATAGGGCTTTATCTAAACTTTATTCTACTTATATTGAAAGTATGATTAATATGATTAGAGATGATGGTAAGATTCATACTATTTATACGCAAACTCTTACTAGAACTGGTAGATTGTCCTCTATTGAGCCTAACTTGCAGAACATTCCTATTAGAAGTGAATATGGTAGACTTATTAGAAAGGCTTTTGTTCCACTTGATGATTCCTTGATTATGTCTTCAGACTATTCGCAGATTGAACTTAGGGTGTTTGCTCATTTATCTGGTGTTAATGAACTTATTCAAGCATTTAATAATAATATTGATATTCATACGAAAACTGCTATGGACATATTTGGTGTACCTAAAGAGGGCGTTACTAAGGATATGAGAAGACAGGCTAAGGCTGTTAATTTTGGTATTTTATATGGCATTAGTAGTTATGGATTGTCTACTGATTTGGATATTCCTGTTAGTGAGGCCAAAATATTTATTAATAGATATTTTGATACTTATCCTGGTGTTAAGGATTATATGAATAGAGAAATTGCTGAGGCTAGAAAACTTGGATATGTTAAGACTGTTATGAATAGAAAAAGAGTTATTGATGAGATTAGAAGTTCTAATTATTCTATTAGAAGTCTTGGTGAAAGAATTGCTCTTAATACTCCTATCCAAAGTTATGCTTCTGATATTTTAAAGATGGCTATGATTGAAATTGATAGGGTGTTTAGAGAAAAAAATATTAGAAGTAAAATGTTACTTCAAGTACACGATGAACTTATTTTTAATGTTTATAATGATGAAGTTGATATTGTTCGTGATATTGTTTATAATGTTATGACTAATATTGTTAAATTAAAAGTACCTCTTGATGTTGATATTGAAATGGGAAATAACTGGTATGAGGCTAAGTAATGGAAAATATTTCCCGGGAAATAATTTGGAAAATATTTTTAAAGTTTTTTTGACATTTATTTAATGATTAGAACAAAGAAAAGATTAATCTGAAGACTATTTTATAGGCTTCAGATTTTTCATTAAAGACTTTTGGCTTTAATGTACACAAGGAGACTACAGGCTCCGAGTGATAAAAATATTAAAATGTCTTTATTTTAATCGCTTTTTTTGATAAAATATTTATAGTGAGGTGATGTTATGCCAGAGTTACCAGAGGTTGAAACTGTAAAGGAATCTTTGAAATTACGATTAGTTGGTAAAAAAATTGTTAAAGCTAAGATTTTATATGATAATATTATTGCTTATCCTAGTAAAGAGGATTTTGTTTTGAAAATTGCTAATCAAACTATTAATGATATTAAAAGGAGAGGAAAGTTTTTGATGTTTGTTTTAGATGATTTTTATTTGTTATCTCATCTTAGAATGGAAGGTAAATACTTTTTTAAGGATAAGAGTATTCCTTATGAAAAACATGAACATGTTATTTTTGAACTAGATGATAATACTGAACTTAGATACAGAGATACTAGAAAGTTTGGTAAGATGTATCTTATCGATAAAGAGGATATTGATAAGGTTGGTCCTTTAAAAGATTTAGGTCTTGAGCCTTGGGATGAGAATCTTACAAGTGACTACTTAATGGAAAAATATAAAAAGAGAGGTACTCCTATTAAGAGCGTTTTACTAGAGCAAGATATTATTGTTGGTATTGGTAATATTTACGCTGATGAGATTTTATTTTTATGTGGTATTAATCCTTTAAGGAAGGCTTCACTTATTTCTAGTAATGAATGTGATTTAATTATTAAATATACTAGAGAGGTTTTAGAGAAGGCTATTAAAATGGGTGGTACTACTATTAGGACTTATAGTTCTGTTGATGGTGTTCATGGTCTATTTCAAAATGAACTTTTAATTCATGGAAAGGATAATGGAAAATGTCCTAAATGTGGCAGTGATATTTCTAAAATTAGAGTAGGTGGTAGAGGAACTTACTTCTGTGAAAAATGTCAAAAATAGTTATTTTACATTATATTTACAATTTATTGTAACCTATTCGGTTACTTTTTTCTTTTTATATTGACTTTTACTTTAATTTTGTGCTACTTTTTTATTGGAGATGTGTACTATGAATGATGAGATGTTTAGACTTTCTTTGATTGATGTTATGAATGCTAACCTACTTAATGGTTTGGTTAATACTATTTTTGGTTATGATTTTAATGAGAATGAGTATGTTTATATTCAATATAAATTGATTAATGGCAATGTCGTTCTTAATATTTTTGATAATAAGGATAGTAATAGGTTTAAGGCTTATATATTTTGTCATAATGATATTGCTAATGATGATAATGATGCTTTTTATATTAATGTTGATGAAGCATATAAAAGATTTTTAGATAATAATGGGAAAAATGATAATGTCTCTTTAATAGGGGCTTTACTTGTCTCTAAAGATAATAATGAGAAAAGAGAGATTATTGACTCTCTATTTGATGTCACTACTAGGGACATTTTTTATAAACATTTTATTTTATAATTGGTTTATTTCTGTATTCTTCTTTTACTAATGATGGGGATGCCACTAATGAATATATTTTGGTTATTCTTAATTCTATATCTAATATTTTAGATATATTTTTTTTGTATCCTATAACTATTGGTAAATCTAAGGTCTTTTTTATTTTATTTAAATAATTTTTCCCTCTTTCATTGAAGCCTAATAGTCTTATATAATCTACTTTTATATTTTTTGCTTCTTCTTTTGTGAAGTTTGTTAGGATATGTAATAACATTCTAGATATTCTATTGTATGTATATCTTTTGGTTTTAATGTTATTTATTAACTCTTCATAAGTATTGCTTTCACTTATATATTTTATTATTCTATTTTCTATTCCTTCTTCGACTGTTTGATATTTTTTTAAGTTTTTGTCTTCGGATAGTATTTTATATTTTAATATTGGATAATACATTGACATACTTATTTTATATAGTTTATTTGGTGAATATGGAATTAAATTGGATATTTTTTTGCCTTCTTGATATTGTTTTCTTATGGCTGAGGCTGAGGCTATATTTTCTTCTATTTGGCCGCTGTGATATGGGATTGTTCTTTTTATGTTTTCATATTCTATATTGTAATTTTTTTGTTTTATTTCTCTTATATATGATAAGGCTAGTAAATCGTTTGGTGTTGATACTTTTATGTTTGTTAAGTCTTCTAATGCTTTATTTGTTGATGTTGCATAATTTAATCCTTCATTTTGATACTTTTTTACTAATTTATTGTATTCTTTACTTTTTATTTGGGTATCTGCTAGTAAGATTAATTCTTCTAATGTATCTCTCTCTGTACCAAATATTATTTTGTTTACTTTTAATTTATTTAGTATTTCTATGGCTCCTCTTGCAAATATATCTGATGATTGGGTTGCATATACGAATGGTAATTCTACTACTATGTCTACTTGATTATCTAATGCAATACTTGCTTTTTCCCATTTATTCAGTACTGAGATATCTCCTCTTTGGGTATATGATGATGAGATGACCGCTATTAAAGTGCTATCTGGATATTTTTCTTTTATTTTATTTATTTGATATTGATGTCCATTATGAAATGGATTATATTCTGCTATTAATCCTATTATATTCATTTTTATCTTTCCTTCCTTTGATATATTCTTTTTTTGATATTTTTTCTTTGGTTATATGATATCATATTTATGATTATTATTCAATTTATTTTTTGTTTATTATTGTATTAATAGGTAATGTATGGTACAATTATTTCGAAGTGAGGTTGTGAGATGTTTTTTTTGAATTTTATTAATTCTATAGGAGAATCTTATTTACAGTGGAAAGATATTTATAATGTTACTGGTAAGATTCTTACTATTATGTTTTTTTATAAATCCTTGTATTGGGTTATTGGTTTCTTTTTTACAAGGAAGTTTAAACCTGCTAAAGGGAAACATAAATATGCTATTTTGATTGCTGCTAGAAACGAAGAGAAGGTTATTGGTAATTTGCTTGATAGTATTAATAAACAGGATTATCCTAAAAACCTTATTACTACTTTTGTTGTTGCAGATAATTGTACTGATAATACTGCTAGTATTGCTAGAAAACATGGGGCTATCTGCTACGAAAGATTTGATGATTTGCATAAAACTAAGGGATTTGCTCTTCAATATCTTTTGGAGAGAATTGGAGAAGATTATGGTAGAATGAGTTTTGAAGGCTATTTTATTTTTGATGCTGATAATCTTCTTAATGGCAATTATATTTCTAAAATGAATGATGCTTTTGATTCTGGAGAAAAAATTATCACTTCTTATCGTAATACGAAAAACTTTGATGAGAATTGGATTGCTTCTACTTATGCTATTCATTGGATTAGGTCTATTAGATGTAATCACAGGGCAAGGTCTGTTCTTAGATTAGCCACTAATATTCAAGGTACTGGTTTTTTATTTGCTAGTGAAATTGTTAGAGATGGTTGGAAGTATACTTCTCTTACAGAAGATAGGGCTCTTACTGCCGATGCTGTTGCTCAGGGATATCAAATTACTTATAATGATGAGGCAATGTTTTATGATGAGCAACCAACTAGTCTTAAAATTGCTTTAAGACAAAGACTTAGATGGTCTAAAGGTCATTTACTTGCTTTTTGTGAATCTGGTCCTTATTTATTTTTAAATATATTTTTTGGTAAATTATTTATTAAAACTAAGTGGAGAAATATTGAAAAGAAGAAAAATAAATCTTTTAAAGATGTTCTTCTTGGTGTACTTGAATCTATTAGACATAGATTTGCTTCTTATGATACTTTAATACAACTTACTCCTTTTTCGGTATTTAATCTTGCTAGATGGTTAATCATTATTGTTTTTATGGGAGGTTGCTACTACTACAATAATGGTATTCAAAATATTGATTTACTTAGTGGGGGGACTTATTTAGCAAAAGGCCTTAGAGGATTATTTGAAATTAAGATTAGTGTTGATGCAGGAGTTAATGCTTTATTTATTGGTTTTATTTGTTCTATATGGCTTAGACTTTTCTATAGAATTGGTATGTATTTTGAAAATATGTGGGCCGCTATTTATGTTTTTATTGTAGAGAGAAAAAATATTAAAAAGATGCCTCTTAGAAAGAAAGTTTTATTTACTTTTACTTGGCCTATATTTGATATTATTGGAAGATATACTACTTATGCTGCTTTATTTATGAAAGTAACTTGGAAACCTATTCCTCATGATAGTAAAATTACTATTGATGATATTAATAATGATGGAAATGATAAGAAAAAAGAAAAAAGTTCGTGATGAACTTTTTTTATGTCTCTTTGCTTTTGCTTGATTCTATTTTCTTGAAATAATCATATTTTAATGTTAAATCATTTTTTCTTATTATATAGTTTATGTAATAATTTTTATCTTCTAGTGATATTGGATCTATACTTTTTTTATTTGTTACTATTCCACCATCTACATAGACATTACCATCATACCAAGAGTAATCACTAAAGAAGACTTTACCATGATAATTGTTATTTAATGCATCTTCTCCTATATAATAGTTTGGATGATATTCTAATCCATATAGGTTTAATAATGTTGGTAATATATTTAATTGCGATGTTACTGATGTTATTTTTTTCTTGGTTGTTTCATTATCCCATATAAAGAATGGTGTTTTATTTATTAGGTTATTTTTTGTTTCTTTATATTTATCTAGTATTGTTTGATCTGATAATGTATATAGATAATGGTCTGTAAATACAACTATTACTGTATTATCTATTAGATTTTTTTCAGTTAATTTGTTTAATAGTAATTCTACCATATAATCTGTTTCTTTAGCTTGTCTTCTTGCACATTCTTCTTCTGTTAGGGTTGGTAAAATGTAATCATTTGGTAATTCTTCTAGATTCTCTTTTTTTAAAACATCTTCGATTACTAATTTTCTGCATACTCCTTTTTCTGTTGTAAATGGTAAATGTCCTGAATATGTTATTATGTAATCTACAAACTTTTCTTCTGGAAACATTTTTTCACTGAATGTTTCGTTTAATATTAATTCTCTATCTAATGTATATGAATCATCTTTATAGACTCCTAATTCTTTTAGTCCATAATAATTTTCATAACCCCAATTTTTATAGTTTGTTCCTCTTGAGTAATATTCACTATCATTCATATGGAATGCATTTACACTATAACCAATATTTTTGAATAAATGGGCTAACGAATATGGAAATGTATTTTTATTAAATGTATATGCATTTTGTGTATATGATAGTGGTGTTATGAATCCTGTATTTACTGCAAACTCTGAATTAAATGTTGATCCTCCTCCATTGTAATATGAATAATGGTTAGTAAAGTTTATTGAGCTATTCATCATTTTATATAGTGTTGGGGTATCTTCTTTTGTTATTAACCAATTATCTATCCCTTCTAGTTGAAGTAGTATTAAGTTTTTATCTTTGTATTTTCCAGTGTAATTTGTTTGATAATTTTCTTCTTCTTTGCTATATTCTTCTTCTAGAAAGGTTATGTCTTCTTCATTGGTCGTCTTTTTTGCTTTTATAAATGTTATATAAAAGTTTCTTACACTATATTCATAAATACCTGATATTCTCATACTTTTGTTGTTATCATTAAAGTTGATATAAATATTTCTAGGATTTCTCCAAGTACTCCAATTTAAGGCATCATTTGCTTTTCCTAATAGAAGTGGGGTTAGTGTATGAATTATTAGGAATAAAAAGAATACTTTTATTATTTTTTTTAAATCTGTTTTAGTATTTCCTTTGAAATATTTTAAACCTAATATAAATGTAATTATTATTATTATGCTTGATATATATACCCAAATATTACAGTTTAAGATAGCATCTAGAAAGTATTCTGAGCCTTCGTCCGCTAGTAAGATTAGACTAAAATCAAAGAATGTATCTGTCATTGAATAATATATATTATTGGTAATAAATAAAGCAAATGATATTATGAATAATATTATATATAGTATTTTTCCTTTTTTCTTTTCTAATAAAAGAGAGATGCCTACTCCTAATAGAATATAAGATAAGGTAAATAGTGTGGGCACTAATCTTAAAATTCCGTAAAAGTGTATTTTATATCCTAATATTCTAGTTAATATGTCTATTAATATGAATGGTAAAATTATTATTATTATATGTTTATATTTTTGTGCAAAGATTTTTATTTTTTCTTTGACTATATTTAATTCTTTCATATATTTTATTTTCGTCTTTTTTTTCTTTTTTTGAACTTCTTTTTTCATTTTTTGAAATCACCACTACTGAGATTATACTATATATTTTTATTTTTGTAAATTATTCAAAAAGAAAATATTGAATTACTCTTAATTTTTCAATGTAAATGTATTTTTTTATATTCGTGTTTCTAATTTAAGAGGTTATCAATATTGAATTACCTTTCTTTAATTAAAAATGTTGATTATCTTATGGTTTTTATTTTTATGATTGGTACTGTTTATTTATATTGTTGATATGTTGGTATGTTTTTTACTAATTTTTTTGAAGTTGTTAACAAAATTGTGGATAAAATATCGTCGTAATTGCTCATAAATAAAGGAAAGAATAATATTTTCCACATTATCCACAGGTATGTTGATAAGTAAAGTGTATACCTGTTTACGACAAAAATTGACAAAATTTGTGGAAAAGTCTTTTAAAGTCTTATTTTATATGATATTATATTGTTGATAAGTTGTTGATAACCTGTTATTTTAGGTGTTAATTATAAAAAATATCTAGACAAATTTTTTTTTTGAGATATAATAAGATTATAACGATTTTGATGAAGGAGGTTTTGATGTGAATACAGATATTTTATGGAATAAATTCCTCGATAAAATAAAAGAAAGAATAACCCCTTTATCTTATGATACTTGGTTTAAAGATACTAAACTATACAAAATAGATAGTGGCACTGCTACTATATTAGTTCCTTATGCTTTACATAAAAAGCATTTAGAAGAAAATTATATTGAAGATATTGAAGATACATTTAATTCAATTACTGGTACTAATTTTAATTTTCAATTTGTACTAGAGAATGAAATAGAAACTAATAGTGGAGATATGCAAATTATTAATAATGAAAATGAATCTTTTGGTGTTCCTCATCAAACTAGTGCTTCTGCTAACTTAAATAGTGAGTATACATTTGACAGTTTTATTGTAGGGAATTCTAATAGATTTGCTTCGACAGCAGCAAAAGCAGTTGCTGAAAAACCTGGAAAGGCTTATAATCCTTTATTTTTATATGGAAAAAGTGGACTTGGTAAAACTCATTTGATGCATGCTATTGGAAATTATATTATTGAAAATACTAATAAGAAGGTTTTATATGTTTCAAGTGAACAATTTGTAAACGATTATATATCCGCTGTCAGAAATAGTGATAAAAATAGTTTTGAAAAAATTGATTCTTTTAAAAATAAATATAGAAATATTGATGTTTTAATTATTGATGATATTCAATTTTTAGGAACTGCTACTAAGGGACAAGAAGAATTTTTCCACACTTTTAATCAATTGCATGACTCTAATAAACAAATTATTATTGCTTCTGATAGATCGGTTGATGATTTAAAAATGCTAGAAGACAGACTTATTACTAGATTTAATTGGGGTCTGACTGCTAATATTACACCACCTGATTTTAATTTGAGGGTGGACATTATAAAAAGAAAAATTGCTCATCAAGAAGCAGCCGAAGATATTCCTATTGAGGTTATTGAATATATTGCAAATATTAATGATTCTGATGTTAGACAATTAGAAGGTGCTATTACTAGAGTTTTTGCTTATGCCCTGATGATGAATCATGGAGTTGTCACTTTAGATATAGCAGTTGAAGCCCTTAAAGATAAAATTAGTGAAAGAAGTGTATATAAAAATGATATTCATAGGATTCAAAGAATAGTTTGTGAATATTTTAAAATCGATATTGAGGATTTAAAAGGCAAGAAAAGAAGTAAAGATATTAATTATCAAAGACAAATTGCTATATATCTGTGTAGAATAATGACAAATGAGTCGTATCCTAAGATGGGTACTTACTTTGGTGGAAGAGACCATTCTACTATTATAAGTGCATATCAAAAAATAGAGAAAGATTTAGAAACAAATTATCAGTTACAAACAGTAATAGAAGAGTTAAAAAAGAGGATATAGTGGATAAGTTTGAAGTTATCCACAGGGATTGTGGATAAAAAAAGTACATAAAATAAGGAAAAAAGTAAGTTTTCCACAATATCAACAGCATAATAATAATAATTAATAAAAAGAAAGAGGATGATAAAATGAAATTAGTTGTAAAAAAAGAAATATTATTAGAAAGTTTAAATAATACTGCTAGAGCAATATCTACGAAAAATCTAATTCCTATACTTACAGGAATAAAATTTGATTTAAAAGAGGATGGATTATATTTGTATGCTAGTGATACCGATGTATCAATTAGAACATTTATCCCAAAAGAGAAGTTAACTAGCTTAGATGAAGTAGGTAGTATAGTTATTGGTGGTAAGTATATAGTAGAAATAATTAGAAAACTACCAAATACTGATATTTCAATAGATGTTATTGATGGATTTAAAATGATTGTAAGTACTGATAATACAGAATTTAATTTAAATGGAATAAATCCTAATGAATTTCCTAATTTAGATTTAGATGAAACAAAAGAACCAATAATTATTAATAATGGAGTTTTTAAAGATATAATTAATCAAACTGTTTTTGCTACATCTCAAAGTGAATCTAGACCACTTCTTACGGGTATTAATTTTAGAATTAATAATGGAGAATTAGATGTTATTGCTACAGATTCTTATAGATTAGCAAGAAAGCTAGTTAAAATAGATAAAAGTGATGAAAATGATATTAATATTGTAATTCCTGGAAAAAACTTGGTTGAACTTACAAAAATGTTAGATGATGATGAGAAATCTTTAGAATTACATTTATTTAGTAATAAAGTTTTATTTAAATATGACAATGTTGTATTTTTGTCTAGGTTACTTTCTGGTACTTATCCTACTACTAGTGATATTATACCTAATAATTTTAATATATTACTTGAGTGTTCATTTAATGATTTATATAATATGATTGACAGAGCAAGTTTACTTACTTCAGATAGAGAAAAGAATACTATTAAATTATCTTTGAATAAAAATGAACTTATGATTTCTTCTAATAGTCCTGAAATAGGTAAAGTAGAGGAAAAAATTAATGTTGAATCTGATAAGAGTATAGATATTTCATTTAGCTCAAAATTTATGCTTGATGCTATTAAAAGTTTTAATAAAGAAAAGATTGTTTTATGTATGAATAATGATAGTTCTCCTATTGTTATTAAAAATAATGAGGATGATTCTTTAATTCAACTTGTATTACCTATTAAGACTTGTTAATTATAACTCTCGATACTCGAGGGTTTTTATATATCAACAGAATTTGTTGATATGTAAAAATATAGTTTTATTATTTAAAATCTCTTTTTTCTATGTGAAAAGGGGGTCTTTTTTTATTTTTTTGCATTTTTTCGACAATATTTGACATTTTTCGACATTCTCATATGATTTAATAGCAGGTACATATTTTTATATGTGGAAAGGGGGATTTTATGAGAAACTATGTTGTTAATGATGATGTTTTATGTTTTACCTCATATAGAAAAGAAAATGGAACTTTCTTAATTAGTAAAGATGAGGAAATTGATTTGAATATTAAATCTTTAGATTTACTTAAATATGGATGTAGATTTTATGGTAATTCTTACAATATGCAAAGACAATTTATTATAGATGTTTTTAATTACTATATTAAGACTCCTATTGTAGTTTCACCTTATAATATGCTTATCTTTTTTCCAACCTGTGCGCCTAATTCTAATAAGTGTATATGGATTGCTTACAATAATATTGATAGGTATGTTAAGGAAAATGGTTATACAAAGATTTATTTTTCTGGTGGAAAAGAAATTAATATTGATGTTTCTTATTCTACTATTGATAATCAAATTACTAGATGTATTAAAATCGAGAAATATCTTAGGTCTATAATGAAAAAAGTTTCTGAAAAATAATTATTTTGGAATGATAGAGATGTATAGAGTTTATGCTTATGTATGATAAGTATGGATGATACTCTATTTTTAGACAATTTTTGTCTAAAAATAGCACTTCAAGACAATGGCTTGGAGAGTAGATAAAAAAAGGTTAAAGTATTATCTAAATTGTCTTATAAAATAAGGGGAAAAAGTGTTTTTCCCCTTTTAATTTTGGGTGAAATATGATATAATTATATATGTATAGGGGTACATGAAATTAGTTGGGTGAAATTATGAGCAAGAAAATGACTTTAAATTGAAATTAAAAAAATTGTATTTGAAAAATTATCGTAATTACGATGAACTTATTTTAGATTTTAATGATAATTTAAATATTATAATAGGAGATAACGCTCAGGGAAAAACTAATTTACTTGAATCTATTTATGTACTTGCTGTTACGAAATCTTTTTTGTCTATAAATGATAAGAATCTTATTATGTTTGACAGTAGATATTCTTTAGTTAAAGGAAGTTTAAATAATAATACTTCTTTTGATGAATTAGAGGTATTAATTAGTGAAGCAGGTAAAATTGTTAAAATAAATAAAAAAGAGATAAAAAAATTAAGTGATTATATTTCTAAACTTAATGTTATTATTTTTAGTAGTGATAGTATTAGGATTTTTAAAGATAGTCCTATGTCTAGAAGAAAGTATTTTAATATTCAAATTAGTCAGATAAATAAGATATATTTGTCTAATTTGAGTAATTATAATCTACTATTAAGACAAAGAAATGAATTCTTGAAGATAATTGATATTCATAAGAAAAATGATATGGATTATTTGGATGTACTTGATGAAAAATATATTAATTTATCTTTAAATATTTATGATTATAGAAAAAAATATATTGACTTGGTTAATAAGTATATTGATAATATTTTTTACTCTATAACTGGTATTAAGGAATTGAAGCTTGTTTATAGTTCAAATATTGATGGTTTTGATAAGGATTTATTTAAAGATAAGTTAAGAAGTAATTTGAATAGAGAAATTCAGTATAAATCAACTTTCTTAGGACCAAATAGAGATGATTATTTTTTTGAACTTGGTGGTAAAAACTTATCTTTATATGGTTCTCAAGGACAAATAAGGAGTGCTGTTCTTGCTCTTAAATTAGCAGAGGTTAAACTATTTACGGATGTTTTATCTGATACTCCTATTTTACTTCTTGATGATATTTTTAGTGAACTTGATATTACTAAAAGAAATAATATAGTTAAGTATTTAAGTAATGAAGTACAAACGATAGTGACTACTACGGATATTGAAAATATAGAGGAAAAAATTAGAAAAAAGGCTAATGTTTATAAGATAAAAAATGGTAAAATTATTTCCCGGGAAATAATTTGATGCAGGAAGGTGATAGAAAATGAATAGTAATGAACATTATGATGCTTCGGATATTCAAGTATTAGAAGGACTTGAAGCAGTGAGAAAAAGACCTGGTATGTATATAGGTAGTACTAGTGAGAAAGGATTACACCATTTAGTTTGGGAAATAGTAGATAATGCTATTGATGAAGCTTTAGCAGGATATTGTGATGATATTGAAATAACTGTTAATAAAGATGGTTCTGTTACTGTTAAGGATGATGGTAGAGGAATACCAGTTGAAGTACATCCTAAGACAGGATTATCTACGGTTGAGACAGTGTATACAGTATTACATGCTGGTGGTAAATTTGGTGGTGGTGGCTACAAAGTATCTGGTGGATTACATGGTGTTGGTGCATCAGTAGTTAATGCTCTTAGTAAATGGGTAGAAGTAACTGTTTATAAAGAGGGAAAAGTTCACTATATAAAGTTTGCTAATGGTGGACATACTGTAGAGCCTTTAAAGGTAATAGGAGAATGTAGTGAAGATAGAACTGGTACAACAGTAACTTTTATGCCTGATGATGAAATATTTAGAGAAACTACGACTTTTAATTATGAGACATTAAAGACTAGAACTAGGGAACTTGCTTTCTTAAATAAAGGACTTAGAATTATTCTTATGGATGATAGAACAGGAGAATCTGATACTTTTGTTTATGAAGGTGGTATTAAAGAGTTTGTTGCTTATGTAAATAAGAATAAGACTCCTATTCATGAAGATATTGTCTATGTTGAAGGTATGGAAAATGATATTTCAATAGAAGTTGCTCTTCAATATAATGATGGATATAATGCTACTGTTTACTCTTTTGTTAATAATATTATTACTCCTGAAGGTGGTACTCATGAAGATGGTGTTAAACTTGCACTAACTAGAATTATTAATAATTATGCTAAGGCAAATAAAATACTTAAAGATAATGATGAACCTCTTAGTGGTGATGATGTTAGAGAAGGTATAACAATGATTATATCTGCTAAAGTACCTGAACCTCAGTTTGAGGGACAAACTAAGACTAAACTTGGTAATAGTGAGGTTAGAAAAGTAGCTGCTAGTATATTTGCTAAGGCATTTGATAGATTTTTGATGGAACATCCTAATGATGCTAAAATTATAATAGAGAAATCGATGACTGCTGCTAGAGCTAGAGTAGCGGCTAGAAGGGCTAGAGAGTTAACTAGAAGAAAAGGTGGACTTGAAATTACTAATTATTGGGGTAAACTTACTGATTGTTCTTCTAAAGATGCTACTATATCAGAAATGTTTATTGTAGAGGGAGATTCTGCTGCTGGTAGTGCTAAGATGGGAAGAGACCCTATTACGCAAGCTATTCTTCCTATTAGAGGTAAAATACTTAATGTAGAGAAAGCTAGATTAGATAGAATTCTTGCTAATGAAGAGATTAGAACAATGATTACGGCTTTAGGTACTGGTATTGGTGAAGAGTTTGATATATCTAAATTAAGATATTATAAGATAATTATTATGACTGATGCTGATGTTGATGGAGCACATATTAGAACATTATTGCTTACTTTATTTTATAGATATTTTAAGCCATTAGTAGAGAATGGTCATATATATGCTGCACAACCACCTTTATATTCAATTAAACATGGTAAAAATATTAAGTATGTACTTGATGAGACAGAAAGAAATGAGTATATAGCTACTTTACCTGTTAATACAAAGTATGAAATTGGTAGAATGAAAGGTTTAGGAGAGATGAATCCTGAAGAACTTAGAGAAACAACAATGGGTATTGAGAAGAGAATACTAAAACAAATTACTTTGGATGATGCTATTCTTGCTGATGAAACATTCCAATTACTTATGGGTGAAGAAGTTGAACCTAGAAGAAAGTTTATTGAGGATAATGCTTTATCTGTAGAGAATTTGGATATATAGGAGGTTTATGATGGAAGATAAGAATGTAGAAAAAAATTTAAATATAGAAGATATGGGAGAAGATAATAATCACGAGAGAGATAAAAAAGTAGAAGTTAATATTGTTAACGAAATGAGGAATTCTTTTATTGATTATTCAATGAGTGTTATTGTTGCTAGAGCTCTTCCTGATGTTAGAGATGGTCTTAAACCTGTTCATAGAAGAATTTTATATACTTTATATGAAGAAGGTATGACTCCTGATAAGAAATATCAAAAATCCGCTAATGCTGTTGGTGCCGTTATGGGTCATTATCATCCACATGGTGATTCTGCTATTTATGAATCTATGGTTAGAATGGCTCAGGATTTTACTTATAGACATACACTTGTTGATGGACATGGTAATTTTGGCTCTATTGATGGTGATGGAGCGGCTGCTAGTCGTTATACTGAAGCTAGACTTGCTAAGATATCGATGGAACTTTTAAGAGATTTAAATAAGGATACTGTTGATTTTTCGGAAAATTATGATGGCCAGAGAAAGGAACCTGTTGTTTTACCTAGCAGATTTCCTAATATATTAGTTAATGGTAATATGGGTATTGCTGTTGGTATGGCTACTAATATTCCACCACATAACTTGGGTGAAGTTATTGATGGATGTGTCGCTTATATTGATAATCCAGAGATTACTGTTACTGAACTTATGCAATATATTAAGGGACCTGATTTTCCTACTGCTGGTGTTATTCTTGGTAATAGTGGCATTAAAAGGGCATATGAGAGTGGTAGAGGAGCTATTACTATTAGAGGTATGGCTACTGTAGAAGAAGCTCATAATAAGCACAGAATTGTTATTACAGAGCTTCCATATCAAGTTAATAAGAAGGCTTTGATTCAAAGAATTGGTGAACTTGTTAGGGATAAGGTTATTGATGGTATTTCTAATTTAAGTGATGAATCGGCTTTAGAGGGTATTAAGATTGTTATTGATGTTAAGAAAGAGGCTAATGTTAATGTTGTTTTAAATAACTTATATAAGCATACGCAACTTCAGACTTCTTATGGTATTAATTTCTTAATGCTTGTTGATGGAAGTCCTAGAACACTTGGTTTAAGAGAGATTATTGAGAAGTATATTGATCATCAGAAACATGTTATTTATCGTAGATGTCAATTTGATTTAAAGAGATATAAAGATAGATTACATATATTAGATGGTTTAAAGATTGCTCTTGATAATATTGATAGAGTTATTAAGATTATTAGAGAGTCTGCTGATGACGATGAAGCTAAAGCTGGACTTATGTCTAATTTTGCTTTATCAGAGGTTCAATCTCAAGCTATTCTTGATATGAGATTGAAGAGACTTACTGGACTTGAAAAATCTAAGATTGAAGAAGAGATTGCTGAACTTGAGAAATTAGTTAAGGAATTAGAAGAAATATTAGCTAGTGAAGAGAAAATTCTTGAAGTTATTAAGACTGAAATGCTTGAAATTAAAGATAAATATGCTGATGAGAGAAGAACACATATTGATATGACTGCTATTGATTATATTGAAGATGAATCTTTAATTCCTGTTGAGAATGTTGTTATTACTTTAACTAATAAGGGTTATATTAAGAGATTACCTGCTGATACTTATAAAACTCAAAATAGAGGTGGTATGGGTGTTAAAGGTATGGCTACTAATGAAGAGGATTTTGTAGAGCATTTGATTAATGCTACTAGTCATGATTATATTCTTATGTTTACTAATAGGGGTAAAGTATATAGAATTAAGGGTTATGAGATTCCTGAATATAGTAGACAATCTAAGGGATTACCTATTATTAATTTATTATCTTTGGATAAAGATGAAAAAGTTACTTCTTTATTGAAGATATCTAATGATGATGAATACAAATGTTTGGTATTTGCTACTAAAAGCGGTTTAATTAAAAGGACTGATATATCTGAATTTGATAGTATTAGGAATAATGGTAAGAAGTTTATTACTTTAAAAGATGATGATGAACTTGTATCTGTTAAGAAGACTACTGGTAATGATGAGATATTGATGGCTTCTTCTAATGGTAGAATGGTTAGATTTAATGAGGATGCTGTTAGAATTATGGGTAGAGGTGCTTCTGGTGTTAGAGGTATTAATCTTGATGGTGGTATACTTGTTGGTATGGAAATTGTTGAACCTAATGAGTATGTACTTGTTATTACTGAAAAGGGTTATGGTAAGAAGACTCCTGTTGATGAATATAGAATTACTAATCGTGGTGGTAAAGGTGTTAAGACCGTTAATATTACTGAAAAGAATGGTTCTATTGTATCATTTAAGACTGTTGATGATAGTAAAGACTTAATGATTATTACTGATTCTGGTATTATTATTAGATTGGCTGTTGATAAGATTTCTACGATGAGTAGGGTTACCCAAGGTGTTAAACTTATTAATTTAAAAGAGGATAGTATTGTTAGTTCTACTTCTATTGTTGATAGAGAGGAAGTTAGTGAAGATAATATAACTGATGAAAATAGTGAAAAGGAAAGTGAATAACTTTCTTTTTTTTCACTTCGAGCTATATTATATCTTTCAGTGTACATTAAAGCCTAAGGTCTTTAATGTAAAAAATGAAGCCTTTTTGTCTTCATTTTTATATTTTATTTCCCGGGAAATAAATTTTATTACTAAATTTTAATTGCAATTAAGTAATTGTTAATTTTATAAAACCTTTTAATATATGTAGTTTATAGTCAAATAAACATACATATATATGTTTATTTGACTATGTTGACTATATTTTTGAATTGTTATATAATACCTGTTGATACAACATTAAATGGTGGAAACAAGTCAGGGACGGAAGTCAGCAGCTTTAACACTTATTTAATGTGTGTATCTTTTTTTATTGTTGATAGGTGTTTTAACTAGCAATGTTTCACGTGGAACATGAATCTATCAACAATTTTATTGTTGTTAAATTATTAATGGTTTTTTATATTAATTTAATTGTTAATTAATTATTTTAATTTATAAAAGTAATATAATTATTGTTTATGTAATTATATGTTTCACGTGAAACGTTATTTATCCACAGATATTGTGAAATGTTATGATAAATTATTTTAATATTTAGGTTAGATAAATATATTATTAATATAATTAATCATAATAATTGCTATAATATGAGTAATTAATTGTGTTTCACGTGAAACATAGGTTTTAGTAGATTATTTATTATATATTTAATTATAATAAAATTAAAAAATAATTTTAAATTAATAGAATATTTATATTATTTTTAAAATGCAATAATTAAATTAATGTTCCACGTGAAACATAGTTATTAACAGTGTGATTAACTTTAAATAGATTTTTTTCAAAAGAATAATTATATTAATTTTATTTAATAAATGATTATTATAATAATGAATTATTAATTATTTTTTTTATAAAAATAGTAATGTTTCACGTGAAACATAAATCTATCAACAGTTGATAATAATTACTAAATTATAAATTAATTATGATATTTTATTTATAATAATATGATTTTGTATGAGAAAAATTATGTTTTAAATATAATATGAGTTATTAATAAATAATTAAATTAAATTATATTTAAATACTAAACTTTATTTTTTATAAATATATTAATCATTATGGAATAAATGCCTTAATTTATAATATTTTATTAAAAAAAGATTTATGTTTCACGTGAAACATTGATTATCCACAGGTAATAATTAGTATTAAACAATTACTTTTCTTACAAAAATATAAAATATCATTATATTAATTGAATTAATTTTTTTAATGAAAATTATTATAATAGTAAAATTTTTAATTAATTGTTTTTATTTATAAAAATACTAAAAATATTTATAAATGAAGTAATGTTCCACGTGGAACATGAATCTATCAACAATTTATCATTATTAAATTGAAATTTGTTTTTTACAATAATTGAATTATTAATCGATTATGTTAATTTATTAAAATAGTATAATTATGTGCTTATGTTAACTTATGTTTCACGTGAAACATAAGTTATCCACATCACATATTCTTTTTTTATTAAAAATTAAGCGATATTTGAGAATTAATTAGTATTATGATACTATTTTTATATGTTTCACGTGGAACATATGGAGGAAATAATTATGAGTGATGTTGATAAGTTAGAAATTGCTATTTTTCAAGCTAAAAAAGCCCTTGAAATTGATGAAATTCCTGTTGGTTGTGCTATTTATCGAGGAGATGAACTAATTGCCTGTGGATATAATAGAAAAGAAAGTGAAAATAATGCTATTATGCATGCTGAAATTGTTGCTATTAATGAAGCTTGTGGAAAACTTAAAAGTTGGAGGCTAGAAGGATGCTCGTTATATGTTACTTTAGAGCCTTGTATGATGTGTATGGGGGCAATTATTGAAAGTCGTATAAAAGAGGTGTATTATGGCACTGCTTTTAATGGCGTACAAATGTATGATAAAAATTGTATAAAGTCAGCAATTTCAATAAAAAACATTCAAAATGATGAGTGTTCAAAAATGTTATCTTCTTTTTTTGAAAAAAAACGAAAAAAATGATAATTTTTGCTTTTTTTATGTTATAATATTGAATGTATGTGGAGGTGTTTATGAGTTATTTAGCATTATATAGAAAATATAGACCTGTTGATTTTAATAGTGTTTATGGTCAAGAAGAAGTTGTGACTGTTTTAAAAAATGCTATTATTTCTGGTAAGATATCACATGCTTATCTTTTTTGTGGACCTAGAGGTACTGGAAAGACTACTATTGCTAAAATTATTGCTAGATTGGTTAATTGTGATAATTTGATTGATGGTAATCCTTGTGGTAAGTGTTATAATTGTTTGAATTATTTAAATAGTAATGATATTGTTGAAATAGATGCTGCTTCAAATAATGGTGTTGATGAAATTAGAGAATTAAGGGATAAAATTAATCTTGTTCCTTCAAATGCCAAATATAAGGTCTATATTATAGATGAAGTTCATATGTTAACTACACAGGCTTTTAATGCTCTTTTAAAGACTCTTGAAGAACCTCCAAGTCATGTTATATTTATTTTGGCTACTACTGAGCCGCATAAGATTCCTTTAACTATTGCTTCTAGATGTCAAAAGTTTAGATTTTCAAAAATAGATGATGCAAAAATTGTGGCAAGACTATCTGAAATATGTAAGTTGGAGGATATTTCTATTGATAATGATTCTTTATTTGAAATTGCAAGATTATCAGATGGTGGTATGAGAGATGCTATTAATTTTTTAGATCAATTAGTTGCGTATTCTTCTGATGATATTAAAATTGATGATGTTTATAAGGTTAATGGGTCTGTTTCTTATGCTGAATTGTTTAATTTACTTACCTATATTATTAATAATGATAAAGTAAAAATTATTGAATTTATTGATGATTTAAATGCTTCTGGTAAAGATATTAATAAGTTTTTAGAAGAGTTATTGATATTTCTTAAAGATGTTATTTTATATAAAAATGCTAATGTTCTTTCTAATATTGCTACTAAGAATGAATATGTTAAATTGATAGCGGATATGTATGAAAACACTGATTTATATAAATTGATTGAAAGTTTAAATGTTGTTCAGAATAATATTAAGATTTCTAGTCATAGTTCTATTATATTTATGACTTCTATCTTGAAATATTCGGATTTGAACTTTAGTGATAATGCTGAATTAAATAGTAATAGTACTTCTGATTATAGTAATATGGATTTAAAGAGTAATGTTCAAGATGATGATAGTAATCTTGTTAAAGAAGTTACTAAAAATGAGATTAAAAATAATGATAAATTAAGTTTACAAGATGAGGAAATCCGTATTAATAATGCTTTGGCGCTTGCTTCTAAACAGGATCTTAGTTATTTTAAATCTAAATGGAACGGAATAGATGATTTTTTAGATGATTCTGATTTTTCTGTAGTTTCTGGATTACTTAAGGATTGTAATATTGTTGTTGGCTCAAAGAAATACATTATATTGGAAAGTAATACTTTATCTATTGTTGATAGAATTAACTCTAATTTAGAAATAGTGGAAAAATTGTTTGAAAAGTTATTTAATTATAAAGTGTATGTTGTTGCTGTTGATAGTAATAAATGGATTAATATAAAAAATAAATATATTAGTGATTTAAAAAATGGTATTAAATATTATGTTAAAGATATTAATTCTAATGTTAATAATAATGGTATAGATAACTCTTCTTCTATTGATGATTTAATTGACTTAGTAGGAGAAAATGTTATTGAATATAAATAGAAAAGGAGATTGATTATAATGAATATGCAAGCTTTAATGATGCAGGCTAAAAAAATGCAAAAGGATATTGAAAAAACTCAAAGTGAGTTAGAAAGTAAAACTTATGAAGGTAAGTCACAACTTGTTACTGCTGTTATTGGTGGTAATAATAAACTTATTTCTATAAAAATTGATTTTGATAGTATGGAAGACGATGATAAGGAATTATTAGAAGATATGATTTTAGTTGCTATTAATAATGCAATTGAAAATATGGAACGAGATAAGCAAAATAAACTTGGTAAATATAGTAGTATGTTTAATGGATTGATTTAATATGTATCCTAATAGTATTAAAAATCTTATTGATTGTTTTAAAGATTTACCTGGTATAGGTGAGAAAACAGCAGAGAGACTTGTTTTTTCATTGATTTGTTTTGATAAAGAGAAACTTACTTCTTTTTCTGATGCTATTATTTCAGTTAGGGATAAATTAAGTAATTGTTCTATTTGTGGAAATATTACTGAAGATTCTGTTTGTAATATTTGTTCTGATTCTAATAGAAATAGTAAGATAATTTTTGTTGTTGAAAAGGCTAAAGATATTGCATTGTTTGAAAAAATTAATATTTACAAAGGAAAGTATCATGTTTTAGGTGGACTTATTTCTCCTCTTGAAGGAATTGGTCCTGATGATGTTAATATTTCTAGTCTAGTTTCTAGAATAGATAAGGAAAATGTTGAAGAAATTATACTTGCATTAAAGCCTTCTATTGAAGGGGAAACTACTATGCAGTATATTAAAAAGATTTTAAGTAGTAAGAATGTTAAAATTACTAGAATTGCTACAGGTATTCCAATAGGGACTGATATTGATTATATTGATGCTATGACTCTTGAGTTTGCTTTAGAAGGAAGGAAAGACATATAACTTTATTTTTATCATATATTTTATTGGTGAATTATGATAAAAAAAATTATTTTTGTTATTAAAAGAATTATTATTTCTATATTATTTATTTATGCTTATAATGTTATTATTTTTCCGATTGGAATTACTATACCTATTAATGTTTTTAATGTGATTATTGTTTCTCTTTTTGGTCTTCCTGCTATTATAGCACTTTGTTTATTTTCAATATTTGTTTTATGAGAGGTGAATTATGTTAGAATGTTATAAGGATGGACAACCTATATTTTATAGAATTGCGATGAATGCTATTAATAATAGTAGGCTTTCTCATGCATATATTTTTGATTCTAATGGAAATCCTTCTGTTATGAATATTGTTTATGATTTTGTTAAAGAGATTATTTGTTTTGATATTAATGACAAAGATTCTATCAATAATATTTGTAAAAGAATAGATGATGGCAATTACATTGATGTAAAGATGATTAAGCCTGATGGCTTATGGATTAAAAAAAATCAATTATTAGATTTACAGGCTGAATTTAATAATAAAGCAATTGAAGGAAAGAGAAAAGTTTACATTATAAAATCTGCTGAAAAAATGAATGTTCAAACAGCAAATTCAATATTGAAATTTTTGGAGGAGCCTGTTGATGATATTATTGCAATATTGGTAGTAGATAATTTTAATTTGCTTTTACCTACTATTGTTTCTAGGTGTCAAGTTATTAAATTAAATAAAATGGTTTATTCCTTAGATACTGTTGATAATTTATCTAATATTCTTGATAGTTATGAATTTTTTGATAGTTCTGTTATAGATAAAAATAATTTTATTAATATTGTTATTGAAATTATTAAGAGTATAGAATTTTTTGGTATTGATACAATTATATATGTAAAAAAATTAATACATAATAACTTTAAAGATAGAGATTATTATATTATTTCTATGGATTTAATGATTCTGTTTTATTATGATGTGATTAGGTATATTTCTAAACTTAGTTTAATTTTTTTTAGTGATTATTGTGACTTTATTAATACTGTTGCTGAAAAAAATGATATAATTAAGTTGTGTCAAAAAATTGATTGTTTAGATGATGCTAAGAATGATATTCGATATAATTTAAATATTAATTTACTTGTTGATAAGTTGATTATAGATATGTGTGGTGATAATATATGAAAATTGTAGGCGTTAAGTTTAATGGTGATGGTAGGGTTTATTATTTTAATCCTAATGGTTTAAATTTGAAAAATAATATTACAGTTGTTGTTAATACTGATAGAGGACTTAGATTTGGTAAAGTTGTTGACTTAAAAGAGTATAATGTTGATAATGATGATTTTTTAGAGGTTGTTAGGATTGCTTCTAAAAGAGATTTTCAACAAAATTTAAGAAATATTCAAGATGAAAAAATTGCATTAGATAAGTGTAGAAAACTTGCTGATAAATATGATCTTAATATGAATATTATAGATGCTAGTTATAATTTTGATAAGAGTCAGTTAGTATTTAGATTTTTAGCTGATGAACGTATTGATTTTAGAAAATTAGCCAAAGATTTAGGCTCAATTTTAAAAACTAGAATTGAACTTAGGCAAATTGGTGTTAGAGATAAAGCAAAAGATATAGGAGGAATTGGTCCTTGTGGAAGAATTTTATGTTGTAGTTCTTTTTTAAGTAATTTTGATACTGTTTCTATTAATATGGCTAAAAATCAAGGCATTGCTTTAAATCCTTCTAAAATTAATGGTGTTTGTGGAAGATTACTTTGTTGTTTAAATTATGAGAATGAGTTATATACTGAAGCAAGAAAAGCGGTTCCTGTTGTTGGAAAGAAGGTTAATATTAATAATTTAGAAGGTAAAGTAGTTTCATCTGATCCGTTAATTGGTAAATATAAAGTTCTTGTTGATAATGAAATCGTGGAAGTGAATATTAATGATAGTAAAGAATAGTTTACTTAATTTTAAAGATGCTTATATTTATCAAGATACTGAATACTTTAAAATGTCTTTGGATTCTTTGCTTTTATCTAACTTTGTTACTATTAATTTGAGGGATAGAAATATTTTAGATATTGCTACTGGTAATGCACCAATTCCTATGCTTTTGACATACAGAACAAAGGCTAAAATATATGGTGTTGAAATTCAAAAAGAGATATATGATTTAGGTGTTTTATCTGTTAATGAAAATTCTATGGACAAGCAGATAACTCTTATTAATGACGATGCTAGAAATGTTAATAATTTGTTTTCGAGTGATTTTTTTGATGTTATTACTTGTAATCCTCCATATTTTAATACTTCTAATAGTTTTTTTGAAAATGACAATTCTATTAAAGCAATTGCTCGTCATGAAAAGTATTTAAACTTAAATGATATTTTTATGGTAAGCAAAAAGATTCTTAAGACAGGTGGCAGACTTGCGTTAGTTCATAGAACTGAAAGGTTAATTGAAATACTTGATATTATGAAAAATTATGGTTTTATTGCGAAAAAGATTAGGTTTATTTATCCTAAAGTTGGTAAAAATAGTGATCTTATGCTCATTGAATGTGTAAAGGGTGGGAAGACTGGATTAAAGATGCTTTCACCTTTATTCGTGTATGATGAAGATGGTAATTATGTTGATGAAATTAAAAATATGTTTGGAGATGATACGCATGATTCAAAATAGTTATGATAATAGTCCTAGTTTATATTTGATTCCTACTCCTATTGGTAATTTGGAAGATATTACTTATAGGGCAGTTAAAGTATTGGAGGAAGTTGAAGTTATTTTTTCCGAGGATACTAGAGTAACTCTTAATTTGCTTAATAATTTTGGCATTAAAAAGAAACTTATTTCTTTACATGATCATAACGAAGATATTTTGAAAGAAAAAGTACTAGAATACTTGAAGAATGGGAAATCTGTTGGGTTAGTTACTGATAGAGGAACTCCCATTATAAGTGATCCTGGATATAAGACTGTTAAGTATATTAGTGATAATAATTATAATGTTATTGCTATTCCTGGTGCTACTGCATTTGTGCCAGCATTAATTTCTTCTGGTATTTCTTCACAACCTTTTTTATTTTATGGCTTTTTAAATAGTAAAGATTCTAAACGTAGAGATGAACTTGAAATGCTTAAAGATAATGAATATACTATGATTTTTTATGAAGCTCCACATCGTATTTTGAAAACTCTTAATATGATGTTAGAGATTTTTGGAAATAGAGATATTAGTATTTCTAGAGAGATTACTAAGAAATTTGAAACTATATATCGTGGTAAGATTAATGATTTAATTGCTAATATTCCTGAAAAGGGGGAATTTGTTATTGTTGTAAGTGGATGTGGTGATAAAAATATTGATTTTAGTATTTCTATAAAAGATGCTGTTAACTTATATATTAATGCTGGTCTTGATGTTATGTCATCTATTAAAAAAGTTGCTAAGGAAAGAAATGTACCTAAAAATGAAATATATAAAGAATATCATAAGGAGGATTGATTATTGTGAAGTTGGTGGTAGGACTTGGTAATCCTGGAAAGGAATATGAAAATACAAGACATAATATTGGTTTTGAACTTGCTGATATGTTTGCTAAGAAGTATAATTGTAACTTTAAAACGGAAAGAAAGTTTGAAGCAGATATTTTTGATGTTAATATAAATGGAGAAAAGGTTATTGTTGTTAAACCTTTGACTTATATGAATTTATCAGGAAATGCTGTAAAAGAGATTGTTGATTTTTATGATGTTGATATTAAAGATATTTTGATAATGCATGATGATTTGGATATGACTTTAGGCAAAATTAGGATTGTTAATAATAGCTCTAGTGGTGGTCATAATGGTGTTAAAAGTATTACTAATTGTCTGGGAACGCAAGATTATGTTAGGTTTAAGATTGGCATTAGTGGGGAAAATAACTCTATACAGGCTATTGATTGTGTACTTGGAAAATTTAATAAAGAAGAGAGAACTATTTTAGATGAGGTTTATAGTAAACTTGATAATTTAATTGAGGATTTTGTTAATTATGATGTTGTTAAATTAAAAAATATTTATAATGGTATGAATACAAAATAAAAGTTAAGATACATTTATATGTATCTTTTAATCGTGAGAGGAGATAGAAATGGCAATTTTTGATAATTTGTTTAATATTAGTAAAGATAGTGGATATGCTATAACGGGACTTAATAAAGAACTTAATTCTATATATTTATATGAATATTTTGTAAAAAATAATAGAGGGATTCTTGTACTTTGTAATTCTTTATATGAGGCTAATGATATTTATAATAGACTTATTAATTATACTGATAAAGTTTTATTTTTTCCTATGGATGATTTTATTACTACTGAGGTTACTGATATTAGTCCTGAGTTTATGATTGATAGATTAAATACATTAAATAAAACAATTTCTGGTGATAAATATATCGTTGTTACTAATTTAATGGGAGTTCTTAGATATTTACCTGAGCCTAAATTATATAAAGATAAAATAATGGAGATAGTTAAAAATAATGATATCGATAGAGATAACTTTATTAGTTGTTTGTTTGATTTAGGTTATGAAAAGGTACCAGTTGTCAGTAGAACTGGTGAGATGGCTATAAGAGGTTATGTTGTAGATATATTTCCTGTTTTTTCAGAAAATCCTATTAGAATTGAGTTTTGGGGAGATACTATTGATAGTATTAAGTATTTTGATTTAGAAAATCAAATATCTAGTAAGGAAATCGATAGTATAAAAATATTTCCATATACTGAGTTTTTAATTGATAAATCTTCTGATGATACAATTATCAGAAAACAAAAATATTTACCTAATTATTCTTCTTTAGTAAGTGGTTTATGGGATTATATGAAAGATTTTGTTCTTTGTTATTATGATTATAATCAAATTATGTCTAGTTATAATTTACTTAGAGAAAATATTTTGGAATATGATAGTGAAGTTAAATCTGATATTAAAACTAATTATATGTGGGATATTGGTGATATTTCTATACATGATTCTATTTATATTCTTGATATAGATAATTTGATAGATATGAATATTAAGAATATTAAATATACATCTAATAATATTGAGAATTATGGTGGTAATTTTGAGAATATTAAAAATAGTTTGTTTAAATATATTAGTAGTGGTAAAACTGTTATTTTTTGTATAGATGATAAGAATATTGTTAAAAGAATTATTACTTATTTAGAATTAGGTGATGATGTTATTTTTACTGATGAAAATAATATTATTAAGAACAAAATTAATTTTGTTAATAAATATATTTATAGTGGTTTTATTTATGATGATTATGTTGTTATTACCGCTAATGACTTATTTGGAAAGATTGAAGATAAGAGAAAAGTTAAAAGTAAGTTTAAAGTTGGTACTAAGATTAGTAATATTGATAATTTAGAAAAAGGGGATTTGATTGTTCATATTGATCATGGTATTGGTAAATATATTGAGATATGTACTTTAATGAAGAATGGTATGAAGAAAGATTATATTAAATTATTGTATGCTGATGATGATATTCTATATTTACCAGTTGAAAAAATAGATAAGATTACTAAGTTTAATGGTAAAGATGGTGCTTTTCTTAGATTAGATAAACTTGGCAGTGATTCTTGGAATAAGAGAAAGGCGAGAGTTAAAAAGAAATTAGAGAGTATAGCGGCAGATCTTATTAAGGTGTCTATTGAAAGGGAAGCGTCATCTGGATATGCTTTTTCTAGTGATGATGAGAATCAAATTATGTTTGAAAGTAAGTTTAGATATGAGCCTACTGCTGATCAACTTAGGGCTACTGATATAATTAAAAGAGAAATGGAAAGAAGTAAACCAATGGATGTGCTTTTATGTGGTGATGTTGGGTATGGTAAAACTGAAGTTGCATTTAGGGCAATATTTAAGGCTGTTAATGATGGTAAACAAGTAGCATATTTGTGTCCTACTACTATTTTGTCTAGTCAACAATATAAGTCTGCTATTGATAGATTTGGCGATTTTCCTATTAATATTGCTCTTTTTAATAGATTTACTTCAATTAGAGAACAAAAAGAAATACTTGAAAAATTAAAGAGCGGGAAGATTGATATTTTATTTGGTACTCATAAAATTCTTAATGAGAAGATTGATTTTAAAGATTTGGGTTTACTTATTATTGATGAGGAGCAGAGATTTGGGGTAGTTCATAAGGAGAAGATTAAGAAGTATAAGAGTTCTATAGATGTTCTTACTTTGTCTGCTACACCAATACCTAGGACTTTGCAAATGTCTATGTCTGGTATTAGAGGACTTGCTCTTATTGAAACTCCTCCTGAAAAGAGAAGACCTATTCAAACTTATGTTATACCTGAGAATAAAAATATTGTTAAAGATGCTATATATAAAGAATTATCTAGAAATGGACAAGTATTTATGCTATACAATAATATTGACAAATTAGATGGTAAGTTAGAGGAAATACATAATCTTGTTCCTGAAGCGACAATTAGATATGCACATGGTAGAATGACTAAGGATCATTTGGAGAATATTATGATTGATTTTATTAACCATGAGTTTGATATTCTTTTATGTACTACTATTATAGAAACAGGAATTGATATTCCTAATGTTAATACTTTGATTATTTTCGATGCAGATCATTTTGGATTATCACAATTGTATCAAATTAGGGGTAGAATTGGAAGAAGTGATAGAATAGGTTATGCTTATATGATGTATAATAATAGAAAAGAACTTAATGATTTGGCTGTTAAAAGACTTAATACGATAAAGGAGTTTACTGAACTTGGTAGTGGGTTTAAAATCGCTATGCGTGATTTATCTATTCGTGGAGCGGGTGATATTTTAGGAAGTGAACAATCGGGATTTATTGATAGTATTGGTATTGATTTGTATCTTAAGATGTTAAAGGAAGAAGTTGATAAGTTAAAGGGTGTTAAAGTAGAAGAAAAGGAAGATGTGTCAAATAAACCTTTAATTGAAGTTGATACTCATATATCTAATGAATATGTTCCTGATGATGAGATTAGGATTGAAATTCATGAGATGATTAATAGTATTAATTCTATGGATGATATTAATAAAATTAAGGAGACACTTGAAAATAGATTTGGTAAGGTTACGGATGATATGGTTATTTATATGCATGAAGAATGGTTTGAGAAACAAGCAAGAGAACTTAATATTACTAAAAGTAAGCAAAATAAGAATTATATTGAGTTAGTATTGCCTCGGGATATTTCTTCTAAAATTGATGGTGAGATGTTATTCTTTACGGCTTATGATATTTGTAAATATTTTAGATTTTCTTATATTGAAAATGAAATACATATTATTCTTGATTTAATTAAATTAGATAAACATTTTATATTTTATTTTAATGAATTATTAGATAAAATACTTGAAGATATTAAAAATTAGAGATTTATTTCTTTAATTTTTTTGTTTATGTATAATTCTTTGGTTATTTGATAAAATATTAAAGAAAGTATAGGTGAAGATATGAAAACAACTGGTGTTATTAGAAGAATTGATGAATTAGGTAGGATTGTTATTCCAAAGGAAATTAGAAAGAATCTTAGAATTAAGAATGGTGAGAGTATGGAAATATATTTGGAAGATGATTCTATTATTTTGAAGAAGTATTCACAAATTGAAAGTTTGAAAAATGTTTCGGTTGATTATGTTGAGGCTTTTAATCAAATTATTAAACATAATATTATTGTTACTGATAGGGATAAGGTTATAGCAGTAGCAGGTCCTCTTAAGAAGAAATATTTGGATAAAGAAATTAATGAATTTACTGAAAGGTCTATTGAAAGAAGAGATAATTTTTTTGAAAAGCAGAAGAGAGAATTTAAAATAATTAGGGATGAAGAAGAGGTTGGTTATTATACTTTTTCTTCTATTGTTAATAATGGTGATGCTATTGGTAGTGTTATTCTTATTTCTACTGATACTCCTATTACTGATGTTGAGGATAAGATGTGTATTATTTTATCGAAACTTCTTAGTGAACAATTTGTTGATTGATGTTAAAGACATACATTTTTACTTTTGTATGTTTTTTTCACTCTAAGCCTTGGTCTTAGAGTGTTGTTGTTAGCCTAGAATAGTCTAACAACAAAAGATTATTTATGTTTATTATATATTGGTTAAAATTATATATAAAATTTTGGATTTTCCTATTGTAATTAGATTTAAACTGTGATAAAATAATTTTTGTAATGCGATGAAGGAAAGATTAATAGTATTAATTTATAGAGAGTCTATGTTTGGTGAAAGTAGATAATGAGTATTATTATAAATGGCTCTGGAGCAGTTATATCTAATAGGTATAAACGGTTGTTACGTTATAACTTAATGAGTGTATTTTAAATAAAATAAGGTGGTACCGCGGTAATTTATTCGTCCTTTGGTCTATCTTATTTTTTTTGGAGGTTTGATATGAGAAGATTTGAAAAAATTGATAAAAATATCTTTGTTAGTGATGTACCTGATGGTAATTATGAAGATATTACTTTACCTAAAAGAAGTACTTCTTGTAGTGCTGGTTATGATTTTTATAGTATTGTTTCGTTTACTTTGCATCCTGGTGAAAGAAAAGGTATTCCAACTGGTGTTAAGGTAATGATGAATGATAATGAGTTTTTAGGTATTTTTATAAGAAGTAGTTTAGGTTTTAAGTATAATGTACGGATGTGTAATCAGGTAGGAATTATTGATGCAGATTATTATGGTAATCCTAAGAATGATGGTCATATTTTTGTATGTTTACAGAATGAAGGGGAAGATGTTATTGAGATTAATAAAGGGGATAGATTTGTACAAGGTATATTTATACCTTATTTAGTGACAGATGATGATAATTCTACTATTGTGAGAGATGGTTGGAGTTTTGTTAATAATAAAGGAGATGATTTATAATGAATAAAGAAAAATTTTATATTACTACACCTATATATTATCCAAGTGCTAATTTTCATATAGGACATTGTTATACTACTATAATAGCGGATGCTATTGCTAGGTACAAAAGACTTACTGGTTATGATGTTTTCTATTTAACTGGTACTGATGAACATGGATTAAAAATACAAAAGAAGGCAGAAGAAGCTGGTATAACTCCTCAAGAGTATGTTGATGATATTGTTGAAAATTCTAAGAATTTATGGAAACGTTTAAATATCAGTTATGATAAGTTTATTAGAACTACTGATAAAGAACATGTTGAATGTGTTCAAAAAATATTTGAAAAATTATATAATCAAGGGGATATTTATAAAGGTGAATACAAAGGATTGTATTGTACACCTTGTGAATCTTTCTGGACTGAGACACAACTTGTAGATGGAAAGTGTCCTGATTGTGGAAGAGAAGTTAATGAAGTATCTGAAGAGGCATATTTCTTTAGACTTTCTAAATATCAAGATAGATTAGTTAAGTTTTATGATGAACATCCTACTTTTATTGAACCAGAATCTAGAAAAAATGAAATGCTTAATAATTTTATTAAACCTGGACTTGATGATTTATGTGTATCAAGAACTACTTTTAACTGGGGAGTTCCTGTTACTTTTGATGATAAGCATGTTGTTTATGTTTGGATTGATGCTTTATCTAATTATATATCTGCTTTAGGATATTTAAGTGATGATGATTCATTATTTAAGAGGTATTGGCCTGCTAATTTACATATTGTTGGTAAAGAGATTGTTAGATTTCATACTATTATTTGGCCTATTATGTTAATGGCTTTAGATTTACCTTTACCAGAAAAAGTATTTGGTCATGGATGGCTTGTTATTAATGGAGGAAAGATTTCTAAAAGTTTAGGTAATTATAAAGATCCTAGAGAATATATTGATTCATATGGTGTTGATGCTGTTAGGTATTTTGTTTTAAGAGAAGTTCCATTTGGAAGTGATGGTAGTTTTTCTGAAGATGCTTTAATTAGTAGAACTAATGGGGATCTTGCTAATATTCTTGGTAACTTAGTTAATAGAACTATTGGAATGGCTAATAAATATTTTGATGGTGTTATTACTAATACTAATGTTAAGGAAGATATTGATGATGCTTTGATAAAAGAGGCTATTGATTTAAAAAATGTTGTTAATGATTATATGGATAAATTAGAGGTTTCTAAGGCTATTACTAGTATTTTTGATTTACTTAGAAATTGTAATAAATATATAGATGAGACTATGCCTTGGGTACTTGCTAAAGATGAAACTAAAAAAGATAGACTTAATACTGTTTTATATAATTTGATTGAGTGTATTAGAATTTCTACTATTTTATTGCAGGCTTTTATTCCTGATACTTGTAGTAAAATATTTAATCAGATTAACACTGATAATACTTCATATGAGAGTATTAATGATTTTGGTGGTTACAGGTCTGGTACTAAAGTTAATAAGGCAGAAGTATTATTTCAAAGAATTGAGAATTAAGATTTTACTTAGTTCTTTTTTTCTTTGTGTAAAGTTTACTCTTTTTTATTTACATATTTGTTAATTTATGTTATATTTTGGTTGTAGTACCTATTTATGAGAGGAAGACTAAATATGCTTAAGAGTAAAAATCAGGGAGTTGTATTTGGAGTGTTAACCTTTGTTTTTGGTGGTATTATTATTTTGTTTATATTTAATTATAAGAGTGTTATTGATTTTATTTATGGTATTTTTCTTTTTGCTCTTGTGTTGAAATATATTTGTAAATTATGCATTAAATGATTGTACTATTTATATAGTATATTTTTTTTAAGGAGGGTTTTTATGTTTATAGATACACATTGTCATATTTTTAGTGAATATTATGATGATATTGATAAAGTTATTTCTGAATGTAGAGATAATAATATTGATAAGATTATTGTTAATGGGAGTAATATTAAGTCTAATATTGAGGTTATGGAACTTGCTAATAAATATGATATTGTTTATGCTGCTATTGGATTTCATCCTACAGAACTTGATGATTTTAAAGAGGAATATTTCCGCTTTTTGGAAGAAAATATTAATAATTCTAAAGTTGTTGCTATTGGTGAGATAGGTCTTGATTATCATTATGATAATACTGATAAGGAAAAACAAATAATGGTTTTTAGGAGACAATTAGATATTGCTAATAAATATAATAAGCCTATTATTGTCCATAGTAGAGATTCTATACAAGATACATATAATATATTAAAGCAATATAAAGTAAAGGGGAGTATTCATTGTTTTAGTGGTTCAGTAGAGATGGCTAGAGAGTTTATTAAACTTGGATATAAATTGGGAATTGGTGGTATAATTACTTATAAAAATGCTAAAACTATTAAAGAAGTGGTAAGAGATATTGATTTATCATATATTTTATTGGAAACTGATAGTCCTTATCTTACTCCTAGTCCATATAGGGGAGAGAGTAATAGTCCTAAATATATTCCACTTATTGCAGAGGCAATTGCTGATATCAAAGATGTTTCAATAGTAGATATTTCAAGGGTTACTACTGCTAACGCGGAAGCAATATTTGACTTTTTTTCAAAATGATGTTACAATTAATATGCTTTAAAATATTAATGAGGTGATTAAATGAAGAGTGTAACTGCAAAAGTTATTACTATTTCTTCACAATTATTGGTAGTTAGTTTATTTTTAATTCTTATTTTTTCTGGTAGAGGAAATAATGAAAGTTTAACTATTAGTAATAATAACTTTGATAAAATGGCTGATAAAACTTCTATTCTTTTTAAGAGAGAAGAGGTTCTTCTTAGTGTTAATGATAGTATTATTGTTCCTTTAGATGATGAATCTAAAGAAGAAGATAGTAAAGATGATGTAAAAGTAGAAGAAGAAATTAAAGTAGAAGAAAAAGAAGAAAATAGAAATGAGACTAAACAAGAGGAAGTTGTTCCAGAGCCTCCTGTGGTTAGTCCATCGGGACTTTTTTATGATAGACAAGTACTTAGAACAGAAATTGGTAATTTAACTGGTTATGGTGCTGATTGTTATGGTTGTTCTGGTATTACTGCTTCAGGTCATAATTTAATTGATTCTATGTATTATGATGATAGTGAATTTGGTACTGTTAGGATATTAGCCGCTGATAAAGAGTTTCCTTTTTATTCTGTATTTAGAGTAAGTGATGTACCTGGTATGGAACCTTTTATTGGTATTGTTCTTGACAGGGGTGGAAATGTTGGATTTGATAGGGGTACTTTGTTTGATTTAGCATATACTAATGAAAGTGACCCTAGTCTTATTCATCTTACTAAAAATGTTAAATTTGAATTACTTAGAAATGGTAGATAATTACTATTTCTTTTTTTGACAGATTTTTCTTTTTTTATATCATATAATTGAGTAGAGGTTATGATATGAAGAAAATATTAATTATTACTATTATAATTATTTTTATTCCTTTTTTGATTGTTAATTTTTTTAAGTTAGATAAAAAAGAAGAAATAAAACTTAAATATATGTCTAATACTATTATTAGAGTTAAAAGAGTTGATACTGGTAATATTGATAAAATTTTTTTTGAAGAATATATCGTTGGTGTTTTGGCTGGAGAGATGCCTATTTATTTTGAGAAGGAAGCACTAAAGGCTCAGGCAGTAGCGGCAAGAAGTTATGCTTTGAAGAGAATTGAATATAATAAAGATAATGATTATGATGTTGTAGATTCTATTATGAATCAAGTTTATTTAGATAATGATTATTTAAAGAGTGCTTGGGGTGAAAATTATATCGATAATATTAATAAACTTAGAGAAGCAGTTAATGAAACTAGTATGGAATATTTAGAGTATAATGGTGAAGTTATTGATGCTTTGTTTTTTTCTACTAGTAATGGTTATACGGAAACTGCTTCAC